>Ga0079221_10000412_pt1 | contig 11747 bp, 11 predicted proteins | sample GAAS200_FD_75069 | JGI IMG/M metagenome (GOLD analysis project Ga0079221, IMG submission 75069) | Agricultural soil microbial communities from Georgia to study Nitrogen management - GA AS200 | ecosystem: Environmental > Terrestrial > Soil > Agricultural land | place: USA: Georgia | collected... | reverse complement strand
CGGCTTCCTCGACCCGCCCGATCAGGCGGCTGCCGACGCCCTTCCCTTGATAATCCTGGTGCACGTAGAGCTTGTCGAGCTTGAGCTCTCCCGGAGGATCTGTCCGATAGTAGGCGGCGAAGCCGACGAAACGATCGCCTGCATGCGCGAGCAGCAGCCCCGCGCCCGGCTCGACGATGAAGCGCTCGAGCGCGGCGCGAGAGTAGCCGGTCGAGAGCATGTAGTCGATCTGGCCGGGCGTGATGATGCCCGGATAGTGGCGGCGCCAGATCACGCCCGCGAGCTCCGCCACGCGCTGCAGGTCGGATTCGCTCGCGTCGGCGATACGGATCGGGATCGGTTCTCGCATGCGAGGGCAGGCTCGGAGCTTAGCACGGCGCCTCGCGAGCGGCGGACGCGGTAGAATCGCGCACCGTCGCGATGCCCCTGCCGCCCGCGCCCGCTCCCCGCCCTTCCGTTTCGCCGATTACGCGGCGCGGCGCGTGGGCACTGCTCATCTTATTCGCGCTGCTCTGGTTCTCGAATCTCGACTATCGCCGCCTGGTGCATCCCGACGAAGGGCGTTACGCCGAGATCCCGCGCGAGATGACCGTCACGGGCGACTGGGTGACGCCGCGACTCGACGGCATCAAGTATTTCGAAAAGCCCGCGCTGCAGTACTGGCTGACCGCAGCGGCCTATGAAGCGTTCGGCGTGCACCCGTGGACCGCGCGCCTGTGGCCAGCGCTCGCCGGATTTCTGGGCGTGATTTTCATGGGCTACGTCGGGTTGCGCCTGGCCGGCCCGGCGGCCGGGCTCTACGCGGCGGCCGTGCTGGGAAGCTCCCTCTGGTACGCCGGGAACGCGCACATCCTCACGCTCGACGCCGGCCTCACGCTGTGGATGAGCGTCGGGTTGGGCAGCCTCTTCCTCGCCCAGCACGCGGAACACGCCGGTCGGCGACCGGCATGGATGTGGGCAGCCTGGGCCGCGCTGGCGCTCGCGACGCTCTCCAAGGGGCTCATCGGCATCGTCCTTCCCGGGACGGCCGTCGTCGCCTACTCCCTCGCGACCCGCGACTGGGCCCTGTGGCGCCGGCTGCACGTCGTCTCGGGTGCGATCGTCTTCCTCGCGATCGCCGCGCCCTGGTTCGTGGTCGTCTCGCTGCGCAATCCGGGATTCTTCGATTTCTTCTTCATCCACGAGCATTTCACGCGGTTTCTCACCAGCGAGCACCGGCGCACCGGCCCCTGGTGGTATTTCTTCCCGATCCTCCTGGTCGGTCTCCTGCCCTGGGTCGTGGTGTTCTTCGCGACGCTGCCGCGCATGTGGAGGCTCGCCCCCGACGCTGCGAACGGCTTCAACTGGCAGCGCTTCGCGCTCGTGTGGTCGGCGGTGATCTTCGTGTTCTTCAGCGCCTCGGGGTCGAAGCTTCCGTCGTACATCCTTCCTGTCTTCCCGGCGCTCGCGCTCGCGCTGGGCCTGCAGCTGAGCGCGATGCCGGGGGCGACGCTGGCGCGGCTTACGCTGCCGCTCGTGCTCGCGGCAGGCGTGCTCACCCTGGCGCTGCCGCTCGGCTATCCCGCGCTGGTGGCTCGCATCGCCGACCAACGCCAGCCGGCGGGGCCGCTGCTCGCCTACGGGCCGTGGATCGAGACGGGTCTGTGCGTCGCCTTCCTCGGCGGCGCTGCCGGCTGGTGGTGGCTCCGCCGCGGCCGCACGACCGCCGCCCTGCTCTGCATTGCGCTTACGGCGCTCGCCGGCGTGCAGATCGTGCTCGCCGGCTACGACGAGCTCGCCGAATCGCGTTCGACGGAGCCGATTCTCGCGCGCATCGCCGCCGCGCATGGACCCCTGAGGGCAGACGTGCCGTTCTACGCGGTACGCATGTACGATCAGACCTTGCCGTATTATCTCGGGCGGCTGGTCGTGCCCGTCGATTATCGCGACGAGCTCGCCTTCGGGATCGACAGCGAGCCCGACAAGGCGCTGGCGACGATCGGCGAATGGCAGCGGCGTTGGCAGACGTCCGAGCAGGCGTACGCGATCATGCAGCCCGAAGAATACGAAAAGCTCAGGCAGCGGGAGGTGCCGATGGTCGAGCTCGGGCGCGACCCGCGCCGGGTCGTCGTGAGCCGAAGATGACCTGGACCGCGTTTTCCTTTCTCTTCACCGGCGTGCTCCTCAACGCCGGCGCGCAGCTCCTCCTCAAGGCCGGCACCAACGCTCTGGGCGTGATCGGCACCGGCGCGGGCGACTGGACGCGCCAGCTCGGACGCGTGGCGCTCGAGCCGCACATCGTCGCGGGCCTCGGCTGCTATGTCGTCAGCGTCGCGGTATGGATCATCGGCTTGTCGCGAGTCCCGGTGTCGATCGCCTATCCCATGCTCTCGCTCGGTTACATCGTCAATGCCGTCGCGGCGCATTACCTGCTCGGAGAATCCGTGAACCTGTCGCGCTGGCTCGGCATCGGCTTCATCATCGTCGGCGTGTGGCTGGTCGCCCGCTCGTGAGCTCGGACTACCTCAAGTTCGCGAGCCCCCTGCTCGACGAGTCGACGATCGCCGGCGTGACGGAAGTGCTTCGCTCGGGCCACGTCGCCAGCGGTCCATGGGTGCAGCGCTTCGAGAAAGAGCTCTCGGCGTTCTGCGCCGGCCGGCCCGTGCGGGTCCTGACCTCCGCCACCGCCGCGGTCGAGGTGGCGCTGCAGCTCTGCGACGTCGGGCCCGGCGCGGAGGTGATCACCTCGGCGCAGAGCTTCTTCACGGTCCTCAACATGATCGTCAAGGTTGGGGCGGCGCCCGTTTTCGTCGACTGCGATCTTGTCACGCGCAATATCGATCTCGGGCAGGTCGAGGCCGCGATCACGCCGCGCACCCGCGCCATCATCCCGACGCACTATTCCGGATCGCTCGTGGACATGGACGCGCTGCTCGCGCTGAGCCGCCGGCGGGGCCTGCGCGTGATCGAAGACGCCGCGCTCGTGATCGGCTCGCGCTGGAAAGGCCGGAACATCGGCGCCTTCGGCGACCTCACGACGTTCAGCTTCCATCCCAACAAGAACATCACCTCGATCGAGGGCGGCGCGCTGGTGGTCAACGACGAGGCCGAAGCAAGGCGGGTCGAGGCCTTGCGCTTCCACGGCATCACCTATCTTGCCGATCGCACGCGCGACGTCGCCTTTCCCGGCGGCAAGTTCAACCTGCCCGACGTGAACGCGCGGATCGGCTGCGCGCAGCTCTCGCGCCTGCCGGAGTTCCTGGCCCGGCGCCGCGCGCTCGTCGACCGCTATTTCGCGCGGCTCGCCACCGATCCGGCGTGCCTGCTGCCGCCACGCCCGGACCGAGACGACGGCTATTCCTGGAACATGTTCTGCGTGCTGCTGCCGCTCGATCGGCTGAAGCTTTCGCGCAAGGGCGTCCGCGACGCTCTGGAGGAGCGAGGGATTGCCACCGGCGTATCGTACGAAGCGCTGCACCTGTGTACCCTCGGACGGCGGCACGGCGGACGCGAGGGCCTGTTCCCGAACGCGGAGCGGATCGCCCGCGAGACCGTCTCCCTGCCTCTGCATGCCGGCATGAACGAATCCGACGTCGATCGCGTGTGCGCCGCGCTCGCCGAGATCCTCGCGGCGGCGAAGCGATGAACGCTCCCGAGCTTTCCGTCGTGATTCCCGTCTACAACGAGGAGGCGGGACTGCAGAGTCTCTTCGACCGTCTGTATCCGGCGCTCGACAGCCTCGGCCGCAGCTATGAAGTCATCTTCGTCGACGACGGGAGCCGCGACCGGTCGGCGGCCCTGCTCAAGGATCAGTTCCTGCGGCGGCCCGAGACCACGCGGGTCATCGTCTTCAACGCCAACTACGGACAACATCTGGCGATCATCGCCGGCTTCGAGCATTGCCGCGGGTCGAGGGTGGTCACTCTCGACGCCGATCTGCAGAATCCGCCCGAGGAGATCTCCAAGCTCATAGCCGCCATGGACCAGGGACACGACTACGTCGGCGGCATCCGGCGCGCCCGCAAGGACTCGTGGTGGCGAGGGGCGGCGTCCAGGGCGATGAACCGTATTCGCGAGCGCATCACCCGCATCCGGATGACCGACCAGGGCTGCATGCTTCGCGCCTACAGCCGCGATATCGTGCGCGCGATCGCCATGTCGCGCGAGGTGAGCACGTTCATCCCGGCGCTCGCCTACACGTACGCCCACAGCCCGACCGAGGTCGAAGTGGAGCATGCCGAGCGCGCGGCGGGCGAATCGAAGTACTCGCTCTACCGGCTGATCCGGCTCAATTTCGACCTGGTCACGGGATTTTCGCTTGTTCCCCTGCAACTGTTCTCGATGTTCGGCATGGTCGTGTCGGCCGGCGCGCTGGTCACCTACCTGATCGTGATCGTCGAGCGCCTGATCCTCGCCGGCTGGCGCGAGGGATTCGCGACGCTCTGGGACCGCGACATCCTCGCCTTCTTCCTGATCGGGATGATGCTCTTCGGCCTGGGTCTCATCGGCGAGTACGTGGGCCGGATCTACCAGCAGGTGCGCGAGCGGCCGCGCTATACGGTGCGAGCCGTGCTCGGCGAGGCGGAGGACGCCCAGCCACCGCGATGACCTCCGCCGTCGTCTTCGCCTATCACAACGTCGGCGTGCGCTGCCTCAAGGCCCTGCTGGCGCAAGGCATCGAGGTTCCGCTGGTCGTCACTCACCACGACGATCCGCGCGAAGAGATCTGGTTCGCGAGCGTCGAGCGCACCGCTTCGGAGTACGGGATCCCGACCCTCGCGCCCGACGACCCGAACCGGCCCGAGGTCGCGGCGCGCGTAGCCGCGAGCAGCCCGGATTTCCTGTTCTCGTTCTACTATCGGCGGATGCTCGCGCCGCCGCTGCTCGCGCTCGCGCCGCGAGGAGCGCTCAACATGCACGGCTCGCTGCTGCCCAAGTACCGTGGCCGCGCGCCGGTGAACTGGGCCATCATCCACGGCGAGACCGAGAGCGGCGCAACGCTGCACTACATGACCGAGAAACCGGACAACGGCGACATCGTCGGCCAGACCGCCGTCCCGATCCTTCCCGACGACACGGCCCGCGAAGTGTTCGACAAGGTGGTCGTGGCAGCCGAGATCACGCTCGTCGCCGCGCTGCCGGCGCTCGTCCGGGGCGATGCCCCGCGTCGGCCGCAGGACCCGCGGCTGGCCGCTTATTTCGGCGGCCGCAAGCCCCAGGATGGCCTCATCGACTGGTCCAGGAGCGCCACCGAGATCCACAACCTGGTGCGCGCCGTCGCGCCCCCGTTTCCAGGGGCGCGCACGACCGTGGCCGGAAGCCCGGCGCGCATCCTGCGCACGCGCGTGGTGAACGCGGCCGCGAAAACGCCGGCCGCGCCGTCGCTCGGCGTCGAAGGGCAGTGCATCGTCGCGCACTGCGGCGGCGGCGGGCTTCTCGCGGTGCTGGAGCTCGAGATCGACGGCGCGCCGATCGCGCCCGACGCATTCGCCGCGCGAGCGGGTTCGAGCACGGTGACACCCGGGCCGACGGACGCGGGATCGTCGTGACCGACTCCGCCGGCGAACCCGTCCCGGGCTTGTCCAAGCACCGCATCGAGGCGCTCGCGGACGGCATCTTCGCGGTGGCGATGACGCTGCTCGTGCTCGACATCAAGATGCCGGAGACCCTCACCTACGCGACCGACGCCGATCTGTGGCGGCGGCTCATCGGGCTCGAGCACGCCATCGCGAGCTACGTCATCAGCTTCGTGATTCTGTCGGTGTACTGGATCGCGCACCACTTCCAGTTCCACTTCATCATTCGGACCGATCGCGGCCTGCTCTGGATCAATCTTTACCTGCTTCTCTGCGTCGCGCTGGTGCCGTTCACGACCGATCTCGTCGGCGACAACGTCGAGCTTCGCCTGCCGGCGCTGCTCTACGGGGCCAACTTGCTGCTGGTCGCGGCAGCATTCATCGGCCAGATCGAGTACCTGCGGCGGCACCCGCACCTCGCCGGGCCCGAGATGGCAGCCGGCGTCGACGGTCTACTGCGACGGCGCGCGTGGCTGATGACGGCCGTCCCTCTGGCTTCGATGGCGATGGCGTTTTACAGCCCCCGCCTGGCACTGTATCTTTATCTGACGCTGCCGCTGCTCAACATCGTGCCCGGCCGCCTCGACCGCATCACGCGACGCTCTCCCGTCAGTGGCCGCGGTCGCTAGACAATGCGAAAAATCCTCATCCTCGGCGTCAACGGCTTCATCGGCCATCACCTCTCCCAGCGGATCGTCGCCTCGACCGACTGGGAGATCTACGGCATGGACATGCAGACCGACAGGATCACGGATCTGCTCTCCGAAAAGCGGTTCCATTTCTTCGAAGGCGACATCACGATCAACCGCGAGTGGATCGAATATCACATCAAGAAGTGCGACACGGTCCTTCCGCTCGTCGCCATCGCCACGCCTGCTGCCTACGTGCGCGAGCCGTTGCGGGTATTCGAGCTCGACTTCGAGGCGAACCTACCGATCGTGCGCGCCTGCGTGCGGCACAGGAAGCGGGTCGTGTTCCCCTCGACCTCCGAGGTGTACGGGATGTGCCGCGACGAGGCGTTCGATCCCGACAGCTCCGAGCTGGTGCTGGGCCCGATCGGCAAGCCGCGCTGGATCTACGCCTGTGCCAAGCAGCTCATGGACCGGGTCATTCACGCCTATGGCATGGAACAAGGGCTCGACTACACGCTGTTTCGCCCCTTCAACTGGATCGGCTCGGGGCTCGACTCGATCAACACGGCCAAGGAGGGAAGCTCGCGCGTGATCACCCAGTTCCTGGGGCACATCGTCCGCGGCGAGCCCATCAAGCTGGTCGACGGCGGCACGCAGAAGCGCGCGTTCACCTACATCGATGACGGCATCGCCGCGCTCATGAAGATCATCGCCAACGAAAACGGCATCGCGAGCGGCAAGATCTACAATATCGGCAACCCGGAGAACAACTTTTCGGTGCGCGAACTCGCGCGGATGATGGTCGACCTGGCGCTCTCCTACCCCGAGTATCGGGAAAGCGCCGCGCGGGTGAAGCTCGTCGAGACGACGGCCGACGACTATTACGGCAAGGGCTACCAGGACGTGCAGAACCGCGTCCCGAAGATCGACGCCACGTGCGCCGATCTCGGTTGGCGGCCGCAGGTGACGATGGAGGAGTCGCTGCGCCGGATCTTCGACGCCTACCGCGGCCAGGTGGCGGAGGCCCGGGCGCTCGTGGATTAATGCCTCCGCTTCTCCGGGCCGAGCGTACATCTCGTTGCCCGGCAACTATCGTCGACGACTCGTGCTCCTGGCTCTCAAGATCGATGTCGACACGCTCCGCGGCACTCGCGAAGGCGTGCCGCGGCTCGCCGAGATCCTGCGCCGTCACGATGCCGGCGCGACGTTCCTGTTCAGCGTCGGCCCCGACCATACCGGGCGGGCCATCCGGCGCGTGTTCCGGCCGGGATTTTTCGCGAAGGTGCAGCGGACCTCGGTCGTGCGCCACTACGGGATCCGGACGCTGCTCTACGGAACCCTTCTTCCCGGGCCGGACATAGGCAAGCGATCCGGAGACGTCATGCGGCGCATCCGCGACGAAGGCTTCGAAGTCGGGCTGCATGCCTGGGACCACGTCAAATGGCAGGACGGTCTCGACGGCGCGTCCGCCGAGTGGACCGGGAGAGAGATGACGCTCGGCTGCGAGCGCTTCACCGACATCTTCAAGGAACCGCCGCGCGTGCACGGCGCAGCCGGGTGGCAGATGAACGTTCACGCCCTGCGGCTCACCCAGGCCCTCGGGTTCGACTATTGCTCCGACGGACGCGGCACGCATCCACACCTGCCGGTGTGGAATGCCGAGCCCATCCGCTGTCCGCAGCTGCCGACGACGCTGCCCACGCTCGACGAGCTGATCGGCGCCGACGGCATCGACGAGGACAATGTGGCCGAGCGCCTGCTCGGATCGACCGCTGCGCCTCCTGCGAGCGCCGCATTCGCCGGACACGTCTATACGCTGCATGCCGAGCTCGAAGGCATGCGCCTCGCGCCGGCCTTCGAGCGGCTCCTCGCAGGCTGGAAAGCCCAGGGCTACGAGCTCGTCCCGATGCGCGCGCTCTACGAAACCCTGCAGACCTTTTCGCTCCCCCGCTGCGAAGTCGGCATCGGCAGCGTCGCCGGGCGTTCGGGGACGCTGTTCACGCAAAGCCGGGAATTCCTGGGCGACGTCGATCTCGCCCAAGCCGCCTGAAAGGCGCTCATGGCCGTCTTGAACCGCAGGATCGCGGATTTCACCGCCTCTTCGACCGGGGGCCCGTTCAGGCTCGCGGACCACCGCGGCAGCGCGGTGGTCCTCTACTTCTATCCCAAGGACAACACGCCCGGATGCACCATGGAAGGGGCGCAGTTCCGCGACCGGTTCAAGGACTTCCGGAAGGCCGGCGCCGTGATCGTCGGCGTGTCGCGCGACAGCCTCAAGTCGCATGAAAGCTTCAAGGCCAAGATGGGCTTCCCGTTCGAGCTGATCGCCGACCCCGACGAGAAGCTATGCAGCCGATTCGGCGTCATGAAGATGAAAAACATGTACGGCCGGCAGGTGCGTGGCATCGAGCGCAGCACCTTCCTTATCGACGCCGAGGGGAAGCTCACACGCGAATGGCGCGGCGTCAAGGTGGCCGGGCATGCCGACGAGGTCCTTGCGGCCGTCCAGGGGCTCTAAAGTCGCGAGCCGACTCGGCAGGGCGGCGGCCGGCGCTTTTTCTCGCTTCGGTGTCATACAGCCTGTCCATGACATTGGTATAATGTCGGGCACGGTGGTTCCTGTGCCCTCCGATTTACGTCTCGGCGAGTCGCGCCGTCCCGGCGCCTTCCCCGGCGCCTGTCGGCGTCGCGTTGAATCATGAGCAACCTGTGGCAGACCCACCTGGGAGACAGCGTAGCGTACGATCCCCGCTACCACGACAACGCCCGGGTCGAAATCGCGAGCTTCGTGAGCGAGCCGCCCGGTCTGGTTCTCGACGTGGGTTGCGCAGGCGGGGCGACCGGCCGGCTGCTGAAGGAAAAGTTTCCCGGCACCCGGGTCATCGGCGTCGAGAGTCATCCGCAGGCTGCCGCGCAGGCGCGGCAATTCCTCGACGACGTCATCGACGAGCCGATTGCCACGGCCCCGGTGCGGGAGCGCCTGCGAGGCGAGCCCGTCGCGCTCGTGCTCCTGCTCGATATTCTCGAGCATCTGGCCGATCCGTGGCGCGGGCTCGTCCAGGTCAGAAGCTGGCTCGCGGCGGGCACCCGGGTCCTCGCAAGCGTGCCCAACGTGCGCAACATCGTGACCCTGGACGACCTCGCCGCAGGACGCTGGGAGTACGGCCCCAACGGCGTGCTGGACATCACCCATCTGCGTTTCTTCACCCGGGCTTCGCTGCGCGAATTGTTCGAGCAGACCGGATACGACGTTCTCGACATGGTGCCGATCTTCCGGCCCGAGACGGTCGAGCACTATATCGTCGACCGACGACCCGGGCGACTGACGACGCGCAACCTTTCGATCGCTTTCCGCGATCGGGACGATCTGGAGGATCTGTTCGCCTTTCAGTACGTCGTCGAGGCGCGGACACGAGAGCTCCCTGCCCGTGCAGGCGACAGCGCCTCGGCTGGCGCGACCCGCTCATGAACGGATTGCCCGCCCCGTCGTCCCGCAACGCCCTCTGCCCCTGCGGCAGCGGCCGCCGCTACAAGGATTGTCACGGCGCGATCGGCGCCGGTCGAGCCGCATCGACCGTCGGCGCCACCCTGCCCGGCCGTTCGGCGTATCGCCCGTCCGGGCCCGACTGGGCACAGCTCTCCGAGCCCGAGCGCTCGGCCTGCGGAGCGCTGATGGAGCTCGCGCTCAAGGAGCAGCTTGCCGAACGGCTCACGGAAGCGGCGGCGCACTATTCGGAGGTTCTCTCCCGTGCGCCGAACACGCACGATGCCCTGCACATGCTGGGTGCGATCGAGCTGCGGCGCGGAAACTTCGCCGAAGCGAAGAAGCTGATCCTCGCGGCGCTCGCGCTGCGCCCTCCCTATCCCGACATCGAGCACAACCTGCGAATGGCGGAAGATCTCGAACGCGCGGCGCGCGTCGGCGCCGGGCGTCCCGTCGCGTCGCCCGAGGCACTGTGCGAGAAAGCGCTGCCGATTCTCGTCGATCTCGTCCTACGCCCGGCGCGACGCGAGAGCAGCCAAGGAAGGTCGCCGGCAGCGCCGAGGGCTTCGGCGCGCTCCGTCCACATCATCTCGGGCGTGCGCGAATCGAGCGACGACGGCTGGCTGCTGCGGAGAATCGCAGCGCTGCTGGCGGCGGAGCGGCCGATGACGTGGACGGGAGGGGACGCGCGCGCTCGCGCATCGTCGCCGCGAGATCGCATCGGCGGCCGAGGCGATTTTCCCGACGGGGGCTGCCACGTCTTCGTCGGCATCGACTTCGATTGCGACGAATGGATCGAACGAGGGACCGCCGAGCGCGTCGTCGTGTTCTGCCAGCCGGCGCCGCCGTCGCAGTGTCTCCAGCAATTGCGTGCAATCTCCCGCGATGGGACGCGTCCGGTAGAGCTCGTCTTCCCCTCGCGTGCCATGGCAGCGCGCTTCGGCGGCGGTCACGCCGTCCTGCCGCCGCCGATCGCGTCCGATGCCGACCTCGCCACCGCGGAGCCGCGCTTCGCATCGCCTGCCCTTCGCCGCTTTGCCGCGGGCCTGACGGGTCGGCACTGGCAGGGCACCGCCCCCGGCGAGGACGCCGAATTCCTGCGCCGTCTCGGCTCGGCGGCCGGAACGCTCGAGCTCTATGATCCCGGAGCGCTGCGCTACGTCGTCGGCGCCGACCCGGCCGCTCGCTGCCGGTCGCGCAGTGCGACGGCCATGCGCCGATTCCTGAGCTCGGTGGATTGCCTCCTTCATCCGGCCGGCAGCTGGTGGCTCGAAGGCGACGGCCGGGAGCTGTTCATGGCCATGGCCGCAGGCGTGCCGGTGATCTGCCCGCGCTCGTCGATCTTTGCCGAGTACATCGAGCACGGCGTGGATGGACTTCTCTACGATCGGCGCGACGAAGCTCTCGAGCACATCGCCGCTCTGCGCGGGAGCCCGACGTTGCTCACCGGCCTGGGCCGCGGAGCGCACGCCAAGGTCGCCGCGCTGGCCGCACCCGAGCGCGCGGCCGGCGTCGTCCGACAGATCGTTTTCGACGATGCCGCCACCGCGCAGCCGGCCGGAGGGGGCGCCGCACGCGTGCCCCTGGCGGCCAAATGATCGCCGCCGCTCCAAGAGTGGTCGCCAGCGTGGTGCGCGCGATCGCCTTCTACCTGCCGCAATTTCACCCCATCCCGGAAAATGACCGATGGTGGGGCAAGGGCTTCACCGAGTGGACCAATGTCACGCGGGCGCGACCCGTGTTCGTGGGTCATCATCAGCCGCGGCTGCCCGCCGACTTCGGTTTCTACGACCTGCGCGTGCCTGAAACGCTCGAGGAGCAGGCAGCGGCAGCGCGAGCGCACGGCATCCATGGCTTCTGCTATCACTATTACTGGTTCGCGGGCAAGCGACTGCTCGAGCGTCCCGTGGAGACGATGCGCGCGACCGGCAGACCCGATTTTCCCTACTGCTTCTGCTGGGCCAACGAAAACTGGACCCGCCGGTGGGACGGCGCCGATGACGAAGTGCTCATCGCGCAGCGTCCGTCCCGCGCCGATGACGAGCGCTTCATCCGCGATCTTCTGCCGCATCTGCG
>Ga0079221_10000411_pt1 | contig 11788 bp, 10 predicted proteins | sample GAAS200_FD_75069 | JGI IMG/M metagenome (GOLD analysis project Ga0079221, IMG submission 75069) | Agricultural soil microbial communities from Georgia to study Nitrogen management - GA AS200 | ecosystem: Environmental > Terrestrial > Soil > Agricultural land | place: USA: Georgia | collected... | reverse complement strand
GGACGGCTATCGCTCGGAAGTGCTTCCGCAACTGCCGTGGTGGCTCGAGGCGGTTGCTGGCGAACAGACGCGCGGCGCGGCCTTGTTCATCGACTACGGTTACGTGCGGCGGGAGTTCTACCTGCCGGAACGCAGCGACGGCACGCTGCTTTGCCATTACCGCCACCGCGCCCATCCCGATCCGCTGATCCTGCCGGGCCTGCAGGACATCACGGCCTCGATCGATTTCACCGCGCTCGCCGAAGCCGGCATCGCGGCCGGCTACGAGCCGGTGGCCTACTGCTTCCAGTCCGATTTTTTGGTGGCCGCGGGACTCGAGGCGTTGTTTGCCGAAACCCATGCGGCGCTGCCCGACGAGGCGGCACGCTACGCGCTGGCCCAGGAGGTCAAGCGACTTACCCTGCCGGGACAAATGGGCGAACGCTTCCAGGCGATGCTGTTCGCCCGCGGCCTCGATGCCGACGCACTGTTCGCGCCGCTCATCGCGGTGGACCGCAGCGAGCGGCTTTGAAGCGGCCGCTTCCGGCCGGCCACAGAAGCCGCGCAAGGGGGCGGCCAAGGCGGACGGATGCTGGCACAATCGCCTCGGGCCGCTTGGTCTGCGCGGCTCGGCAATACGGCGAGACGGCAACGTCATGGCCAATTTCCTCTTCGATCGTCCGCTTGCTGCGGCCGGTTCGGCATTGGGCCCGTTCGGCCCGTTCCCGAACGCCGCCTTGAACGACGAAATCGATCGAAGATGGCTTCACTACGCGTTCCTCTCGCGTGACGGCCGCAACGGCATGGTCGCCAACATGGCGTGGCTCGGTCCGGCCGTGGGCGAGCCGCCTGGCGTCGAGCGCCTCACGACGATCCTGCTGCTCCACGAAACCGGAGGGCGCTGGGTATCCAGCCAATTCAATGCCGAGGTGGCCGGGACGCCGTGGTCGGCGTTTCGCCTGCCGCACCTTGAAAGCGACGACCCGCTTTGCATTTCCGGCACCTCGGGAACGCCCCGGGTCGCTCTGCAACTGCGTCGCACGAGCCGGCCCTGCAGCAGCCAATGCGCGTTCTTTGCCGGTCATCAGCACCTTCGCTGGCAGTCCGAACCCGGCGTCCGTGCGGGCGGCGACTGGGACCACGGGACCGGCGACCGGAAAGTCGATCTCGTCGGCTACCACGAACGTGTCCGCGGACGCTGGAGCTGGCCGGAGCTCGGCGAATGGGTGTTCGGGTTCGCCAACGACCTGGCGTGCGACCCGGCCGGCCCGCCCTCGTGGGCGGCGGTTTTCACTTTCATCCGGCCGAGCCGCGACGCGCGGGAAGCCACGGCATCCTTCATGTTGTGGAAAGCGGGGAGGATGCAGCGGCACTTTCCCCGCCGCTGCGTCAGTTTCGCGGTACGTGGTGAACTCGAGCGCAACCAGGTGACCCTCGCGCCGCCTCTCGCGAGGTCGCTGGGCGTGCCTCCCATGGCCACGATCCCGCGTCGCCTGGCGATCGTCGCGCGGCAGGGGGACGATGAGGTTATTCTTGATTTCGATGCGGAAGCCGCTGTGCGCGTGATCGTCTCGAGCGAAAACAGCCTTCGCCCGTTCAGCGTGCACGAGGTGATCGGTGATTGCCTTCTGACCGGGAAGATCGGGGATGAGCGCTTCTCGATTCAAACGCGCGGGATCGTCGAATTCGCCGGAGGCGCCGGGGGCGACTGATGCCGCCGGCGTGTTGATCGGAACGATCGATACGCTCGTCCGCCGCGCGCCGGCCATCGTCGCGGCGGCGGCGCGCGACCTGGGTTCGATCTCGCTCGGATTGCGTTTCGGGGACGGCAGCGCCGCGGTGTTGGAAGCGCCGCGGAGAATCCTGTCGGCGCGGCGCGAAGATCCGCCACTGGCCCATCCCGTGGAGGTGCATTTCGACGATCGCGCGCTCGCGATGCTGTTCGACGGATCGGGAACCGCTGCGTCGGAAGCCCTGGAGCGAAGCCTCGACATGCGCGGCAGCCGCGAGGATCTTCTCACTGCGTGGCGCGTGTTCGCACTGCTCTCCCAGCGCGCGTCGGGCTTGCGCGCGGTGCAGGCGATATGGGTGGCCTACCGGATCGCCAAGGGCAACGATGCCTGGACGCCTCCGGCGCCGGCCATTCCTCCGAAGCGGGCGCGCGGCGCGGCCTATTGGAAGCCGGCGCAGTGGCCGGCGCTGAAGTGGCTGGAAGCGCGGCACCCCGCGTCGGTCGAACTGCTGAAGCGTGGCGAGCCGGTGCTCGCACCCGCTCGCTCGCTGTGGAACGGCCGGGACGCGCACAGTTGGCAGGAAACACCCGACATCTTCGACAACGACGTCCACGCGACGATGGCGTCCTGCAAGAAACGGGTCATCGCCGAAATCCTGAAGCTGGTGCCGAACAGCGCGCCCCAGCGCGATCTGTACCAACTGATGCGCGACTATGTCACCCGCGAGGGCAAGGGATTGCGGCCTACCCTGGTGCTGGCGACCTGCCTCGCGATGGGCGGTCGCGTCGACGACGGCGTGCGGGCCGCGGCGGCGCTGGAAATGTTCCACAACGGCTTCCTGGTCCACGACGACATCGCCGACGAGTCGACCCACCGCCGGGGCAAGCCGACGCTGCACATGCTCCATGGCGTGGGATTGGCGGTGAACGCCGGCGATGCGATGCACCTGTTCGCGGTCGATCTGGTGTTGTCCAACCTGGCGACCCTCGGCTTGGCGCGTACGCTGACGCTGATCCACGAAATCCTGCACATGTGCCGGGAGACGGTGGAAGGGCAGGCGATCGAGCTCGGATGGATCCGGCGCAACTTCGTCCCGTCGCGCAACGCCGACTACAGCCGGATGAGCACCAAGAAGACCGGCTGGTACACCTGCATCAGTCCCTGCCGCGTCGGGGCCGCCGCGGCGGGCATCAGCGCCCCCGCCGAACTCGATCATTTCAACGAAGCCTTCCGGTTGATCGGCATTGCCTTCCAGATCCAGGACGACGTCCTGAACCTGGTCGGGGAAACGGCGCTGTACGGAAAGGAGCCGCTGGGCGACCTCCTCGAGGGCAAGCGTACGGTGATGATGATCCACCTTTTCCGCACCGCACCGCGCGCCACGGTGCGGCGAATGCGCGCCATCAACGCGCTGGCCCGCACCGCGAAGACCCTGGGCCATGCCGAGGAAATGCTTGCGGCCATGCAGCGGGTCGGATCCATCGATTACGCGGTCGCGCTCGCCCACCGGCTCGCCAATAGCGGCGTCGCGCGTTTCGAACGCGACCTCGCCCATGTTCCCGACAATGCCGGCAAGGCGGTGTTGCGCCAGATCGCCAACTACGTGACCATCCGGACGCTATGACGTGGGCGACCTGACGCCGCAGGACGAACAGATCATCGCCGCACTGGCCGCGCGCAGCAGCGACCTGCGTGCCGTGCTGTGCACGCTGGCGCGCGTCGGCGTCGCCTGGCGGCGCCGCGAACCGGAACGCGCGCGTGCATGGCTGGCCCGCCTGGAAACGCACCCGTTCTACAAAGGCGGGCAAGTGTTGTTCGACTTGCTCGAGTGGGAAGACTTCATGCTCGACGGCGAATCGCCGGAGCCCGACCCCCAGCAGGTTTTCGCGCTGGTCGGGCGAATTGCGGAATGGTTCGGCCTGCCGCCGCCGCCACCGGTGACCCTCGGTGGGTTGCCGCCACTCGAGGGGGGCTTCTACCTGTATCGCGACGTGCTGTTGGGCGTGATCGATCTGGGCATCCAGCCGATCCGGATCGGGGAATCCCCGTAACGGGGCGGCACCGCGCACCCGCGTTGCAGGCCGCTTCTGTCGACGGATCCGGGTGGATTCAGGGGGCATTCATGCTGCCGGAAGCGATGGCGCGGAGAATTTCGTCATCGGTAACCGACGATGCTGCCTTGCATGGCGAATGGAGCGAACGACATGACCGATGCCGAACGAACGACCAGTAGCGACGACGCGTTTGTGCGTGGACTGGCGGATGTCCTCGATTCCGCGCGGCAACTCGCCACGCAATTGCGTGGCGCAGCGCGGGGAGTGGGCCAACTCGGCGAACGCGAGCTCGCCATGATCATCGGCACGGGCGAGGATGTCCGCGACCGCGTCATCAGCGAGGAACTGATGGCCAAGGCGCGCCAGGATCCGCTCGTGGCCAGCTTGCGACAGACCGCGCACCGCGGGCTCGATCTCGGCTTCGATGCGATGGCGGTGGGAGTCCAGGCGGGCAGCGACCTGCTCGACACGGTGCTGCGGACCCCGCCCGCGCACCAGGAACTCGCCGGCGCCTGATCCTCAGTTCCCGGGCGTCGACACGAAGAAGGCGATTTCATTGGGGTCGGATGCGTCCGCTCCCAATGCGAACAGCGCGGACCAGTGGCCTTCCGGCATGTCGGCGGGCAGGTCGATGGTCACCTCCAGCTTTTCGAAGTCGTGCGGTGCAATGCTCAGGCTGGATGGGGCGAAGTGGAGCGTGAATGGTGCCGCGCTCTCGGCTCCTTCGTGTTTGGCGCCGATCAAGCGCGGCGCCAGGTCCGCCATCGGCTGGATGCCCGGATTGTCGATGGAAAGCGGTACCCGCAAACGGGTTCCGGCCACGACATGCGGGACGACCGGCGCGGCAGGCGCCGCCTGCGATGCCGAGGGGGCGGCCGCCGCTGCGTTGCGGCCCGACGCGATGCCTGCCTCACGAGCCGCCGATACCGTCATCGCGACCAGACTGCCTAGGGCATTGGTGCCGTAGCGCACGATTCCGGCGATCTTGCTTTCGCCCGCGAGCGGCGGTTGCGGGCGACCGGAAAGGCCTTCGGCGATCGACCGTGCGACGCTCACCCCGAGGTTCAGCGCCGCATCGCCCACCGCGCGGGCACCATTGCCAGCCCGCTGCGGTCCCTGCTTGCCCGGATCCGCCATCAAGGATGCACCGCTGCGGATGTTTCCGGCGCGCATTCGTCTTCCGGGCAAGGCTGCGGCGTCGCAACCGTCGCGCCGGTCAAACGTATTCCGATCAGGCTGCGTCCATTCACCTGGATTCCCACGGTGTAGTCGGAGGCGACGTGCCAACTGTTGCAGAAGCGGACCTGGAGGGGCGTGCGCATCTGCAGGGCGTGATGCACCGGCTTGGCGAGCGACGTGGTGAATGCGTGCGTCTGGCGGTGCTCGTCGGGGAATCGGTGTTGCAGCGCCACGGGCGCGTCTGGATCGCCGGCCACCGTGACCGTGCCGGCCAACTTGCCGACGCAGTCTTCGTTCCACAGGTGCATGTGGACGATCGGCTTCTCGGTGCGATGGGTGATGTCGGCGCCGACCCGGTGCTGCATCGGCGGTGCGCAGTCGCTGCCCGCGAGCGCGAACGGCGTATCGTCCGGCTGGCTGACGATCACATTGCGGGTTTCGGAATCTGCCATACGGGTTCTCCCTGGAATCAGCGGATGCGATAGACGTCCATCTTGAACTGCTTGCGGCACGACCAATCTTCGAGTTCGATGCGGACCGCGTGCTCGCCATGGAGGCAGGCATGCGCGAACCGTGTGCCGCTTGCCTCGTCTTCGTGGACGCACAACGCCGCGTCGTCCACGAAGATGGCGAATTCCGTGCCGGGTGCGAGCTCGAAGCGATAGACGCCGTGGTTGAAACAGCCGATTCCGTGCCACACGGCGCGATACGGCAGGTCGATTTCCCGCAGGCTGCGCGGGCGCAGGTCGTTGATGGGCAATCCCCCGGCGCAGTCGGCGTCCGGCCCGACATCCAGCGCGCGGCGATCGATCCGGATCCACACCGGCCGGCTGGCCGTGCACAAGGGCGCCATCAATGTTGCGCCACGCACGAGCTCGAACTCGATCTGCGGTGCGTCGGCCGCGTGCGTGACGGACGCCGCGAACGTTTTCTTCGAAGCTTCCGCGGAGGTGCCGGCCGGGGATTTCGATGCGGCGCCGGCGGCAGCCGGCGCGTCCGGTTCCGTGCTATCGGCCTTGCGGCCGGTGGCCCGCACGTCCATGCGCAACGCGTCACGCAGCGCGGCTTCGAACAGCGCGTATTCAGGCGCGCCTCGCACCACCAGCAGCGAGCGCTTATCGGGTACGAAGGGCACCAGCTCGACGTAGTTGCCGTCGGCGGAAAACGGCGGGGCGGTGGTCATGTCGATGGCCATCATCTCGCTGGCGGGCGTGTGGCCGATGGACTCGACAAACCCGGCGAACACGTCCTCGTCCGCGCTGCCGCCGCCCACGCCCTCGTCGCCACCGCACTCGATGGCGAGCACCGTGCGCTGTTTGACATCGAAGTCGATGGTGACCGAACCGCCCGTCGCCTGCGCGGACCGCGCGGTATCGACCATCGCCGCGGCGGTGGTGCGCTCTGGCGTCTGCATCTCGATCACGTAGGACTCGATGGCCGACCCGACGAGCAGCACCAGCGTCGCCCTGTCGCTCGGTTCCGGAGCATCGGGCCGGTTGATGATCTCCAGCTTCACTCCCACCACCAGACCCGACACGCGATCGGTCTCGCGCGGCTGCTCCAGCGCGTCGCGCGTCAGCCGGCGGACGCGCGTGATCGCGCCGCCATCGTTCTCGCCGTCGAATTCGATCTCGACCGGCTCGGCCCGGTCCATCGCGTCGCGCAACAGGCCCAACTGCGACAAGCGCTCGTTGAAGCGCTCGGGATCCGCGTCGAGATCGGCGATGGTGTAGGTGGCGCGGCTGCCGTCGCCGTGCAACAGGAAGGCGGAAGCAAGTCCGGCACGGCCGATTTCCAATGCTTCGACAAACCCTCTTTGCGTGGGCATGGAGAATTCCTCCTCAGGGTCTCGGCAAATCGCCGGTAGCGGACAAATCCTCGAAGCTGGTTCCGTCGCGCCTGATCCTCAGCTTGCCCGGCAGGACCAGGCCTTGTGAGCTGACCAGGCAAGCCTCCAGGCAGGCCTGGAGCTCGGCAACCCCCGCGACGAATGGCGGGATCGGCTGGATCGCGCGTGCCTGGCTGTTTGCGGTTTCCTCGGCAAGCTCTCCCCCGACCTTGTCGATCATACTCTCGATGACGCCCAGCATGATCCAGCCGATGACCGGGATCAGGAGGTCGACGAACACGTCGCAACAGCTTTCCCCGGCATCGAAGTTGCCCATCTCCGCCCGGAAAGTGCCCGTGCATTCGGTGTCGGTTTCGACCACGTCCAGCCGCAGGAAGATCGGGCCGTCGAAGTTGACGTCCGGATCGAACCAGCAATCGATGTGGACTTCGGCCTCCCCCGCGGCCCACAGGTGTCCTTCATCGACGCCGTGCTCGCCGGGATCGGACGGCGTGACCGTCAACGAATGCAGGGTCGCGTCACCCTGGTCGGTGTGGACTTCCGCCGACCCGCCGGCGAGCCCGGGAAATTGATCTTCGACTGCCTTGGCGATGACTTCGTCCAGCTTGTCGCGGCCGACCGCGAGGGCCAGCGGGTTCGCACCGAGGAAAGCGTCGGGCGCGACATCGTCGGCTTCGGTGCCGGTGCGCCGGTTCATCAGGATCGCAAGTACCCCGTCCGCCGGAAGCAGGAACCCGACCGGTGTCGCCAGCGGCAAATCGGGGTCTCCCGACCGCGGCGTATAGAACGGAAAGCGCCGTGGCTGCAGGTAATCGGCAGTCTGCTGCTCGAGCAAGGCTTCGGCATCGGCTTGCCCGAACCAGGGCTCGATGATGGGCGAGAATTGGGCGAGTTCCGCGATCAGCAGCGGCTTCAGTTGGGCGGCGACCTGATCGGCGATGAAGCCGGCCTCGTCGAACACGATCCGGGTCGCCAGCGCCGGATCGCCGGGTTCCTGGTCCATTAGGATGCTGACGGTGCTGTTGGCGGTCACGAGCTCCCGCCAGAAGGTCGCCACGCCATAACTCTGCCACGCGATGGGGTTGGTGATCGTGGCGTGCAGCGGCAGGGTCATCTTCACGAAGGTGTCCGGCCCGTGGACTTCCAACGCGGCGGTGATTTCCGGATTGCCGGGCTTGTTGGGCGGCGTCAGGGGCGGGCCGCGCGTGCCGTCATAGATGTCGAGCGTGTTTCCGGCCTGGGTGAAGCTGTGGTCCGGCAGCGCCTCGTACCTCGCATGGATCGCGGCAAGGAGACTGTCGGGCGTCAGCGTCGGCAATCCGGTCAGGGCCGGCACCTCGATGTCGGCCGCGGTAATGTCGCCGAAATCGATGCCCAGTTGGTCGTCGCCATCGACGGGCCAGGTGGCGAGCTTGCCCGGCGCAGTGACCGTCGAGGCCAGCGTGATCCGCGACAGCGCGGGATCGGGGGCCGACGGGATTTCGACCGTGATTTCGATCGGCAGGCTGAATCTCAGGTGTCTTTCGTCGTCGATGGACAGATCGGCGGGATTCGTGTCGTCGTCGAGCAGGCGAACGTGGATCGTTGCCTCGTGCGTGCCGAACATCTGCGTGATCGGAGGCAGGTTGTGCGGAAACAGGTCCTCGTTCTTGAGCGCGAGGTGGAAGATCGCCTTGAGCGGCGGCAACGAGAACTGCACGCAATAGTCGAAGTTCGACGTGTTGCTCATGGCTTCTTGCCGGGCTCGAGGCTGATCCGCGTGACGAAGGCGCGGAAGCCATCGACGATCTCGCCTTTCTGGATCTTCCGGAACTGGGCGGGTGTCCGGAACGCAAACCCGCGTCGCTCGATCTGCCCCAGCTCGACCGCGTCGCGAACCACGGGATCGTCCTTGTAGAACCACGCCTCTTCGATCGTCAGCGTGGCGGGTGCACGCCTCGCCGCCTCGAGCTTGGGTACCGGTGCGTCCAGGTCGAGCCGGCGAACCGCGGGGTCGGGGGGCGCGACGCCCAGTCTCGCCGTCACCTGGATGCGGCGCGTGCCGGGGTACCGGCGGGTTGCCTCGGGCCGGCCTTTCTGGGCGCGCGCGATCGCCGCGTCGATCTCGGTCGTCCGGTATACCGGCGCCCGCTCGGAAAGGTCACGCGGTGTCAGGCCACGGGTTTCGAAGACCAGTTTGGCAAGCCACTTGGGATCGTTCGGCTTCGGTTTTTCGCCAAGCTGCCCGGTCAGCGTTTTCTCCAGCGCCGCATGCCGTTCGCGCAACGCGCTGGAATAACGGAGCGCCTGCATGACGTGGTCGCGCATGCGCGGCGAAAGCTGGATGCCGTAAGCGGCAAGTGCCAGCACCGGGTTGGCGAGCAGCATGACGCTGAACCCGGGATCCGCCGCCAATCGCTCCGCGAGGGGGCGCGCCATGGCCAGCAACTGACGTTCGGTGTGGACCGTTATCGCGCCGTTCTTCGACGGCGACTTGATGATGTCGAGCGGTTTCCCGGCAGGCGTGCTGCGAGGCGACGGCGCCTTGGCGTCTTTTCTCCTGACCATCTTGACACCTCAAGTGGCACGAATACAGACAGGCTGTATCGGATCAAAGCTTTACCAGATAACCGTTTGCGCGATGGGGAGATATCGGATCTCGACAGGAACTATGGCTGGACGGGCTAAAGGGGTTTCGCCGAAATGGCATGTCGGCCGGACCGGAAGGAGACGCCGGATTACGGCAGGAATCTTACGCGCCACGCCGGCGAAAAGGTGATCAAACCATTAGCCCGAGGCAGGTCCAGGGCGGCGCGGCGTCACGCTGGAGACCTGCCCCAATCGGACGAGTGGGCCCAAAGGCGTTGCACCACCGGGTCCGCGGCTATTCCCGCGGCAGCGCCGCGATCGCAGCGATGCGTCCGCGGCGCATGGCCTCGCCGATCGCGGGGCCTTGGAGACCCTGTTCGACGAAGGCCTGCGCGGTTACGGCGCGTGCGGCGTCGCGTGCGGCGCGCAGGAAGTCGGCTTGCGGATAGGCGTCGTTTTCGTGCTGCAAGCGCCCGCGTTTGTCGGCCGTGCAGGCGACGAGAAACGGGTCCAGGCGTGCCGGGCGCCGGAACGCATCGAAGGCTTCCAGGAGTTTCAGCAGCGTCGCCGGTTTCAGTTCCAGCGCGCGGTGCGCCTCGAGGTGGTGGCGACAGGTGAGCGCCGCGAGTTCGGCATGTTCCGCCGGGACCTTGAGGCGCGCACACAGGCTGCGCAGCGGCGCGAGTCCGCGATGTTCGTGGCCGATGTGCCGCGGCAACTCGCCTTCCGGCGTCAACGCCTTGCCGAGGTCGTGGGTGAGCGCGCAGAAACCGACGAGGTCGTCGCCCGGCGCAAGCCGCGCGGCTTCATCGAGCACCAGTTCGAGGTGCACGCCCGAGTCGACTTCCGGGTGGTGCTGGGGACTTTGCGGAACGCCGTAGAGGGCATCGATTTCCGGAAACAGCACCGCCAGTGCATCGCATGCGCGCAGTGCGCTCAGGAACGCGGAGGGTCGGGGTTCGCTGAGTGCCCTGCGGGTTTCCGCCCAGACCCGTTCGGGAACCAGATGCGCGGCTTCGCCCTGCTCGACCATGTTGCGCATCAGCGCCAGGGTTTCCTCCGCGATGCAAAAACCCAGCGGTGCGTAGCGCGCGTAAAAGCGTGCGACACGCAGGATCCGCACCGGGTCCTCGGCGAAGGCGGGCGAGACGTGCCGCAGCACCTTCGCGCGCAGGTCTTTTTCACCGCCGTACGGATCGACCAGCGCGCCCGCCTCGTCCCTGGCCATTGCGTTGATCGTCAGGTCACGGCGCGCGAGGTCGTCCTCGAGTGTCACGTCGGGCGCGGCGTGGAACGAGAAACCGTGGTAGCCGGGGCCGGTTTTGCGTTCCGTGCGCGCGAGCGCGTATTCCTCGCCGGTGTCGGGGTGCAGGAATACCGGGAAGTCCTTGCCCACCGGCTTGTAACCGTCGGCCAGCATGTCCGCGGGCGTGGCGCCGACCACCACGTAGTCGCGGTCGCCGTGCGCGCGTCCCAGCATCGCGTCGCGGACCGCGCCGCCGACCAGGAAGATGCGGTGGCCGGCTGCGGGCACGCGTCACTGCTCCTGGGTGGCGCGGGCAACGTCGAACAGGTACGCCCGCGTGTAATCGCCGAGCAGCATCGGCAGCATCGCGGCGAATCGGCGCGGCACGATCCCGAGCTCCGCGAAGCCGTTGCGGGTCCCGACCGAATCGACGCCCAGCGAAGCGAAGTTGTCGCGGGAGAACGGTTTGCCGGGGATCATTTCGGCCACGCTGGCCTGCAGCCGGCCGAGCGAGGCGGGCAGCGGGACCACCGGGCGGCGAAGACCCGCGGCGGCCCGGACCATCCGCACGATCCGGATCAATTCCAGCGTGTCGGGTCCGTACAGCTCGTAGATCCTGCCGATGGTGCTGCGGTCGCGTATGCATCGGGAGAACGCTTCGGCGACATCACCCACGAATACCGGCGCGATCTTCGCGTGCGGCTGGGCGAGCGGCAATGCCGGCGACATCTGCAGCAGTTTCAGGAAGCGGAAGATCAGCCCGTCGCCTTCGCCATACACCAGGCTCGGGCGGTAGATCGTCCACTCGAGGCCGGAGTTGCGCACCTGCGCCTCGGCTTCGCCGCGCGTCTTCAGGTATTTCGACGCGGCGTTGCCCGCGTTCAACGCGCTCATCTGGTGGATGCGGCGCACGCCGACCTGGCGGCACGCCGCGATCAGCGTGGCGGTGAGGTCCACGTGCGCGTGGGTGAAGGTGGCGTGCGCGGATTCGTTGAGGATGCCGACGAGGTTCACCACCGCGTCGTGGCCGGCGAGATGCTTCTCCAGCGCCGCGCGGTCGTAGACATCGGCACTGAAGGAACGCACATTCGGGAGCACGTTGATCGCGCGCCCCTTCTCGCGATTCCGGCTGAGGACGGTGATGATGGCGCCGGACGGCGCCAATGCCGCGAGCAGATGG
>Ga0079221_10000410_pt1 | contig 11796 bp, 13 predicted proteins | sample GAAS200_FD_75069 | JGI IMG/M metagenome (GOLD analysis project Ga0079221, IMG submission 75069) | Agricultural soil microbial communities from Georgia to study Nitrogen management - GA AS200 | ecosystem: Environmental > Terrestrial > Soil > Agricultural land | place: USA: Georgia | collected... | reverse complement strand
CGAGGCCCTTGTAATTTCCTCCGCCGGGGGCGCGATTGGGATTTTGGGCGGAGCGATGCTGTTGCGCAGGCTGATGGTGTGGAATCCGTTTCCACAATTTCCAACGAATGTACCGTTGAATCCGGACGCCAACGTCTACGCCGTAGCGGCGATGCTGGCATTCGCGAGCGGCATCCTGTTTGGAGCGGTGCCGGTGAAGCAGGTGCTGCACACGGATCCGTATGAGATCGTTAAATCCGGTTCGGTAACGAAGGTGGGGCGACGCATTACTTTCCGCGAAGCGCTGGTCGCCGTACAAATTGCAATTTGCGCACTGCTGGTTACCTCTTCGATGGTGGCGGTGCGCGGGCTCATGCGCTCGTTGCATAGCAACTTCGGTTTTGAACCTGACGACGTGATCCTTGCGGACACGGATCTGGCCATGGCGGGTTACTCCGATGCTGCCGTGCCCGTCATGCAAAAACGCATGATCGAAGCGATGCAGACGATTCCCGGCGTGACCGCGGTGGGGTTGGCGGACTGTCCTCCTTTGGCGGGTTGCGGAGCTTCCAGGGCCTCCATTTTTACCGACGAAACTACGGATCTGAGCCCTTCAAATGTTGTGGCCTTGCCGATGGAGTACGAGATATCTCCCGAATTCTTTACTGCGGCTGGGACGCCCTTGCTGGCGGGAAGGGCTTTCAGCTGGCATGACGATAAGAACGCGCCACGGGTTGCGGTCATCAACGAAACATTCGCGCGCAAAATCTTCGGCTCGCAGGCGAATGCCCTGGGACGCTACTACAAGTCGTGGAATGGAACGCGGATCCAGGTTGTGGGCGTGGTAAGGGACGGAAAATATACGAGCCTCACCGAAGAGCCACAGGCGGCGACCTTCGTGCCGATTCTGCAATCGCCCTCGAGCCAGAGCTTCCTCATCGTTCGTTCCCAAGGCGATTCTCGGCAACTGGCCGGAGCCATCAGGAGCAGCGTACGCGACTTGGATGGAGGGTTGCCCGTTTTTATTCAAACGTGGCCCGAGGCCATGGATTTTTTTATGTTTGGCTCGCGAATGGCCACAGCGTCCTTGGGCGTGCTGGGCGCGCTTGGCGCAATCCTGTCTATCACCGGTATTTTTGGAATATCGGCATATTCGGTGAGCAAGAGGCTGCGCGAACTGGGAATTCGCATGGCTCTTGGCGCGCAGTGGAAAGAAGTGTTAGGAGCGGCGCTGGGCCGAGCCGTGAGGTTGCTGGCGTTTGGTTCCGCGGCGGGACTACTGCTGGGAATCGTGGCTAGCCGAGTGTTGGCTTCCATCGTGTATCAAGCAACTTCGCGCGATCCGCTGGTCTTGACCGGCGTTGTACTGGCGATGGCGTTGCTCGGGATAGTGGCCACATGGATTCCCGCGCAGCGCGCACTGTCGATCGATCCCGCCATTCTACTCCGCGAGGAGTAAGCGTGGGCCGGGGGCATTTCCTCCTCGCACTGCGGCCAAGCGCTCGTCGCCCTTCAAGCCTTGCCTTGCTATCCTAACCACGTTTGCAGAATCCCAGTAGATTCAGCTAACCATTTGAAACAAAGGGAGTTAAAAAAAAGTAAAAATGGCTTGACATGTCTGTATCGCTGTTATACTGTACTATAACAGTAGAGGCCTAAGCGCGACTCGCAGAGCTCCGAGGAACGCCAATGAAACCTGGCCTAAAAGTAGGCAAACAGAAGGAGAGGAACTATGAAATTGGTTCGCATTTTGACAGCTCTCGCGCTGATGTCGTTCTCCGCCGTGGCTTTCGCGCAGTCGGACATGCACAAATCTGACGCAGTGCAAAAGTCCTCTGATGCGCAAAAGTCCTTTGACCAACTGAAAACTCTGGCCGGTACGTGGCGAGGTTCCGTGAAAGCCACTCCGCCGGACCCGGACATTGATAACGCCAAGCTTGAAATCATCCTACGCGTGACTTCCAGGGGAAACGCTCTCGTGCATGAGATGCAGGAAGCCGGGACGCCCTTGGACTCTACAAAGTACGACCATCCGGTGACCATGCTTTATCTGGATGGGGACAAGTTAAACCTGATCCACTACTGTGATGCCGGCAACCGTCCGCACATGGTTGCGCGGCCTTCGGCTGACGGAAAGAAAGTGGAGTTCGATTTCAGCGATCTTTCTGGCGGCAATGAGTACGGACACATGTACCATGCCGTGTTCACCGTCATTGACGCCGACCATCACACCGAGGACTGGACCTATTTGATGCCGGGAGACAAGCCTATGCAGGCACATATGGACCTGCAGCGGGTAAAGTGACGGACACAGTTAGGGAGAACTGGAAACCAGGATGGACCGTGAGTGGAATGACAGCCAGCCGATTTACCGCCAACTGCGGGACCGCGTCGTCGCGATGATCCTCGACGGGGTTTTGAAGGAAGGCGATCCGTTGCCGTCGGTGCGCAACGTGGCGGCGGAGTATCGCGTGAATCCACTCACGGTCCTGAAGGGCTATCAAGAATTAGTGAATGAGGGCCTGGTCGAGAGCCGAAGGGGCCTGGGCATGTTCATTAACGCCGGAGCGCGCAAGCTGTTGCTCGATGGCGAGCGGCAGAAGTTCCTGAGCGAAGAGTGGCCAAGAATCTCCGCGACCATCCAGCGGCTCGGACTGAAAGCAGAAGAATTGATCAACGGCGCCGGCAACCGGCAGCAGGCGGGCTCCGCAAAGCCGAAGGCCAAGGAATCGAAAGCGCCGGACTCCGGCAAGGAGGATCGTTGAAGCCATGGCATGCATAGAAGCGCGTGGTCTGCGCAAGGCCTTTGGCACAACCATCGCACTGGACGGCGTGGACCTGCGCGTGGAAGAGGGGCGCATTCTCGGGCTGATCGGTCCGAACGGCGCAGGCAAAACCACTGCGCTCAACGCGATTCTCGGACTCACTCCCTATCAGGGGGAACTGCGCGTTCTCGGACGCGATCCCTGGACCGAGCGTGACCGGCTCATGCGCGATGTTTGCTTTATGGCTGATGTGGCCGTGCTGCCGCGGTGGGCGCGCGTTTCGCACCTGCTCGAATATGTGGCGGGCGTGCATCCGCGCTTCGACCGTGCGAAGGCTGAAGGTTTCCTGGCGAAGACCGCCATCACGCACAGCAGCAAAGTGCGGGAATTGTCGAAGGGCATGGTGACGCAACTGCACCTCGCGCTGGTAATGGCCGTTGACGCACGCTTGCTGGTGCTGGACGAACCCACGCTGGGGCTCGACATCCTGTTTCGCAAGAGGTTCTACGATTCCCTTTTGAACGACTACTTCGACGGCACACGCACCATCGTTGTGACCACGCATCAGGTGGAGGAGATTCAGGACGTCCTCACCGACCTTATGTTCATCGACCGCGGCCGCATCGTTCTGAAATGTAGCATGGAAGAATTCGACTCGCGATATTTGGAAGTGATGGTGAATCCGGAAAATGTTGCCGCAGCCCGGGCGCTTAAGCCAATTCAAGAGCGGCAGCTCTTCGGGCGCAGCATTCTGCTCTTCGATGGCGTGGACCGTCAGCAACTCGCCCCGCTTGGCGATGTGCGCAGGCCGAGCATTGCTGACTTGTTCGTTGCGGTAATGGGGAATCAGGGACAAGGAGCGGCTCGATGAGTACCCAAACCAATGCCATGCCGGACTCTTCCAGCGAATCGCAAGTCCTGGCGCCTGCGGTTATTCCCGTCACGCGGCAAGTTTATTGGGCGCTGCGGCGCGAATTTTGGGAGAACCGTTTCGTCTACCTTGCGCCTCTGGGCGTCGCCGCGCTCTTCCTGTTCGGCTTCCTGATCCACAGCATGATTCATCCGGGCAGCGGAATGCGTGCCCTGTCGACTCTCGCTCCGGAGAAACAGCATGAGGCAATCATTGAGCCGTACGACATGGCGGCGGCGCTGCTGATGGGAGCTTTCATACTCGTCGCGGTGTTCTACTGCATCGAAACGCTGCAAAGAGAGCGCCGCGATCGCAGCATTCTATTCTGGAAGTCTCTTCCTGTTTCTGACGTTACGACCGTGCTCACGAAGGCGAGCATTCCTTTCATCGTCCTGCCGCTGATCGCGTGTGCCATCGCCTTTGTCACCCAGTTCCTGATGCTGCTGGTGAGCAGCGTCGTGCTGGCGGGAAGCGGCAAGAGCGTGGGGGCGTACTGGGAGCAAGTGTCGTTGTTCCAAGGGTCTCTGCTTCTGCTCTACCACGTGATGACCGTGCACGTGTTGTGGAGCGCGCCAATTTATGGGTGGCTGCTGCTGGTGTCTGCGTGGGCTCGGCGAGCGGCATTACTTTGGGCCCTGTTGCCGCCGCTGGCCATAGGCGCCCTCGAGAAGCTTTTGTTCAACACCAGCAACTTCGCTGCGTTTGTGGAGAGGTTCTTGTCAGGCAGCGGCACAGAAGCTCACATGATGCCGGGCACATTGCCGATGGACCCGGGGACACACATCACGCCCCTCAGATTCCTGAGTACGCCAGGCCTTTGGCTGGGCCTGGCAATCACGGCGGCATTTCTCGCAGCGGCGGTCCGCCTGCGCCGCTATCGCGGCCCTGCCTGATTCTGGTGGGACTCCGATTCGGCTTGCCCCCCAGGAGGAAACGAGAGGGAGAGGTTGAAATGACCGACACAAACGTAAAAACGTCGCCGCAGCCGCGGGCCCGAATCGCTGGCGCCCTATACCTGCTGACGATTGTGACAGGAGCATTCGCCGCTTTCGTTTCCGGGAAGCTTCTTGTTTATGCCGATGCCGCCAGCCTCACCGCGACGGCGTGCTACATCGGTGTGACCCTACTCTTCTATCGCATCTTCAAACCGGTGGACAGCAGCCTCTCTTTAATCGCGGCAGTGTTTAGCTTTGCGGGTTGTACCCTTGGGGCTTTGAGCGTCTTTCATCTCGTTCCTCCTTACATCAAGTCCGTCAATCCGCTGATCTGTTTCGGGGTTTATTGCGTGCTGATCGGCTATCTGATTTTCCAGTCGAACTTCCTCCCGCGAGTTCTGGGTGCGTTGATGGCTTTCGGTGGCTTAGGTTGGCTGAGCTTTGTGTCGCCGGAGTTGGCGAACTATCTGTCGCCGTACAACTTGGCCCCGGGCATCCTCGGGGAAGGAGCGCTGACTGTGTGGCTTCTCGCTAAGGGCGTAAACGCGCAACGGTGGCTCGAGCAAGCCGACGCTGCGGGGCAGTCGTGATGTTAGCGCATTGCGTAGCGATGTCAGGGTGATCCGAGGAGGACCAATGGCCTATTCGCCGATTCTGCTTGTTCATATTTGTGGCGGAACCGTGGGGTTGCTATCCGGAACCGCCGCAATGTCTTTTCGCAAGGGTTCTCCCCGCCATGTGCTTGCCGGAAAGATATTTGTTGCCTCCATGCTGGTCATGGCGGCAGGTGCAGCATACCTGGGAGTTACCAGGCACCAGCCGGCGAATGTTGGCGGCGGCATTTTTACGTTCTACCTGATCCTGACGGCGTGGCTAACTGCCCGCCGCGGCGACGGCGAAACCAGCAAGCTCGACTGGGCTGCGCTTCTGATTCCTTTTGTACTAGGCATTCTCAGCTGGATGAATGGGATTCAAGTCGTGCGCAGTGGAGCGAACTCACAAAACGGAGTCCCTGTGGGAATGATCCTCTTCATGGGTTCCGTGCAGCTGCTTGCTGGCGCCGGGGACATCCGCATGCTTTTGCGGGGCGGTCTGTTCGGTACAAAACGAATAGCGCGCCATCTCTGGCGCATGTGTTTTGGACTCTTCATCGCATCAGGCTCATTTTTCCTGGGAGGCAACAACCGCCCGCTAAGGCTGCTTTTAGCCGCAGGGCTAGGCCAACACCTGCCCAGGGCATTATTCAACACGGCCTTATATCTGGTCCTCACCATACTTCCGCTGGTTTTGCTGGTTTTCTGGCTGGTCCGAGTGCGCTTTTCAAACAAATACAAGAAAACTTCCTCGGAATATCGAACACAGCAATCTCGCGCGGCGTTCCGCGAGCAGTCGCTGTCTGGGTGAGCAAGGGGGAAGGCAAATGACAGATCGCACTATCGAATCCTCGCCGCAACTTTACGCAAGAATCGGCGGCGCGCTGTACCTGGTCATTATTGTCATCGGGCTCTTTGGCGAGATGTTCGTCCGCGACAAGCTCATCGTTTCGGGGGACGCGACAGCCACGGCGAAGAACATTATGGTGTCTGAGTCGCTGTGGCGGTTTCATATCGCCGCGGAATTGTTCCTGCTGATTTGCGCCATTGTCCTGCTGATGATTCTGTTTGTTTTGCTTAGGCCGGTCAGCCGGGAACTCACGTTATTGGCGTTATGCTTCAATCTCGTATCGATCGGCCTCGAAGCCGGCGCGACGATGTATCTCATTGTCGCTTTGTTCCCGCTGGGGAGCGCCGGGTACCTCAAAGCATTTTCGCCGGAGCAGCTTTACGCCATGGCGAACCTGTCGCTCAAATCGCATGGCTATGGCTTTGGTGTGAGCCTGCTCTTCTTCGGCTGTTTCTGCGTGGTTATCGGCCGCGTGATCTACAAGTCAGGCTTTCTTCCAAAGATCATTGGTGTTCTGATGCAAATCGCTGGCCTGTGCTATCTGACGGATAGTTTCGCACTGATTTTGTCTCCCATCTTCGCAAGTCGCTTATTCCCCGCGATTCTGCTTCCTGCCTTCGTTGGCGAGACTTCCTTCTGCCTATGGCTTCTCTTTAAGGGAGTCAATGTCCAGCGCTGGAAGGAGCAAGCCGACACAGGAGAGAAGAGGTGGTCATAGGGGTGCTATTCCACAATGATTGATCGCTCCAGTATGGAAAGACGTATGACTCGCAAGACGAACGCAAGAATTGCCGGTTTCACATTCCTTTTCTACATCGCTGTCGGTATCACAAGTATGGTGCTCTTCCGACAGGCTACCAGCGGAGAGAGTATAGCGGCGAAGCTCGCAAGCATCGGCCAGCATGCTACAGACCTGCGCCTCACCGTTTTGCTTGGGCTGTTTCAGGCCTTCTCAGCTCTCGTGCTCGCCGTAACGCTCTACGCCATTACCCGCGAGCAGGATGCCGACCCGCAATGCTCGCCCTGATCTGCCGCGTTTGCGAGGGGTTGATCGGGGGTCTCTCTGTACTTTGCACTTTGTCACTGCTTTGGCTGGCGACGTCACCTGGAGCGGCTGCAACAAACACCGCTGCGGTGCACACGCTCGGCGCCTACCTTCTGAGGGGAAACATGGCTTTACCGCAACGTTTTTCGCAGTGGGAAGCACGCTTTTTTCTTACCTCTTCCTGCGTGGGCGAATGATCCCGATGCCGCTGGCTTGGCTGGGTGTGGTCGGCTCCGCTCTGCTCGTAGTGGGTCTTCCCCTGCAGCTTGCCGGATTCTTTCGCGGCTTGGGAGCGCAGCTTATGTGGTTACCGGTGGCCGTGTTCGAGTTGACGCTTGGACCCTGGTTGCTCATCAAAGGCGTCGGCACACGCGACCTACATTCGGCGCGGGAGACTCCGCTTGTGCGATAGCCCAATATTGGTGAAGGCAGCAAGCGCTATCGCCGCATTCATCGCTCTTGCGTCTTTTGTGAGCATCCTGGCGACGATCCTATCCGCTTAGCCAGTTCGAATTTCTGCAATATTTGCGGCTGTCGTTCGTCTTCACTAGTAGATGGACGAGGCGCTAAGAAAACCGTGGCCGATGGCAGAGCAAGACCAGCGGATCTCTGAAGTGGTCAAGCGGGAAGGGTCCCGTCTGCGCAACTTCATTCGCAGGCGTGTGCCGGACCCGCTCGACGCCGAGGAAGTTCTGCAGGACGTCTTCTACAAGCTGGTGGAAGCAAACCGGTTGTTGATGCCGATCGAGCACGTGACGGGGTGGCTTTTTCGCGTGGCGCGCAATCGCATCACGGATTTGTTCCGGAAGAAGAAGCCGCAGAGCTTCGCGGACGCAACAACCGAGGACGAAAGCGGCGAACTGCTGCAGATCGAGGATTTGCTGCCATCACCGGAAGCAGGCCCCGAGGCGGTTTACATTCGCAACATGCTTCTTGAGGAGCTGGAACTTGCGCTCGAGGAACTGCCCGACGAGCAACGGGAAGTATTTGTAGGTCACGAACTGGAGGGGCGCAGCTTCAAGGAGATAGCTCAGGAGACCGGGGTGAGCGTGAATACTCTGCTCTCGCGGAAACGCTACGCCGTGCTGCATCTGCGCGAGCGGCTACAAAACATCTACGACGAATTGGCAAAAGGATGAGGAGGAACTGAACATGAGAAGGAAATGGATTTGGATGGGGCCGCTCGCGATTCTGGCAATGCTGGCGTTCGTCATCATTGGCGGCGAGATCGTGAAGCAGCTCTGGAATTGGCTGCTCCCGCCCTTGTTCGGCTGGCGCCTAATTACCTTCTGGCAGGCGCTTGGATTGCTGCTTCTCTGCCGGATTCTGTTTGGTGGCTGGGGAGGATCTCGCGGCGGGAAAGGACACATGCGCCATCGCTTAAGAGAACGCATGGCAGAACGAATGGGAGAACGTATGCGGGAACGTTGGGAAAAGATGACGCCGGAAGAACGCGAGAAATTCCGCCAGGGACTTCGCGGTTGCTGGGATACTGTGCCGCCGCCGGAATCGAAAACGAGTGCCTGATTGTAGACCGCCTGGCTCGGTCCGCGAATCCAACGGATCGAGCGAGGACCGGAGTCGTCGCTGTAAGTTGCCTCCGCATCAGAAAAATCAATTGAGACTATGAAAATTTCAAAGTGTGCCGCTGGGGCGGGATGCGTATAATCCTGCTCGAACGGTTAGCGGGTCCCGGGAGTGAATCCAGACTAGCGGAGCTGACAACTTATGAAGTGCGCAGGGTGTCGGTGTAGTTTCAGGCTTAACCTGCTAATGGGAATCGTCCTGCTCGCCGCTCTGACAGTTGCCCCGACGCTCGCCACGCAATCGAAACCTGCTACCGCGGCAACGCCTTTCTCAAACACTCCTTTGACGATTTCGGCTTCTCTGGCTGCTCCCGACCCTGCGCAGAAAGTAAGTGAAAAACTGGCGCAACTCGACCAGCGTATTACCGCAGCGCAATCGTCGGCCGACAACGCGTGGATGCTGGTGAGCGCGGCGCTGGTGCTGATGATGACCGGGCCGGGGCTGGCGCTTTTTTACGGCGGGCTGGTGCGGCGGAAGAATACGCTGGCGATCATGATGCAAAGTTTTGCGTTGATGGCACTGATCACGGTGATGTGGGCGCTGGTGGGCTACAGCTTGTGCTTTGGCGGAAACGGGCCGGTGATTGGCGGATTTGAACACGCGTTTCTTCGCGGCGTGGGTGCCGAGCCGAATCCCGATTATGCGGGGACGATTCCGCAAATGACATTCATGGTGTACCAGTTGATGTTCGCGGTGATAACTCCGGCGCTGATCACCGGTGCGACGGCCGAGCGCATGAAATTCAGCGGCACGGTGCTGTTCATGGTGCTGTGGTTCCTGGTCGTCTACGCGCCTCTAGCGCACATGGTGTGGGGCAAGGGCGGATTCCTCAACGCCTCGCTCGGCGGAAGATTCCCGACGCTGGATTTTGCCGGCGGAACGGTCGTGCATATTTCTTCCGGCGTTTCCGCGCTGGTGTGCGCGCTGTACATGGGGAAACGCTCCGGCTACCCGAAGCAGCCGATGCCGCCGCACAGCCTGGTTCTGAGCTTCATCGGCGCATGCTTGTTGTGGGTGGGGTGGTTCGGCTTCAACGCGGGAAGCGCGCTGGCCGCGGGTTCGCTGGCGTCGAGCGCGTTTGTGGCCACACATTTCGGGGCGGCCGCGGCCGCCTTAAGTTGGAGCGCAGCGGAGTGGGTGAAGAACGGCCGGGCCAGCGCACTGGGCGCGATTTCAGGAGCAGTGGCGGGGCTTGTAGCGATAACTCCCGCCGCCGGATTTGTTGGGCCCATGCCTGCGCTAATCATAGGCGCCATTGCCGGGGTGGTGTGTTTCGGCATGGTGACCAAAGTAAAAGCGATGTTCGGGTATGATGACGCGCTGGACGCTTTTGGTGTGCACGGTGCCGGCGGAACGATTGGCGCACTGCTAACCGGCGTTTTTGCGCAACAGGTGATTAATCCCATTTTTGGCGCGGGAAAAGCCGTGGGTGGGCTTGACGGCCACTGGGGCCAGGTGGGCAACCAGTTGGTCGGTGTAGTGATTGCGTGGATATTCGCGCTGGCGGGAACAATCATACTGCTCAAGATTGTGGATTTGGTGACCGGCATCCGCGTGCCGGAAGAGCATGAACAAGAAGGTTTGGACATTACGCAACACGGCGAAGAGGCTTATAACCTTGAGGCCTAAGGATGGTTGTCACGAGAGCATCAAGCAGGGGGCCAAGGCGAAACATCCATGATGAAACTTGAGGCGGTCATTCAGCCCTCGCGGTTCGAATCAGTGAAGGATGCGCTACGCGAAATTGGCGTCGAAGGAATGACGGTAACGGAAGTGCGCGGGCACGGCCGCCAGAAGGGCCACACCGAAGTGTACCGGGGCCGCGAATACACCGTGGACCTGCTGCCGAAAATCAAATTGGAAATGGTTCTGCCGGATAATCTGGTGAACCGCGTGGTAGACACCATCTTGAAGTCCGCCAAGACAGGAAAGATTGGGGACGGTAAGATATTCCTATCGAGGGTAGACGAAGCCATCCGGATCCGCAACGAGGAGCGCGGTGAAAATGCGCTCTAGGTATAGGTATTCGTTCCCAGCCTCCGGGCAGAAAGAAACCTGACCGCGAGGCTACCGAACGTGACAACCGCTGCCCGCCCGGGATTGAATGCAGGCGTCCCGCCCTCTAACAACATGCAAGAGTCACCCACGCCGTTGTCTGTGCTCGGCCCGCAGGCCGAAGCCGAGCGGCAAAAAATACGCCAAAGGTTTGAATCGGGCACGAGTGCGCGAGAAACGTTGCATGCGCTTTGCGAACTGGCGGACCAGCACGTTCGCCAGATTTTTGACGAAGTGCTGCGGGTGCAAAACCGCGAACCGGCGGGGCTCTGCCTGATTGCGCTCGGCGGATACGGGCGTCGGATGCTTTTTCCGTACTCCGACCTAGACATTCTTTTCCTGTTTGGCAGCGAGAAGACGGAGCAGGAATTCCGCCCGCTGATTTCAGAATTTTCGCGGACGTTGTGGGACCTGGGATTTCGCGTTAGCTCGGCTGGCCGCACGCTCGAAGAGTGCAAGCGCATTGAAGAAGACAACGCCGAGTTTCACCTGGCGCTGCTGGATCGCCGCCTCCTGGCTGGAGATTCGACGCTGTTCGAAAAACTGGACGAAAAGGTGCTGCCTGGCTCGGAAAAGCAAGCCAGGCCGTTTTTGCTGGCACAGTTGCACCGCCTTACGCGAGATCGCCTGACACGTTACGGGAATACCATCTTCCACCTTGAGCCCAATGTGAAGGAGTCACCGGGCGGGATGCGCGATTACCAGGCGACCATCTGGCTCCGGCAACTTGCAGAAGAGAAAAAGGGAATTCGCAACATCACCGCGGCGGAAGAAGAAATGTGCGCTTCCGCGGTCGATTTTCTCAGCGCCACCCGGTGTTTCCTGCATTACAACAACGGTCGCAACGACAACACGCTGACTTACGAATTGCAGGAAGCGGCGGCGGAGCACGCTTTAGGAATTGGCGACGGTGTTGCACGTACGCCTTCAGACTGGATGCGGCAGTATTTCCGCCACGCGCGAACATTGAACCGCCAACTCCTGCGCTACTTGGAACAGAAAGCGCCCGTCCCGTTGACGCTCCGCCAGCGGCTTATGAATGCGGCGCGCGCCTCGCGGGTCGAAGCTGGCGACGGG
>Ga0079221_10000409_pt1 | contig 11799 bp, 11 predicted proteins | sample GAAS200_FD_75069 | JGI IMG/M metagenome (GOLD analysis project Ga0079221, IMG submission 75069) | Agricultural soil microbial communities from Georgia to study Nitrogen management - GA AS200 | ecosystem: Environmental > Terrestrial > Soil > Agricultural land | place: USA: Georgia | collected... | reverse complement strand
CAAAAAAATTAAAGGCTTTCGCCATATTCTGCAAGACGAAAAAGATCGCGCGCTGATGTTGAGGCCTGCCTTCAAAAGAGGAATCGGTTTATTGAATGCCTATAATTTTACTTACGATATTCTCATTCTGCCAGATCAATTGCAATATACCCACGAACTGGTAAAATCCTTTCCTGATCAGCGTTTCGTGATAGACCATATTGCCAAGCCGGACATAAAAAATAAAAAAATTAATGACTGGGAAAAAGATATGCGCGCTTTAGCTTCCTATAAAAATGTGTATTGTAAAATTTCAGGAATGGTAACCGAAGCAGACTGGCACCACTGGAATATAAAAGATTTTTTTCCTTACCTTGATATCATTGTACAAACTTTCGGGACTAAAAGAATTATGTTTGGCTCCGACTGGCCGGTTTGCCTGGTGGCAGCCTCTTATGAGCAAATGATGGCGATAGTACAGGAATATTTTTCATCATTTTCTGAAAATGAACAAAACGATTTCTTTGCAAACAATGCAATAAAGTTTTACAACTTATAAACTACAATCATGGATTTACAATTAAATAATAAAGTAATTATCATAAGCGGCGGAGCCAAGGGCATCGGCAAAGGAATTGTGAGAGTGTTAGCCGCAGAAGGCGCCATTCCGTTTATTATTGGCAGAAATGAAGAAGATAATTTAAAAACCGTCAATGCCGTAAAAGCTGCTGGTGGCAAAGCCTTTCAAACAGTTGCAGAATTAACCGATCCTGCTGCAAGCGAAAAAGCAGTGAAAAAGGTAATAGAAATTTGTGGCCGGATAGATGGATTGGTAAACAATGCCGGTGTAAATGATGGAGTAAATCTGGAACACGGCACTTATGAAAAGTTCATGGCATCGCTTCACAAAAATGTAGTGCATTATTATTTGCTAGCGCACTATGCATTGCCGGAGTTGATTAAAAGTAAAGGTGCCATTGTAAACATCTCTTCAAAAACAGCGGAAACCGGCCAGGGCGGCACTTCCGCTTATGCTGCATCCAATGGCGCACGCAATGCACTCACCCGCGAATGGGCAGTGGAATTATTAAAATATAACATTCGCGTAAATGCAATTATTGTTGCCGAATGCTGGACACCATTGTATGCAAACTGGATAAAAACGTTATCCAATTCCGAAGAGAAATTGAAAGAAATCACTTCAAAAATTCCATTGGGAAAACGGATGACTACTGCAGAAGAAATTGCAAATATGACGGCATTTCTTTTATCAGAAAAATCGAGCCATACTACCGGCCAATTGATTCATGTAGATGGTGGTTATGTTCATTTGGATCGTGCCTTGTAAAGCAACGATATTTTACATTCATTAAAATGTGTACAGCATTTTATTATATACATTACTCATAAAACCATTCATAACTTTACCGGAATTTTTTAATGAAATTATCAAAAGAAATATTATCCGGAATTAAACGAAGTGATATTTCAGTACCATCCGGTACTATTTTTTTATTGCCCGAAAAAATATTACAGTTTGGAACCGGTGTATTACTTCGCGGTTTGTGTGATTATTTTATTGATAAAGCCAACAAGAAAAATATTTTTAATGGAAGAATTATTGTTGTAAAATCAACGGATAAAGGTGATACTGCTGCTTTTGATACACAAAACGGCTTATATACCCATATTGTAAAAGGAATGGAAGGTGGAAAAATATTGGAAGAAAAAATCATCAATGCTTCTGTAAGCCGCGTCCTTTCTGCAAAACATGATTGGGAAAAAATTTTAGAATATGCATCCGGAAAAGAAATGCAGATCATTATTTCTAATACTACGGAAGTGGGAATTGCTTACGTGGAAGAAAATATTTTTGAAAATATTCCCCAATCATTTCCCGGGAAATTGCTCGCCTGCCTTTACAGGAGGTATGAAATTTTTAAAGGTGATGTAAATGCAGGAATGATTATCATTCCAACAGAGTTGATAACAGACAATGGAAAAAAATTAAAAGAAATACTGTTGCAACTTGCTGCATATAATCAACTCGGCAATCTATTTATTGTTTGGCTGCAAACAGCAAATCATTTTTGTAATTCTCTTGTGGACAGAATCGTTCCGGGAAAAGTTATTATTAAAGAAAACGAATTTGGTTATACCGATGATCTCGCTATCATGAGCGAAGTGTACCGGTTGTGGGCAATAGAAACATCCAATGAACAGGTCAGAAAAAAACTTTCATTTGCACAAGCTGATAGCGGCGTGATAGTAGCTCCTGATATTTATAAGTATCGTGAGTTAAAACTTCGTTTATTGAATGGAACACATACGCTATCCTGCGGGCTTGCCGTATTGAGCGGGTTTAAAACCGTGAAAGAAGCAATGAACGATAAAAATTTCAGGAACTTTGTAACGAGAGTAATGTTAGATGAGATTGCGCCAGCCATTGCCGGCGAAGAGATAAGTGATGAAGAAGCAAAAAATTTTGGCGAAAAGGTGATTGACCGTTTTTCGAATCCATATATCGAGCATCAGTGGTTAAGCATCACACTTCAATACAGCAGCAAAATGATGATGCGCGATGTACCTGTTTTATTAAAGCATTATAATAAAAGTAATACAGTGCCCGTGCTAATGGCGGTTGGTTTTGCAGCATATATTGTATTTATGAAAAGCAGGAAAAATAAAAAAGGAGAATTTGTGGGCAATGCAAATAACACGGATTACATTATTAATGATGACAAAGCCTCACTGCTTTACGAGCATTGGAAACAGAAAAATATAAATTTGATAGTGCAGCAAATTTTAGCAGATAAAAATTTGTGGAATACCAACCTCAATGATCTTAATAACTTTGCTGACGCAGTTATAAAAAATGTAACGGTGCTGATGTATAAAGGAGCAAAAACATTTATTAAAACGATTTGAAAAAAAATAACAATGAAAGAACGCATATTAAAAGTGCATCCGGCAGATAATGTAATTGTAGCATTAACCAACCTTGCAAAAAATGAAGTGATTTCATTTAACGGCCATCAGTTTCAATTGCAGAGCGACATTCCGGCTAAACACAAGTTTGCCGCAAAAGATTTTAATGAAGGTGATGAGATTATTATGTATGGAGTGCTAGTGGGCAAAGCGCAGGAGCACATTGCAAAAGGGTCGTGGATGAATACGCGGAATGTACATCATGCTGCAAGCGCTTATAACATTGGTGAAAGAAAAACAGCATGGGCAAAACCTGACATTAGTAATTTTAAAAACAAAACTTTTAAAGGATACCATCGCAGCGATGGAAACGTGGGCACTGCCAATCACTGGGTGGTAATACCCATGGTATTTTGCGAAAACAACAATCTTGAAACTTTAGAGGAATCATTAGTAAATGATCTTGGTTACGGAAAAAAAGATTTATTTAAAAAACAATCGAAACAGCTTATTGATTTATACAAAGCCGGGAAAAGTGTAGAAGAAATTATCAATGCCGATATTCAAATTGAAAATGAAATAACCGCTCAGCAACGTTTATTTAAAAATGTAGATGGCATAAAATTTTTACGACATGAACTGGGCTGCGGCGGAACACGGCAGGATGCACAGGCGTTATGCGGATTACTTGCGGGATACATTACTCATCCAAATGTGGCAGGTGCTACGGTGCTGAGCCTCGGATGCCAGCATGCACAGGTATCCATGCTTGAAGAAGAGATTGCAAAACGTTCTCCCCACTTCGACAAACCTTTGTATATTTTAGAACAACAAAAGATTGGTGAAATAAATGCAATGCTGTCGCAGGCTATTAAAAAAACTTTTGCAGGATTAATGATCGCCAATCAAAATGAAAGAAAACCTACACCATTAAGCAAACTTTGCATTGGCCTTGAATGTGGCGGCAGCGACGGCTTTTCGGGTATTTCGGCAAACCCTGCAATTGGTTACACATCGGATCTGTTAGTAACTCTTGGCGGCTCGGTTATTCTTAGCGAGTTTCCTGAATTGTGTGGTGTAGAACAAAACTTAAGTGATCGTTGTGTGGATAAAGAAACCGCTCAGCGATTCGGTACATTGATGACTATTTATAATAACAGGGCTATGGAAGTTGGATCAGGTTTCGATATGAATCCTTCGCCGGGTAATATTAAAGATGGATTGATTACCGATGCAATAAAATCTGCGGGCGCTGCAAAAAAAGGTGGCACATCGCCTGTGGTAGATGTGCTTGATTATCCTGAAAAAGTTTACAAGCCCGGGCTTAATTTATTATGCACCCCCGGCAGTGATGTGGAAAGCACCACCGCAGAAGTAGCAGCGGGTGCAAACATTGTTTTATTTACTACAGGATTGGGGACACCTACGGGTAATCCCATTGCGCCGGTAATTAAATTATCAAGCAACACGCGATTGTATAAACGAATGAGCGATATTATAGATATTGATACCGGTACTATCATTGAAGGTGAAGAAACCATTCAGCAGGCGGGTGAAAGAATTTTTGATTATGTGATAAAAGTGGCCAGTGGTGAAACAGAAGTAGCTGCGATAAAAAATGATCAGAATGATTTCATTCCATGGAAAAGAGGCGTTAGCTTATAAGTTTTTGTAGCTCCATTCCGGTATGCTGATACCATTCACATATATTTTTAAATAGCTTCCACTATTAATCGGGTAAATTACATAACAAAGTTGTTTGATAATCTCCATGACAGAACATGCACTAAAATATACCGGAACATTGCTGGATCATTACCTGGCTATGGGATGTTACAGAATGGGGCAATACATTTTTACTACTAATTCTATTTTTCACAATGAAAAAAACTATCCGGTCTTCTGGCTGCGTTACCCGTTACAGAATTTTTCATTTAGTAAAAAAGCAAAAAAACTTCTTTCTTCAAACAATCATTTTAAAATTAGCCACAGAGTTTTCAGCATTAATGATGAGATAGAAAACTTATATCGCATATATTCAAACAAAGTAAATTTTGATGCACCTGCAACTTTATATGAATACTTGTATAGCGAAGTGATACAGGAAGAAGAATTACAAGGCACATTCGATTCGGAAATGATTGAGGTAAGGGATGGTGATAAACTGATTGCTGTGGGCATTTATGATAAAGGTCTTCACTCCATAGCCGGCATTATGAATTTTTATGACCACGCATATCAAAAGTATAGCCTGGGAAAATATATGATGTTGCTGAAAATTCAATATGCCATGCAATGGCAAATGCAATTTTATTACCCGGGCTACATAGCCTTCGGATATACAAAGTTTGATTACAAATTATTTCCTAATGCTGACTGTGCACAAATATTTGATGCTACCAGCAAGGTGTGGCTGCCTTATAGCAAAGAACTTTTGATGCGGTTGATATAATTTTTTTATTAACGAATCAATGAAATTATAAAAAAGAGGCCTTCGTTCGAAGGCCCTTTATTTCCACAGGGAATTTATTTTTTGTAAAAAGGTTTTATTCGCAAAGTAAATAAAACCCCGCCGGAGCTAAGCTTTACCTTTCCGGCGCCTACGCCTGCAAGTGGCATCTTCAAATATGGTTCCGTAATCAGTGAAGTTCTTTTGTTGAAAAAATATTCGTATCCTGCAGAAAGATCAAGCAAAGAAAAATAATGCTGATTTTTATTTGATATAGACCATGTCTTTTGATCAGTATATCCTCCCGGGTATTTATACAGGTATTGATACGTTTCTTTTTTCATCAGGTAAGAAGAAAGGCCTGCTGAGGCAAACCATTGATGATTTTTTATTTTTTTGAAATTATAATTTATCGCAAGTGGAATTTCATACACAATACAATTGGCATTTATATCCGAAAGGTAAGTGCTATTGCCCCCGCCGGGAACCGTATATTCGTTTTTATTGGCTGAATAAATTTTATCAGAAACATAAAAACCGGAGTGAAGCGTAAAACGATTTGATAAATCATAGCTGAATCCAAGCCCGTAATTCAAAGCAAGTCTCCCTATCTTATTCAAAGCAACAGCGCTTACATCAGGCCCGGCAGAAATATTTATACCAAACCTTTTTCCAAAACTGTTATCTTTTTTTTGCGGCTTTTTTTCTGAAGGCCTGTTTAAGTTATTTTTTTGGGTATCATCCTGTTTTGCTAAGGTTGCCGGTTCATGCTGTTTTATGTTGTCTGAATTTGATTTCAAATCAGTATCAGTATTTGTTACCGAAGAATTATTATTGATAGTTTGATTGGGCTTGCTGCTATTATCAACTGCATCCGTCGAAGTTTGATTATTGTTTGCATCATTATTTGAAACAGTTTGGTTATCCGCGGAACCACTTACAATTTTAGCAGTTGTTTTAGATTGTCCTGAAATTTTTTTATTTGTATTAGCATCCGAATGCTTTACAGGTGCTGGCAATGATCCATCCTGTGTTATAATTGCTGTTTGATTCTGTTCCTCCGAAGTCAGTTGATCCGGTTGCGGCTGTGTTTTTTTATTTACCGGTGAAACGTCCTGCGCATCCTGCGTTGACTTAGCGGTATTCGTTGATGTAGCTATGTTTTTATTTGCAGATGCAGGAGTGGTTTTAATTGTTGATTTATTACCATTTCCCGGATAGAGCACATAAATACCTGCAGTAAGCAAAAGCAATAAAGGAAGAAACAAAAGATACCGTCTTTTTTTCTTTTTCTCCCTGGGCATTTGCTCATCCAGCTTCGCTTCCATCTTTTTCCACGCGCCTTCTTCATAAGCAGGATGGTATTGCTCTGCAGCCTCTTTAATCTTTTTATTTAATGCATCATCCAACATTTTTTGAAAGTAAAATTTGATTATCTTTTTTTAAAATTTTTTGCAATTGAACCCGCGCCTTCGAAAGGTTCGATTTTGAAGTGCCTATCGCAATTCCTAACTGATTGGAAATTTCCTCGTGGCTGAAACCATCTACCACAAACAGGTTAAGAACCGTACGGTACGCCGGAGAAAGTTCCCTGATAGCATTAATTATTTCGTCATAAGAAATCATGTCGTAAGCGCTGGCTTCTTCTGCGGGCAAATAAATAATAGATTTTTCAATATCAGCAGTAAAGTCATGTTTAAAATATTTCCGGTTATGATCAATAGCAGTATAAATCATAATCTTCCTGATCCATCCTTTAAATGAATTCACCTCATCTGCGTACGATGGCGAGTAACGATGAATCTCCCTGAAAATTTTCAAAAAGCTGTCATTATAAATTTCTATTGCATCTTCTTTATGCCGGGTGTACCGATCGCAGATAGACATACCATAGCTGTAGAAAGAGTTGTACAATTTTTTTTGACTCTTCCTGTCGTTCAGGACGCAGCCCCCGATGATCATGCTAAGTTCTTCTGCAGAAATCAATTGCATTAGTTTCTGTAAGGTAAACGAAATATTAAAAAGAAAGGTTGCCGGTGGAAAAAAAATTTCACGGGTATTTTCGTGCTGGAATTTAGCATGTTACAGAACCTTTTTCTATTTATTTTTAAGTTTGTAAAATAAAAATAGGGCTATGGCTTACAATGAACAACTTGCAGAAAAAGTGAGGCAGGCACTCAGCCACTTGAAAAATGTGCAGGAAAAAAAGATGTTCAGGGGTATTACTTTTATGCTCCACGACAAAATGTGCATCAGCGTAGGCGATGATGAAATGATGTGCCGGATTGATCCCGCATTACACGATTCGGTTACCAGGAAAAAAGGGTGCAAAACAATGAAGATGCGTGGCCGTGAGTATAAAGGATGGATACTGGTAAGCGAAGAAGGAATGGAAACAAAAAAAGATTTTGAATACTGGATACGGCTTGCACTTGATTTTAATAAAAAGGCAAAGTCGTCGAAAAAGAAATAGCGGCTATCCATTTATAAAACTTCAAATACCCGGCACCGTTAGATACTGCTAACATCACCAACAATTATGTAAAAAGCAAAGAGTATTTATTAACCTTTTTATTTTCGTTTAGCCGTTACCGTTATTTTGTTTGCCGGCGCAAGAAGGCTAACTCACTTGCCCGCTTCCTCATATACTAATATATGCAAATTATATTTTAAATTTGAGAACGAACACCTACGGAGGCAAAAAAATGACCAATCGAAATTTTACACCCTTTCCGATTTTGACAACTGAAAGGCTAACTCTTAGACAATTATCAATTGATGATCAGCAAAACATTTTTGCTTTGCGTTCAGACAAAGAGATAAACAAATACCTTGACAGACAAATTAGCAAGACAATTGAAGACGCTATAGACTTTATCAACAAGATTAATGATAACATTGAAAAAAATAACTCAATTTACTGGGCAATAACCTTGACAAAGACAAGAACCTTTGTTGGGACAATCTGTCTATTTGATTTTTCAAACGAAAAAAATAGTTGCGAAATTGGATATGAACTTATGATAAATTTTCAAGGAAAAGGAATAATGAAAGAAGCAGCAGGAAAAGTTATTGACTATGCTTTTCAGACATTGCAGTTTCAAAAAATAATAGCATTTACTCATAACGGCAATCAAAGTTCAACTAAACTATTGAAGAAATTTAACTTTATAAAATCCATAGAAGCAGATAAAGAAAATTCTGATTTTAATATTTTCACGTTGACACATTCAAAGTAACACTGACAAAGCAAAATATATTAACAACAGGGTTTTTTCAAAGTTGCATGTTACCACTCCATCGTATTGAATTAATATTTATTCAACTCATCAATTGCCTGCTGATAAAGTTTTATCAGCCGCGGGGTCCGCTCCACAATCCATGCAAATAATATATCGTGTATCAGCGTCAGAGTAGTTTGCAAATTTTCTTCGTTGCGCGATTGGTAAGAAATCAGCAGGTTGGCAAGGCTTGGCTCCAGGTTCAGAAAACGTTCCTGGTTATCGTAAATATCTGTAAGCAACTGGTAAGTGGAAATATCCAGATATTCAAACACATTATTTTGTTTCGCTTCCTGCCAGGCCACTTCATTCATATCGTGCAATAGCGCTCCCTGTGGCATTAGCACACCAAAATTCAATTTTCCACTATCCAAAAATTGATGTGCATAAGCAGGATGGCTTTTTGCCGAATCAATATTTTTAAAAACCTGCAGATGATAAGCGTATTGTTCTTCTGCAAATTTTTTATTGCTGATGAGTTCTTCCCTAAGCTGGTGCAGGATCTCCTTCGCCTGTCGTTTCTCATGCAACTTGGTAAAATATTCTGTTAGCCCCAGTGCAAGGATTACGCTGAAAACAATCAATATACATTCGCCGGCGTATTCCTTCCACCCTCTTTCAACTGTTACTACGGGGTGATGTTTTTTATTTTTCTTTCCCGTTGGTGATGGCATATTTTCATCCATAATATAACGGTCATGTGTAAACGAAGATTTTACTTTTGATTTTCCGGGCGCAAACTTCTAACTGTTTTTCCCGCCTGCCACATTTCGCTGTCAGCAAGTTCTTTCAGTTCCACTTCTAATTTTTCGCGGTAATCCGCTTTACTATTGCTGGCAATGGAGCGGCCCGCTTCTCTGCCTTCGGCTACTTCGGTATATAATTCATTAAACACCGGCAAGGTAGCATCGCGAAATTTTTTCCACCAGTCTAATGCCCCGCGTTGCGCTGTGGTACTGCAATTGGCATACATCCAGTCCATCCCATTTTCTGCAACTAATGGCATTAACGATTGAGTTAATTCTTCCACGGTTTCATTAAATGCTTCCGATGGAGAATGCCCGCGTTGTCTCAAAACTTCATATTGTGCAGCAAATATTCCCTGTATCGCTCCCATCAATGTTCCGCGTTCGCCGGTTAAATCACTATAAACTTCTTTTTTAAATGTTGTTTCAAATAAATATCCTGAGCCAATAGCAATGCCCAATGCAATAACCCGATCGAATGCTTTGCCTGTTGCGTCCTGGTAAATAGCATAGCTGCTGTTCAATCCCCTGCCTTGCAAAAACATTCTGCGTAATGATGTGCCCGATCCTTTCGGCGCTACTAAAAACACATCCACATCTTTTGGCGGCACAATGCCTGTCTGATCATTATACGTAATACCAAAGCCATGAGAAAAATAAAGCGCTTTGCCGGGAGTAAGATGTTTTTTCACCGTAGGCCACATAGCTATTTGTGCAGCATCGCTGAGCAGGTAACAAATGATGGTTCCTTTTTGCAATGCTTCTTCTATTTCAAACAAAGTTTTTCCCTCTACAAAACCATCACGAACGGCTTTGTCCCAGCTTTTGGAATTTTTACGCTGGCCAACGATTACGTTTATTCCATTTTCTTTCTGATTCAGCGCCTGGCCCGGGCCTTGCACACCATAGCCAATTACAGCTACTACTTCATCCTTTAATACCTGTTGTGCTTTTGATAATGGAAACTCATCACGTGTTACTACATTTTCTTCTGTGCCCCCGAAATTTAATTTTGCCATGATATTGTTTTGATTTATGGTTTAAAAATTTTCATTTATTCGTTACCGTTAGTTAATTTTTTAAATATTTTCAGCCTTACTGAACTGCAAAGAAAAATAATTTTCATAACTATTTTTCTTTATTAATTTTTTGATTGAATGACTGTTTAGAGTTCACATGGTAAATACTTCTTCCTGCCTGTCGAGGAATTCATTTTCAATCACCACTTCACCCGGCTCTGCAGCTTCAAACTCTTTTAGCTTCTCATGAAAACCAGCACTATCCTTGATGATAGCCACCCTGCCGCTGCGCACAAATTCTATCAATCCGTACGGCTCCAGTGCTTTTATTAAACTATCCACTTCTTCGCGATGCCCGGTAGTTTCAAACACGGTATAATCATTTCTGATTACCACTGCATTGGCACCGTATTGGCGAAGCAATCTTTCCACACTTACTTTTTCGGCTATTATATCCGTAGGCACTTTATATAATGCAAGTTCCTGCCAAACGATTTCATCGCTAGTATTGTAATATGCCTTTAAAACTTCAACCTGTTTTTCGATTTGGCGACAAAGTTTTCTTATCACATCTTCTGTTTCATTAACAACTATTGTAAAACGATGTACGCTTTCAACTTCAGAGGGAGAAGTGTTCAAACTTTCAATATTGATTTTTCTTCTTGAAAAAATAATTGCAATACGATTCAGCAAACCAATCTGGTTTTCCGTATATACTGTTATGGTAAATTCTTTGCGGCCCCCTCCTGCTCCCCCGGTGGTGGAGGGATTTGAAGCCTGTTTAGTTTTATTATTATTTTCCATATTTAAAATTGTTCATTTGTTATTTGTTAATTTATTTCTTGCATCAAAAATGTGGGACACAACAATGTTTAATACTTATTCTTTAGCCGGCTTTATAAAAATTATCTTAATAATCCTACAAATCATGGTTCTGACTATTTCAGCCTAATCTCCGCCACACTGCATCCCTGCGGCACCATAGGGAATACATTATTTTCTTTACCCACCATCACTTCCAGCAAATAAGGGCCTTTGTGCAATATCATTTCTTTTAATGCACCCTTTAAATCTTTCCGGTCATTAACAGATTTACCGGCGATGCCATAACCTTTTGCAATGACTACAAAATCGGGGCTTTGAATGTCAACAAACGAATAACGTTTTGAAAGAAACAATTCCTGCCACTGACGTACCATGCCAAGAAACTTATTGTTGAGAATAAGAATTTTTACTTCGGCGCCAAATTGCATGATGGTTCCAAGCTCCTGCAATGTCATTTGAAAACCGCCGTCACCAATAATGGCAACAACCATTCTGTCGGGTGCACCATACTTTGCACCAATAGCTGCAGGCAATGCAAAACCCATGGTGCCCAAACCGCCGGAGGTAATATT
>Ga0079221_10000408_pt1 | contig 11807 bp, 12 predicted proteins | sample GAAS200_FD_75069 | JGI IMG/M metagenome (GOLD analysis project Ga0079221, IMG submission 75069) | Agricultural soil microbial communities from Georgia to study Nitrogen management - GA AS200 | ecosystem: Environmental > Terrestrial > Soil > Agricultural land | place: USA: Georgia | collected... | reverse complement strand
GGTGTCCGTTGACCTGGGCCAAAATCCCCCGTTTACGCCCTCGTTCGAGGGTCGCACGGCCGCATTTCAGTTTTTCGATTTCGCAAGCAATTATCTCGACGACGAGTGGCGCGACCACGTCAGCTACCAGACCGACTGGGAAGGTTCGCCGCTCGGTGGCCGGTTCGGCCAGCACGTCGAGACCTTTGCGTTTGACTGGGACGGCGAGCACGGTTTCCTGGTTGACCGCTTCACCCAGGACCCTGCAACCCGTGCGCGACGGAATAACTTCGGATATACTTTTCAGGATCAGACTCTGTGGGGGCGGCTATCGCTGGCTAACGGCGTCCGCATCGACGACAACGGAAGCTTCGGCACCGTGCTTGTCCCGCGGAGTTCGCTGGCGTATCTGGTGCGTAATGGCAGAGGCTTCTTCGGAGCTACGACGCTGAAGTTTAATTTTGGTCTGGGCGTGAAGGAACCCAGCTTTCAGGAATCATTCGCGAATACGCCCTTCTTTGTGGGCAATCCGAACCTGGCTCCCGAACGAACGCGGACACTCGATTATGGCGTGGAGCAGCGGTTCTGGAATGGGCGAGGCCGGCTGGAACTGGACGGTTTTGACAATCTTTTTCGCGATCAGATCGCATTCGAGATCACTAACTTCCAGACCTTCAGCGGCACATATTTCAACATCGGCCGCGCCAGCGCGAAAGGGGGGGAAGTATCGCTGGAGCTCGCGCCTGTGAAAGGCTTGCGGGCAATCGGGAGTTACACCTATCTCGATTCAGAAGTCCTCGAAAGCGGCAATCCCACGACGCCAGCACTGGAGGCCGGACGATGGCTCTTGAGGCGGCCGCGGCATTCCGGTTCCATTCGGATCCTGTGGAACTGGCGGCGGATGAATGTGACTTCAACCACGGTGTTCGTGGGGCGGCGGCAGGACAGCGATTTTGTAGGCCTTGAACCTCCGCTGATCTGGAACAGTGGCTACACGGACTCGAATTTGTCCTGGAGCTACAGGGCTTTCGGGCACATCACATACTTTGGAACGGTGGGAAATTTGTTCAATCGGGAATATATGCAAATCCTGGGCTATCCGGCGCTGAAGCTGACCTACCGCGCCGGCATGCGCCTGGAATTTTGAGCGAAGGAGGAGAGGATGACCTATCTCATCATTGTACTGGCGATTGCAGCACGGTTTATCCCTGGCGCGGCGAACTTCAGCCCTGTGTACGCGGGACTCTTGTTCAGCGGGGCCTATCTCAAACGGCGCGACTCCATCTGGTTCCCGGTTTCGCTTCTGGCCGCGAGCGACCTGCTGGTTAATTCGCTGCTTTATCACACGTCGTTCGAGTGGATGCAGGCCCTCAATTGGGTGGCTTTTGCCGCCATCGTGCTGGTGGGCTGGTGGCTGCGGAAGCGCGTTTCGGTGCGCAATGTCGTGGCGGCATCGGTGGCCGGCGCGAGCATCTTTTTCCTGATCAGCAACTTCGCCGTCTGGACCGGCGGAGGACTGTATCCGCCGACCTTCGGCGGTCTTGCAGCCTGCTTCACGGCGGCGATTCCGTTCTTTGGAAATTCACTGATCAGTGCCGTTCTCTTCAGCGGCATTCTGTTCGGCGCTTATGAATATCATCTTCGCAGGGCACACAGCCATGAGATGGCCGCGCGCTAGTTGTGGAGCGGCCGACCGCTAATGAGCCGAGGCTTTACTTACTGGCGAGCGCGTGATCCGCGCCATTGTTGAGCTGCCGAGCTCACATGGCGCGGGCAGCGACTCCGGGTGCAGGATGCTCGCCAGAATTTCCACGCCGCCGGCAAGGCGGGGGCCGGGGCGGGAAAAATAACCTGACGCGTCAACTGCGTAAACGCGCCCGTCCCTCACTGCCTGTATCGATTCCCATCCTTCCGGCAGTGGCATAGCCTTGAATCCTTTCACGGCCTGTGGAAGCCCGTAGCCACATGGCATAATCACCATGACTTCCGGATTTGCCTTCAGAACAGCCTCCCAGGTCTGGCGGTAGCTCGGTTGCGCGGCTTTCCCGAAAACATCCACTCCCCCGGCGCACGTTACCATTTCGGGTACCCAGTGCCCGCCCACAAAGAGCGGATCTAACCACTCGAGACACGCAACGCGCGGCCGATTCGAGGTACGGGAGATCGCCTCCGCGACAGCCGAAACCCGCCTTTCCAGCTCATCAACGAGCTTGCGGGCCTGACTCGCGCGGCCGATGGTGCTGCCGACGGCCAGGATGTCTTTCCACACGTCGCCGAGGGACTGAGGATTTAAAGACAGGACCTCCGGCTTCCGTACAAGGGTGGCCAGGGCTGAAGCCAGATCGCCGGGAGAAGCCGCGCAGACATGGCACAAGTCCTGAGTGATGATCAGGTCCGGCTCAATGGCCTCGACCGCCGCGCGGTCAATCTCATAGAGACTCTCTCCCCGCGAGACAAAGTCCTTCACCTGGTGGTCAATCTCGACCGGGTCTTCGGAATGCCCCAGGCGAGTGCGCACCACAATGCGTTTAGTCCTTGCCTCCGGCGGGAAGTCGCATTCAAACGTTACTCCAGCCACTGAGTCTCCGGCGCCAAGCTCAAAAAGCATTTCAGTAGCGGAGGGTAAAAGTGAGCAGATGCGCATGGTAGACAGTTTATCAAGCCTAATGCCCGCTGCAAAATCTGAAACCGTGGCCAGGCGCCTGAAACCATGTCAGTCCGGCACTTCATCCGGTGACGCGATGCACTTTTAAGATGTTGGTACTCCCCCGCTTGGCGATGGGGTTGCCGGCAATCACCGCAATGAAGTCGCCCCGGCTAACTACCCCCATCTCGCGCAGGCTCCGTGCGGCTGCCTCCACCATTTTGTCGGTGGATTGCAGCCTCCGCATGTGAACGGGTCTTACACCCCAATAGAGCGCAGTCCTGCGTAAAACATGTTCAAAAGGGGAAAAGGCAAAGACGGGGATCCTGGGGCGGTATTTTGAAACGAGCCGGGCGCTTGCACCCGACTGGGTAAACACCGCGACCGCTTTGAGATTCAGTTCAGCGGTCAGGTGCGCCGCGATCTCACAGATGGCCTCCGGAACATCCAGCGCCTCCGCGCGATCCGGGACGTCACGGATTCCTGCTTCGCGCTGCGCCCCCTCTGTCACTGCGATGATTCGCGCCATCATTTCTACGGCCTTCACGGGGTAGTGGCCTGTGGCGGTTTCGCCCGAGAGCATCAGAGCGTCGGTCCCGTCAATCACGGCATTAGCCACGTCAGAAGTCTCCGCGCGGGTCGGCCGGGCGTGGACGGTCATCGATTCCAGCATTTGTGTCGCGGTAATGACGGGGACCCGCATGGCCGAGGCCTGGTTGATGATCCGCTTCTGGAGGGCTGGCACTGTCTCCGGCGGCAGCTCAACTCCCAGATCGCCCCGCGCCACCATGACAGCGTCCGCTGCCCGCAAAATCTCATCCAGTTGGCCAATGGCCTCGGGCTTTTCGAGCTTGGCCACCACGGGAATTGCGCGGTCCGCCCGGGCAAGGATGCGCTTAAGGGCAAGAATGTCTTCAGCTTTGCGGACGAACGACAGGGCAATGTAATCCACGCGGTTTTGAATACCGAACTTGAGGTCCTCGCGATCTTTCCTGGTCAAAGCAGAGATCTTCAACGCGAGGCCCGGGAGGTTGATCCCCTGGTGCTCTCCCAGTTCGCCGCCATTCACAACGCGGCACCGGACCTCCGTCCCTTTTACGCTTTCCACCCGAAGCTCAATGAGGCCATCCGAGAGCAGGATGCTGTTGCCCGGATGCACCTCCTGGGGGAGGCGCGTAAAGGTGGTTGAAATGCAGCGGGCGTTACCTGGCACGGGCCTGGTGGTAATGGTGACGGAATCGCCATCCCGAAGCTCCACGCGAATACCGCCTTCGAGCGTGCCGGTACGAATCTTCGGCCCTTGCAGGTCCTGCATGACGGCCACCGCTCGGCCACAGGTGGACGCCACCTTTCGAAGTTGTCGGAGCCGCCGGTCATGCTCCGAGTGGGATCCATGGGAGAAGTTAAGGCGCGCGACGTCCATCCCGGCATTCAGGAGCGCAGCAAGCACTTCAGGGTTGTCGGTCGCCGGTCCAAGTGTGCAGACGATCTTGGCGTGGCGGGATTCAGCAGTGGTGGTTGAAGGTTTCGTATTCATCAATCCAGTATATTGGCCTGTGGGATGCTCGGTGGGAGGATTCGTGATTCTGGGTGCGGACGACAAGCTTCCGAAAAACTGAGCCGCTATCGGATCTCCTCTATCTTTATTTTGTTGATGACCACGGGCTCGAGGGGCTTATCGCGGCGGTCGCGGTTGACCATGGAAATCTTGGTGGCGACGTGCTGGCCCTGCACAACCTGGCCGAAAATCGTGTGATGGTTGTTCAGCCACGGCGTCGGCGCCACGGTAATAAAGAACTGGCTGCCGTTGGTGCCGGGGCCCGCGTTGGCCATGGCCAGCCGGCCTACTCCGTCAAAACGAAGTTCTTTTGTAAACTCGTCCTCAAATTGGTATCCGGGGCCGCCGGTTCCGGTGCTGAGCGGACAGCCGCCCTGGATCATGAAATTGGGCATCACGCGATGGAAAATGAGTCCATCGTAGAACGGGCGCTTGACCGTCTTGCCGGTCTGAGGATCGCTGAATTCTTTGGTTCCCTGCGCCAGGCCGACAAAGTTTTCCACCGTTTGCGGCGCGTGTTCCGGATAGAGACGGCAGGTCATGGTTCCGGCAGAGGTTTCGATAATGGCATGAAGTCCGGCTTGCAATTTTTCCATTGGTTCTCCTGTTCCTGTTGGTGAAGGATATCTTTCGGATTTAGGGACGCCGTGACCACCTGGCTTGTCTCAGCCATGGCCAGAGCTCAAGGGGATCAAGGCGCCGATTGCAGCACGGCCGCTGATTTGATGTGGTCGAGTTTGGGGAATTGGGCGGCCAGATAGGCTTCGCCCTGGCTCTGGATCAGTTGCTGGTCCGGGCCGCTTCCCATGGGCGCGCCTTCGCCATACCCGCTATAAAAGCTCTGGGCGACGTTCATTCCGTCCACGACGGCTCCAAAGGGCGAAAAGCCCTGGGCGTCAAGGCTTGCGTTATTCGCCAGATTGATGAACACCTGCGTTGTGCGCGTACCTGGACCGGCCGTAGCAAAAGTGACAGTGCCGGGCGCGTTGCTCTGCTTGACGGGATCGTCCTGAATATTGGCATCGTGCCATACCGCTGAAATGTTCGGGTCCGCACTGATGCCAAACTGGACGATGAAACTGGGGATCACGCGAAAAAAACTTGCGTTGTTGTAGAAGCCGTTCTTCACCAGGTTATAGAAGCGGTCTGCGCCGATGGGCGCCCAGTCGCGCGTTACCTTAATCACAAAGCTACCTTTTGTCGTGTCAAACTTTGCCCAGTAGACGCCAGGGGCCTGCGCGTTGAGCGACGACGGATTGCTGAGAGAGGGTTGTCCGGCGGTACTGGCGGTTTGTTCCTTTTTGGCGGACTCGCACGCCGCCAGCACCAGCAGCGCCGGGATGAGCCCTGCCCAAAGTATCCGGTTGAGGTGACTACCATTTCTCATTGCAAACTTCCTCCCGCCTGCATTTCCTGGGACACTCGGGCCACTTCCCGCATGACTCGCAGGACGTTTCCGCCCAGGATCTTTTCCAGGTCCTTCTCACTGTAGCCGCGTCGGGCGAGCTCCGCCACCAGGTTGGGAAGCTGGGAAACGTCTTCCATGCCGCGTGGGATGGCATCGACGCCGTCGAAGTCCGAACCAAGGCCCACGTGGTCGATGCCACCCGCTTTGACAGCGTGGTCGATGTGGTCAGCAATCTCCTGGTAGCTCGGCTTGGGAAGGTGAGCCTCCATTTTCCTGCGAATCACGTTCTCCTCCGCGTACGTTAATCTCTTGCCCTCCAGTGCGCGCTGCTTCCTGGCAGCATCCACGGCGGCGTCAACCTGCTTGGAGATCTTGTCCTGCGCCGCGTGGAAACCGGAATCAACGAAACCGGAGTAGTAATTAATGTCGATCACGCCGCCATTTTTGGCCAGCGCGCGGATCATGTCGTCAGTCATGTCGCGCGGCGCATCGCACAGGGCGCGGCAGGAGGAGTGCGAAGCAATCACTGGCGCCTTGCTCGCCGCCACTGCGTCGTAAAAGGTCTTGTCCGAGACGTGCGAAATATCCACCATCATGCCCAGACGGTTCATGCGTGCCACCACGCTGCGGCCAAAAGGCGTGAGTCCGTTGTGCCGGGGCTTGTCGCCGGAAGAGTCCGCCCAGTCCGTGTTCCTGGTGTGAGTCAAAGTCATGTAACGGACACCCAGGCGGTAGAAATTGTCCAGAACTCTCAAGTCATCAACGATGGTGTGACCGCCCTCGAGCCCCATCAGAATGGCAATCTTGTGCTCGCGGTGGAGGCGAACCACATCTGCAGCGCTGCGTGCAACGCCAAGCGTGTCCGAGTGCCGAGCCACTTGCTCATCCACAACATCGATGAGATCGAGAGCGCGGTGGACCATGTCCTGTGAGGGCCAATCCACGGGTACCCAAATGGAGAAAAATTCCGCGCCCAGGTGGCCCTTGCGCATCTTGGGGATGCTGATCATGTAGGGGCTTACTGGACTGGCCAGATCGTAGCCCTCGTCCAGCATCATTTGAGGAGTATCGGCATGAGTATCGATGATGATGGCGTGCCGAAGCGCCTGCTCCGTAACTTGCCGCGCGTCCGCCGCCGAACGCTGCGCCGCCGGCAAGCAGGCCGCCGCCACCAATATCGCAAGATGAGCAAGGAAAAGTTTTTTCATAGGGCAGCGCAGGGCAGCGTCGCGGGCTGCCCATCGATTATCCGAACCCTGGCGCGCTTTTGTCAAATAGAGTTGAAGGATTTGTGCGAAGCCCGCAAGCTTTTCAGTCGTAGTATTCAAGGCCGAGGTGCGTGATCAACTCCTCGCCTCGCAGATAGCGTAAAGTATTCTTGAGCTTGATGAGCTGGATGAACAGGTCGTGCTCAGGGTAAAGGTTGGGAGCGCACATGGGACTCTTGAAATAAAATGAGAGCCACTCCTGGATTCCCATCCGGGCCATTTCAGGGCACCGCTGGGCCAAGTCCATAAACAGGATGAGGTCAAGGACGATCGGGGCGGCCAGAATCGAATCGCGGCAAAGGAAGTTGATCTTGATCTGCATGGGATAGCCCATCCAACCGAAGATGTCGAGATTATCCCATCCCTCTTTGTTGTCGCCGCTCGGCGGATAGTAGTTGATTCGCACTTTGTGATAGAAGTCCTTGTAGAGTTGCGGATAGACCTCAGGCTGGAGGATGTATTCCAGAACCGAAAGCTTGCTCTCTTCCTTGGTCCGGAATGACATGGGATCGTCGAGCACTTCTCCGTCGCGGTTGCCGAGGATGTTGGTCGAAAACCAGCCGCTCAATCCCAGCATCCGTGCCTTGAGCCCAGGAGCGAGGATGGTCTTCATCAGCGTCTGCCCAGTCTTGAAGTCTTTCCCGCAGATGGGGACCTTATTCTCCAGCGCCAACTGCTGGAGCGCGGGGATGTCGGTGGTCAGGTTGGGAGCGCCGTTGGCGAAGGGGATGCCGAGCTTCAGCGCTGCGTAGGCATAAACCATGCTGGGCGCGATGCCGGGGTCCGAGGAGCGCAGGCCTTTTTCAAATGATGCAATCGATTGGTGTACCTGTCCCGGCTTCATAAAGATTTCCGTTGATCCGCACCAGATGATCACCATGCGGTTTGCCCCGCTGTTCTCGCGGAACTGCTGGATGTCCTCCATCAACTGCTTTGCGAGATCCATCTTGCTTTTGCCACGCTTGACGTTCGGTCCATTCAGCTTTTTCACGTATTTGCGGTTGAATACCGCCGGGAGCGGGCGAATATCTTCCAGAAAATCCCTAATTTCGTCGAGGTGCTCTGTCCTGAGCACACCGGCTTTCAGAGCAGCCTGGTAGGCGCTGTCCGGGAAGATATCCCAGCCCGAAAAGACAAGATCCTGAAGCTCTGCCAAGGGAACAAAATCCTTAATCAGCGGAACCCGGCGGTCCGTCCGCTTTCCCAGGCGGATGGCGCCCATCTGGGTCAGTGAGCCGATGGGCGACGCGAGATTCCTGCGAACCGCCTCCACTCCCGCGAAGAAAGTGGTGGCTACGGCGCCCATTCCGCAGGTCATAACGCCTAACTTGCCCTGGGGCTTCGAGATCTGGATATTTTTCTTTGCCAATTGTCGTCCTTTCAGTTGTTCGTTGAAAATAGCTAAAGGGAAGTTGCCATATTGTGCTAAACGTGCGAAAATTGCAATCCCTCTCGGAACTTGGAGATACGGTGAAGTCTGTTTTTCCGGGTTTCAAATAACACACTGCCGCAGGAAGAACTCGGAACCGTTTTGGGGCGTGTCGGCCGATAGGTTTGGTTCAGAGCTCTGCCGGAGAGTGCTCGGATAATTCTTTGCGGCCACTGCGGGTGCAAGCAGGGCCTGAGAGTTCAGGGGTCGGTTGGTTGATTGTTTTGTTGCGGATGTACCAGGAAGGGATTGATGGTAAGCTGTTAAAAGCGGCTTAGACCCGCTTTTTTGCATCTAAATTCACGGGGTTGCTCGAGGTTGCTGAGCGGAGCCGAATAGAGGACGATAAGTTTTTGCTTGCAATGTTAAGAAAGTCTTGGTATTTGGAAAGCTGCTTCCGAACGTCGGGGTCCGGCCGGCCGATTGACTGGGCGGAGTTCTGCGAGTCTTCCGCGGCGGACCCGGGCCAGGCATCGAAAACGTCTTTGTGGCCCGGAAACCAAAACCCTAAAACAAGAGGTAGTTCCACAATGAAGAAAACGACTGTGCTTTTCAGCATGATGTTGCTGGCTGGCTTCGTCTGTTTGCCAAACTCACTGCGCGCCTCAGGCAAACTCGAAGGACATCTTGCTTCCCTCCCAGCAGCCGCTGCGCCGGCGCCGGAGCCCGCCGCGCCTCAGGCTAAGACCCCGCAGTGGAAGAGCCGCGCCGAATATGACGCCTTTCAGGCTTTTGTGAATGAGAAAGATCCGCAGAACAGGATCAAGCTGATTCAGGACTTTATCGAAAAGTACCCGAAGTCTGACTTTCTGGCAAACGCGTACTTGGCTGAGATGCAGACGTACGTTCAGATGCAGCAGACGAGCGAGGCGATCGCCTCCGCCAAGAAGGCGCTTGGCGTCGATCCCGACAACCTGCCCGCACTCTACTATGTCAGCTTTACTTTTCCCTACACGTTCAAGTCTTCGGACCCCAACGCGTCCGCAGAATTGTCACAGGTCCAGCAGCACGCCCAGCATGGCCTGCAGCTACTGCAGAGCGAGCAGAAACGGCAAGGGGAGAGCCAGGAGCAGTTCGAGGCCAGAGCCAAGCAGGAGCGGGAAGCCTTCAATGTAGCGATTGGTTTTGCCGCAGTACAGCAGAAGAATTACAGTCAGGCGATCAAGTCATTGGAAGCGGCTGCACAGGATGAACCCAACAACGTCCTGATCTATTCGCTTCTTAGCCAGGCGTATTACAACGAAAACCCACGTGATGTGAACAAAGCGATCTGGAACCTGGCGCGGGCTGCGGACTTGGCGGAGAGCAAGAACGGCCAGAATGCGGAGCAGCTCAAGAAATCTTTCGGCCAGGTCTATGAGGCCCAGCACGGTTCCAATGAGGGAGAAGACAAGGTTCTGGAAGCCGCGAAGACTTCCGACAGCATGCCGGCTGGCTTTAACGTGGCGCCACCACCACACCATGCCGCGACTGGTGACACCAATCTCGACGGGTTTTACAAGATTGAGGACGCGCTCGCGGTGGGTGGTGACACAGCCGAACAAAACTGGTCGCAGCTGAAGGGCCAACCCCTCGGTCTGGTAGGCCACGTTGACAGCGTTGAGGCCGGCGGCGATCCCAAAACCACTGTGGTTCGTGTGGACATTACTCCGGACGCACAAGGCAAGGCAGGGACCTACGACATCGTCCTCCAGGATACGCAGCCCAACGCGAAGTACCTGCAGCCGGGTGATCCGCTGCGGTTCCAGGGAAATATCGACGCGTATTCATTGACCCCAAATTTCAACCTGACCTTAACTGGCGTGAAGATTGATGAGGCCGTTTTGAAGGCCGCGCAGGAGAAGGCTGCGGCCGCCGCACAGAAGAAAAAGAAGTGACCGAACGCCGCGGCAAACAAATCCGGCGTTCCGTTCTTTCACAGGCGTGGACTTGGTGGTCTGGCGCCAGGCCGCAACAAACCAATTGCCCGGGTGCTCTGGGGTCCGTTTTCGAGGGACTTCCAGCGGCGCTCGGGCTTTTTGTCTTCAGGCAGTGGCCTGCCTTCGGACCTTGGGCTGGCGGTCAAGCTCCAAGGCCGCTATCTTTCGGCTCAACGTGTTGCGGTGGATGTGGAGAACCTTGGCAGCTTTGGACAGGTTTCCGTTGTTGTTCTCCAGGATTTTCCCGATGAATCGTTTTTCGAATTCGCAGACGGCATCCTCAAAGAGAATATCGTGTTCAACGAGTTGATTGACGAGGGCATCGAGCTGGTTCTTCATCAGACTACTCCCATCCTACAGGTTCTTCTTCTCCGCTGAACGACCTTCTATGGCTTTCTTGTCGGTTTCAATCATTTCCTTCTTGAATTTTTCAAAACTGTCCCGGAAGCCGTTCCTCATGCTGGCGGGCATGGCAACGGCCAAGGCCCTTGATCCCGCGCTGAAATAAGGAGCCAGCGCTGACTTGTCCACCGTCCCCTGCTGAATAGCGAAGGCCATCATCACCAGCAGCATGACGCAATCAATCAGCACCCCGCGGGCCAGGCCAAATATCCCGCCAAGAAAGCGGTCGAACCACTGGAGCTGAACCTTTTTGATCAACTTTCTGGCAGCCAGTGAGATGAGCCCGCCAACCACCAGGACCGCGACAAACAACAGGAAAAAACTGATTCCCTGCGCAACGCCGGCGCTCCGCGTGAACCCCGTCAGAAGATGAGCCAGGCGCTCGTAGTAAAGCGCTGCAATAATCAGGCCCGCGATCGCCGACGCCAGGGTGACCAACTCGGCGACAAATCCCTTCCAGATGGCCGTCACCACCGATACAACAACGATGGTGGCGAGCACGCAGTCGAGCCAGTTCCAGTGTGCCATGCAGTTCTCGGCCCGTTCAGAATCAGGAATTCAGCGCTTTTCCGCTCAGAAGCCGATAGGCATCCCGGTACTTCTGACTTGTTTTTTTGACAACCTCGGGGGGAAGCGGCGGCGCGGGAGGACTTTTGTCCCAGTCGATCGATTCCAGGTAGTCCCGCACAAACTGTTTGTCAAAGGAAGGCTGGGACCTTCCCGGCGCATAACCGTCCTGGGGCCAGAAGCGCGACGAATCCGGAGTGAGCACTTCGTCGATCAGGATGATTTCATCTCCAAGCTGGCCCCACTCGAATTTGGTGTCCGCAATAATGATTCCGCGTTCCTCTGCGTACTTCCTCGCCTCCGTGTAAAGTCGAATGCTCATGTCGCGGAGTTTTTCTGCCGCGCCTATTCCAATCGTCTTGGTGGTCTCCTCAAAAGAGATGTTTTCATCATGGCCGGTCTGGGCTTTGGTGGCCGGCGTAAAAATCGGCTGATCCAGGCGGCTGGATTCCATAAGGCCCGCGGGCAGCTTGATTCCGCAGACAGTCCCGTTCGAACGATACTCCTTCCAGCCCGATCCGGCTAGATAACCCCTCACCACGCATTCGATGGGGAAAGGCTGGGCCTTTTTCACCAGCATCGAACGCCCTTCAATCTGGTCCGCCATCTCCTGCAGTTCCTTCGGATACTCCG
>Ga0079221_10000407_pt1 | contig 11834 bp, 10 predicted proteins | sample GAAS200_FD_75069 | JGI IMG/M metagenome (GOLD analysis project Ga0079221, IMG submission 75069) | Agricultural soil microbial communities from Georgia to study Nitrogen management - GA AS200 | ecosystem: Environmental > Terrestrial > Soil > Agricultural land | place: USA: Georgia | collected... | reverse complement strand
TAATATCTTTATTCAAACGTTCCGGAGGAATGAAAAAGATTTACGACCATTCTACTAATCCTGTAAAAAATTTTTCTCCCGTTTATTTTTTCAAATTAAAATTTTTAAGCGCTTTGCCTAATTGAATTTCGCTGGTTAAATCAGTTATTTTTTTTGATTTAAACATTTCGAGCAGTTGCGGTTTAATATGTTTGTACTGCGAATGAAGCGGGCAAGGGGTTTTGTCTGAACATTCATTCAGCCCTAAAATACATTTATCTAAAATGATATCCTCTCCTAATAACCTGAGTATTTCTATAACAGGTTTGTTCTTGGCCTTGTCCGTCATATAAAATCCGCCATTGGGGCCTCTTACAGAACTTACAAGTTTATTACCTGCCGTTAGTTGTTGTAAAATTTTTGCCGTAAAATGTTTCGGCGACTTAATAGCGGTGGCAATTTCCTCAATGCCTAATTTATATTGCTCAGAACTTTTTTGAGCAATATAAATCACAGCCCGTAAAGCATATTCGGTGGTTTTTGAAAACATCTTCAAAGGTAAAATTCCTGTTACGAAATCATGCATCAATTTCTGAAGCCCATTCCGCATAAGAATTTTTTGTTTCATAGAGTTTCATGCACCGCAGTAAAATAGGTTGCGGTAATTTTTCCCGCAATAGTTTGGAAATAAATAGTAAAATATTTTCTGCAGTGGGTTCGGCTGACCACACTACTAAATTAGGCTGACCCGAAAGCTGTTTGTTTTTTTCAAGATACGCTTTTGATAAGATGATTTTATGGTCAAAGATTTCTTTCACCATTTGCTCCATTATGGATTTAAGTTCTTTAAAATCTATCACAAATCCGGGCGCAGGGATGTAAGCATTTTCATTATGCCTGCAATACACAGTAACATGCAGTTCATAAGAATGCCCGTGAATAGAATTGCACGGGCCATGGTATCCGTCTATGGCGTGTGCCATTTCGAACGTAATTATTTTGGTAACAAAAATCATGACCAAAGGAGAAAAAAATTTATTTAAAAATAAAAGACAAAATTATCTTTATTTTTTATCTTTGGTCAAAACTAATGTGTTATGGGAAAAAATAATTTTGTTACCTACCTACTTGTACCCAGGAACTGGTGGTTACCGCTGCTCATTATATTCTGTGTTAGTTTTAGCGGTGTGTTCTTTATTGCGAAACATACTTACACAGAAGCGCCTCCGATTGCCAATTTCACTACAAAATCCGGCAGCATTGTTTTTACTAAAGAAGATATCTTAAATGGCCAGGCTATATTTCAAAAATATGCATTGATGGAATACGGTACCATGTTTGGAGATGGCGGATACCGTGGCCCCGATTTTACTGCCGAAGCACTTCACAATGTTTCGCAATACATGAATGATTATTATTCCGGTGAAATAAAAAATAAAGAGAATGCAACTCTTTTAAAAGAAGGCATATCACAGCAGGTAAAAAATGAACTGAAGAAAAATACTTACCAGTCAAATGATAATTCCGTTGTGTTAAGTGATGGCGAGGCGTATGCAGCCGGAGAATTAATAAAATTTTATACCAGCAAGTTTACGGATGCATCTTTTGCCGAAGCCATGCATCCTGCAAAGTATATTTCCAATGCCAATGAAATAAAATCGCTCACCTCATTTTTCTTTTGGGGGGCATGGGTTTGCGCAGTAGATCGTCCCGGCGAAAACTACAGCTATACGCATAACTGGCCTTATGATCCGCAGGCCGGAAACACACCCACCGCACCCATTATTTTATGGAGCATTATAGGCTCTCTTGGTTTAATCTTAGGGCTTGGTATTGTTTTGTATTATCACGGCAAGTTGGAAAAACTGGATGATAAAGCCTATACAAAAAGAGCAAGTCAATTCATGACAAGGGATGATGTAAAAAATTTTCAACCTACAAACATCCAGCATGCTACTTATAAATTTTTTTATGTAGCAATGTTGTTGTTTGCCATCCAGGTGTTGGCAGGCATTTTAACTGTTCATGATTTTGTTGGCTTCACTAAATTTTTCGGTGTAGATATTTCTCAGCGATTGCCATTAACCGTTACGCGAAGCTGGCATGTTCAGTTATCTCTTATCTGGATTTCTGCATGTTGGATCGGTGCTTCTTTTTTTATGATGTCTCTCATTTCTCCGAAACAGCCGTCAGGACAGGTAAAACTCATCAACAGTATTTTCTGGCTTACAGTTATTTTAACTGCTGGTTCATTTGTAGGAATATTGTTTGGCCCCATGGGTCTCTTTACCGGTAAAAACTGGTATTGGTTCGGAAACCAGGGCTGGGAATATGTGGAGCTTGGAAAAGTATGGCAAATGATGTTAGGTGTTGTGTTTGTATTATGGGCAATCGCATTATACCGCGGTGTAAAACCTGTATTGAAAATAAAACAGCCGTGGGAATTACCAAACTGGCTGGTATATGCTTCATTCAGCATAATTATATTATTAGTTTCAGGCTTTATTGCCACACCCAAAACAAATTTTGTAATTGCAGATTTCTGGCGATGGATGGTAATACACATGTGGGCCGAAGCTTTTTTTGAAGTGTTCACCACAGTGCTCATCGGGTATTTTATGGTGATGATGGGATTGGTAAGTCGCCAGGCAGCCATTCGTGTTATTTATTTGGCCACATTGTTATTCCTTGGTTCAGGGCTTCTTGGCATTTCTCATAATTTTTATTGGAACGCAAAACCTGTTTTTACTATGGCGCTGGGCTCCGTGTTTTCTACATTGCAGGTAGTGCCATTAGTATTGCTCACTTTAGAAGCATGGCGTTTTAGCAAGTTGCCAAAAATTCTTGAACATAATAATAAAACAAACGGCGAACCGGGGAAGCGTTTTGGGTTTTCTGAATTGTTTTTATTCCTGCTTGGGGTTAACTTCTGGAATTTTTTTGGAGCCGGAGTAATGGGTTTCATCATCAACCTGCCCATTGCCAATTATTATGAACATGGAACTTATCTTACCGTCAATCATGGGCATGCTGCATTGATGGGCGTATATGGAAATCTTGCACTGGCAGCAGTTTTATTCTGTTCGCAGTTATTAATTAAAGCTGATGCATGGAAACCAAAAACTATCAAAGCCATTTTCTGGAGCATCAACATTGGTTTATTATTAATGGTATTAATGGATTTATTTCCTGCGGGTGTATGGCAATTTAAAGCTGTTGCCGATAATGGTTTATGGTTTGCACGCAGCAACCAGTTCATTGGCAGTACTGGCTTCCGGGCTTTAACATGGATGCGTATTGCAGGAGGCGCCATCTTCACTCTTGGTGGACTGTTTCCGGTAGTTTGGTTTATTATAAAAAGCGGTAAAAGGTTGAAAGAAAAAACAGGCAGCCCCAAAATTTATAAAGTAACCTCCGTTGAAATAATCGCTGAAGCGTAAATTTTTTGTTCCAATAATTTCTGCTTCACTGAATGATTTTTAAAATGAACATTGGAGTTTGTTTTCAATCCTGCTTTATTATCACAAAACCCGTTAAGCTAAACAGCTCAATAATTTTATACAATTAATTGAAAGAAACTAATTCTTCAAAAAGGCTTTCAAAAAAAACAGGTTCATTCTTCTTTTACCTATTAAATAGTTTATTTAATATTTTTGAAGATAAATACTATAACAATTATAACAATGAAACATTTTTATGTAACAACATACTTAAAAACTATTCTTCTTTTTTTGGTAATTATTTTTGTTGCCTCCTGTTCTTCTACAAAAAAAACCGTCGTTACCCCGGCAGGCTGGCTGGTACTCGGCGAGAGTAAAGCAAATTTTGTGAGAGAAAAAGAAGTGATTAAAGTATATAGCCCGGATAAATATACTGATATACAGTTCAGGGTAGATGGGCGGTCCATAAAAATAAGCGACATGTCTGTTTACTTTGATAATGGCGACAAACTTTCGCCAAGGGTGGAAGAAACGTTGGAGCCCGGTCAATATAGTAAGGTCATCAACCTGGCAGATAACGGCCGCAAGCTGGACAGGATAGAATTCAAATACCGTACTATCGGCAACATTACAAAAGGCCGGGCAAGGATAGTGCTGATGGGCAAGCCGTACATTCAAAATAATACTTCTAAGTAACTTACATCCGATGCTTCTTTTATCATTGTCATCCGGTAATAGAATCAGTATTGTTTAACCTTTCTTTAACCATGTAACAAATACATTTGCCAACTTAACCAGGGATTATGAAGAAAATTGTGTTTGTTATTGGCGCCAGCATGTTCTTTTCTTATGCATTTGCGCAGGATTCTGCTTTGATAAAAAGCCCAAAGTCAAAAAAGATTTCTTTAAATAACAGGCCTGGTGACCACCTGCTCATTCAACTTTCTTCCGATCATTTAAACGGCATGACTGATTCTATCCGGACACATCAGAAAGGATTATCTCATGGTTTTAATATTTACTTCATGCTCGACAAACCTTTTAAAGCTTCGCCAAATTACAGTGTGGCTTTTGGTGTAGGTATCAGCACCAGCAATATTACGTTCAGACGAATGAATTTAGGTGTCAATGCTACTTTACCGCAAATGCCTTTTACAGCATTGGATTCTACGAGTCATTTCAAACATTACAAGCTTGCAACCAGCTATGCTGAAATTCCCGTGGAAATAAGATATTTTTCTAATCCGGAAGACCCTAACAAAAGCTGGAAAGCCGCACTGGGTGCAAGGGTTGGCGTTTTAGTAAACGCTCATACAAAAGGAAAAATACTGGTGGATAAAAACGGCAATACTCTCAACAACTTCACAGAAAAAGAAATCAGCAGGCGCTTTATCAGCAGCACACGACTGATGGCCACTGCAAGAGTTGGCTATGGCATTCTATCATTGTTCGGAGCCTTCCAGGTAAATACATTGCTTAAGGATGGCGCCGGTCCTGCAATGAATCTTTACCAAATCGGGCTTACGGTTAGCGGACTTTAGGCAACAGTGCTAACGGTGTTTAATTATTTTTGCAATAAAATTTTCGTTTGATAGAAAAAAAAATCAGCAATACTGCTATTAATGCAGTATTAGTAGGCATCATACAACAAGGGCAAAGTGAAGCACTGGAAAATGAATATTTGCAGGAGCTTAAATTTTTGGCAGAAACGGCTGGTGCAACTACTTTAAAAATATTTACTCAAAAACTTCCCCACCCTGATAGCAGAACCTTTGTAGGTAAAGGCAAATTAGAAGAAATAAAAAAATATATTGCTGCAAGAAATGTTGGCCTCATCATTTTTGATGATGAACTCACCGGCTCACAGATCATGAACATTGAAAAAGAACTGAAGGTTGTTACCATTGACCGGAGCGATTTGATTCTTGACATATTTGCATCGCGTGCAAAAACGGCCCAGGCAAAAACACAAGTAGAGTTGGCGCAATACCAATATATTTTACCACGGTTAAAAGGTATGTGGAAACACCTGGAAAGACAAGGTGGTGGCATTGGCAGCCGCGGCCCCGGCGAAACAGAAATAGAAACAGACCGGCGTATTGTAAAAGATAAAATCAGCCTCTTGCGCAAACGCCTGCACGAAATTGACAAGCAGGCTTTCACTCAACGAAAGGAACGTGGCGAATTTATAAGAGTATCGTTAGTGGGATATACCAATGTTGGTAAATCAACCATCATGAACCTGCTGAGCAAAAGCGATGTATTTGCAGAAAATAAATTATTTGCAACCCTTGATACCACTACGCGAAAAGTAGTGTTCGGCCATACACCTTTCCTGCTCAGCGATACAGTAGGTTTTATAAGAAAGCTGCCACATCACCTTATAGAAAGTTTTAAAAGTACATTAGATGAAGTGCGTGAAGCAGATATATTGTTACATGTAGTGGATATTTCGCATCCGCAGTTTGAAGAACAATTGGCTACGGTAAATAATACATTGTATCAACTAAAGAGCAATGACAAGTCCACCATCATCGTGTTTAACAAAATAGATCAATACGAAAAAAATACTTTTGACGAATGGCTGGAACCTGAAGTAAAACAGGAATTGCTGAATGAATTAAAAAATAAATGGCAGCAGCAAACCGGGGGCAAATGTGTTTTTATTTCGGCAACAGAAAAAACAAACATTGCAGAACTACGGCAAACCATTTTAAACATGGTAAGAATCCAGTACCAAATAAGGTATCCCTATAAAGCAGAATTTTTTTATTAAAAAATTTTTTGGCGGTGAAAAAAATAAAATGGTATAAGATTGAAGAAACTGCCGAAGAATTGTTGTTTAATGAAAACAATATTGCCGAAGTAAAAGTAAAGGATAAAAAAATCTGCCTCATAAAAACACATGATGGAATAAAAGCATGTGCATCCCGGTGCCCCCATGCAGGCGGTGATATGATGGATGCATTTTTGGATAAAAATGAAAACATCGTTTGCCCGGTGCATCGTTATGTTTTCAATCTTGATAACGGAAGGGATCTGAATAATGAAGGATATTACCTGAAAATATATCCTGTGCAAATGAATGCAGAGGGCATTTTTTTGGGAATGGAGGAAGGTGGTTTATTTAGCTGGTGGGGCTGATAAAATCATTTTTGAAACATAGTAAAAATGGCTATTTTTGCCACCCAAAAAAATATTCCTCCTTAGCTCAGTTGGTTAGAGCATCTGACTGTTAATCAGAGGGTCGTTGGTTCAAGTCCAACAGGGGGAGCAAAGGCCGATAATATTCGGCCTTTATTATTTATATACATCAGTGTTTAAAATTATAATGCAATTTTGTACACCGGCTTTTTGTATTACAAATAAAGATTGAATAATATGATGCGTTCATTTAAAATACTTATCGTTGTTGCAATAATAGCCTGTAATAACAGCCAAAACAACCCGACAATAAAAGATTCATCTTTTGCAAAAGGCACTTATGGATATGATGCAGTTTTTTTAAAAAAATATGCGGGAAAAATTATAGAGCTTAAGCAGGACGATGCAACAGTTTTTTTAAGCGCCGATTACCAGGGCCGTGTATTTACCAGCACGGCAAATGGCGATAGCGGGATAAGTTTTGGCTGGATAAATTACAACCTGCTTTCTTCAGCACAAAAGAAAAAACAATTTAATCCCGTTGGTGGTGAAGAAAGATTCTGGATAGGTCCTGAAGGCGGGCAATATTCTATCTATTTTCCCAAAGGAGATTCTTTTAATATAAAATACTGGCAAGTGCCGGCTATTATTGATACGGTAAAATATGCATTGCAACAATCAGACAGCACCTCTGCTACATTTACTGCAACGGCAGCTATTAATAATTATTCGGGCACTCTATTCAATATTGCTATTACAAGAAAAATAAAAATACTAAACAACGACAGCATTGCAGCTGCATTGAATACATCGATTCCCAATGGAATAAAAGCAGTGGCCTATAAAACGATCAACCAGTTAAAAAATATTGGAAACACTGCATGGAAAAAAGACAGCGGTTTATTGTCCATCTGGTTGCTTGGCCAGTTTACGCCCACCGAACAAACGAAAGTGATTATTCCTTTTTCACCTATTCAAAATGCAAGAAGCTACATCACCGATGATTATTTTGGTAAAATAGATTCATCGAGATTGTTGGTAAAGGATAGCGTTTTGTATTTCCGTTGCGATGGAAAATCGAGAGGCAAGCTCGGTTTGAAACCTGTAATTGCAAAACCATTCGTATGCAGTTATGATTTTAATAAAAATGTTTTGACAATTATAATTCCGGAAGTGCATAAAAATGCGATGTATGTAAATTCCAAATGGGAATTGCAAAAAGAACCATACAATGGAGATGTGATCAATTCTTATAATGATGGCCCGTTGGCGGATGGATCGCAACTCGGGCCGTTTTATGAAATCGAATCCTCCTCGCCGGTGTATGAATTAAAGCCAGGTGAATCGGAAGAATACCACCAAACCACCCTGCATCTGCAGGGCGATTACGATTCGCTGAAAGTTTTGTTGCAAAAATTAATCAATATAAATCTTGATGACGTAAAAAACTGGTAACATGAAATTGTACAATACTTCAATTGGAGTAATACTTCAAAAAAATAATAAAGAGATTTTATTGGATGATGGTTTAACCAACATCATCAACCGCGATAATTTATTTGAATGGTTATCCAATCAAAATGAAAAAGAAATTCGTGTTAATTGGGATGAAATTGCTATTTATGCTCCGCTCGAAAAGCAGGAAGTATGGGCAGCAGGTGTTACGTATCTCCGCAGCCGAGATGCGCGAATAGAAGAAAGCAAAGATGCAGGCGGGGCCGATTTTTACAGCAAAGTATATAATGCAGAAAGGCCTGAACTTTTTTTTAAATCAATGCCTCACCGCGTAGCAGCACATAATGAAGAAGTATTTATAAGAAAAGATTCAAGCTGGAATGTACCGGAGCCGGAGCTTACTGTATTTATTAATTCAAAGGGAAACATACAGGCATATACTATCGGCAATGATATGAGTTCGCGCGATATTGAAGGAGAAAATCCATTGTATCTGCCACAGGCCAAAATGTATGAACGCAGCGCTGCACTTGGCCCCTGCTTATTTATTCCGGAAAAAGAAATTTCTCCGGATACAATTATTCATATTGCGATTACCAGAAAAAATAAAATTGAATTTGATAGTGCTGTCTCATTAAACAGGATGAAAAGAAAACTGCATGAGCTTGCAACGTATTTGTTTCGCGAAATGATTTTTGAAGACGGTGTTTTCTTGATGACCGGCACCGGTATTGTACCTCCGGCCGATTTTACTTTGCACGAAAAAGATATTATTGACATCACCATTGATGGTATTGGCACACTCAGCAATACCGTTGCCTGCCGGAAATAGAAAATATTTTTTTGAAATAATGAATGGTGCTACTTGAAGCAATAAACTCTGTATTTTTATAACCAGCAATTCATTCATCATCTCCATTGCTTTTGTTATGAAAAAAAAATTACCGGTTGTATGCATCCTTCTTTTATTGATTACTAACGTCAACGCACAAACGAAAATAGATTCATTGCTTACGGAAAACCGGAAAGACCCTGTCGGGCTGGATGTGCTGCAACCGCAGTTTAGCTGGCAGTTGATTAATTCTAAACGGGATATTCTGCAAACGGCCTATCAAATAATAGTGAGCAATGGTAATAACAAAGTATGGCAAAGCGGCAAAGTGCTGTCGGATTCATCGGTGCATGTTACTTATAAAGGACCGGCATTACAAAGCGGAACAAAATATACCTGGCGGGTAAGAGTTTGGGACAATTCCGGAAAACATTCCCCGTGGAGTGCCAATGCATTTTTTTATACAGCATTGCTAAACCCGACCGAATGGAAAGCAAAATGGATAGCACCGGGTTATGCGGAAGATACGGTAATGCGCCCCAGTCCTGTGTTCCGGAAAGAATTTACCACAAATAAAAAAATAAAATCAGCTATTGCCTACATTACCGCGCATGGCATGTACGAAGCAATAATAAATGGCAAACGTATGGGTAATGCATATCTCACACCCGGCTGGACGTCTTATAATCATCGTTTGCAATATCAAATGTATGATGTTACCAATATTTTAAATGAAGGTAAAAACGCAATTGGTGTAACATTAGGCAATGGATGGTATCGCGGTATCATCGGTTTTTCAAACAACATAAATTATTATGGTAAAGACATTGCTTTACTGGTGCAGATGGATATTACCTATACTGATGGATCGAAACAACAGGTTATTACTGATGATTCGTGGAAAAGCACCGATAAAGGCCCCATTCGTTATGCAGAAATTTATAATGGTGAAACGTATGATGCGCGAAATGAAATGCAAGGTTGGACCATGCCGGGTTTTGATGATAAAGAATGGAGCGGTGTAAAAATATTGAATGCGCCCATGAAGGTATTGATTGCAACATATAATGAACCCGTCACCACACATGAAATAATTAAACCTGTAAAAATTTTTACAACACCCAAAGGAGAAAAGGTTATTGATTTCGGGCAGAACCTTGTAGGATGGGTTGTAATGAAAGCAAAAGGCAACAAGGGCGATACCATCACGCTATCTCATGCAGAAGTGCTGGATAAAGAAGGCAACATGTACTATGATAATTTACGCAACGCAAAAGCGCAGGATAATTATATTATGAGTGGCGAAGAAGAAACATATCATCCGCATTTTACCTGGCATGGCTTCCGCTATTGCTGCGTGAAGGGTGATGATGATTTAAAATCAGAAGACTTTGAAGCAGTAGCCTTGTATTCCGACATGGAACCAACCGGAACATTCAGTACCAGCAATGCACTTATCAACCAGTTACAACATAATATTCAATGGGGACAGCGCGGAAATTTTTTAGATGTGCCAACGGATTGTCCGCAGCGCGATGAAAGATTAGGCTGGACGGGCGATGCACAGGCCTTTTCCCGCACTGCTACTTTTAATTTTAATGTAAATGATTTCTTCAGCAAATGGTTGAAAGATATGGCTGCCGACCAGGTGAATGGGGTGATGCCTTTTGTTATTCCCAATGTATTGGGCTTTGCTATCAGCAGCGCCGGATGGGCAGATGCAGCCACCATCATTCCGTGGAATATGTATCTCGCTTATGGTGACAAAAGATCGTTGTCGCAACAATATGAGAGCATGAAAAATTATGTGGAAAGCATTAGAAGAGTTGCACGGGATAATCTTTGGAACACCGGTTTTCATTTTGGCGACTGGTTGTTTTATCGCCCGTTTGATGATAATGACGGAAGGTCGGCGGTAACAGATAAATATTTAATTGCACAATGTTTTTATGCACATTCAACACAATTATTAATTAATGCAGCCAATGTGCTGGGAAATAAAAAAGATGCCAATGAATACACAGCCTTGTTGCAAAAAATAAAAGATGCATTTAACAAAGAATATGTAACGCCCAACGGGCGGCTTGTTTCCGGTACACAAACTGCATATGTGTTAGCATTAAATTTTGATATGCTTCCCGATTCAATGCGGAAACAGGCTGCGGAAAGACTCGTAGAAAATATTAAGAGCTACGATATGCATTTAACAACCGGGTTTTTAGGCACACCCTATTTATGTCATGTCTTAACGCGATTTGGTTATACAGCTATTGCTTATAAATTATTATTACAAAAAACTTATCCATCGTGGTTGTATCCTGTTACCATGGGTGCCACCACCATTTGGGAAAGATGGGATGGAGAAAAACCGGACAGCACTTTTGAAACGCCATCCATGAACTCATTTAATCATTATGCGTATGGTGCTATTGGCGATTGGATGTATCGGAAAATAGCTGGGCTTGATACTTATGAAGATGGTGTTGGCTATAAACATATCAAAATAATGCCGCATGTTGATACATCAATATCACAAACAGAAGCTTCATTAAAAACCTATTATGGAACCGCATCAAGTGGTTGGAAAATTAATGACAATGATATAATGATGGATGTAATCGTTCCGTGCAATACAACTGCTACCGTGTATATTCCCGCACAGGATGCAAATAATATAACCGAGTCTGGCAGTGCATTGAAGGAAAATATAAAAGTTTCGGGAAATGAAGATGGGTATGTAATAGTAAATATTGGTTCAGGCGAATATCATTTTATATCAAAAGGAGCGGTGCAAAAAATTATTGCATTGAACAGAAAGAATAATTCTGATAAATAAAAAAGTAAAGAGATAAATACACTTATTTAATATTTATAAAAAATCTTATAATCATTTTAAAAAAACATAATGAAAAAAATATTTGTATGGATGCTACCCGTTGTGCTTTTTTCTTTAGGGTGTAACAATGGAGAAAATAATAAATCAG
>Ga0079221_10000405_pt1 | contig 11855 bp, 7 predicted proteins | sample GAAS200_FD_75069 | JGI IMG/M metagenome (GOLD analysis project Ga0079221, IMG submission 75069) | Agricultural soil microbial communities from Georgia to study Nitrogen management - GA AS200 | ecosystem: Environmental > Terrestrial > Soil > Agricultural land | place: USA: Georgia | collected... | reverse complement strand
TGTTACGATAGCTGCAGCCTGGTCTCTTTGAGTGGCATAAATATCTCCGTAAATGCGTGCAAGCACTTGTCCTTTTTTTACACTGTCGCCTTCTTTCACGTTGAGCTCTACAATTTCTCCGGAAATATCAGGGCTCATTTTTACTTCCACCACAGGATATACCTTGCCGCTTGCATTTACCGTTTCGGTTATATTTCTTCTCGCTACTTTTTCTGCAGTCACTTTTATTCCTTCATCTTTTCCTATCACTCCTGCTTTCTTCAGTATTACCAATAATACGATCAGTCCTACTAAAGTGATAATGATCCATTTTAAAGTTTTATTCATAAAAAGTTCTTTAAAAATTATTGCACCAACAACCTTATATCATCTATAATTTTATTCCCATTCCTTTATAAAACTCCAGCACTTTCATTTTAAATACATAATCGAACTGGTTAGAAACATACTGGAGTTTTGCGCTGAATAAATTATTTTGATTGGTGATTAATTCCAGGGTGGTTAACATCCCAACGGTATATCGCTTCAATGCAAAATCATAACTCTGCTGGGATGCGTTTACCTGTTTTCTTGATGAGTTTAATTTTTCCAAAGCTACTACTGCCGCATTGTATGCCTGGTAAATGTTTTGTTTCAGTGTTTGATTGTCGAGCGTGTTCTGGTATTCCAGGGTTTTTATATTCAGCTTCGATCTTTCATAATTAGCACGCGCCTGCCATCCGTTAAAAAGCGGGATGGACAAACCAATACCTATTGTTTGACCAAAATTATTGCTGAACTGTGTGGACAATTTTGGTGAAGTATTATATCCGCTTTTGCTTCCATTGACAAAATCAGGTGCAAGCACATCAATATATCCGCCGCTGCCATCGCTTATCACAAGACCTGAAGGTGAATAGCCGGTAAGTATTTGATTATATCTTGGCGTTTTGAAAAAACCATAATTTGTTCCGATACTTCCATAAGCGGAAATGGATGGATATAACATTCCCTTTGCTGCAAGAGAATTTTTTTCTGCAGCTCTAAGATTAAAAAGATTATAACGCTGCTGCGGTTGATTAGCTAACGCCAACGCATAAACGCTTTCGGGCTGTAAATCGGCAATAGGCTCCAGCGGTATTTGATCAATAGGAGGTTCTTCTATTTCAAATGGGGCACCTGCATCAAGGCCCATATAAGATTTTAGCACATACTTTGCCTGTGTTACGTTTCCCTGCGCAGTAATAAGATTAGCACTATCGCCCGCCAGTTGCGATTCCAACTCTACTGCATTCAGTTCAGGAAGTGCACCGGCCTGCACCTGCTTGCGGGTAATATCAAGCTGTGAAAGTGACTGCTGGACCTGCACGGCAGCAATCTGTTCCTGCTGAATGTTCAGCAATACCTGCAGGTAAGAGTTGGCAACAGAAAGGCCCACATCATTTTTTAATTTATCTGTTGCGGCATTCGCTGCTTCTGCAGACCATTCATCGGCTAATATGGTATTCTTTTTAGAAAACCAGTTGAAGATAGTGGCACTTGACTGGAGGTTAATCCCTATCTGAAAATAGTTTTGATTTTCGAGTATGCCCGTGGATGGATTTTGAGATTTACCAAACCTGTACCCAACATTATTACTATTGTTTAAAGTAGGAATTCGAGAAAGCTTGCTTTGTTTATAATTGATGCCTGCAATGTGCGCCTGTACTTCACTTTGCCTGACAGACATATTGCTGTCCCAGGCATATTGAACACATTCTACTAAACTCCATCTTTTTTGTGCGTGGGTAATTACTACGCACAGCAGCAGGCAAACCGATAGTTTTATTTTTAAAAACATTGGGCAAAAATAATACTTTGAAACATTCTTACATCCATCAACAATTATGAATGGTATTGTATGGTAAAGAAACAATAAAATTAACTTTTTATCATTGCGAAACCCCTTTCCAAATCTTCGATCAGGTATTGGGCTTCTTCCAGGCCGGCATACATGCGCAAGGTACGGTGATGAATATTAGAAGCATCAAATTCTTCCCTACGTATAGAGGCACAACCCGGAATGATGAGCGATTCATAACCTCCCCAACTTACTGCCATAAGGATATGTTGCAACGCTTCGCAAAAATTTTCAATCTCATCAACAGTAGTAGCTTTTACCGAAAATGAAAACAAACCACATGCGCCCTGCATCTGTTTGCGGGCAAGTTCGTACTGTGGAAAATCTTTGTCAAAAGGAAATATTACCGATTCGACTTTGTTATGTTGCTTTAAATAATCAACAATTTTTTGAGTGGTAAGGGAGATTTTTTCCAACCTTATTTTTATGGTACGCAATCCGCGAATCATGAGCCATGCATGCAACGGTGTGGCACCAATGCCCGCATTCATGTACTCGCCATTAAAAATTTTTTTCATCATGGCGGTAGTTCCACACAATACTCCCGCCACCACATCGCTATGACCATTGATATATTTGGTGGCGCTTTGCAGCGTCATGTCAATACCATAAGCTATAGGTTGTTGAAACAAAGGAGAACAATAACTATTATCGCAAATGGTTAAAATATTTTTTGATTGCGCAAGCGCCGCTACTGCTTTCAAATCCTGCAGGTAAAAACTCCAGCTATTTGGACTTTCGAGGTAAATGATTTTTGTATGGGGTAAAATTGCATTTTTAAAATTATCCGTATCTCTTCCATCCACATAAGTTGTAGTTACATTAAATCTTGGCAAAATATTATTAAATAATTTTTGTGCCCATGAGTAGGGTTTATCAACAGATACAATATGATCGCCGCTTTTTACATTGGCACACACAGCCGCAAAGATGGCGCTGGCACCACTATTGAACACCAGGCAATCTTCCGCACCATCGAGGGCAGCAAGTTTTTTTGATAAAATTTTTACAGTAGGGTTAAGCCCACGGCTATATATATATGTGCTGTATTCGTCTTCAAAAGCTTTGCGGAAATCATCCACTTTTTTAAAAACAAAATTGCTCGTCTGGATAATCGGTGGAGAAACTGCATTGAAATAATTTTCGCGCTCTTCGCCTAATTCATTCAATATATATGAAAGGTCCATTTGTTGAATTTATTTTTTTGTAAATTTTTTCGTAATAAAATAGATCAGCATAAAACCGGCAAGCACGCTTAGCCCCGTAAGCGCTGCATAGTGATTGTTTTTATAATCTGCCGCAATGCTAATGGCTACAAAAGTATAAGCCACAATAAAAATAACCGGAAGCAAAGGATATAATTTCATCTTATAAATTCCGGTTCCGTCCAACTGCCTCGTTTTTTTCCTGATAACAAAAATACTTGCTGCAGAAAATGCCATCCCGAACGAATCAAGAAAAATAGTAAAGCTTAAAATGTTATCAAATTTTTTTGCCCAAAAAATTATCAATACACACATAGCAGAAAAAAAACTTAATGAAGCAGTGAGCACTCCTGTTTTATCATGCCTCTTTCCAAAGACAGCCGGTAAAATTTTATCATCGCTCATTGCAGCCATCACGCGCGGATTGCTAAGCAACAATACATTTACATAACCCAATACACTAAAGAAAAGCAGTACCGATAAAATCCGCTCCGCATTTGTTCCAAAAACTTTTGAAGCCATTATTGCCGCAATGTTGGTGCTGTTTTTCAATTGTTCAAACCCGATCACTTTTACGTAAGCATAATTAATCAAAAGATATAAAATGATAATGATGGCTATTCCTGAAAAAATTGCACGGGGAATTACTTTTAGCGGATTACGCACTTCTTCTCCCACATTTATCGTTTGCTGATAGCCTCCATAAGTAAAGCTTACTGCTACTAAACCTACACCAAATGATTTCAGGTATTCGGTAATCGTTGCAGATGATGTGGTGTGCGCTATTAAATGAGCATTTACATTTCCTGTTGCAAAGAATAACGGGCTTATCAATAATATCACCATTGAGATTTTAATAATCGTCAAAACATTTTGCGTACGGGCACTCATTTTTAACCCGGCGAGGTTTACTCCAAAAAAAATAACAATAGCGGCAATCGCGATAATGATACGCACCATTTGCAAGTGATTTATATTGGCTGTATTTGCGAGCCATGCTGCATTTTTAGAAAGTGGAATTAAGATACCGGTAATATATTCAGCACCTACCAATGCCACTGCAGCAAGCGATGCAGCATTAGAAACAAGAATGATACAATTAATAGCAAATGCAATGGATGGATGATAGGCATAAGCAAACACTTTATAATAACCGCCGGTAACCGGCAACCTGCTTCCTATCTCTGCATACGTTAGTGCTCCGCAAAAGGCATTCAACCCGCCAACAATCCATGCGCTAAAAAAAATAAAGGGGCTGCTCACTGCTTTAGCCACGTTCACGGGTGTTCTGAAAATTCCCATACCGATTACAAAACTTACCATGATAACGGTGAGATCGAATAAAGAAAGCTGCCGGGCGGGTTTCATTTTGGGAAGATAAAGAATATTTGTATTTACTTTTGCGTTTTATCAGTCTTATGAAACTAACTTGTATCGCGCTGCTGGTAACTATAAGCTTCAGGCTTGCAGCGCAAACTATTCCCCCAACTGATTCTTCCGTTACACTTCAGAATATTATTGTGAGCGCTTATGAAAATAATGCAAAGCTCATAGATGTTCCCGCAGCCATTAGCGTAGTCAGCAAAACTGATTTAAACCGTTTTAATAATTCTACCATTCTGTCTGCAATGAATATAAACCCGGGTGTAAGAATGGAAGAGCGCTCTCCGGGCAGTTATCGTTTGGCCATTCGCGGCAGCTCTCTTCGTTCACCCTTTGGCGTTAGAGATGTAAAAGTTTATTATGATGGTATTCCGCTTACCGATCCGGGAGGCAATACTTATTTAAACGAATTGGGTTTTTATAATATTCAATCTTTAGAAATAATAAAAGGTCCGGGCTCAAGTTTATATGGCGCAGGCATTGGCGGCGTATTATTAATAAAAAATGATGCATCAAAATTTCATCCCGGTGCAACTGTAAGTTATAATACGGGCAGTTATAATTTACAAAATGTAAATGCTAATGTGCGATGGGGAAATGAAGATGCACATAATGTAATCAATTACCAGCATCAATCGTGCGATGGATACAGGGACCATACTGCAATGCGGCGCGATGTGCTTACCTGGGATTTAACTGCAAAAGCAAATGAAAAGTCTTCATTGCAGGCTCACTTTTTATATGCTGACCTGTATTATCAAACACCGGGAGCGCTCAAGTTAAAAGAATATGATTCTATCCCTAAGGCGTCGCGCCCTGCTGGTGGCGGCTTTCCCAGTGCAGACAAAGCAAAGGCTGCATTTTACCTGAAAACTTTTATTGCTGGTTTCAGTTATCATCGTCAATATAATGATCATTGGAAAAATGTAACTGCTGTCTATGGTGCTTATACTGATATAAAAAATCCCGCCATCAGGAATTACGAACTCCGCACAGAGCCACACTTTGGCGGACGAACAGTTTTCCAATATAACAAGAACATCAACAATTCACTGTTTACGTTCAATGCCGGTGCAGAGTTTCAGCAAAGTTTCAATACGCAGAGAGATTATGGCAACAACAACGGGCAATCGGATACATTGCAAACAAGCGATGAAATACTCAACGACCAGGGATTTCTTTTTATAGAAGGCAACCTGCAATTGCCCAAAGGATGGACTATTACAGCAGGCGCAAGCATTAATAAATATGGTTTAAATTTTACCAGGCGTTCGGAAGTGCCGCCGGTACATGAAATAAGAAATTTCAACAATGAGCTTACGCCAAGACTGGCCGTATTGAAAGAAGTGAATAAAAACATTTCGGTATATGCAAGTATATCACGCGGTTTTTCATCGCCTACTTTAGCAGAAGTGTTGCCTTCTACTAATATTTTTAATACAACATTGCAGGCCGAAAGTGATTTGGATTATGAAATAGGAACAAGAGGAAGTATAATAAAGAACCGGTTATATTTTGATATAAATACATTTTATTACAAACTTCACCATGCCATTGTGCAGTTGCAAAACTCCAGCGGGGCCGATTATTTCGATAATGCAGGCTCCACAAAACAAAATGGCCTGGAAACTTTTGTTTCTTACGACATTGCCCGGAATGCATCTTCTTTTATTAATCGTTTATCCGTGCACGTTAGTGATACGTGGTACAATTTTCATTATGATATATATAAAGAATTAGGAACCGACTATGGCGGCAAAAAAATTCCCGGAGTAGCTCCGCAAACATTCGTTGCAGGATTTGATCTAACTACCTTACCGGGTTTATATCTTAATGCAGACCTTTTTTATAGCAGCCGCATTGCATTAAACGATGCCAACAGCGCTTATGCATCTTCTTATACATTATTGGGCACAAGGCTTGGTTACAAATCCGCCAATAAAAAAATACAATGGGAATTATTTGCAGGAGCAGATAATATTTTCAATGTAAAATACAGCCTTGGCAACGACATCAATGCTGCTGCAGGACGTTACTACAATCTTGCTCCCGGAAGAAATTATTATGCAGGGATTGTTTTTGGGTTTAATAATTAAAAAAATCTTCTTAATTTTTTTTCAATAATCAAGAAGTTTAATAGTTATTATTTTTTGAAACCAAATACAACGAAAACTCACTTTCAATAGTCAGTTATAAAAAGCTTCTATGAAAAAATATTGGATTATAATAATTGCAATCATTTTTTTCAGTTCCTGCAAGAAAACTTTTTCCGGCTTTTTTTGTGAGAATACAAAATTCATCCGCTACTTCTTTTGATGAAATAAAAGTCGCTAACATTTCTTATGGTAAAATTGATGCATCAACAACCAGTGATTATAAATTAATAACTGCACCATTATATGTCCCTGGCTGTAATGTATCATTAAAAGACAGCAGCTTTTACATTGGCTCTTTGTTTTGCAGAACGTCAGCCCCGCCAACATTTGAAAGTGGTTATTACACTTTTATCATTAAGCCTTCCATTACTTATCCGGGTCTGCACGATATTGAATCGAAAAAAGAATAGTATCATTATATATGGTCAAAAAGCCAACTACATAATTTAATATTGAGCACTTTTTACTTTTGACCTTTTTACTTTTCATTACATTTGCAACAGAATTGGTTCATGTTCTGAACGCAATCAGAACAGATTAAAAGGGAATCCGGTGTATGTGCCAGTTGAAGGCACTGAGTCCGGAGCTATCCCCGTAGCTGTAAAGCCCCTCCTAATCTCCCGAAGGGGAGAGATAAAAAGGCAACTTCTCTACACCACTGTTGCAACGAAGCAATGGGAAGGCAGAAGTAAAGGCTAAGCCAGAAGACCTGCCACTTCTTATGAATATCATTCAAGGCTTTCGGGCGAAAGGCGTGGAATGTAAAAGCTGCAAGCATTTATATTTCTATTCTTTTCCCGTGTAATGATTGTAAATATACCTGTTGATAAAAAACTTCAGTCGTAAATCTGTATTGTATGTGTTGTATATGTAAGAGAGAACAGGGTTTTGTGTTCAGAAATAACAACACTTTTACAATTTACTGCGGCAGGTTTTCAAAAACAATTAAACATTTACACAACAGATTCATTCAAACATACATGCCATTTAACGGTCATTCATTTTTGTTGGCGTTAATGTTGATATTACAACAACATAAAAGTTAGTAACATGAAAAAAATTTTTAGCATCTTTTTTTATTTTGTTCCGCTATTTACATTCGGAACAGATTATTATTTATCGTCATCGTTGGGAAATGATTCAAATGCCGGCACCTCTTCCAATGCGCCGTGGGCCTCTTTGAATAAACTCAATGCTGAATTCAAATCAATGCATGCCGGCGATCATATTTATATAAAACGCGGTGATGTGTTTTATGGAAATATCATCATTGCGCGATCGGGCACTGCCACCAATCCGATAGTGATAGATGCCTATGGAAGTGGCGCCCTGCCTGTAATTACGGGCTTTACCAATATTTCATCATGGACAAGAGTTGGTAAAAATATTTGGGAAAGTGCTGATGCCATTGGTACTGAAAATTTTTGCAACATGGTAATGATTGATTCCGTTAACACGGCCATGGGCAGAACTCCCAATACAGGTAGTTATTATAATATTGATGCAAGAAATGGCAACACACAAATAACTTCTTCATCGCTTAATGCTGCAACTGATTGGACGGGGGCAACCATTGTAATTCGTTCAATTAATACTTTCTGGCATAATGGACAAATAACCTCCATGAGTGGAAGTACACTCAATTATGGTAATACGCCTGACCCTGCAATACCGCATGTTAATTATAAATTTTTTATTCAAAACGATGCAAGGACTTTAGATATACAAAATGAATGGTACTACGATCGCTCTACAAAAAAATTAAAAATTTATTCAACCACTGAACCGGGAACAGTAAGCGCCGCATCGGTGGCCAACTTAATAATGAATGGCGGCTTTGATTATATACGCATCCGGAATCTTGCCTTAATTGGAGCTTCCAATGATGCTATTTATAACAGCGCGCATGCATCTGATGGAATAAGCGTACAGCATTGTTACATTCGTTTTTGCGGTTCGGATGGTTATGAAAACAATCCCGGCGGTGGCACTAATGATACTTTGATTGACAATACAATTCAGGATTGTGGTAATACGGGTATTGCGCTGATTGGAACAAGTCCGTATATAGCTAATAATTACATACGCAACATTGGAATAATATTAGGCCAAAGTAATTATAATCTTCATTGTTTGGGAATACAAACATTGGCTCCTAATAGTGTAATCACAGGCAATACAATTATCAATACCGGTTCTGCAGGAATATCTATAAGTAATATTTCAACTGTTAAGTATAATTATATTGACAGCACAGTGTTGCGCCTTGATGATATGGGAGGTATTTACATAGGTTATCGTGGCAGTAATTCAGAAATCAGTTACAACATTGTAAGGCATGCAATAGGTTTTACCGAAGGAACTACTAACAGCAATGCAACAGCCGAAGGAATTTATTTGGATGAAGGCGATAGCATGACATACATACATCACAATACGTGTGAAGGCAACCAGGATTATGGGCTTAAGCTACATTCAACTACGGCAGGCAGTCACAATTCCAATAACAACAGGGTTGAAAATAATCTTTTTTACAACAATGGAAACGGGCAGGTATTTATTCAAAATACCAATAAGGCCACACCCATGACAGGAAATATATTCAGGCATAATACACTCTTTTGCGGCGATGAAAAACAATATGCTTTAAAAATCCAGGATCAATACAACATACCTGAACAAATGATTATCTCCAATCAAAACTATTTTGTGCAACCATTCGCTGCGGGCAGGTTAATTGCCATGCAAACTTCATCTTCTTCCAACAATTACGACCTGCCTGCGTGGCAATCAGCCACCAGCCAGGATTTACAGTCAACTACTTCATCAAAAAAAATAACAGATAAAAGAAATTTAATGTTCATTATAAATAACAGCAGCGCACAGGCAAATAAACATTTGAATGTTGATGGCACCGATGCAGCCGGTTTGCTGTACACAGGCCACATTACTTTACCACCTTATGGTGGTAAAGTATTGTTTGTGAAAAAACATTGAACCAATTATTCAATTAAAAAAAAGTAAAAATTAAACAGGAATAACCTAACTAACATGAAGAAAGTATTTATTGATGGTTTGAAAAAAGTTTTCTCTTTAAAAAACATGGTAACTGCTACTGTTCTTTTGTGTGGCAATAGTCTTTACGCACAGAAAACAATACAAGACACTACAGCAAAAATGTTGAACGAAGTAATAGTAACGGCAAACAAGTTTCCGCAGAAACAAAGTGAAACCGGGAAAGTAGTAACTATTATTACACGGGATGAATTACAAAAAAGTTTTGGCAAAACGATCGGTGAAGTGTTGAGCGAACAAGCGGGCATTATCATCAATGGCGCTGATAATAATTTAGGCACTAATCAAACCGTGTATATGCGCGGTGCATCTGCCGCTAACACACTTATATTGCTGGATGGAGTTCCCTTGTATGATGCTTCCGGAATAACGAGCGAATTTGATCTGAATAATTTTGCATTAGATAATATTGAACGGATCGAAATAGTGAAAGGAACTCAATCCACTCTTTACGGATCGGATGCTGTGGCAGGGGTAATTAATATCATCAGCAAAAAAGGAGAAAAAAAACCTTTCAATGTTAATGTAGATCTCTCCGCAGGAAGCTATAACACCTTCCAGGGAAATATTGCATTGAGCGGAACAAACGGCAAAGCGCAAACATATTTTTTATCGTATAATAAAATTATCAGTAAAGGATTTTCTTCGGCGTACGATTCAACAGGCAAAGCCGGATTTGATAAAGACGGTTTTAACCAGGATGTTGTACAATTCAACTATGAATATACTCTGATAAAAAAAACAACCCTGCGATTATTCGGAAAATATAATTACAATCATGAAGACCTTGATGAAGGCGCTTTTATGGATGATAAAAATTTTACGGAACATAATGATAATACCATTGCCGGTGTTGCTGCGAATTATAAATTGCAAAATGGATTTGTAAGAGTGCAATACAACTTTAACCAGTTTAACAGGAATTTTCTGGATGATTCAACGCTGCCTGCCGACTTTGGCAATTATCAAAAAGGAAGATATAATGGCACCTCCAATTTTGCCGAAGCTTATACCAATCTTCACTTCAATGATCATGTAGAATTCCTTGCCGGCGCGGATTTCAGAACCAGCAAAACAAGCCAGGCATACATTTACTATCCTGATTATGGTTTTCCTGCCTTACCTGTTTCCGGCGACAGCGCTACAACAAATCAAGTGAGCGGGTATGCTTCTTTATTCTTAAAATCAAACAAATTTAATTTCGACTTTGGTGGCCGCTGGAATCATCACAGCATTTATGGAAATAATTTTACCTATTCGGTCAATCCGTTTTATATGATCAACAATCATTATAAAATTTATGTGAACATTGCTTCCGCATATCGCGTACCATCGTTGTACCAGTTATATTCCGAATTTGGAAACAGGAAATTAAAACCTGAATTGACGACTGGCTTTGAAGCAGGAGTTCAATATTTTTCTGACATGATCAATGCGCGGGCTACGGGTTTCATCAGAGATGGGAAAGATGTAATTCTCTTTTACACTGACCCGGCCACTTATGCGAGCTATTATATAAACGGAGATAAACAACATGATTATGGAATAGAAACGGAAGCAACTTTTCGCCCTGCAAAAAATTTTTCCATAGTATTTAATTATACCTATACGGATGGGCAGGTTACTACACAATCTTCGCCTGGCAAGGATACATCGTATTTCAATTTATATAAAAGACCTAAAAACATGTTGAATCTTTCGCTGAATTACTTTCCGGTTAAAAACCTTTATGTTTCTGCTCATTTAAAAACGGTAAGCAGAGCTTACGAACCTGCATACATGGCAGCGCCTTACCAGCTCAATGGTTATTACACATTGGATGTGTACAGCAAATATTCTTTCAATAAAAAATTCGGTGTGTTCGCCTCTTTTCAAAATGTGACGGATCAAAAATATTTTGTAACGAGAGGATATACTACCAAAGGATTCAATACAAATTTTGGCGTACAGGCAGTTTTATAAAATCGTTTATGGTAAAGATTACTTTTGCATAAAAATACGTATGCTTTCATTTAGCAACATTTCACGCAAAGAACTCATCACTGTAATATTTACCTTATTTGCGGTGATTGATATCCTGGGCTCCATTCCTGTTTTAATTTCGTTGAGAGATAAGATGGGCGGGCAGATTCGCAGTATGCAGGCCACGCTTGTTTC
>Ga0079221_10000404_pt1 | contig 11870 bp, 14 predicted proteins | sample GAAS200_FD_75069 | JGI IMG/M metagenome (GOLD analysis project Ga0079221, IMG submission 75069) | Agricultural soil microbial communities from Georgia to study Nitrogen management - GA AS200 | ecosystem: Environmental > Terrestrial > Soil > Agricultural land | place: USA: Georgia | collected... | reverse complement strand
TAACTCACAATGGTATTGACAATCAGTATACGGATATGTTATGATTCCCCATGAAAGTCACCCGCCGCCCCCGCTTTAGCCCACTCGCAATTCGCGTCCATCCCGCCCAATCTTCCAACCTCAAGCCTCCATCCTCTAACCTCTGTCTTTTCACATCCTTTGCAGACCCCCACACCCTAACTCCCGTCGATTCACATCGTTGCAAAAACCCCGGTGGGGGAGGGGCCGCCTTCTTCCGGTTTTCTATCTTCCATCTTCGATTTTCCATTTGCGAAACTCGGCAAGGGGAAGGGTCTCGTTCTTCCGATTTTCGATTTTCCATTTTCGAGTTTCCATTTTCGAGTAACATTCCCCCGTACGTTCACACCACTAGGGGGACCTCAGCCATGCTGAATCGCCGTACCTTCATCCATCAAGTTGCCGGAGGCGCCGCTGCTCTTGCCGGATCCTCGCTGCTTCCAACCTCGCGCGTTCTGGGCGCCAACGACCGTGTCCGTTTCGGCATCATTGGCCCTGGAGGCCGCGGCCAGGCCATTTTCAAGGCTGCCCTGCGTGCGCCCAACACCGAAGCCGTTGCTGCCGCCGACGTCTACACGCGGCGCCTCGACGAAGCCAAGAAACTCGCCCCGGCCATCAAAACCTATAGCGACTTCCGCCAACTCCTCGACGACAAATCCATCGACGCCGTGCTCATCGCCACCCCACAGCACCAGCACGCCCTCAACTTCGTTCCCGCCCTCCAGGCCGGCAAGGACGTCTATCAGGAAAAGACCATGGCCTTCAATCCCGACCACGCGCGCCGCATGAAGCGCGCTTTCGAGGGCTCCAATCGCGTCGTGCAGATCGGTATCCAATCCGTCAGCGGCGGCGCTTTCACCAAAGCCCGCGAGCTCGCCACACCTGAACGCATGGGCAGCATCACCGCCATCCACACGCATCACTACCGCAATTCTCCCTACGGCGGATGGCGGCGTACCATCCCGCCCGATTGCAACCTCGAGCACATTCAATGGAAGGACTTTGAAGGCGAAGCCGCGCCACACGATTTCAATCCCGAGCGTTACATGAACTGGCGCTTCTATTGGGACTATTCCGGCGGCAACGTTTTCGAGAACATGGTTCACCAGGTCGCCTTCTGGTACAAAGCCCTCAACCTGAAAATTCCCCGCAGCGTCACCATGGCCGGTTACAACTACTTCTCTCCCGATATGGAAGTTCCCGACAACATGGACGTTGCCATGGATCAACCCGAAAATCTGCTCTTCACCTGGAATTCCGGATTCGGCAACAGCTATTACGGCGAAGACGGCAATGACGTTGTCCTCGGAAACAAGGGCGAGATTTTCCGCGTGGCCGACAGCGTCAGCTATCAGGCGCAAACCGGACGCAGAAGGCGCTCCGCCGCGCCGGAGACTTCCGCGCCTGCGCCGGAGGCTGCCGCAAAGCCGGATATCGTCGGTGGCTCCGACGAAACCGACGCTCATATGCGCAATTTCTTCGACTGCGTTCGCAGCCGCAAGGAGCCGGACGCGCCGTTTGACCTCGGCTACCGCTCCGCGATCGCCTGCCAGATGGCCGTGGCGTCCCTCCGTCAGGGCCGCACCGTGAAGTGGGATGCCGAAGCCGAAAACATTGTCTAAAGCGGTTTCCCGCTTAGGCGTGGGAAATCGGGATTTTTTCCGGAAGTCTGGTGCGCCGCGTAGGAATCGAACCTACAACCTATGGGTGAAAATAGCAAAGCTAAGTAGTTGGTTCTTCAAGCATTTTCTTGCGTCACGAAGCACGGTTTTAGGGGGCATTTGGCGGGTTTTGTTCCTAACTTGTGCCCATTAATTTTTTATTAATTTTTTTCGGAAACTGCGCTGTTTTTTCCTTCAAAACGAGCGCGCTTCGGCTGTCTGCGGGAGCCCCTTTGCCGTAGAACAGCGCCCGCGGCGGGTCGAAAAGCTCACGGTTCGGCCGCGCTGGCCCGCTTTGTTTCTCAGTTGGCCGGCATCCATTACCGGAAGCTTTCAACAACCGGAAGTTCAGAAGCCAACGTGGGCATTCATTTGCAGAAAAGATTTCGATCGTCGTCGAGAAACGCTGTCGGACCTGCGGATCGAGTTCGCCTAGCGGCGCTCGTGCCGGAAGGCAGTCAGCCCTCTGCCTCCCGGCTTTATGCCGCCGTATTGCGGCAACTATTGTCTGCCGAATCGCCGGGCTGTTCTTAGCGCGCAGCAGACGTTGCCCGTTCGAGGAATGTTCCGAGCTTCGCAGTGGCTTTGAACTGAGGAATCGGATCGAGGTCCTTGAACGCGCTGGTGAACGCATTGGAAAGGCTCCAGGTGGTCCTCGGAGCGAATTCCTCTACCTGCGGATGGAAGTACAAGTCGTGAACACCGCGGGCGAGATGCTTCGGAGCGTCAAGCTCACCTTCCACGAAAGCTCGGTAGATAACCAGCTTTGCCGCTTCGTCCGAAAGGCGGCTTCCCTTCCAGGCTTCGACCTGCTTACGCATCGGCTCGAAGTTCCGCTGCATGCGGTCCACGCCCACGGCGAGGGTGTCGACGAGGCTAAGGTGTTTGGTGTGTTTCGCCAGGACGGGCGTGAAATCACCGTGAAATGCCATGTTGTCGCACACCAGGACGCGGTAGCCAACGGTCAAGGCGAGCCGCATGGACTTGTCATTGGAGTTCCTCACTCCGATGGAAAAGCGACAGCCGTCAAAGGTGGTTTCAAGGTCGAGGACCCCGAACATTTTCATGCCGTCTCGGGAAACCGCGTATTCCTCACGGATGGCCGAGATGTGGCGAAAGTTGAGGCCCTCCACCAGGGCTTCGATGATCTGATTGTGGGGAATGGGTTGATGGGTCGGGCTTGCGTCGGGAGTCGGGATCAGCTTCAATTCCTCTCGCGTGATCTTCGAACTCCCGCAATGAGCCAAGAGTTGCGCTTGCTCCATACTTTGTCTCCTTTCGATGTAATGGATCGACTCGAAGCTCCGAGCAGCGAACACTGTTCACAAACAGGGACCTTCGGGTTCTTCGTGACGCCGCAAGAAAATAGGCGGAGCCGAATGGCAGGAAGTGCGGCGAATTGCGATTGAAGCGCAGTAGCAAAAAAGCGGATCAAAAGAGCTGCGGCATTAAGTACTTCTGTTTGTTAGCCGAGACGCAAACTGCATCGGCGGCTGTTCGGGGGAGGCATGCTGTGGCATATTGCGGCGCTGCTGATGCCATTGGGCTAGCACTGCGCTTGCGGTTACAAAATGTGGAGCCGCAGGACGAAGGCCGGCATAGTGGCCGCATTGAATCCAGCGCGGCCATGTAACAAAATGGCTGGTGAAGGTCCACTCCAAAATGCTGTTATGCGAGCCCAATCGGTCTCATGAAAATTCTCATTTCCGGCGCCGGAATCGCAGGTCCCACCCTCGCCTACTGGCTCCTCCCATACGGCTTTAAACCAACGATCGTCGAGGCCTGGCCTAAACTCCGCGCCGGGGCTACGTGATCGACTTCTGGGGCACCGGCTTTGACATCGCCGAGAAGATGGGCCTTCTTCCGGAGATTACACGCTCAGGATAAAGGCTCCGCAAACTTCGCGTGGTTGGCCGAAAGGGTAAGAAGACCGCCGGCTTTCCCGTCTCCGGCGTTTTCCGAATGACGAAGGGCCGCTACTCCGGCCTTCCCCGCTCCGACCTCGCTGCCTTCATCTTCCACCGAATCGAAGACCGCACCGAAGCGATTTCCGGCGACACAATCGAGCGCCTGGAACAGAACCCGGAAGGTGTCAGCGTTGTTACGTTTGCGCGCAGCGGCAAGCGCGACTTCGATCTTGTGATCGGTGCGGACGGCCTGCACTCACGCGTCCGCGAGCTCGCTTCGGCCCCGAAAGCAACTTCGAAGAAGATCTCGGCTATAAGGCCGCGCCCTTCCAAGTGGAAGGCTACGCGCCGCGCGATGAACTCGTGTACGTCATGTACACACAGATCGGCCAGCAGGTCGGCCGCTTCTCGATGCGCGACGACCGGACGCTTCACGTTCGCCGACGAAGATCCCACTGTGCCGCCGGACGTTGCAAGTCAAAAGGCGCTGTTGCGCAACCGATTCGGCGGCAGCGGATGGGAGTGCCCTCGGATTTTCGAGGCGATGGACCGCTCGACGGATCTCTACATCGATCGCGTCAGCGAAATCCACATGGGGTCGGAACAAAGGTCTTCGAATTACGGTTCGCTGCAGGGCTCGTGGACGCGCGGAAGGGTCAGTCTCATTGGGGACGCGGCGTTTTGCGTCTCGCTGCTCGCCGGACAAGGCTCGGCTTTGGCCATGATCGCCGCGTACGTTCTTGCGGGCGAGCTCCACCGGGCGAACGGTAACTGCGCGGAAGCCTTCGCGCGTTATGAGAGCCTCTTCGGCCCGTTTGTGGCTGCCAAGCAGAAGGCCGCGCTCCGCTTTGCGGGTTCGTTCGCGCCCAAATCGAAATTGTCGCTCTTCATACGCAATCGCATCTTCGATCTTCTCGCCGTTCCTGGAATCGCCGACCTCGTCATCGGCCGCGACCTCGCCGACAAAATCGCTCTGCCCGATTACGAGAGATTTCGATTCGGGTCGTGACAGGCACGCGGAGTGTACCGGTTTCCCGGCCTGCCCTGGACGCTGCACTCTGCTGCTTTCCGTGGACCCAGACGTGCAAAGGATCCGTCGCGGTTGACAAAATTCCGCGCGAAACTAGTCGGCAGAAGGAAGGTGTCTTAGCTTGATTCCCGTTGCAGGCGGGCCGATTCAGCCCGCAATTCCTCGAGAGGGACTTCAACGATTCTGCCATCACGCCAGATGTAAATGGGCAACCCTCGACGAGCGTGTTCCACGATCACTTTCTCGACGGCAGCTTTGAGCGCAATTTCGGCACGCTCTTCTAATGGAAGTTCCAGGACGTTCGCTGGCGGCTTTGTCATGGTTTTCCGTAATGAACCATCAGATTCTCGTAGATCTCTCGTTTTATTATACGGAGGCTGTTCTGTTTCTCAAAGGCAATGACTGCGGGCGTTGCGTCCAAGAATCACCGAATCGAGCGACGAGTGACGACCCTCACACTTCAATTGTCTTCGCCAACCTCTGGCCGTACATCCACGATTGCATCCTTATTCCCATAGCCCAGTCCTGGAAACTCGGTATGCGCCCGAGGTCTTCGCGAACATGCTGCTCTCCGATGTATCGTACAGGCACCTCTTCGCCTTCGCTGTTGCGGATAACCACCCCGAAGATGCGCTCTGCCAGAAAAATTCCTTCCGCGTGGTGGCGCAGAGCGCGATGCCGAACATCTGCCATCATGGCTTTCGATTCATCGAACCATTTGTGGATAGGCAAATAATCGTCGGGGAGACCGCCGAATTTGCGCGCGCTATTTTTCGCGTGTTCCAAAGGATGAGCCATGGCCTAGAACTCCCGCGGCTCGTCGGGGTTGCTGGTCGTTTCGCGCCAGTTGTGCTCGACGCGAATGAGCAGCGTTCCGAGATCGAACGTAATGGTTCCGAAGCCGCCGTCGCCGTCTTCGTAGCCTTCTGGCGCAAAACCCTCAAGGAGATCACCAAGCGTCTGGAGGTTGAGATCGGTCGGCAGAAGCGACTCCTCGATGGGATGGCCTGCGGTGTCTTGAAATTGAGGTGGTTCTGCGCGCCCATCGTCGCCGTCCCCGTAGTAGTTAACGATCACTTTCGCGACGCGCGCGGCGCGCAAACCATCGGAGAACTTCAGTACTTCGGACTTCCTTTCTTGGTCTGTGGTCATGAGACACCCCTTGGTTGTTAATGAAAAATACGGACTGGATGAATCGCAGAGGGAAAGAGCGAGAGACCGGGCGAGCCTATGAGCAGCCGCTGGTGCTTCCGCAATTGAAGCACTTGTAGCAACTTCCGTTGGGCACCATGAGCATGCCGCACGTCGAGCAGGAAGGAGCATCGCCGATCGTGGTGTTGCCATTGCGTGCGCCGATGGATTCGGCTTCTTTCCGGTCTGCGGTTTCCGCGCGCGGCGCGGGCTGAATCAGCTCGGTTTCCGCCAGCGCAGCGCGCGGTTTGAGAGATTCGGGCGAGAGGAACTTGTGGCCAAGCCAGCGAGCAATGTAATCGAGCACCGAGCTCGCATAGCGAATGCTCGGGTTCTCTGTGAACCCCGAAGGTTCAAACCGAGTGTTTGTTAGCTTGTCCACGAGGGCCTTGAGCGGAACCCCGTACTGGAGGCCGATGGAGATCGACAGCGCCATGCCGTCCATGAAACCCGAAAGCGTCGAACCTTCCTTCGCCATTTTGATGAAGATTTCGCCGGGCACCCCTTCCGCGTACATGCCGACGATGATGTAGCCTTCCTGGCCGCCAACCGAAAACTTATGCGTGATCGATTTCCTCTCGTCGGGGAGCTTTCGCCGCCGCGCATGCGCGAACAAATCCCGTTGTTCAGGCGGTTCGGGGGAAGATGGCCGGTCGCTCGGCTGTCCCTGCTCAACAACGAGGCCAGGGGGTGTCGCCGGCTCGGTTGGAGTCGCTGTTTTCACGTCTACCTCCATCATTTGAGCGCTTCTACTGTTGGGGCGGCGCCGCTAAGAAATGTGTGTGAGAACAGCCGACACAACTCGCCCCAACGGTTGCCGCTTGAACTGCCGGTGCAAACAAGGAAGGAATGTCGCGCTCCTCGCCGGCACGCGACCAAAAACGTGGCAGGTTGGCATCTCGAGATCCAAGGAATCCGTTCACTCCGCGGAATAGAACGCTGCTGGCCAACGGCGGTCGCCTGCCGTCCTCCGAGGGCCCCGGTTCGTGCCTGGTAATCAAAAGTTGGCAAGTACGGCCGCTTCTGAACAACTCAATTCGCACAACGGTTGGAGCGATCACGACTGCATGAAAGCCGTTGACCCCGACAACGTCAATCGGATGTAGATACGGCAACGGCTCACCGGCGGGACCGGAGAAGGTAACGTATCGGCCAATCTCCTTCACCGACCCGCCGGATTCTATTCCGCGAACCACATATCGGCACGCCAAGTGCTGGTGTTCGAGACTCACCTGGGATTGCGCCACAATACCCAGTCTCTCCAAGCGGCGGAGGAGGGTCCTGGACAATGTGAGTCCGCGATGTGAGAGGAGGTCTTTTTTTTCGACCATCCATTATCCTCATGCCGAACGTCGAGCAGGTATCGGACAACCCAAGGCTCGACGGATCATTTCTTTTCCGCAGCCCGCCCAACAAATGTACTTACGCGGGTCTTCGATAGAGATCGCGAGGTTGTCGCCGCTGCGGTCTTGCCCGGCTTCGGCGCAGGACGGACAGCGCGTCACGTAATTCCGCCCTACTTTTCGAACCTTGCCGACGTGATCCAGAATCCGAAATTCGTGGCCAGAGCTGCGAACGTATGCTTGATCGGGCGTGTTCTGTTTCCTTGCAAACTCCGGTGGCATGGTTTTGCCGGCGACGAAGCTACGGAGCTGCTCCGCGCTCGTTTTTCGCAGCCTGTTCAAGTAGGCCATCTGTTTTTCCAGGTGGTAGTCTGCTCCGTAAAACCAGAAGCGGCGGTTCGCGCCACGGTGAATGCCCAGCGGCCCGCGGATTGCGTTTCCGAACTCTCCCTCGCGCAGCTCATCGTGCTTCGGGAAAATCTCGATGCCCTCGGCTAGGCCAACGCCCCTGATTCGTATTCCGAGCTTCAATGCGAGGTTGTAAATGTAGATTCGGCATTCGCGGGCCAAGGCGGGCTGTTCCATAAGAATCCAAAGGTGACCGCCCCGTTTGCTCATTTCGAGGGCCGCTTCCACTTTGTCCTGCTGAAGGGAATACTGCAGCTTCAGCAGGTCTTCCATCGCCCCTGCATAGTCGGCGTCGATGGCAACCCATTTGGACCGCTGCATGACGGGGTTGATCGCATACAGCCCGATTGTGATTTCACCTTCCAGGTGCCGTCGAATCGTCGCTGGGGTCAAACTCAATTCCTTCCCTGTTCCCTTGGCTTTCGGGCGAAAGTAATAATGGCGTCCGCTCTCGTTGTGAGGCTTTGAGGATTGAAGGGTGTACGCCCCGCGATTCACAAAAAGAGCCGCATAGCGTCGAACGACTTCGGAACTAGCTTTAGTCGCGGTCTCCACGTGTCCCTCCTTTCGGGGGTCTTCAGGTTCGAGCGACCGTCCTCTACCTAAACCCACCCTCCACCTTTGTCAAATTAGTGACGTTAAGGGCTAGGGTTGTGCTGTGCCGCGAGTCAACTGTCCGGGAGCAGCACAAACGGAACGATTATTTCCTTGCGCGAACTTGGCTGTCGTCGCGGCGGTAAGCGTCATCGCCCGTTGCGGTCGGGAACCAGCCGTCACGAACCATGACGCCTTCCCCGTGAGCAGTTGCGGTTGCTCGACGATGTCCAGGAATCGGCATTCGCGAACCAAACAGTCGAAATCGCTTATCGAGTAGCCGCCGAACTTCTCGTCATCAAAGTCCACCCAATACCAAACCCTTCGCCGGCGGTCATACACGTAGAACGCCCCTGACGCTGGGTCTCCTGGGACAACCAAGAAAACGAACAAGGCCTTGGGGAATTGGACCCATTTCTCAATCTTTGGGTGCTCGGTCACATCGAGTAGTCTGGCCACGGATCCGTCAGTCGAGTTTGGCACCTCGCCTGGCGCGTTCTGAAGATCGAGCACTTCCATTACATTCATTGTTCCAAACATCCTGCTGCCTCCTTTAATTTGTCAGTTAGCCCGCCGATCAAGAAACGCAAAATCGGCAAGATGGCCAGCGACGATCAACCTTTTCTTACCGCCGGCGGTACTGGCGTTTTCGCCTTAGCGAAACATTCGACTTCCGCCGATACTCAGGGGCGAAGGCGAGCGCCAGCGATCGCCCGTGGTCCATACGTGGAGAAAAGAAACTGAGACTAATTGCGTGAATGGGAGCATTTTTTGGTAGCGCCCGGGTGATTTAACGAGGAAAGTTCTGATCGGAAAGATGCCCTGGGGAAGGAGATTTTGGTGAAGGCATTAATCTTATGCCTGGGTCCTTTTTGCTTGCGGCAACCTGAACGGGCAAACGCCTGTCTGGCCGCCATGGCAGGGACACACACAACTCCCGATATGGCCAAAGGCAGTGCCCGATGCGCAGCCTGTTCCCGGGCCGGAGCTTGTGGCGACGGCAAAGAACCTAGTAGCCGGCAGGCATCGGCTTTATGTGGGCAACGTCTCACGGCCTACCATCACGGTTTATTCACCGAAGGGAAAGAACACGGGAGTTGCACTTGTCGTGTTTCCAGGCGGGGGCTTTGGGGTATTAGCCATCGATCTGGAAGGCACGGAAGCATGCGACTGGCTCACGTCTCAGGGGATCACCTGTGTGCTGCTGAAATATCGCGTGCCGAGCTTGCCTTATGACTGGCGCTGCGACTGCCGGCCTCACAACCACGAAGTCGACATTGGCGCTGGAGGATGCGCAGCGGACAATGGGACTGGTGCGATTTCACGCCGCGGAGTGGCACATCGATCCGCACAAGATCGGAGTTCTGGGGTTTTCGGCGGGCGGGTATCTAGCCGCGGAAATCAGCACGGACTTCGAGCGCCGTTTGTACGCGCCTGTCGACGCGGCCGACAAAGAAAGCTGCCGGCCGGATTTCGCGGTCGAGATTCATCCGGGGCATCTATGGGCCCGCGGTGAAGCTTATGCGCTCAATCCGAATGTTCCGGTCACCCGGCAGACGCCGTCAACGTTCTTGACACAAGCCGAGGATGACCACGTGGATGGTAGAAACCAGTCGCTGGCTTACTACATTGCGCTCAAAGACGCCGGGGTCCCCGTGGAGATGCATCTGTATGCCGAAGGCGGGCATGCGTTCGGCTTACGGCGCACGAAGCTTCCCATAACGGCATGGCCCGAACTGGTGGAGAAGTGGTTGGGCACGATCGCGATGGTTCCGGCCAGCTGAGCGGCAATCGCACGGGACAGCAATCACACAGCCACCTCCAGTGCCTTCGCCAATCGCGCTTTCACCGGCCAGACCTCCCGGACTTAATTCGCGTCAGATAGCCTCGTTCCCATTCGCTGCTCACCATCCAGTTGCGATCAGTCCGTCTGCGAACCGGCGCACCAAAGACCGCGCCACGGAGATGAATCCGGCTCACGTTCAGCGCAGTCCTTCCGAGCCTCAAAACATTCACCAAGTTCAGGATAGTCAAAGAATAGCTCCAAGGAATTCCGTCACTTGCAGGCAGCCGAAAGATTCAATCGGGACACAATCGGCGGACATAGAGAACGTCAAGGAAAGGGCAAAGAGTAGCTGGCGGCGGCTCCTAGGTTCTCGGGTTTTTCCGCGCCACCGTTTAAGGCCTGCTGCAAAGGGGAAGTCCTCTTCGCATGGCCGTCTAAAACCGGCATTTCGAGCAAGCGGGCAGGCCAGTCAGCTACCAGACGAAAGAAGACCGGAAAGCTCGCGCTCGCAAACAAGCCTGAAACGAACCGAAGAATGTCGTAATTTGCGACCAAATAGAGGAGTCGACTCACGTGGATTTCCCGGCTAATGCGTGCCGCTATGGCGCGGTAGCTTTTCGCGGGTTTCGGGGTTCGTTCATATTCCAGGGCAAACCTACGCTCTCCTCTGTCCGTGCTGACGGTCACAATCGCGTCGTAGTCTTTCGCGAAACCAAACGCCGTCAGTTCATTCTGCGACCGGATTTCCATCGCAGCCGTCCAGCGCACAAGCACCCCGGCGCGCAACGCAGCGAGATGGATCTCATTCAGCCCGATTGCATGAAGAGCGCTCTTGCCCGCAGCGCCTCCTTCGGCCCGGCCACAACCAATCAAGCAGTATTCACCCATACTTTGCAACAATGCTGCCGCAGTGCTTGCGACCGAATACACAGCTTCTCCGGTCCCCGCAGCCAGTGTCTGGCGCACTACCAGACCCCGGCCAATCAGCCTGCGCATTCTCCAAAGGAACGAGTTACGGCTTTTCTCGTAGTGGTTCAGCTGCGAGAACTCGAACAATTGGGAATGGGTTACGAATTCCGAGCGCAGGATTTGACGGAGAAGCGGGAGGTCACGTGACTGGTTGAGTTGAAACGACCCCTTCGGATAGCGCATCTCCGGTGCATCCTTACGCGGCCCGCAACTGGAGCCGGGCGCTCCAGGGCCACGAGACGAACGGTTTGAGCTCGAATCTGCCGAGGGTCGTCCGCAGCCAACTGCCCGGAGGCATCAACAGCATCGCTTCCTGCTGGTCAAGGGATTCGCTGAAGGACAGGAGCAGTGTACCTTCGGATCGCCAAAAGGGAGAGCGCACGTCGAGACCGCCGACCTCGGCGGCCCTGACGACAACCAGAAAGTAGTCGGGTTGCTCCGGGCTCGACAGCATGCGCTTGAAGAGCACCTTGTTCTGGCCGTCCCAGACACACGGCTCGGCGCATTCAAAGACGCTGTTGATCATAGCCAGCGGATGATTTGGATCGAAACCGCCGACTCCGTTGAACCGGGCATGGCCGACGATCTTGGGGCGCGTCCGGATCTGTCCGTTGACAGGAACGCCGGTCGTGTTGAAGTACGCCGCCCGAGCGAACCGCTGCGGATCGTTCTTGTCCTTTCCAAAGCGCCGGCGCCAAACGCTCCCAAAACCCGTAATGGTGACGAGCATCTCGGTCACGCGCCTTTCAGGCGTTTGTTCTTCTGCCGTTCAACGTACAACTCTTCTTGCAGCCGGTTGATCTGACCGACAAGGCGCTCTTTGGCTCCATTGGCGCCTGCCGGCTCCGCCTGCGGAGCTCCGCTATTCTCGGCTCGCATCCGGCTCATTTTTTTGGACAATGCATCGAGCCGCGTAGAAAGGTCGGCGACAATCAGGGATCTCTGCCGAAGTTCTTCCTGGAG
>Ga0079221_10000403_pt1 | contig 11873 bp, 8 predicted proteins | sample GAAS200_FD_75069 | JGI IMG/M metagenome (GOLD analysis project Ga0079221, IMG submission 75069) | Agricultural soil microbial communities from Georgia to study Nitrogen management - GA AS200 | ecosystem: Environmental > Terrestrial > Soil > Agricultural land | place: USA: Georgia | collected... | reverse complement strand
TCAGGCCGTTTCCCCCAGGGACGAGCCCTGCGACTATCATCCGGCGACGGTGCACTGCCCAAGCTGCGGCAGGTGGTTCTGCGAAGCGCACGCGGAGGATGACGAATGGCATCCGTGCGTTTTGGAACCTGGAGATGAGGGTGGAGAAGGATAACGTTATCGAGCGCGGGCTATGCTTCGATTGTACTTATTCGAGACGAATCGAGAGCAAGGCACAAAATTATTATCTCTGCGAGCGCAGCGTTAGCGATCCGAGCTTTCAGAAGTATCCTCGCCTGCCGGTGGTCCGATGCATGGGATATGAGCCGAAGCGGAACAAATGAGAATTAGGATTTTCAGGTTTTCGATGCCGCAGCTGCGTTGACCCTCCTCTTGGCTTCCCCTATACTCGGCTTTTGAGCCCTCGCCAGATCTTTTCTGACTCAGCTCATTGGTAAGGACAGTCGAGGTGGTGCTGAGTGGGGCGTTTGCCTGAAGCGCAAGTTGCGTTACGAGCTGAGCTGCGGAAAGCTTTGTGCGGGTAGATAAGAAGGAAGCAAGAAGGGGTTATGGCCGAGCTAAGTTGCCGACGTGAACTCGACCTCGAGATTCCCGCCGCCGAAGTGCAGAAAGCGATTGAGCGCGTGGCTCGCGAGTTTGCGCGCATTGCCCGTGTCCCGGGATTTCGTCCCGGCAAAGCGCCGATTCCTCTCATTCGTCGCCGGTTTGCCGACGACATAAAAGGCGAGGTGCTGCAGTCGCTGCTTCCCGAGCAAATCGATAAAGCCGTCAAAGACCAGAAGCTCATACCGATCACGCAGCCGCAGGTCGATCATGTGGAGTACGCCGAGGATCAGCCGCTCAAGTTTCGCGCCAGCTTCGAAGTGCTGCCCGAGTTCGAGCTCGGCACCTATAAAGGCGTGCAAGTCGAGGTGGAGAAAGCTCAGGGGACCGACGCTGACGTCGAGAAAACGATCGAGGCCATGCGCGAGCGTGCCGCCGCGTTTGTTCCCGTGGAGGACCGCGCCCTCGAAAGCGGCGACTACGCTCAATTGAAGCTGGTAGGCACCCCGCAGGGCGGCGGCGAGCCGCTTAAGGCCGATAACGTCCTCTGCCATCTCGGAGCGGAAGAGACCCTTGAAGCCTTTACGCAAAATTTGATCGGCGCAAAACCGGGCGAGCAGCGCCGGTTCGAAGTCGAATACCCCGCGGATTATCCGGACCGAAAGCTGGCGGGCAAGAAGTTCGTCTACAGCGCTGAAGTCGTTGCAGTCAAGCAAAAGAAATTACCCGAGCTCAATGACGAATTGGCGAAAGACGTGAGCGATGCCAAGACTTTGGATGAGCTCCGGAGCAAGATTCGGCAAGATCTTGAGAGAGAGCTCGAGGCACGGCACGAAGCCGCCGTCCGCGAAGCCGTGCTGGCAAAAATTGTCGCGGCTCACGATTTTCCTGTTCCCGAAGCGCTGGTGGAAAACCAGATGGACGTGCGCCTGGAGCGCGCGGTTCGCAGTTTGGCCGCCCAAGGGGTTGATCCGCGAGCTGTAAACGTGGATTGGGTGGCAATGCGCCGGCGCCAGCATCCGCGCGCCATCGAAGATGTAAAGGCCGAACTGCTGCTCGATCGCATCGCCTCGGCCGAAAATATTGAAGCTACCGATGAGGACCTGGACAAGGAGATTTCGAAGCTCGCGGAGCGTAGTGGCGAATCCGCACCAGTGGTCCGCGCCAGCTTGACAAAGCAGGGGGCGCTGGATAGGATGAGGTCGAAGCTCCGCAGCGAAAAGACTCTCGAGTGGCTCCAAAAGAATTCTGAAGTGAAAACTCGGGAGCCGGAGCGGTCCTGACCGGTTTCTTCCTGCAAATTCCCTACTCTCGATGAAACATGCAGACGATCCGAGTCCTCGCGCCACGACACTCATACCCATGGTCGTGGAGCAGACCACGCGAGGTGAGCGCGCTTACGACATCTATTCGCGGCTGCTCAAGGACCATATTTTATTCATCGGAACGCCGATCGATGACCACGTCGCCAACCTCGTGACAGCCCAACTGCTTTTCCTGGAAGCCGAAGATCCGGAACGCGATATACAGCTTTACATCAATTCGCCGGGCGGCTCGATCACCGCGGGGATGGCCATCTACGATACCATGCAGTATGTTCGGCCCGACGTGGTCACCACGTGTGTAGGGCAAGCGGCTTCGATTGCTGCACTGCTGCTGGCTGCCGGCGCAGCGAAAAAGCGGTTTTCACTTCCAAATTCTCGCATTCTGATTCATCAGCCCTGGATGTCGGGCCTATCCGGACAGGCCACCGACATTGATATCCACGCCAAAGAGATTTTGCGTATGCGTTCGGTGATCAACCAACTGCTGGCCGATCACTGCTCGCAGCCGGTGAACAAAATCGAGAAGGACGTGGAGCGCGATTTCATCATGTCGCCGCAGCAGGCCAAGGAGTACGGCCTGGTGGACGAGATTATCCACAAGCATCGCTAGTGCGTACCTAACAGTTAGTAGCGAGATCGAATTGACCGTGCCGGGGATGGAGAAAAGTTCTAAGATAGTGACGGGTCTTGTCCCACCAGGGGAGGCCGTCGGAGGCCGACAGCCGTGAGAAAACTCAGCTCAGACGAACCACTGCGCTGTTCGTTCTGCCACAAAACTCAAGAGCAGGTTGAGAAGCTGATCAGCTCGCCATCGGACTATCCTCGCGCCTATATCTGCAATGAATGCGTAGGCGTGTGCCAGCAGATTCTGGAAGAGGAAAAACGCGAGCAGGCCGGACCCATCAATCGCCGCCTGCCCCGCCCGCCGGAGATCAAGTCTTTCCTCGATGGTTATGTCATCGGCCAGGACAAGACGAAAAAGAAGCTTGCCGTCGCCGTCTACAACCACTACAAGCGCATCTTCTTGAACCATCAGCCCGGCGACGTGGAGCTGACCAAGTCCAATATCCTGTTGATCGGCCCCACCGGGACCGGCAAGACGCTTTTGGCGCAAACGCTTTCGCGCATGCTGGACGTGCCCTTCGCCATTGTGGACGCCACGACGCTCACCGAAGCGGGATACGTGGGCGAGGACGTCGAAAACATTATCTTGAAGCTGCTGCAAAACGCCGATGGCGATGTCACCAAGGCGCAGCAGGGCATCATCTATATCGACGAAATCGACAAGATTTCCAAGAAGGACGAGAATCCCTCGATCACGCGAGACGTCTCGGGCGAGGGGGTCCAGCAAGCCCTTCTCAAGATCCTGGAAGGCACCGTTGCCAATGTTCCTCCGCAGGGCGGTCGCAAGCATCCGCATCAGGAATTCACTCCTGTGGACACGACTAACATCCTTTTCATCTGTGGCGGTGCTTTCGTGGGTTTGGAAAAGATCGTGGAACGGCGCGTCGGCCAGAAATCGCTCGGCTTCCACACCGATATCCAACCGGCGAGCAACAACCGCCGCAACATGGAATTGCTGGAGCAGGCGCAGCCTACCGACTTGATTCGCTACGGCTTGATCCCGGAATTCGTTGGCCGGCTGCCGGTTGTCGGTGTTCTGGGCGATCTGGATAAGGCCGCACTGATGCGTATTCTGACGGAGCCGAAAAACGCGCTCATCCGCCAGTATCAACGGCTTTTCGAATTTGAGAACGTGCGCCTGCGCTTTGCCGACGACGCCCTGGAAACCGTGGCCGATCTGGCCTTGCAGCGCAAGGTAGGCGCCAGGGGATTGCGCATGATCCTCGAAGATCTCATGCTCGATCTTATGTACAACCTCCCGGCCCAGCGCAAGGTGCGCGAATTCTCCGTCACCGCAGAAATGGTGCGCAGCCGCGAAATCAACTGGAACCTGCTGGAAAAAGCCGGATAATTCGAGATAATTAGGTATTGGGCCTTCTACCCGAAAAATAAATGTTTACCCGCGAGAAGAGCGAAATGAAGCGTGTGCCGATGATGCCGGTGAGGGACATGGTCATCTTCCCCCAGATGATGCAGCCTTTCATCGTCGGACGCGAGGCCTCTGTGCGGGCGCTGGAAGAAGCTCTGGCCGGAGAGAAGAAGATTTTTCTGGCTACCCAGCATGACGCTTCGGTCGATGATCCCAAGCCGGAAGAGATTTTTACGGTAGGCACGCTCGCCAATATCGTGCAAAGCGTGAAGCTCCCAGACGGCAATATTCGCGTTCTCGTGGAAGGCGTGGAGCGCGCCAAAATCGTGCAGCTCACCAGCGAAGAGGGCTTCTACCGCGCAACACTGCGCCTCGTGCCCGCGCGCCTCGAGCCTTCGCCGCAGGTGGATCAGGCCGTCCGCCGCGTGAATGGGCTCTTTGAGCAATACGTAAAGCTCTCGCAAAGCCTCAATTACGACACCATGATTGCCGCTGCCCGGGTGGAAGACCCCGCCAAGCTTTCCGATACGATCGCCGCCAACCTGCAGATTCCGGTCGAGGAAAAGCAGGAGCTTCTCGAGAATTTCGACGTCCTGGACCGCTTGAACCGCGTGGCGGACGTGCTGGAAAGCGAAATTGAAAAGCTCAACGTCGATCGCAACATCAATACGCGCGTAAAACGACAGATGGAGCGCGCTCAGAAAGAGTATTACCTGAACGAAAAGCTCAAGGCCATACACAAGGAGCTCGGCCGCGGCGAGAAGAGCGAGCTCGACGAGCTCAAGAAGAAGATTGAATCGGCCGGCATGCCCAAGGACGTTCAGGAAAAGGCCATGCAAGAGCTGAAGCGGCTGGAAATGATGCCGCCGATGTCCGCCGAATCGACGGTGAGCCGCAGTTATCTGGATTGGCTGCTGGCAGTGCCTTGGAAAAAGAAGTCCAAAGAAATTCGGGATATCGGCGTCGCTGAAAAGATTCTGGAAGAAGACCACTACGGGTTGGAGAAGGTCAAGGAGCGTATCCTCGAATACCTCGCGGTTCGCCAGTTGGTCAAGAATCCGCGCGGTTCGATCCTCTGTCTGGTTGGGCCCCCGGGCGTGGGCAAGACTTCGCTGGCGATGTCCATTGGGCGCGCCACGGGCCGCAAATTTGTGCGCGTCTCGCTCGGCGGCGTTCGCGATGAAGCAGAGATTCGCGGCCATCGCCGCACCTACATCGGCGCTCTGCCGGGTCAGATCATTCAGATGATGAAGAAGGCTGGCACCGTAAATCCGGTCTTTGTGCTCGACGAAGTGGACAAGATGTCCATGGATTTCCGGGGCGATCCTTCCGCCGCGCTTATGGAAGTGCTCGACCCGGAACTGAACCACGCCTTCACCGATCATTATCTCGACGTCGAATACGATCTCTCGCACGTGATGTTCATCTGCACGGCAAACGTGCTGCACACGATCCCTCAGCCGTTACAGGACCGCATGGAAGTTCTGCGTCTGCCGGGTTATACGGAGATCGAAAAGCGGGAAATCGCCAAACGCTTCCTGCTCAAGAAACAGCGTGAAGCCACCGGATTGACGGAAGAGAATCTGCAATTCACCGACGATGCCCTCAATTACATCATCCGGCATTACACGCAGGAAGCGGGCGTGCGCAATCTGGAGCGCGAAATCGCCAATATTTGCCGGAAGATCTCGCGACGGGTGGTGAAGGAAGGCCGCGACATAAAGATCGAAGTCACGCCCGCAAACGTGAATGAATTCCTCGGTGTTATCAAGTTTCGCGAACTTTGGGCCGAGAAGAAAAACGAAGTCGGCCTGGCCACCGGCTTGGCCTGGACCGAAGTGGGCGGCCAGGTATTGACCACAGAGGCCGGATTAATGCACGGCAAGGGGCGGCTCACGCTCACCGGTAAACTCGGTGACGTAATGCAGGAATCCGCGCAGGCGGCCATGAGCTATGTGCGGTCGCGCACGTCGGCTTTTGGTCTGCCGCATGATTTTTACCGTCATCTCGACATCCACGTGCACGTTCCCGAAGGCGCTATTCCGAAAGATGGCCCCTCGGCCGGCATCACCATCGGCACCGCCATTGTGAGTGCGCTCACGCATATTCCGGTTCGTTGCGACGTGGCCATGACCGGCGAGATCACGTTGCGCGGCAAAGTTTTGCCCATCGGTGGCGTCAAGGAAAAGGTTCTCGCCGCGCATCGTCTGGGAATTCGCACCGTGCTTCTCCCCAAAGACAATGAGAAGGATCTCGCGGATATTCCTCCGGATATCCAGTCAACTTTGGTCATCCAGTTTATCGAAACAATGGATGAGGTTTTGGGTCTGGCGTTAGAACGGCCGCTTGAGCCGTTGGCGCATCCGGCAGTTCCGGAAGTGCCGGCCAAGTTCAATGCGGAAGCAGAGCAAGATCAGGAATTAACCAACTGAGGGAGACCCTCGGGCTCCGTGCTCGACGTCGAGTAAAAGGTTCTGCCCGGGAGTGACCCGCCCCTGTTTGGTTCCTGTTCGACATCTAGAAGAAAAACCTTTGGTTCGTAATTTGAGTGTGGGTTCCGCCGTATGACGACGGCGCATATTGTTTATGTCGCCGCCCGCTGCAAATTTCCCGACAAATGGGGTCGCAGAATTCCGGCTCCAGTCAAGGTCAAGGAATGATCACCATGAGTATTAGTCTTGCAGAACTGAAAGAAAAAAATATCACCGATCTCGCCAAGATCGCCAAGGACTTGGCGATCCCCGGCGCCAGCGGCATGCGCAAACAGGAACTGATTTTCCAGATCCTGCGCGCGCAGACCGAGAAAAACGGGCTCATCTTCAGCGAAGGCGTTCTCGAATGCCTGCCCGATGGGTTCGGCTTCCTGCGGGCTCCGGAATACAACTACCTGCCCGGCCCCGACGACATCTATGTCTCGCCGTCGCAGATTCGCAAGTTCGACCTGCGCACCGGCGATACCGTCTCGGGGCAAGTACGTCCTCCCAAAGACGGCGAGCGCTACTTCGCGCTGATCAAAGTGGAAGCGGTCAATTTCGAGGACCCCGAGGTCGCGCGCAACAAAATCTTTTTTGATAACCTCACGCCGCTCTACCCTCAGGGCCGCCTCAAGATGGAAACGGCCAAGGAGAACCTCACCGGACGCGTTCTCGATCTTCTCTGCCCGGTCGGTAAGGGCCAGCGCGGTTTGATTGTGGCTCCGCCGCGCACCGGCAAGACGATGATGCTGCAATCGGTCGCCAACTCCATCACGGCAAATCATCCCGAAGTTGCCCTCATCGTGCTGCTGATCGACGAACGGCCGGAAGAAGTCACGGACATGCAGCGCACGGTAAAGGGCGAGGTTATCAGCTCCACTTTCGACGAGCCGCCTCAGCGCCACATTCAAGTGGCCGAGATGGTTCTGGAGAAGGCCAAGCGACTGGTTGAACACAAGCGCGACGTCGTCATCCTGCTGGACTCCGTCACGCGACTCGCGCGCGCCTATAACGCCGTCACGCCCCCTTCCGGCAAGGTCCTTTCCGGCGGTATCGACGCCAACGCGCTGCAAAGGCCGCGCCGATTTTTCGCCGCAGCGCGCAACGTCGAAGAAGGCGGATCGCTCACCATCATGGCCACTGCCTTGATCGACACCGGAAGCCGCATGGATGACGTGATCTTCGAAGAGTTCAAGGGCACCGGCAACATGGAAATCAATCTTGACCGCCGCTTGGTGGATAAGCGGATCTTTCCCGCCATCGACATCAATCGCTCGGGCACGCGAAAGGAAGAGTTGCTGCTTCCTGCGGACGAATTGAACCGGGTCTGGGTACTGCGCAAAGTCCTCAACCCGCTCTCGCCAGTGGAGGCTATGGAATTGCTTCTGGGCAGGCTCTCGAAGACCAAATCCAACGCGGAATTTCTCGCTTCGATGTCCAATCCCAGCTAAACGGCTCGCTGAAGCCCTTCACTGCTTAGCCAGAAGCGAGCTAAGCCTGCCGCGCCTCCGCCTTCGCCGCCGCTTCTCGTTCGCGCGCGAGGAAGACGATCAGTCGCGATGTTTCTTCCGCGCTCATGGCGGAATTATCAACGTAAACAGAATCGTGAGCCCGGACGAGCGGGGAGACCGCTCGTCCGCGGTCGCGCTCGTCACGCTGCCGAACCTCTTCCAACACTTCGGAAAATTCCAGCAATTCTCCCTTTTGCGCGTGCTCCAGCCTGCGGCGCTCCGCACGCACTTCCACCGAAGCGTCCAGGAATATCTTCACATCCGCATCCGGCAACACCACCGTCCCGATGTCGCGGCCTTCCATCACGACGCCGCCGCGCCCCGCGGCGCGCCGCTGTTCCGCGACGAGCACGGTGCGCACGCCGGCAATCACCGCAACTTTCGACGCCGCTTGCGCCACCTTCGGCGAACGAATTTCGCGCGTTACATCTGTCCCGTCTACCAGCACGCGAAATCCACCGTCGCTGCTGAGCAGATCGATCCTGGTGTCCCGCGCCAGCGCCTCCAGCTTGTCCTGGGATTCGAGTGGCAAGTGATTGCGCACCGCCTTCCACGCCACGCCGCGATACATCGCGCCGCTATCCAGGTAGACGTAACCCAGCAGCTCGGCCACGCGCCTCGCCACCGTGCTCTTCCCCGACCCCACCGGGCCGTCAATCGCAATGATCAGCTTGGGCATGCATGAAAATAATTGTGATCAGATACGTTTGAACGCGCGCTCGATCTCCCGGAGCGAATAGCGCAGGATCACCGGGCGCCCATGCGGGCAGCTCATCGGCGATTCGGTCTTGGCGAGCTCCCCGAGCAGCCACTCCATCTTGGTTTGATCGAGCGGCATATTGATCTTGATCGCCGCGTGGCAGGCCGTGGAGGCGGCGATTTGCGACTGCAGTGAATCGATGGAAATCGCCTGATGCTCGCGCTCGATGCCGTCGAGAATTTCTGCAACGAGGCGTTCGGCATCAGAATTCGGCACGCCCGCCGGCGTGGCCTGAATGGCCACGCTTTGCTGACCCATCGGCGTAACGTCGAATCCGTTGGCGGAGAGCTCCTCGCTGATCTGCTGCAGAATCGCGCGCTGCCGCGGCGTCAAATCCACCACAATTGGCACCAGCAGCCGCTGTCCGGTCAGCGTACCTTCGCGCCGCGCGCGCAGATGCTGTTCAAAAAGCACCCGCTCGTGTGCGACGTGCTGGTCAATGATCCACAGCCCTTCGGAATTTACCGCCACGATGAAGCTCGCGTTCACCTGGCCGAGCGGCCGCAGTTCGCCAAGGCAAACAGCGCTCGCCGGCGCTTCCGGGACCTGGGCGATTGGCGCGGCAGCTGTCCCCATTTCTGTGTCAATCTGCTCGCTCTCTCTCAGACCAAATCCGCTGGCCGGTTCGGCTTCGAACGTAAATCGCTGCGCCTCCGGCTGCACCGGAGCCTCTGTCAACGTAAACGCCGTATCCGACGATGCCCCGGGATAAGGATCCGAAAATGCCAGCGACGCACGCACTGGCGCCATCGGCGCCGGTGCCGCTGCGGCAGCCACGCCGGGTCCGCCGCCCATGGCATTGGGCCGGGCGCCACCGGCAAAACTTGCAATCGGCCGGGCCTTCGAAAGCGCCTGACGGATCGAATCGCGCGCAAAATCGTGCACACATTGCGAATGCCGGAAACGCACCTCGATCTTCGCCGGATGAACGTTTACGTCCACTTCCTCGCACGGCAGATCGATAAAGAGCAGCGCCACCGGAAAGACATCCGGCGGCAGAATATTTCGGTAGGCTTCGTGAATAGCGTGCAGCAACAGCCGATCGCGTACCAGCCTCCGATTAACAAAAATGTAGATGCCGTTGCGGTTCGCCCGCTGTACTTCCGGCCGGGAAACGAACCCGCGCACCGTAAGTTCGCCCACGCGCTCGGCCGTATCAAGCTCCGGCTCGGTAATGGCGGCGCGCATTGGCCCCGATACCGGCGCGATCTCGATCATCTCTTCGAGCGCTTGCCGCCCGAAGAGCTGATAAACCCGCTCGGCCAGCGAAGTGACTGGCGGAACATTTACAATTTCCTGCGTCGGAGTCTTGAGCGCGAACTGCTTGTCGGGATTGGCCAGCGCGTAATGCGTCACCAGCGAAGCCACGTGCCCCAGCTCCGTCGTGTCTGACTTCAGAAATTTCCGCCGCGCCGGCACACAATAGAAAAGGTCGGCGACGCTCACCGAAGTGCCCGCGGGCAGACCTGCCGGCTTCACGCCCACCAGCTTGCCGCCCGCAAACTCCACGCGGGTGCCCTGCTCCTCCCCTGCAGCGCAGGTTTCCAGCAGCAATCGCGAAACCGAGGCGATGGATGGCAAAGCCTCCCCTCGGAATCCCAGCGTCGCGATAGAAAGGAGATCGTCGGACGTGCGCAGCTTGGATGTGGCGTGCCGTTCGAATGCCAAAAGAGCGTCGTCATGGCTCATCCCGCAGCCGTCGTCCACGACGCGAATCATGCGCTTGCCGCCCGATTCTACTTCAATGCGCACCGACCGCGCGCCCGCGTCCAGCGCGTTTTCGAGCAGCTCCTTCACCACCGACGCCGGCCGCTCCACCACTTCGCCCGCCGCAATGCGGTTGGCAATCGCTTCCGGCAATATGCGTATCTTACTCACCCGCGCTTAACCTCGGTTTAGCCTCACTCTATTTCGGGTCTTTGGCCCCTGAAACGCTTGGCCGAACGGCAATGCCCAATTCCTCGAGCTGCTCCGACTCAACTTCTGAAGGTGCGTCGGCCATCAAATCCTGTGCCGCCGTCGTCTTGGGAAACGCGATCACCTCGCGGATCGATTTTTCGCCGGCCAACAGCGCTACCACGCGATCAAGTCCCAGCGCGATTCCGCCGTGAGGCGGCGTACCGTAGGTCAGCGCGTCGAGAAAAAATCCGAAGCGCTGTCGCCGCTGCTCTTCGTTCAATCCCAGAAGCGCGAATACGCGCGCCTGCAACTCCTGGCTGTGAATCCGAATGCTGCCCGAACCCAGCTCGGAGCCGTTCAGCACCAGATCATATCCTTTCGAACGCACTTCTTGCGGCGCCGACTCGAGCTTGTGCACGTCTTCCTCGCGGATCCCGGTAAAAGGGTGCTGTGCCGCCACCCAGCGCTTTTCGCTGATGCCCCATTCGAAAAGCGGAAAACCCGTGAGCCACAAGAACTCCCAGCGGTTTTTCGGGACGAGATTCAGCTTTTCCGCCAGCGTGAGCCGAAATTGCCCCGCAATCAAAGCGGCCGCATCGGTTCCGGGAATCTGCTCCGCGGCCGATACTGCTACGATGAGGCCCCCGGGCTTCGCCCCCGTCGCCGCGATGATGTTTTGTACTCCCGCCGCACCCAGCGTCTTTTCGAGCGGCGAACTCGCGCCTTCCGTCGCCACTTTGATGGTATAGAGCCCCCGCGCACCCAGCCTTTTGGCCTGTTCGCCCAATTCGTCGAGCTGCTTGCGCGAAAAAGAGGCTGCGCCCGGCGCCACCAAGGCGTGCACGTTGCCTTCCAAATGGAGTTTCTCCCGTGCAGGCGAGAAATGGTCGGTGACCTCGCGCAGTTCCATTCCGAAACGCAGATCGGGTTTGTCGATTCCGTACCGCCGGATGGCCTCGCGGTACTCCATATGACGAAACGGCGCTTTCACTTCAATTCCGGCCGCGGCGCAGGCCCGCACCATCACCTGCTCGATCACGCCGAAGATCGTCTCCTGCATGGGAAAAGACATCTCCAGATCGAGCTGCGTAAATTCCGGCTGGCGGTCGGCGCGCAGGTCTTCGTCGCGAAAGCAGCGCACAATTTGAAAATACCGGTCCAGCCCCGCGATCATCAGCAATTGCTTGAACATCTGCGGCGATTGCGGCAGCGCGTAGAACTGCCCATGGTGAATACGGCTGGGCACCAGGTAATCGCGCGCACCTTCCGGAGTCGAGCGCGTCAGCATGGGCGTCTCGATCTCGTAGAACCCGAGCTCGTTGAGAGTCCTGCGAATCTCCAGAAAGATTTTGTGACGCAGCGCGATAT
>Ga0079221_10000402_pt1 | contig 11877 bp, 10 predicted proteins | sample GAAS200_FD_75069 | JGI IMG/M metagenome (GOLD analysis project Ga0079221, IMG submission 75069) | Agricultural soil microbial communities from Georgia to study Nitrogen management - GA AS200 | ecosystem: Environmental > Terrestrial > Soil > Agricultural land | place: USA: Georgia | collected... | reverse complement strand
TGCACGCGGTATTGACGTGTGTGCGCTGGCGGCTGGCGCCGTACCACGTGTAGCCGATCAATGTGCGTGGCACGTCGGATTTGAAGTCGTAATAACGCGTGCTGCCTGCGATCGCGCCGTCGCGCTTGTCGCGCACCGCGAACGGCAGCGAATCGCCGGCCGCCTGCATCGCCAGCGCGGCCTCGACGTACGCGCGCATCGCACCCGGCGGCGGTACGTAGGTGACGCGCAGGTTCCACAGCTCGCCGTCGGTCGCGGCGGCTTCGAGACCAGGAACGTGATCCGGCGCCAACGGTTCCAGCGCGACGAACTCGTTCTGCAGCGTCACGGACGAAAGCGGCATGCGGGCAAACCCATGGATACCGGCCTGCGCCGGGGTGGCGATGGAATCAGGCATCCAGGTCGGGGATCAGCTTGTTCTCGAAGTACGCGATCATGTCCTTCAGCTTGAGCTTGCGTTTTTTCAGCCGGCTCAACTGCAACTGGTCGCACGACGCGTCGCCGGCGAGCCTGGCGATGGCCGCATCGAGGTCGCGGTGTTCCTCGCGCAACTCGGCCAGGCGCCGGACCAGCACGGCGGGGTCGTTCTCGGACTGCATGGCGGGAGTGTAGCGCCGCGGCCGGGCACGCTAAACTGGCCCGTTCATGCACGCCATCGAACACCCGCCCCACACCCACGACCGCAAGCAGGCGCACGAAGCCGCGCGCCTCGCCAAGCGCCTGCGCCACGCGGCCGGGCGTGCGATCGCCGACTACAACCTGATCGGGGACGGCGACCGGGTGATGGTGTGCCTGTCGGGGGGCAAGGATTCCTGGACGCTGCTGGACCTGCTGCTGTCGCTGCAGGCGAAAGCACCCGTGAAGTTCGAACTGGCCGCGGTGAATCTCGACCAAAAGCAGCCCGGCTTTCCCGAACACGTGATCCCGGCTTACTGCCGCGAACGCGGCGTGCCGTTCCACGTGATCGAGCAGGACACCTACAGCGTCGTCACCCGCGTGGTGCCCGAAGGCAGGACCATGTGCAGCCTGTGCTCGCGGTTGCGCCGCGGGGCGTTGTACGCATTCGCGGAACGCGAGGGCTTCAACAAGATCGCGTTGGGGCATCACCGCGACGACATCCTCGCCACGTTTTTCCTGAACCTGTTTTACGGCGGCACGCTGAAGGCGATGCCGCCCAAACTTGTGTCCGACGACGGCAAGCACGTATTGATTCGTCCGCTCAGCTATTGCCGCGAAGCCGAAATCGCGGAGTATGCCGAACAGCGCGCGTTCCCGATCATCCCCTGCAACCTGTGCGGCTCGCAGGAAAACCTGCAGCGCAAGCAAGTGCGGCGCATGCTGGACGCGTGGGAACGCGAGCACCCCGGTCGCAGCGAGATCATGTTTCGCGCGCTGTCGCACGTCGCGCCGTCGCACCTGGCCGATCCGGCGTTGTTCGATTTCGCGTCGCTCGGCTCGTGCAGTGAGACAGCGCGGCCGGATGCTCATGCGTGGCTGGGCGGAGAAGCAGGGGCGAGGGACGAGTAGCGAGGGCCCACGACCGCCAGATTTCGATTTGGACCAAGTTTCCGACATTCTCTTCACTTATCCCATCCTCACCCCTAATCCCTGATCCCTCTTCCCATGTTCTTCCGCAATCTGACCCTGTTCCGTTTCTCCTCCTCCGTCGCCAAGTCGCTGAAAGACCTGGACGCCGCCCTCGCCGACCACGCTTTGCGCCCCTGCGGGCCGCTTGAACTCGCCACGCGCGGCTTCGTATCGCCGTTCGGACCGGATTCCGAGGTCCTCAGCCACACCGTCGGCAAGGCCACGCTGCTCACGCTCGGGACCGAGGAAAAGCTGCTGCCAGCCGCCGTCGTGAACGCCGAACTGGGCAAACGCCTGCGGAAAGAAGCTGAACGCCGCGGTCGGCCGGTCGGCGGGCGCCAGCGCCGGGCCATCAAGGCCGAGGTGCTGGATACCCTGCTGCCCCAGGCCTTCGTCCGGCCGTCACGGCTAAATACTTATCTGGACTCGAAAAACGGCTGGCTGGTGCTGGACACGGCCAGTCGCAAGGCTGCCGAAACCGCGCTGACCGCCCTGCGCGAGGCGCTGGGCAGTTTTCCGGCCCAGCCGCTGGCCGCCGCCGAAACTCCGCGCGCCCTGATGACCCAATGGCTTGGCTCTGGCAAGCTACCGTCGGGGCTCAGCCTGGGTGACGAATGCGAGCTGCGCGACACGACCGGCGGAGCCATCATCCGCTGCCGCAAACAGGAGCTTGAAAGCGCCGAGGTCCGGGCGCATTTGAAACAAGGCAAGCAGGTGTTCCAGCTTGGCTTGCAGTTCGACGATCGCGCCAGCTTCGTGCTCGGCGAAGATCTGGTCATCCGCAAGTTGCGTTTTCTCGACGTCGTGCAGGATTCACTCGACGCCGACGGGCGCGACTCGGCCGAAGCCGAGCTGGACGCGCGCTTTGCGCTGATGACGCTGGAACTCGAACGGTTGTTCGGGGGTTTTGAACAGTGGTTCGGGCTGGAACGCCCGGACGAGAGCAACAAGAAGGCGGCATGACTCCGCAAGGCGACTTCCTCGAATTGGCGACGGGCAAAGGCTGCACCATCAAGGTGTTGAAGGCCATGCACCCGCGCGCGCGCCGCCTGCGCCTGTCGGTCACCTCGCACGGTGCGCGCATCTCGTATCCGCGCGGCACGCATCCCGCGCAGGTGTACGCGTTCCTGCGCGAAAACAGCGACTGGCTGGAACGCAAATTGTCCGAATTGCGCGTGCCGCGCCGCGGGCCGCCGCCACTCAAGCCTGGCGTTCCGACCTTGATCCCGCTGCGCGGCGAAAGTATCGAACTCACCTGGCGGGAAAGCGAATATCCGCGCATCGAATATCTCGGCGACGAACTGCGCCTGCACGTGCCGCGTCCGTTCACCACCGCGATGCCGGCCGCACGCAACCTGCTCGCCGCATTCCTCGAGACCCACATGCGCCGCGACCTGTCGCGCTGGATGGCGCATGCCGCCGAGCGCCTGGATGCCGCGCCGACGGGCTTGCGGATCAAGTCGCTGAAAAGCCTGTGGGGCAGCCTGGATGCACGCGATCGCATCACGCTGGATCTTGCGCTCGCATTGGCGCCACCCGCCGCGCTGCGCTACGTGCTGGTGCACGAGATGTGTCATCTCAAGGTGCGCAGCCATTCGCCGCGCTTCTGGATGCGCGTTGGCGAATTGATGCCGGGCTATCAGGCCCAGCGCGATTGGCTGCGCGAACACGGCGCGATCCTCAAGGCGGAAATGGAACGGCTGATCGCGCCCGGCGCGTGATCTGTGTGTCGCCAACGCCTCACCAATCCTGACTGCTTCAACCCCGCAAAGCCCGGATCCAGTGCATTCGCTCGCTACGATGGCATTTGCCACCGATACAACGCTTTGCGAGGGACCGAACCCTCACCCGGCGCTTCGCGAGCGCTACCCGCTCGGCCTACGGCCGCCCATCCCGAGGGGAACGGGATAACTCGCGTCAGGGCAACAACACGAAACGCGTGATCGATTGCGCGACTTCGTGCGGCCTTTCCATGATCGACATGTGCCCGCAGCCGGTGAGTTCGGTGACCCCGATGTTGGGCGCCTGCGTCAGTCCGGCACGGATCGCATCCAGCGCCGATACATCGATGATCTGGTCCTTGGTGCACCAGATCGCCAGCGTCGGTGCGGTAATGTCGGGCAGTTTCGGTTGCAATGCATAACGCGCATCCGGCGCGGCGAGTTGGCGCAACACCTTGTCGTCGAACGCGCGCTCGTTTTTCGACTTGTCGACGAACACGTCCTGGATGCGCGGCGGCACGGACGGTGGGTCGGCGAACAGCAGCGATTCGAGGTGCTTGAATTCGGCGCGATCGTCGATGTCGAACGGGCTCTTGCCAGCTTTCAGTTCGCGCACGAATCCGTTTTCCTTGAACGGCACGCCGGACGAATCGATCAGTACCAGCGCGGCGACGTCCTTCGGATATTTCGCCGCGTACAGACCCGCGATCGCGCCGCCCATCGAGTGTCCGGCGATCGCGATTTCGCCGAGGTGCAGCGCATCGACGAAACCGTGCAGGCGCTCGACTTGCGCGGCATAGCCGTAGTCGCCATTCGGCAGGCGCGTGGACCCGCCCCAGCCAGGCAGGTCGGGGATGATCACCCGGAAGTTGCCGGTGAGGTATTTCGCCGCCAGCAGCCAGTCCGCGTACGAACCGCCGAAGCCGTGCACCAGCACCAGCGGCGGACCACCCTGCTTGCCGCCTTCGACGTACACCCAGCGGGTGTCGCCGACCTGCACCGATTCCTGGTGCAAGCCGTCGCGCCAGGTCTGCCACGCGATCGCGCCGCGCAGCAGCCACTGCGGCGCGATGAAGTACACGCCCAAGCCCAGCACCGCCAGCGCGATCACCACGCCGCCCAGGATTTTCAGGCGACGTGCCAGTCGCGCGAGCAGCGCGTCGCGGGCAGGATTGTTCGACATGCGCCGCTCAGCCCTTGCTGGCCTTCGGCGGGGTCTGCTCCTGCGCCGCGCGCGTCTTCGCGAACAGCCGCTCCACCGCCATCTGCGTCAGCGGGTGGTAACCATCCTTCGCTTTCGCGTACACCTTCTCGGCGTACGCGAAGCCTTCCGGCGTCTGCACGAAGGCCTTGTACACCGGCATGGTCAGGTACAGGCGGCCGATGCGCGTCATGTGTTCGGCGGCGGCCGGCCACGCCGACTTGTCGCCGGCCGCGATCGCGTGCACGTACCAGCGCATCCCGATCTCGGCGTTGGGCGTGCCGGTGAGGTGCCACGCGGCGTCGAGCTGCTGCATCTTCGCCAGCGCGGAATGGTCGGGCAGGCGATCGAGGAAATACATCCACTCCTGCGTGTTCCAGCTCTTCGCGTCCAGCTTGCCGGCGGCCAGCGTGCCAGCGAGGAACGCCGCGCGTTCCTTGTCGATCGCATCGAAGCGCGGTGAATCCGGGATCGGCGCATCCTTCGGAATGCCCGCGCCGTACACCCATTCCTTCACTTCGTCCCAGCTCATCTTGCCGGGATACTTGTCGATCAGGTTGGGCTTCAGGTACGCCAGCATCTGCTCGGTCGTGATGCTGTGCCACGCGAAGTGATCGAAGTAACCCTTCAACCAGGTGTCGAAATGTTCGCGCCCGAATTTCTGCTCCAGCGTGCGCAGGAACCACGAGCCCTTGTCGTAGGCCACGTCGGAAAGTTCGTCGTCGGCATCCGTGTCGCGCGGCTGCGGCGCGAGGCGCTGCGCATTTTCGGGCATGCCGCCGATGTTCTTTTCTAGGTTGCGGATCGCCAGCAGGTTTTCTTCGTCCGCCAAGCCCTTGCCGTACAGCGCTTCGGTGACGCGACCCTGCACGTAGGTGGTGAAGCCCTCGTTCAACCAGCCGTCGCGCCAGGTCGCCATGGTGACCAGGTTGCCGGACCACGAATGCGCGAGTTCATGCGCGACCAGCGACACCAGCGACTTGTCGCCCACCAGCACGGTCGGCGTGGCGAACGTCATGTTGGGATTTTCCATGCCACCGAACGGAAACGAAGGCGGCAGCACCAGGATGTCGTAGCGGCCCCATCGATAGGGGCCGTACAACTTCTCGGTGGTCTCGATCATCTTTTCGGTGTCTTCGAACTCGTGCGCGGCTTTCGCAACCACCGACGGTTCCGCATACACCGCGCTGCGCGGGCCGGTTTCGCGGACGTCCAGATCGCCGGCGCCGATCGCCATCAGGTAAGACGGAATCGGATGCGTCTGCTTGAAATCGAACGAACCGTCCAGCGGATGCTTCGGATCGTTCGGCGCGCTCATCACCACGCGCACGTTTTTGGGCGCGGTGACATGCGCCGTGTAGGTGAAGCGGATCGCGGGCGAATCCTGCAGCGGAATCCACGAGCGCGCGTGGGTGGCTTCCGATTGCGAGAACAGGAACGGCAGCTCCTTGTCGGCGGTCTGCGCGGCGGTGAGCCATTGCAGGCCGCTGGCATCGGGCGACGTGGTGTAGGCGATCCGCACTTCGTGCGGATGCCTGGGCGCGGCGATCGTCAGCTTCGAACCCATGTTGGCCACCGGCGCGGCGAGTTCGTACTTCAGTGCACTGGCGTGGCCCTTGCCGTCCAGCGCCTCGACCGAGGCGATCTTGAGGTTCTCGGTATCCAGCACCAGGTTCTGGGCCGACGCGTTTTTCCAGTCCAGCGTCAGCGTGGCGACGCCGTCCAGTTGCTTGTGCGGGAAATCGACCTTGAGGTTCAGGTCGATGTGGCTGACGACCACTTCGTTCGGCTGCGCGTAGGAATGTCGATCGGCAGCGGCTTGCGCCGCGACGGGCAGCACGAACGCGCCAAGGGCAAGGGTGGAAAGCAGGCGCATGGGCGCTCCTGTCGAAATAGAAATCCCGAGTATGCCAGCGCCCCGACTCCCGCGCCCGTGCGGAAAGGCGCACGCGATCCACACGCGTTGCCGGCATAGAATGCGCGCTTTCCTCGCGCGGAGACTGCGGCATGCCGACCCTGTACATCGCCAACAAGAACTATTCGTCGTGGTCGCTGCGCCCTTGGGTGCTGCTGCGCGAGCTCGGGATTTCGTTCGAGGAAAAGATCATGCCGTTCCACGGTGCGGCGTTCACCGGTTTCTCGCCCAGCGGCAAAGTGCCGTGCCTCGTCGACGGCGGCATCACGGTGTGGGATTCGCTGGCCATCACCGAGTACCTCGCCGAAGCGCATCCGCAGGTGTGGCCGGCCGACACGGCAGCGCGCGCCTTCGCGCGCTGCGCTGCCGCGGAGATGCATTCGGGCTTCATGGCGCTGCGCACGCAGTGCGGCATGAACTGCGGCATCCGGGTCAAGCTGCGCCGGATCGATGACGCGCTGCAGCGCGACCTCGCGCGCTTGAACGCGTTGTGGAACGACGGCTTGCAGCGTTTCGGCGGACCGTTCCTCGCGGGCACGAAGTTCACCGCCGCCGACGCGTTCTACGCGCCGGTGGCGTTCCGCATCCAGACCTACGCGCCGCCGCTGGACGATGCGGCGAACGCCTATGCGCAGCGCCTGCTGGCGTTGCCGTCGATGCGCGAGTGGTACGGCGATGCGCTGAAGGAAACCTGGCGCCACGCCGCCCACGAGAACGAAGTCACGGAGTGGGGCACGATCACCGAGGATCTGCGCGCGGTTTGACGAGACGCCGCATCAAGGCAATTCATTGACCGTATGCGGATCCTCGCTGTACGGATGCATGGTCGCGAGGAATCCCGGTTGCGCCTGCACCCGTGCGATCCACGCGCGGAAATGCGGATACGGCTCCAGCGCAATGCCCGCTTCTTCAGCGCGGCTGGCGTACGCGAACACCGAGATATCGGCGATGCTGTAGCGGTCGTTGGCGAGGAACGCGCGCGTGGACAGTTCGCGTTCCAGGATGCCCAGCGTGCGCAGCGCCCCGGTGCGCTTCATCTCGACCAGCGCGGGCGCACGCTGCGCCAGCTTGCCGGTGAGCGTCCAGTAACGCAGCGAGCCGATCACCGACTCCACGCGCTCCTGTTCGAAGTGCAGCCACTGCTGCACCTTGGCGCGCTCGAACGGATCGGACGGCAGGTACGGCGTGCCGTCGGCGAGGTACGCGAGGATCGCGTTCGACTCCGCGAGCGTGCGGCCGTCATCCAGCCGGATCGCCGGCACCGTGCCGGTCGGATTGACGGCGAGATATTCCTCGGTGCGTCCCGCGCCCTCGAAGATGCTCACGATTTCGGTGCGGTACGGGCGGCCGAGATGATGCAGCAACTGGCGAATCTTCCAGCCGTTCTGCGAAGCGGGGTAATCGAACAGGGTCAGCATGGCGAACTCCGGAATGGAATGTGCGCAGTTTCCATGCAACGGCCAGCGTACGCCATCCGATTTTTGCGCCGTTCGATCAGGCGAGACGTTCAGCGAACGCGTCGGTGGCTTCGACCAGCTTGTCCACGATCGCGGGATCGGACGCGGCGTGCCCTGCAAGCACGACGTGAAACTCCGCTTCCGGCCAGGCCTCGTGCAAGTCGAACGCGGTCTTCACCGGACAGATGATGTCGTAGCGGCCGTGCACGATGATCGCGGGAATGGCGCTGATCCTGCCCACGTCGCGAAGCAATTGGTCCGGCTCCAGAAACATGCGGTGCCGGAAATAATGTGCTTCCAGCCGGGCCAGGCTCACCGCCTTGTGCGGTTCGTCGAAATCGCCGGTGGCATCGGGATCGTGGGCCAGCGTGGTGCTGCCGCCTTCGTATGCGCTCCATGCCCGCGCCGCGGCGAGTTGCACGGCTTCATCATCGCTGTCCAGCCGCCGCCAATAGGCTTCGATCATGGCGCCGCGCTCGGCTTCGGGAATGAAGTCGCGAAACCGCGCCCAGCGTTCGGGAAAGATGCAACGCGCGCCGCCATCCTGCTCGTTGAACCAGCGCAATTCCTCCGCGCGTCCCAGAAAGATCCCGCGCAACACCAGACCCGTCACGCTCTCCGGATGTGCCTGCGCGTAGGCGAGTGCCAGGGTCGACCCCCACGAGCCGCCGAACACCAGCCAGCGCCGGATGCCGAGGTGCTCGCGAATCTTTTCGATGTCGGCCACCAGATGCTGCGTGGTGTTGGCTTCGAGGCTGGCGAACGGCGTGGACTGGCCGGCCCCGCGCTGGTCGAACAGCACCACGCGCCAGCGCGCGGGATCGAAGAAACGACGGTGGTAGCGCGACAAGCCCGCACCCGGCCCGCCGTGCAGGAATACCACCGGCAGGCCCTCGGGATTGCCGCATTCCTCGATGTACAGCGTGTGCCCGTCGCCGACGGCAAGGCGCTCGGTGCGGTACGGTTCGATTTCGGGATAAAGCTCCCGCATCGCTAGATTTTGTAACCGCGATGGATCGCCACGATACCGGCGGAAAGGTTTCGCACTTCGACGTTGCGGAAGCCGGCGGCTTCCATCGTCGCCTTGAGCGTCGCCTGGTCGGGATGCTTGCGGATGGATTCGGCGAGGTAGCGGTAGCTGGCTTCGTCATGTGCAACGAGCTTGCCGATCCGCGGCAGCACCTGGAACGAGTGGAAATCGTAGAGCGGTCGCAACCAATCCTGATTGACGCGCGAGAACTCCAGGATCAACGCACGCCCGCCGGCTTTCAGCACACGCTGCATTTCCGCGAGCGCCCTGGCCTTGTCGGTGACGTTGCGCAATCCGAACGCGATCGTGACCGCGTCGAACGATTGGTCCGGAAATGGCAATGCCTCGGCGTTCACCTGCGTCCAGCGCAAACCCTGGAGCAAACCGCGATCCAGCAAGCGGTCGCGACCGGCGTGCAACATCGCGGCATTGATGTCGGCAACGACGACTTCGCCCTTGTCGCCCACGCGCGGAAGCAGCAGCGCGGCGATATCGCCGGTGCCGCCGGCGAGATCCAGCACGCGATCGCCCTTTCGGATGCCCGAAGTCGCGACAAAGAAGCGCTTCCACCAGCGATGGACGCCGAACGACATCAGGTCGTTCATCACATCGTACTTGCCGGCAACGGAGGAGAACACTTCGCCGACCAGTTTCTGCTTGTCGGCGACCGGGACTTCGCGGTAGCCGAAGTGGGTGGTGGCGGTCGGATGCGATTCGGTCATGACTGCATTGTACGGTGACTGCCCCCGAACCTCGTTGCCGGGACAGTTGCCTCCCGGCAAGCATCGGAGGCGCACGCAAAACATGCCGTCATTCCGGGGCGGCCTGCAGCTTCATCGCAGGTCGAACCCGGAATCGGTTTTTTGATCCGGCAAACCGATTCCGGGTTCCGCCCGCAAACAGCGCGGGCGGCCCCGGAATGACGACGACGACAGACAAATCCGGCTGTCACTTCACCGGATTGCCGTCCGCATCGATCACGTGCACCTCGCCGAGGTTCAGCGCACGCACCGGCTGCTCGATCTTCGAAAGATCGCCGACGATCACCCAGGTCAGCTTGTCCGGATGGATCACTTCCTTCGCGGCTGCATTGACCTGGGCGTCCTGCTGCGCCTCGACGCGACTCTTCAGTGTCTGCACGTAATCGTCGGGACGGTCGTATTTGACGATGGCCTCGACCGCGTTCAGCACCGCCTGCGCGGTTTCGTACTGGCCCGGCAGCTTGCGGATTTCATTGTCCTTGATCTTCTGGATCTCCTTGTCGGTGAGCGGCTTGTCGCCGATCACCCCGCGGGCTTCCTTCAGCGCCTCGCTCACCGAAGACGCGGTCTTGTCGGTCTGCACCGGCGCATACATCAGGAACGGCCGCTGGCCGACAGCGCCGGGCAGCATGCTGCGCGCCCCGTACGACCAATGCTTGTCCTCGCGCAGGTTCATGTTGAGGCGCGAGGTGAAGGTGCCGCCGAACGCGCCATTCATGGTGCCGATCTCGAGATCGTTGGGCGCCTTGGTCGAAGGCGCGACCAGCCCCGCGATGATCACCGACTGCTGCGCACCGGAACGATTGACCAGATACACGCTCGGCTTGGCCGGGTAGTCGACCTTGGCCAGGTTCCTGGCCGGGATCGGCGTGGCCGGTGCCTTCCAATCGCCGAACGCCTTTTCGAGCTGCGGGATGATCTTGGCCAGCGTGGTGTCGCCCGCAACCAGCAGCTTCATGTTGTCCGGACGGATGTAGTCGTGCACGAAAGCGTGCATGCCATCCGTGGTCAAGGCCCTGATCGAAGCCTCGGTGCCCGAGCCCGTGAACGGGATCGCGTAGGCGTTGCCCTTGCCGTACAGGATCGGGGGCAGCAGCCGGAGCGCGACCGCCACCGGCTGGGTCTTCTCCTGCGCGATACCGGCCAACCACTGTCCACGCAGGCGCGCGAGGTCGGCATCGCGGAAGGCGGGGTTGCGGATGATGTCGGCATACAGCGCCAGCGAATCAGTGAGATTCGAATCGAGCGCGCTCATCCACGCGTTGCAGATGTCCAGATCGCAACCGGTCGCGATTTCGGCGCCGAGGCGCTGCTTGCGCTTGGCGATTTCGACCGAGTCGAGATTCCTGGTGCCCTCATCCAGCATGCCCATCGTGAAGCTGGACGTGCCGAGCTTGCGGCCCTGGTCCGCGGCATAGCCCGCGTCGAACAAGGCTTCCACCTGCACCACCGGAATGGTGTGGCGCTCGGCCAGCACCACTTCGATGCCGTTCTTGAGCTTGCCGTGCTGCAGGTTCGGGAACGTGAGGTCGGGGAACGTCGCCACCTGCGGCACGCCCTTGCTGCGATCGACGTCGCTGCGGGTGACTTTGTAATCACCGGCTGGCGAGAGCTCGTCGGCCGGACGGCCCGGGATCGCGGCGCGGCCGGCGATGTTCGCGGCGTCGGCCGCGTCGACCTTGCCCGGAACGATGGTGAGTGTGTAATCGCCCCTGGACAGCCACTTCTCGGCGGCAGCTTTCACCTCGGCCGGCGTCGCCGCCATGGTGATGTCGTAGTCTTTCTTCCACGCGCTCGGATCGTCGCGATAGACCTGACCTTCGGCCAGCGTCACGGCCTTGCCCGAGAATCCGCCGATCTGCTCCAGCCCGCGGATGGTGGATGCCTGATAGGTCGTCTTGACGCGTGCCAGTTCGTCGGCGGTCGGACCGTCCTTCAGGAATTTCGACCATTCGTCGGCGATCGCGGCTTCCACTTTCTTTGGATCGACGCCCTTCTTCACGTCGACCTGCAGCAGCGTCATGCTGGCCAGCTCGAACGCCATGTTGCCGACCGACACGTCGTCGGCGAGTTTGTCCTTGTAGACGAGGCGCTGGTACAGGCGCGAGGTCTTGCTGCCGCCGAGCACCTGCGTCGCAAGATCCAGCATCAGGCGATCGTTGCCCGTGGCGTCGAGGCCCGGCGTATTCCACTCGCGATAGATGC
>Ga0079221_10000400_pt1 | contig 11891 bp, 9 predicted proteins | sample GAAS200_FD_75069 | JGI IMG/M metagenome (GOLD analysis project Ga0079221, IMG submission 75069) | Agricultural soil microbial communities from Georgia to study Nitrogen management - GA AS200 | ecosystem: Environmental > Terrestrial > Soil > Agricultural land | place: USA: Georgia | collected... | reverse complement strand
GTGATCGCGCCGGAAGTGGGCGGCGGATTCGGCAGCAAGCTGAATGTTTACGCGGAAGAAGCGCTCATGGGCTACATCTCGATGAAGATTCAGAAGCCCGTCAAGTGGATTGAATCGCGCCGCGAAAATTTCACCTCCACGATTCATGGGCGCGGCCACGTGGATTACTACGAAGTTGCCGCCAAGCGCGACGGCACCATTCTCGGCATCAAGCTCAAACTGATTCAAGACGTTGGCGCGTATCACCAACTGCTGACGCCGCTGATTCCGCAGTTGAGCGTGCTGATGATGCCGGGCATCTACAACACAAAAAACATTCGCGCCGATATCGTCGGCGTATTTACGAATTGCGTACCCACGGACGCATATCGCGGCGCGGGGCGCCCCGAAGCCACGCACGGCATCGAGCGCATGGTGGATTTGCTCGCCGCGGAGCTGAAAATGGATCCGGCGGAGATTCGCTTCAAGAATTTTGTCACGAAAGAGAATTTCCCTTACCCGACGGCCACGGGGCTTATGTACGACTCCGGCGATTACGCAGCGCCGCTCAAGAAAGCCCTCGACCTGGTCGGCTACGTCAAACTTCGCCAGGAACAAGCCGATGCGCGCAAGCAAGGCAAATACATGGGCATCGGCATTTCCACGTACGGCGAAATTTGCGCGATTGGCCCGTCCGCGGCGACACCCGCGGGTGGTTGGGAAAGCGCCACGGTAAAAATCGAGCCGAGCGGCAAAGTCACCATCCTGACCGGCGCGTGCCCGCACGGCCAGGGCGAAGAAACCACGTTCGCTCAGATCGCTGCGGACGAACTCGGTGTCGGCCTCGACGACATTCTCGTGATTCGCGGCGACACGGCCGTGGTGCAATACGGCATCGGGACTTTCGGCAGCCGCGCGACCGCCGTTGGAGGCACGGCGCTGTATTACGCGCTGCAAGACTTGAAGGCCAAAATCAAAAAGTTTGGCGCGATGCTGCTCGAATCTGAAGACGTTTCGCTGGTCGGCGGACAGGTCATCGACAACAAAAGCGGCAACTCGAAATCGTTTCAGGAGGTGGCCGGGGCGACCTATCGCGCGCTGAAACTGCCTCCGAATACGGAGCCAGGGCTCATGGCCACGCGCTTCTGGGAGCCTCCCAACTTTACGTTCCCGTTTGGCGCGCACATCGTGGTTACGGACATTGACAACGAAACCGGGCAAATCAAGATCCGGCGTTACGTGGCTGTGGATGATTGCGGCAACATTTTGAATCCGCTGATTGTGGACGGCCAAGTACACGGCGGAGTGGCGCAGGGGCTTGGTCAAGCGTTGTGGGAGCAGGCCGTTTACGACGACAACGGCCAGCTCATCACCGGCGAACTGACGGACTACGCGCTCCCGCGGGCGCACCTGATGCCGTGGATTGAGAGCCATCACACCTGCACTCCCTCGCCGGTAAATCCGCTTGGCGTGAAAGGCGTCGGTGAAGCGGGCACGATTGGCTGTTCGCCTGCAGTCGTGAATTCCGTGGTCGACGCGCTCTCGCCGCTTGGCGTGAAGCACATTGACATGCCCATGGCACCGGAAAAAATCTGGAAAATTCTGGCAACCAAGCATTAGCTCGCGAAAACTGAAGAGGAGCCGAACATGATTGCGCAAAAATTTGAATACACCGCTCCCAAATCCCTCGACGAGGCGCTGCATCTCCTAGCGAGCGGCGCAAAACCACTTGCGGGCGGCATGAGCCTCATCCCCATGATGAAGTTGCGCCTTGCCGCCCCCGAGCATCTGGTGGACTTGCGCGCGCTGAAAGACCTGAACTACATCCGCGAACAGGGCGGTCAATTGCACATTGGCGCGACGGCGTCGCATTACGACGTCGAAAGCTCTGCCCTGCTGCGCCAGAAATGCCCGCTGCTCACGGAAACCGCAGCCGCTATCGGGGACGTGCAGGTGCGCAACATGGGCACGATTGGCGGCAGCGTGGCACATGCGGATCCCGCGGCGGATTATCCCGCCGCGCTGCAAGCGCTCGAAGCGAAGTTCGTTCTCAAGGGAGCGAAATCGGAACGCACCGTGAGCGCCGCCGACTTTTTTGTTGACGCCTTCACGACTGCGCTCGAACCCGGAGAAATCTTGCGCGAAGTGGTCGTTCCCATTGACGACGCGCGCACGGGCACGAGCTACCAGAAAATGGTTCAGCCCGCCAGCGGCTTTGCCATTGTCGGCGTCGCCGCGCGCGTGCGCGTCAATGCCGGGAAAATCAGCTTCGTGCGCGTTGGCGTTACCGGGCTTTCCAACCGCGCCTATCGCGCCGCCGCCGCGGAAAAAGCGCTCGAAGGCAAGACTTCTTCGCCCAACGACATACAAGCCGCCGCGGCGCTCGTTGTGCAGGGCGTGGACGCCAACTCCGACTTGCACGCTTCCGCCGATTACCGGCGGCATCTTGCAGTGGTGCATGCTGCGCGCGCGCTCAAGACCGCGCTCTCGCGCATCGCGTGAACAGCTCAGGCCACTGCCCACGGCACCGACACCTGGAATCGCGTCGGGCAAGACTACCTGTCGCACGAAGCTTACGTGCAAAGAATGGGTCTGAAAACCCGCGACTACAAAGGCGCTTCGCACGAACATGAAGATTTCCGGCTCTTATACTTTGCCTGTCGCGCCCGAGCGCGCGTTTCAACTCCTGCAAGACCCGGCGATTCTGGCGCAGGCGATTCCCGGCTGCGAAAGCCTCGAGAAAATCGGTCCCAACGAGTACCGCATGAAGATGAAGGTGCTTCTCGCTGCGCTCTCCGGGCAATTTGAAGGCAAAGTGCGCATCGCCGACCAGTCGCCTCCCGCGAGCTTTCGTCTCATCGTCGAAGGAAACGGGCGCATCGGCTTCCTCAAAGGCGATGGACTCTTGAAGCTGTCACCGGCTGATACGGTCCGCGTTCTTTCCGATGCTCCCTCGGAACCTTCTTCGACTATCGTTTCTTACGAAGGCGAAGCGCAAGTCGGCGGCACGATGGCCGCGGTCGGCCAGCGACTGATTGACGGCACGGCCAAAATGATGATCAAGAAGTTTTTCGATAAGCTGGCCTCTCTCGCAACTTGAGGAGAACCCTTCTCGTAAATTGTCGTCCTGTGGAAGGGACCTATTTCCTCAGGGCTGAAGCCTTACGTTTGCACACGTTTGATGTCGGAGCTGAAGCTCCGACCCCCCAAGAATATTTTTGAAGCGGCTTCCGGTCGACAGTAACAGTTGACAGTTGACCTGACTTATCTGGGCGACCATAATTTCGGCAGAGTTTCTCCATGGGCCTGGAATACAGTTCCCGCGGCTCGCGCACGGCGTCTGCTCTGTTTCTTCTGTGCTCCTGCGTCCTTGGCGCCGCCGGCTGCAACAATACCTGCGTCTCCGGGACGCTCAATGGCCCCGGCGGCAGCACCGTCAACGTCAAAGCCGGTGACCCACCTTCTTGCTCGCTGAGCACGGCCAGCGGAATGGTTCATCTGGAAATAGGCGCTGCATCGGGAACCACCTCAACCCCGTTCGTCATCACGCCGTTGCGGCCGCGGGTTTCGCATCTGTATGTCACCGTTGCCGGTGTTGACGCGCATTCCAGTCCTTTGGCCGTAGACGACACGCCCGGGTGGCAGCCGCTCGCCGCTGCGCTCCAGCAGCATCCTGTGCAATTGGATTTGCTTGCCGACCCGCAGGCTAACGCCTCCTACGCGCCGTTTCCCGAGGCGTCGCTGACGGCCGGCGCGTACCGCCAGATTCGCCTTCGCCTTGCCAGCGCGCTCTCTGGCGAGTCGGCTCTTGAGGCCGGCCGCTGCGGCTCGGGCGCGCCGCACTGCGTGATCTTTTCCGACGGGCGCGTGTCTCCTCTGGCTTTCCCGGTTTCGCGACCCAATTTGCGCATCGTCCTGGATGGCGCGCCGGGGCACGAGCTGTACGTCCCACCTGACGGCGCCGTTGCGCTAGTCATCGAATTGGACCGTGACCGCACGTTTCTCTGGCCCTCCGGCGACTCTTTCTTGCTCGCTCCGGTCTTCCATCTGCGCGTCCAGTTGCCCGCCAACGTCGCTAAAAACTGATCTCGCTTGCCGACCGTTGACAGTCGAAGTTCGCGGGCGGAGCAAGCCCCGCCCTTACGCAAGCGACGAAAGTGGCACGGAAACGCGGATGGCGGGAGTCGACTAGCCAATGAAAGATGCCGGGTTGAAGCCCGACGCTACATGAAAACCTAAGAACGCTCAGTCCAGGGCGGGGACGGCGGTGCGTTCGGCACGGCGGCGGTGCAGGTAGCGCATGGCGATGTTGAGGAAAATGTCGCCGCAGGTTGTCTCGATGCAGATGACAAGCGCTTCGGTGTCCGCGCTGCCCGCGAGGCCGGATTCGTTCATGTGCACTTCGGGCGGAAACACTTTGAAATGAAAGCCCTGATCGTTGAGCAAGGTGACGGAATTGCCGATGACCATGTTCGCGAGTTCGCAAACGGTTTCGCGGACGACTTGCTCGGTGGCTTCCATTTCGGCACCAGCCAGGACGCTGGCCACTTTCACCGCGACTTCCGGAGCAATGTCGAGAATCACGCGGCCTTCTATATCGCCCTTGATGGCAATCAGAGCCGCGACGCCCTTGCGGCGGTAGGCGTTTTCATCCATCTCGACGTCGATGATTTTCGTCGGACCTTGCAGGGATTCAGCGAAAACGGCGTCCGCGGCATTGATAAACGGCTGAATCAGTTCCATCCTCATGAGCGGCTCTCCCCCACCAGCGCCGTGGGCGCTCCCGTGGCATTGGGATCGTCACTGAGCACGTAGCGCAAGATTTCGTACAACACTTCGGGCTTGACCGGCTTCTGGACGAAGTGCTTTGCGCCCTTTTGGAGCGCCGCGAGGATGTTTTCCTGGTAGCCGACGGAGGACACCATGACGATGCGCGCTTCCGCGTGCTGGCGCACGATGCGCTCGACCGCTTCGATGCCTTCCATCTGCGGCATGGTGATGTCCATGAGCACGATGTCCGGCTTGATGCGGTTGAACTCCGCGATGGCGGTCAGGCCGTCGCCGGCTTCCCCGGCCAGCTCGCCGCCGAACATCTCGATCATCTTGATAAGGTTCTTGCGCGCGAAGACGGAGTCGTCCACCACGAGGTAGCGGACGGGTTGCTGGTCTTTTCTCAATAGCGCGGCGAATTGTTTCATGGCCTTCTCCTTGCCTCAGCGCGCGTTTTCACGGGCGATGGGATGGTACGGGTGTCCTTTCGGTCTTTTCCTGCTGGTCGGTCTTTTCTTGTTTCCTGGTCTTATCGTCTTTCTCGGCTTTCTCCCCAAGATCCTTGTCGGCGCCGTAATGATTCACCAAGAAAGTTCCCAAACCTTCGAGGGAAACCACTTTGTTGGCATAGCCTTTCTGAATGGCAGCGCGCGGCATGCCGCTGACGACACAGCTCTCTTCGGACTGCGCGATGGTCATGCCACCGGCGGCTTTGATCGCGCCAAGACCTTCGGCGCCGTCCTCGCCCATACCGGTCATCAAAACGCCCACAGCCATTAGGCCGAATTCCTGTGCGACGGAGTGAAAGAGCACGTCCGCGGAAGGACGATGGCCGTTGACGGGCGGACCGTCGGAGAGAACCGCCATGTCTCCGCGCGGCATGCGCCGCACCATGATGTGGCGATTGCCGGGACAAATCAGAACGCGGCCGGCGATGAGCAGGTCGCCGGAGCGCGCTTCGTGCACTTCGAGCGGGCAGCATTCGTCGAGGCGCTTGGCGAACATTTCCGTAAAGCCTTCGGGCATGTGCTGCACCACGACGATGGTGGAAAGAAAATCGCTGGGAATCTGCGACAGCATGTACTGGAGCGCGTTGGGACCGCCGGTGGAAATTCCGACGGCGATGACGCGGCGCGGCGGCAGAGTGGGGCGAGCGCCTTTCGTTACTCGGGACAGTTCTTCAACGACGGTGACAGGAGGAAGCTTGCGCTTGGCCGCACGTTTGGCCACTTTGATTTTGGCGATGAGCTGGTCGGCGATTTCCTCGAGTCGCCCGATAGCCGCGTCTTTTGGTTTTTGCAGAAAATCCACTGCGCCGAGCGCGAGAGCTTTCAAGGTGGCGTAGCCGCCTTCTTTCGAATGGGTGCTGAACAGAATGATGGGCAGCGGCGCGCGCTTCATAATGAGGCGCAGCATTTCCATGCCGTCCATGCGAGGCATTTCCAAATCGAGTGTGACGACGTCGGGCTGGAGCTCTTCAATTTTTTTCAGCGCGAAGGCGCCGTCCATGGCGGTGCCGACGACTTCGATGGAGGAATCGCGCGCAAGGATCGCCGGAATCAGCTTCCGCATGAGCGCGGAATCATCAACAACGAGGACGCGGATGCGTTCGCTCATGCGATGGCTCCGAGAGGCGTGGCACGGGAGAGTCGCGAAAGAATTGCTGGAACATTGAGAATCAGAACAACGGTGCCATCGCCGAGGATGGAGGCGCCGCTTACGAGGTCGCTTGAAACAATTTCCCCTGGCAGAGCCTTGATGACTAACTCTTCTTCGCCGACGAGGCTGTCCACGACCAAGCCAAAACGCTTTTCGGCCGCGCCGATGACAATGACAAAATTCCTTTTCTTTTCCGGCTGCGACTCAATGCTGCGCAGGCGGCTGAGATGACTCAAGCGCACAAGCGTAAGAATTTGTTCGCGGAGGCGGAGAACTTCGCGCTGATCCACCTTGTGAATTTCGTGGTCGGTGATGCGCGTGATTTCGACAACAGAAGACAGAGGCACGGCAAAAAGGCGTCCGCCAACGCGGAAAAGCAACGTTTGAATGCTGGCTAGTGTCAACGGCACACGAAGCTGGAACGTGGAGCCTCGGCCTTTCTGCGAGCTGACGTGAATAGTTCCCTTCAGACGATCCATCACGGTGCGGACGACGTCCATGCCGATACCGCGCCCGGAGACTTCGGTCACTTCCTTGGCGGTGCTGAAACCGGATTCGAAAATCAGATTCAGGACATCCTGCTCGTTCAGGCGCTGTGCTTCTTCAGCCTTGATAATTCCCTTTTCCACGGCACGCGCTCGAATCACAGCCAGGTCAATGCCGCGGCCATCGTCGCGGACTTCGATGACGACTTGCGTGCCTTGATGATAGGCGTTGAGATAAACGGTGCCGCGTGCGGGCTTTCCGGCAGCCAAGCGTTCATTGGCGGAACCGACCCCATGATCCACGGCGTTGCGAACCAGATGCATGAGCGGCTCGGCGAGAGCGTCGAGGATGCCCTTGTCGAGGTCGGTGTTCTGCCCGGAAACTTCCAGCGCGACGTCTTTCCCGCATTGTTTGGCGACATCGCGAACGATGCGCGGAAAACGGCGGAAGAGCTGTTCAACCGGCACCATGCGAATTTTCAAAACACATTTGTGCAGTTCATCGAGAATGCGGGCCTGAAAAGCCATGGCGTCGGCAAGCTTGGTGCGCACCGGGTCATGAGAATGTTGTTTATCGAATTCGCTGAGAGTGCGGTGGAGCATGGACTTGCCGATGATCAGCTCACCTACGAGATTCATGACGGCGTCAATGCGCGCCGCGTCCACGCGAAGGGTGCTTTCGGCAACGGCCACGGCAGCCGAACTCGGAGTCGGCGCTTTAGGAACGCGGTCGCCCTCGATGCCTTCTGCGCCACTGGCAACAACTTTTGCTGCTTGTTCTTCGAGCAAGTCACCGAGCAATTCGTGCTCGGGCATTTGCGAGGCGGCGATCTTTTCAATGTGAACTTCGGAGACAATCGAGGGAATGCGGCAGCGGTGAAACAGTTTCTCTTCCGATTGCGTGCTGGCGAGAGCGGCCTCGACAACCTCGACGTTCGCAGCAGCCACATTGTCTTCTGGCCGGAGAGCGATGACCGTGCCGCTGCCATGAAGAACGTTGCGGATGAGCTGGAAGGCCGCGGCACGCATCAAGCTGTTCGGATCGATGCGAAGAGCAATGTTGTAAACGGGATCGCCACGGTGGACCGCCTCGGAAATCATCAGCTGTTCGTATTCCGTCCAGGCAAACTCTTCAGGCGCTTGAGGCGCTTCGGGGGCAGTCTTTGCCGCGTTTGCAGGCGTTTCGAGCAGACGGCGAATCATCTTGTGAAGGGCATCGACTGACGGCAGCTTCGCATTTTTCTGATAAGCGGCGAGCATCCCGTCAAAACTATCGGCGGCCGCGAGCACAACTTCGGGAAGGTCCGCGCCGTGAGCGCCGGCAACCTGGGGAGTGAGGACGTCTTCGAGTTCGTGCGCGAGTTCGCTCAGTTTGTGAAGTCCGCACGCTGCGGAATCGCCCTTGAGCGTGTGCACAATGCGGCGAACAGAGCGAATGACTGCCTCGTCCGAAGGACGCGCCTCAAGTTCGAGCCCGGCCTCGTTGAGCGCTTGCAACAATTCCGCAGCGCTCTCAAAGAAGAGGGCGCGCAGCTCGTTGTTACGATCGTCGGACTGACGGCTCACGTGGTTGCCTCGATGCGCTGATAAGCGGTTCCGTTGTTTTCGTGAACCATGCGGAATTTCTGGGTCAGGCCGAACAAACTCTCGGCATGACCGACGAAGAGGTAGCCGCCGGGGTTCATGCAGTGCCAGAACTTTTCAATCAGGCGCTTCTGCTCAGCTTCGTCGAAATAAATCATGACGTTGCGGCAAAGGATGATGTCGTTGCGACGGGGCAAGAATTCGGTCTTGAGGTTGTGAAAGTCGAACTGGATCAGCTCTTTCAACTGACGCTTGACGGTGTACTTTTCGCCGGACTTTTCAAAATAGCGAAGGCGGCAGGTGTAGTCCACAGGCTCCATCTGCTGCTCGGTGTAGAGACCTTCCTGGCCGACGCGAAGACTGGCGTAGCTGATGTCGGAAGCGACGATTTCAACTTTCCAGGGAGGAGGAATGAGCGGTTTCGGCGACGGCATGTCGAACGGAAGCGGATTGCGCAGGTAGTAGTAAGCGAGCGCGTCGCAAATCAGAATGGCAACGGTGTAAGGCTCCTGGCCGGAGGAGCAACCGGCGCTCCAGACGCGGAGGGTGTAATCGCGGCGCTCTTGTTTGTGACGAAGCAGATTTTCGAGAACGGACTTTTGGAGCAATTCGAGCTGCGGCTTGTTGCGAAAGAAACTGGTTTCGTTGACGGTGAGGTTCTCGAGCAAGAGCGAAAGCTCGGCCCGTCCTTCCCTGCTGGTTAACAGCCGGTAATACGAATAGAAGGAATCGAGCTGGCAGGCTTTGAGGCGGCGCTGAAGGCGGTCTTTCAGGAAATGGGAGCGGCGTTCGTCAAAGAACATGCCGCATTCCTGATAGACCAAAGTCTGCAAGAGCTTCAATTCCGCTTCAGTAAGCTGAATTTGTGCAGTGGTGAGAGTTCCCATGGCGTGCGTAAACGGCGGACCGTCAGCAGGGTGAGAGATTACCTGACGGAAGCGACGGGTTCCGCGACCTCCTCGAGGCGTTTGTATTCGGGACGCTGCAGGAGCTTGGAAATATCCAAAAGAATGATGAGGCGGCCTTTGAGTTTGCCGACGCCGGTCACGTAACCGGATTCGCCTTCGGCAAAAACGGTTCCTGGCGCTTCAATATCCGACGGCGGAATTTTCAGCACTTCGGAAGCCGCGTTGACAATCAAGCCGACGAGTTTGTTCTCGAGTTCGACGACGAGAATGCGATTCTTTTTGTCGGGTTGAATCTCGGCCTGGCCGAAGCGCTTGCGCAAGTCCATCACGGGGATAATCTTGCCGCGAAGATTGATCACGCCTTCGATCAGGTCCGGAGCGCTGGGGACAGAAGTGATTTCCGGAACGCGGACGATCTCGCGCACGGAGGCGATACGCACGCCGTACGTTTCGTTCCCTATCCGGAAACCGACGACTTGAAGGTCTTTTTCCATCAAAGAGTCTCCGGGCCCCTAGGAACGCGCCAGTTCGGCGTATTCGAGATCTTGGTCGCGCTCTTCTTGCGAGCCGCGGCGCTTGCCACCCTGGTCTCCCCGGCGCGCGCGTTGCTGGGCGGCGCGGTCGAGCACAAAACGGTCCATGGCATCGAGCAAATTGCGCGAGAGCTTCAGCATTTGCTCGGCGGCAGCAGAAAGCTCCGTGGAGCTGGAAGCAGACTGCTGAACGAGTTCGCGCATCTTGTCCATGGCGCGAACGACGGCTTGCGCGCCGGAAGCCTGTTCTTCGACGGCGGAATTGATTTCCTGCGTGATTTCGGTGAGGCGGCTGGTAGCCTTGGCAATTTGCGCGGAGCCCACGGACTGCTCGTTGGTGGCGGCGCCGATTTCCTGAGAGAACTTGTAGACTTCGGTGACCACGTTGGAAATTTTGTGCAGGGCGGACCCGAGTTCGTTGCCGAGGTTTAGCCCTTCCTCGACGATGCGCGTGCTGCGCTCCATGTTTTCCACGGCCTGACGCGCTTCGCGTTGAATGCTCTGGATGAGGTCGGCGATTTCCTTGGTGGATTGCGTGGACTTTTCCGCGAGCTTGCGAACTTCATCGGCAACCACGGCGAAACCAAGGCCGTGCTCGCCGGCGCGCGCCGCTTCGATAGCGGCATTGAGAGCCAGGAGGTTGGTTTGCTCGGCGAGGTCGCCAATGACTTCAATGATCTTGCCAATGTCGTCGGCGCGATGGCCGAGAATGTTGATGATTTCCGCGGAAGACTGAATCGCCTGATTGGTGCGGTTGAGGCCATCCGTGGCCTTTTCCATGGTCTGAATGCCGGTGACGACTTCCTCGCGCGAGCGGTTGGCGATATCGAGCAGAACTTTCGCAGTGTCCGCGACACGCTGAATCGACGTGACCATCTGATCGATGGAAGCGGAAGTTTCCGCGACGCTGGAGGCTTGAATCTGGGTGTTCTTGACGACGTTTTGCACGTTGATGCTCATCTCGTGCATGGTGCTGGTGACTTCTTCGATGGCGGAGGAAGCCTGGACGCTGACTTTGGCGGATTCGTCGGCAGCACCGGCGACTTGATTGGAACCAGCCGAAACCTGGCCGGCGGAGTCGCGCGTGGTGCGCACAAGCTGCTGTAAGCCATGGGACATGCGCACAAAGGCGTTGCCGAGCGTGTCACGCTTGGAGCGCGGCACGACTTCGACCGCGAGATCGCCTTCGGCGACAGACATGGAAACGCTGGCCATTTCCTTGAGGTAAGCCACCATGTTGTTGAAGGTCGTTGCCAACGCCCCGATTTCGTCGTTGCGGTGGATATCAATGTTCTGGTCAAGGTCGCCGGAGTCGCCAATCTCACGAGTAACGGTCATAAGGTGCTTCAAGGGTTCGCTGATTGAACGCGCGGTGTAGAAGGCGATGAAAGCACCCGCAATCAAGGCAACCAATGTTCCGATGGTCGTTACGAAGAAGCTGACGCTGCTGGCGGCATCAGCAGATTTGGCGATTTCCTTGTTGGTTTGATCAAGAACAGTCGACGATTTCGTCAGCCACGAGGAAGGATCCTTCTGAAGGTAAAAAATCTGGAGATCAGAAACGGTGGCGTCACCCGAGTCCACCTGATGACGCTTGGCAATCAAGGGTTTGGCGAAATTGTCAGCCCAACTGGTTTCGGTACTCTCGACCTGGATGAGGGCGGTGTGGACGGCTTCGTTGTTGGCCTGGGCCTCGCCGCGCTTGATGAGGTCGGCAATATCAGTGAGTCCCTTATTGACCTTCTCTTCATCGCGAGGATCACCACTGAGGAGAAAGTTGTTCATGTTGAGGCGATTCAACATCATCTGATAGTTCACGGACTCGGTGGTGCCGGCATCAACACGGGCTGAGCGCGTCTTGAACCCTGCAAAAATGTTCACGATGAACAGGACCACCAGAATGCTCAGAATCAGGCCGAATCCTACATAGAGCTTCTTTCCAATCGTCATTGCGAAATGCCTCCGCTCCCCTC
>Ga0079221_10000396_pt1 | contig 11939 bp, 4 predicted proteins | sample GAAS200_FD_75069 | JGI IMG/M metagenome (GOLD analysis project Ga0079221, IMG submission 75069) | Agricultural soil microbial communities from Georgia to study Nitrogen management - GA AS200 | ecosystem: Environmental > Terrestrial > Soil > Agricultural land | place: USA: Georgia | collected... | reverse complement strand
GCCGTGGCATTACGCGCTCAACCAGGGCCCGATCGTGCTGATGATCGAGAACCATCGCACCGGCCTGATCTGGAAACTGATGCGCGAGTGCAGCGCGATCCGCACCGGCCTGCAGCGCGCGGGGTTCGAGGGCGGTTGGCTGGAACAGAACACGTAAATGCGTGCGCGTAGGAGCCTGCGTGCAGGCGACCACGCGAACCGTTCGCACCGAGCGTAGCTCGCGAAGGGAGCGGAGTCGAAGTGCAATGTCCTTCGGCTCCGGCGCCATCTTTTCCAAAGGCGCCTGCCCCGGACTGATCCGGGGGACGAACGGAGCACGGCCCGGAGCGCAACATCGTCCATTTACAAACAAGGAGCCCCACATGCCCGCACGGACCGATCCCTTCCTCACAGGCCAGAACGCCCTCGTCACCGGCGCCAACTCCGGCATCGGCGAAAGCATGGCGCGCGAACTCGCCACCCGCGGCGCCAACGTCGTGATCAATTACGTCGTGCAGCCGGAAGTCGCGCAGAAGATCGTGGACGAGATCAATGCCGCCGGCGGCGGTCGCGCCATCGCGATCCGGGCCGACGTCAGCAAGGAAGACGACGTGCGTGGCATGTTTGCCGATGCCGTCAAGCAATTCGGCACGCTCGACATCGTGTGCAGCAACGCCGGCATCCAGCGCGATTCCGCATTCACGGACATGACGATGGAGCAATGGGACAAGGTGATCGGCGTGAACCTCACCGGCGCCTTCTTGTGCGCGCGCGAAGCCGCGCGCGAATTCATTCGCCGCGGCATGCGCGACGTCTCCTGCGCGCTCGGCAAGATCATCTTCACCAGTTCCGTACACCAGGTGATCCCGTGGGCCGGGCACGCCAACTACGCCACCACCAAGGGCGGCATCATGCTGCTGATGAAATCCATCGCGCAGGAACTGGCGCCGAAGAAGATCCGCGTGAACTCCATCGCGCCCGGCGCGATCAAGACGCCGATCAACCACAACGCCTGGGCCACGCCCGACGCCGAAGCCGCATTGCTGAAACTGATCCCCTGCGGCCGCGTCGGGGTACCGGAAGACATCGCCAAAGCCGCCGCCTGGCTCGCCTCCGACGACTCCGATTACCTCTACGGCGCCACCCTGTTCGTGGACGGCGGCATGACCCTGTATCCGGGATTTGCAACGGGCGGGTGAGGCTCGGCGCGTTTCATGCGAAAATCCGCAACACGCGCTCGTAGCTCAGCTGGTGGTTCTGCGAGCGCTTGCGCGATGCGTCGGATCGCATCGCGCGCGAGCAGAACCGGGGAGGCATGGATGCCGACCGGACCAGCTCACCAGGGACGGTTCATGCGATGATCTCTCAACGCGCTCGTAGCTCAGCTGGATAGAGTACTGCCCTCCGAAGGCAGTGGTCGGAGGTTCGAATCCTCTCGAGCGCGCCATCTTCTGAGCCCGAGCGCGTCATCTCTCCGTCGCGCCCGCTGAGACGCACCCGTGCATACTTGCGCGGTTGATTGCGCGCAGGGGCGCTCGCTTGTTCCATCTTTACACCGGCAATGATGCGACCCGACTCGCCGATGCGCTCGGCGAGCGGCTGCGTGCGCAAGTTGCCAGCAATCCCCTGACACCCGCACTGGTGCTGGTGCCGCAGGTGGGGCTGCGGCGCTGGCTGCAGGTGCATCTGACCGAAAGGCTCGGCGTGATCGCGAATGTCGAGTTCCGTGCGCCTGCGGAGTTCACCTGGGATTTGCTGCGTGCGGCGCAACCGGAATTGCCGCGCCGATCGCCATTCGATCCCGACGTGCTGCGCTGGCATCTGCAGGCGCTGCTCGGCGAATCACTGGAAGGCGCGGCGCTGGCGCCGTTGCGTAAGTACCTGCAAGCCGACGGCGATCCGCTGCGCCGCTATGCACTGTCCAGTGAACTGGCGCACGTCTTCGAACGCATGCAGGGTTATCGCCGCGAGAAGTTGTTGCGCTGGGAACATCATGAACTGAAGCAGGGCGCGGATCGCGACGACTGGCAGGCGGAACTGTGGCGCCGGCTGGTTGCGCGCGTCGGCGGAACATCGCGCGCGGCGCGCGTGCAGCAGTGGCTGCAACGCTTCGAATCGAAACCTGCGGCGCCGCCCGGCCTGCGCGCGCAGGTCAGCGCCTTTGCCTGCGCCAATGTCTCGCCGGACGTGCTGCGCATGCTCGGCGTCGCCGCGCGCCATTGCGAAATGAATTTCTTCCTGCCGCTGCCTTCGCGCGAGTACCTGGGCGACACGCCGCGTTCGCGTCGCGAAGTACGCGCACGACTGCTGGAGAAGGATGCCGGCAACCCCCTGATCGCTTCGCTGGGCGGCGCGGCGGCGGAGTTCGTCGAGCTGCTGTACTGCTACGAGCACGTGCAGCCGGAGGCGGAGACAGATCTGTTCGACGAAGCCGTCCCGCGCGACACCCTGCTCGGCCGCGTGCGCGATGACATCTTCAATCATTGCGCAGCGCGGGAAAACGATCGCGCGGCGCTGCCGGACGATTCGCTGCAGTTCCATGCTTGCCACACCGAATTGCGCGAAGTGCAGACGCTGCACGACCGCCTGCTGGCGATGTTTGCGCGCGACCCGACACTCAGGCCGCGCGACATCGCGGTGATGATGCCGAACGTCGCCGCCTACCGGCCGGCGATCGAGGCGGTGTTCGGCGGACTGCCCGACAGCGATCCGCGATTCATTCCGTACAACCTCGGTGATGTCGCCGCGAGCGCAGCGCATCCGGCCGCGCAGTTGTTCCTGGCCTTGCTGGACGCGCCCACCTCGCGCTGGCAATGCAGCGAAATCCTGGATGTGCTCGCGGTGCCGGGCGCGATGCGGCGCTTCGATCTGGATGCATCGGAACTCGAACAGTTGTCGCGCCAATTGAAGGACAGCGGCGTGCGCTGGGGCGAGGACGAACGCGCGCGCGCACAGACCGGCGGCTATCGCGAGTTCTCCTTCGCGTTCGGGCTGGATCGGATGCTTGCGGGCTTCGCATGCGGTGATGACGACGATGCGCTGGTCGCAGGCGTCGCGCCGCTGCCGGGCATCGAAGGTGCGGCGTTCGCGCGGATGGACGCGCTGCTCGCTGTGCTCGCCGCGTGGCGACGGCTGCGCGAATTGTCCTCGCGCGAAATGAGCGCGGCGGATTGGCAGCGCGCCTTGAACGCGTTGTTCGACGGTCTGTACGCGGGCGACTCCAACGACCTCGCCGAATCGCGCGCACTGGAACGCGTGCGCGGCGCGCTGGCGGAGTTGGTGGAGCACACCGAAGCCGCATCGGTGCAGTCGCTGGCGTGGCACGACTTGCGCACGTTCCTGCGCGAGCGGTTGAGTGAGGCCGACCAGCGACAACAATTGTTCACCGGCGGCATCACATTCTGCGGCATGGTGCCGCTGCGGGTGGTGCCGTTCCGCGTGATCTGCCTGCTCGGCATGGACGAGGTCGCATTCCCGCGCCGCGATCCGGGCGGGCTGGACCCGTTGACGGCCGATCGCCGCGCCGGCCACCCGCAGCGCGGTGATCGCAGCGTGCGGCAGGACGATCGCCTGCTGTTCCTGCAACTGATCGCCGCGGCGCGCGACACCTTGTATATAAGCTGGATCGGCCGCGACGCGCACAGCAACGAGACACTGGCACCGTCGGTGGTCGTCGCGGGGCTGATGGATATGCTGCGCGAAGGGTATCTTTCGCCGGACGAGGCGCTGCGGGACGCTCAGAACGCGCTGCTGCCGCGCGTGCAGCCGCTGCATCCGTTCGATCCCGCGCTGTTCGACGCCGACGCGCCGCGTTCCTATCGCAGGGAATGGCTGCGGGCCGCGGGCGACCTTGAAGTGGAAGCGGCGAGCGCGCCGTTCGTGCCGGATGCGTCCCTGCCGAAGCTCGAAGCGACACCTGCAGCGGCGCTGACACTGGATGAACTGCGTCGTTTCCTGCTCGATCCCGCGCGCGGGTTCCTGGAACACGGCCTGGGCCTGACGTTGCCGCGCGAACAACGCGACGACGCCGACGACGAACCGCTGGCACCGGGCGATGGCCTGACGCGCTGGCGCCTCACCCGTGCGCTGCTGGATTTCGGCGAAGGCAATGCTTCGGCCAGTCGCGACATCCTTCGCGCGCGCGGCCAGTTGCCGCCCGGCGCGCTCGGCGACGAAGCGCTGCGCGATGCGCACGTGCAGGCGGATGCGTTGCGCTCGGCCGTGCTGGCATTCACCGGAGGTGCGGCGCCGCTGCCGATCGAAACCCGGCGCCTGGAGTGGGACGACGGCACGCGGCTGGAGGGGGCGCCGGCCGATCCTTATCCGAACGGCGTGCTGCACGTCCGGCCCGGCGAGATGGACGGCCGATATGTGTTGCGCGCATGGCTGGATGCGCTGCTGTGCGCAGCGGCCGGCGTGGACAAGCCGGTGAGGCTGGTCGGGCTCGCCGATAGGGACGCGCGTGCGTTCGAGTTGCCCCAACTTGCGCAGGACGAAGCGCGCGAGGACTTGCGCGCGCTGATCGAGCTGTACATCCAGGGCCGACGCACACCGCTGCCGTTCTTCGCGCGCACCTCGTGGGATCACGCGCTGGCCTGTGCAAAGGCGGAAAAGAAAGCTGGCGGCCCGGTGGCCGGGTTAAATGTCGGTGTGTTCGAGAAGGCCGCTCGAGTCGTGGAAGGCGACAACGGCTTCGGCGGCCATAACGAATTCGAAAGCGATGCGGTGTGCATCGCCTGGCGCGGTCGCGATCTGCCCGGCGCGGCGGATGGTGAACTGGCGGCGCAACTGCACGGCATCGCGCTCGCCGTGTTCGCGCAGCCTGCGCGCGCGTGGACGGAGCAGTTCAAATGAATGCGCGCATGAGTCCATTGGACCTGCCGCTCTCGGGTGTGCGCCTGGTCGAGGCAAGCGCCGGCACCGGCAAGACCTTCACCATCGCCACGCTGTACCTGCGGCTGATCCTGGAGCGCGGCTTGATGCCCGAACGCATCGTGGTCGCGACCTTCACCCGCGCGGCGACCGCCGAACTGGCGATGCGGCTGCGCATGCGGCTGAGGATCGCTGCGGAGATCCTGCGCGCGGACGATCCGGCGCGCGCACGTGAGGACGACGACGGCGAAACGCAAGCCACGCGCGCGGTAATCGCCCACGCGCTCGTCGGTGCCGATGCGAACACGCTGGCAATGCGCGCGCGCGAAGCGGAACTGGCGATGGACACCGCGGTGATCGGCACGCTGCACGGCTTCTGCAATCGCATCCTGGGTGAATTCGGTTTCGAAACCGGGCGCGCGCCCGGCGAACCTGAATTGCTGGAAGATGCGCGCGCCTTGCAGCAAGAAATCGTCGAGGACTTCTGGCGGACCTGCTCCACCGATGCGGATGCCGCGCGCCTGCTGGCGGAAACCTGGCGCACGCCGGATGCGCTCGCAGCGCAGGTGCGTGATCCACGCTGGCGCGGACGGGCACTGGGCAATGCCGGTAATTTGCAGGCAGCCACGCAGGACGCAAGCGCGCAGCGCGAGGAAACATTGGTGCAACTGGATGCGATCCGCAACGCGATCGCCGGCTGGGACGACGAGGCGTTGCAAGCGGCGGATGCGGAACTTGCCGCGTGTTTCGACAAACGCGGGTGGTCAGCACGTGATGCCCGCACCCGTGGGCTGCGTGAAATACACGCGTGGGCGCGAAGCAGCATCGCTGCCGATTTACTTTCGGCGAAGGCGGCCAAGGCTGTCGAAGAGCTGTCCGAACGCGTGATGACCACGAAGGCATCCTGCAAGCGCCTGCCGCAAGGGCCGATGTTCGCGGCCATCGCCGACCTCGAGGCCGGCATCAACGCGCTCGAGCAACTCGATAACGCCGCCCGCGCGCGACTTCTTCTGGATGCGCGCGCGCATCTCGATCGTGAACTGCCCGCGCGGATGAAGACGCTGGGCGTGCTCGGCCACGATCAAGCCGTGGATGAACTCGCCGCTGCGCTGGACGCTCCGCAACGCGGCGCGCGTGCGGTACGCGCGATCCGCGAGCGCTGGCCGGTGGCGCTGGTGGATGAATTCCAGGACACCGATCCGCAGCAGTGGAAGATTTTGAAGAAGCTGTTCGCGTGCGAGGATGGCGCGCTGGTGCTGGTCGGTGATCCCAAGCAGGCGATCTACGGCTTCCGCGGCGGCGACGTGCACGCGTGGCTGATGGCGAAAAATGATGCGCAGGGCGAGCCGCTGCGGCTGGACGAAAGCCAGCGCGCAGGCGGCGGCGTCAACACGGCGATCAACGCGCTGTTTTCGCGCGAAGCCGCTTTCGTCGAGCAGGGTATCGCGCACGAGGACGTGCATCCGGCGCCGCGCGTGGCGGGGCGCGCCCTGCTGGTGGACGACAAACCCGCTCCCGGACTGCAACTGTGGCAGCTGCCCGCAACCGGCCTCACTGCCCAAGGCAAGCCGAAACTCCACGCGAAGGGCGATGCGCAAGCGCAAATCGAAGCCGCGTGCGTCGCGCAGATTGTCGAGTGGCTGGAGGGCGCGCGGCATGGGCGCGTGCTGTTGCGAGACGGCGACGGCAGCACGCGCGAGTTGTGCGCGCGCGATATCGCGGTTCTCGTCAACAGCAATCGCGAAGCGCGCTCCATGCAACGCGCGCTGTCGCGGGCAGGCGTGCCGGCCGCGTCCTGCCTGCGCGCCAGCATTTACGCCAGCGAGGAAGCCGCTGATCTGCGCCTGATACTTGAAGCCTTGCGCGATCCGGCGGATGCCTCGCACGCACGCGCCGCGCGTGCTTCGCTGTTGATCGGCGATGACGCGATCGCGATCGCGCAAACCCGCAACGATGGTGCGGCACTGGATGCGCTGCTGATCGAGACCGCGGAATGGACCGCGCAGGTGCAACGGCGCGGTCCGTTGCCGCTGCTGCATCGCCTGATCGCGCGCGCAGCACCGCGCCTGCGCGCCCTGCCCGGCGGCGATCGCCGCGTCGCCAATTATCTGCAGCTGGCCGATCTGCTGCAGCAGGAACACGCGACGTGTTTCGGCATTGACGATCTGTGCGAGCTGTACGCGCACGCGTTGCGTGAAAGTGCGGAAGACACCGACGCGGATGCGGTGCGGCTGCGCCTGGACACCGACGCGCAGGCGGTCCAGATCGCCACGGTGCACGCGGCCAAGGGCCTGGAATACGGCGTGGTGCTGCTGCCGTGCGTGGCCTCGGGCCATGGCAACGGCGGCAACGGCAAGAAGCCTGCGTTGACGTGGTATCACGAAGGCGACAAGGCGTGTGTCGCGGTCGGCAACGAAATCGCGTCCGAAATTGGGGCACGCGCGCAACAGGAAGCGCTCGCCGAAGACGTGCGCAAGTTCTATGTCGGCGTCACCCGCGCGCGTGCTGCCTGCGTGATGCCGTGGGGTTGCGTCAAACAGGCGAACGAAACGGCGCTGCACTGGCTGTTGTACGCGGCCGGGCGCGAGGCGCCGCTGGACTTCGACGAATCCACCTGCGAGCAGGCGCTCGCCGAACTGGTCGCGCGCGGCGCGGGCCATGTCGCTGTGGCGCCGCTGCCCGCCGCCAGTGCGAAGCGTCTGTCGGAGCCGAAGGCAGTGGCCACGCGAATCAAGGCGGCGGAGTTCCGCGGTGCCCTTGAACGCGACTGGCGCACGTGGTCGTTTTCGCGGCTGGTGCGCGGCGAGGCGCGCGGCAATGACGCCGATCCGACGCCGGGCAGTGGCGATGCCCCGGTGGTCGTGATGGAAGCACCGCGCGCGGCGCCGATTCTCGCCGGTGCACGCTTCGGCAGCGCGGTGCACGCCGCGCTGGAACGTGCGGACTTCGATGCATGGCGCGATGCGGATGAAATTCCGGAAGCGCAGCGTCACCTGATCGAACGCAGTCTGCGCGCGCAAGGCCTGCCCGAGCCCGGCACGATGTCACTGGAACGCGCGGTGACGCAGGTTGGCGACTGCATCGCTGCCGCACTGAACGTGCCGCTCGCCTGTGGCACGCGCCTGTGCGACATGCAGCCGGAACAGCGGCGCGCAGAGATGGAATTCCATCTGCGGCTCGCGCCTTCGCGCGTGAGTGACTTGTTCGCGCTGCTGCACGCGCACGGCTACCAGCGCGGCCGTTCGGGATTCGGCGTCGCGCGCCTGCACGGCTTGCTGACCGGCGTGATGGATCTGGTGTTCGAGCACGAGGGCCGTTATCACCTGGTTGATTACAAGACCAACCTGCTGCCGGCCTACGATGCCGACGCGCTGCGCGAAGCGGTCGACGCGCACGACTACGACCTGCAATATCTTTTGTACGTGCTGGCCCTGCATCGCTGGTTGCGCCAGGTGCTGCCCGGCTATGACTACGATACCCACATCGGTGACGTGTATTACCTGTTCGTGCGCGAGCTGACCGATGGCCACGGCGTGCACCGCGATCGTCCGCCGCGCGCACTGGTCGAGGCGATGGACGCGCTGTTCGATCATGCAACGGAACTGGCCGCATGAGCGCCGACCTGCAAACCCTTATGCGTGCCGGCTGGCTGCGCCGCGTGGATGCCGAGCTGGGCCATTGGATCGCGCGCGCATTCCCGGATTCGCCGAAGGAAGCCGCGCTCGCCGCCGCGCTGGCCGCGCGCGCGGTGGATGACGGCCACAGCGCATTGCGATTGGATGCGGCGCAAGCGTGGCTTGCGGATCTCGATGGACGCGGCGAGCCGCCGGCTCTGCCCGATCCTGTTGCGTGGCAGAAGGCGCTGCGCGCCGCCGATGCCGTGGCGTGCGCGACATCCACCGAACCCGAAGCTGTGGAACCCAGGCCGCTGGTGGTCGATGCGCAGGGCCGCGTGTATCTCGCGCGCTATTTCGAATACGAGCGGCGGCTGGCGCGAAATCTGATCGCGCGTGCAAACGCCGGACGGTTGAAGCTGATCACCGGCGGCCCTGGCACCGGCAAGACCCACAGCGTGGTGCGCATGCTGGCCGCACTCGCTGACCAAGCCCACGCGCACTCGCGCACGCTGCGCATCGCGCTGGCCGCACCCACCGGCAAGGCGGCGGCGAGATTGGCGGAAAGCGTGCGCGCGCAATGGCCGGAGCTGGCGTTGCCCGATGCGGTCGCGACGATGATTCCGCGCGACGCCTCAACGCTGCACCGCCTGCTCGGCCTGTCGCCTCACAGCGCGCGTGCGCGGTTTCATCGCGATGCGCCGCTGCCCTTCGATGTAATGGTGGTGGATGAGGTCTCGATGGTGGACCTCCCGATGATGCACAAGCTGGCGGATGCCGTGCGCGGCGACGCGACGCTGGTCCTGCTCGGCGATCCCGATCAGCTCGCCGCGGTGGAAGCCGGCGACGTGCTGGGTGCGCTGGTGGACGCCGCGCGCGAATCGCCGCTGTCGCATTGCCACACGCATCTGACGCAGAGCCGCCGCTTCGCCGAACACGGCGCACTCGGGCGGCTGGCAAACGCGATCGCCGGCGACGACGCACACGCCGCGGTTGCGGCACTCGAAGGCAACGATGAAGCGCAGTTGTTCGCGAGCGATGTGCGCGCCACGCGGCTGGTCGAACGCGCGGTCGAAGCCTATCGCGCCGTGCTGGATGCACCGGATGCGGGCGCCGCCCTGCGCGCGGCCAACCACTTCCGCGTGCTGACCGCGCTGCGACACGGGCCGGCCGGCAATCTGGCGCTGGATCGCGCCATCGAGCAGCGCCTGAAGCGCCAGGCCGGCGTGCGCGCCGATGCATCGTCATGGCGCGGCCGCCTGCTGCTGGTGACGGTGAATCGCGCAGAGCTCGGCCTGTTCAACGGCGACGTCGGCGTGGCCTGGCCGGATGCGGACGGCGAAATGAAAGTATGGTTTGAAGGTGCGGAGGGTGCGTTGCGCGCGATTTCTTCCGCCGCGTTGCCGCCGCACGAGGGCGCGTTCGCGCTGACCGTGCACAAGGCGCAGGGTTCGGAATTCACGCGCGTCGCGCTGGTGCTCGGCGCCGACACGCCGGTGCTGACGCGCGAACTGCTCTACACCGGCGTGACCCGCGCGCGCGAAGGCGTGGAAATTCATGGAGACGAGGTGCTGCTGCGCGCTGGCATCGCGCGGCGCACGCAACGCTGGAACGGCCTGGCCGACCGCTTGCGCGAAGCGGCGAATGCCCCAATTTCGATTGCAGAATCTTTACCCGCTTCGGTTTAGATTTGTGGGCGCGAGCGTTGCTCGCGACATTGACGATTGCTCCATGGCGAGCGCCCGTGGTCGCCTGCACGCAGGCTCCTGCACTCGCCTCTCACCACTCCGATCCAATTCTCGATCTGGCATGCACGCCTTCCATCCCGCCGTCTCCGCCTGGTTCGAGTCCGCGTTCGACGCGCCGACCGAGGCGCAGTCGCGCGCGTGGCCGGCGATCCAGTCCGGTCGCGACGTACTGATCGCCGCGCCGACCGGCTCGGGCAAGACGCTGGCCGCGTTCCTCGCCGCGATTGATCAGCTTGTAAAGGACGGCATCAGCGGCGCGCTCGGCGACGAAACGCACGTCGTGTACATCTCGCCGCTGAAGGCGCTGTCCAACGACGTGCGCATCAACCTTGAAGTGCCGATCGAAGGCATCCGCGCGCAGCTTGCGAACATGGATTTGCCGGACGTGGAGATCCGCACCGCGGTGCGCACCGGCGACACCCCGCAGGTGGAGCGCAACGCGATGCGCAAGCGCCCGCCGCACATCGTGGTGACCACGCCGGAGTCGCTGTACATCCTGCTCGGTTCCGAATCCGGTCGCGCGATGCTCGCCACCACGCGCGCGGTGATCGTGGACGAAATCCACGCACTCACCCCCAACAAGCGCGGCAGTCATCTTTCGCTTTCACTGGCGCGGCTGGATGCGTTGTGTGGACAACCGCCGGTGCGGATCGGATTGTCGGCGACGCAGAAGCCCATCGAGGAAGTCGCGCGATTCCTTTGTGCGGATCGCGATTGCACCATCATCAACACCGGCCACCAGCGCGCGCGCGATCTCGGGATTGAGGTCACCAACGTGCCGTTGCAGCCGGTGATGAGCAACGACGCATGGGGGCTGGTGTACGACCGCATCGCGGAACTGATCGGCCAGCACCGCACCACGCTGATCTTCGCCAACACGCGGCGCACGGTGGGACGCGCGACGCGGCATCTTTCCGAACGGCTCGGCAAGGATGCGGTCGCCGCGCATCACGGCAGCCTGTCGAAAGAGAAACGGCTGGATGCCGAGCGGCGCCTGAAGTCGGGACAACTGCGCGCGCTGGTCGCGACCGCGTCGCTGGAACTGGGCATAGACATCGGCGAGGTGGATCTCGTCTGCCAGCTCGGCTCGCCGCGTTCGATCGCCGCGTTCCTGCAGCGCGCCGGTCGCGCTGGCCATGCGGTGAACGGGATTTCAAAAGCGCGGTTGTTCCCGACTTCGCGCGACGATCTCGCCGAATCCACAGCACTGCTGGATTGCGTGCGCCGGGGCGAACTGGACACCCTGCACGTGCCGCGCGCGCCGCTGGATGTGCTGGCGCAGCAGATCGTGGCGGAAATCGCCTGCGGCGAGCGTGATGAAGCCGAACTGTTCGAGCTGGTACGCAGCGCGTATCCCTACCGCGACCTCACCCGCGAGAAATTCAACGAAGTGCTGCGCATGCTGGCCGAAGGCTACAGCACGCGGCGCGGCACGCGGGCAGCCTATCTGCATCGCGATGCGGTCAACGGCAAGCTGCGCGCGCGCCGCAACGCGCGCCTGACCGCGATCACCTCCGGCGGCGCGATTCCCGACACCGCCGATTACGACGTGGTGCTGGAGCCGGCGGCGCAACGGGTAGGTAGCGTCAACGAAGACTTCGCTGTCGAGAGCATCGCCGGCGACATCTTCCAGCTCGGCAACCAGTCATACCGGATCCTGAAGGTCGAGCGCGGTCGCGTGCGCGTGGAGGATGCGCACGGTGCGCCGCCGTCGATTCCGTTCTGG
>Ga0079221_10000394_pt1 | contig 11985 bp, 8 predicted proteins | sample GAAS200_FD_75069 | JGI IMG/M metagenome (GOLD analysis project Ga0079221, IMG submission 75069) | Agricultural soil microbial communities from Georgia to study Nitrogen management - GA AS200 | ecosystem: Environmental > Terrestrial > Soil > Agricultural land | place: USA: Georgia | collected... | reverse complement strand
CGAGCGTGTGCCTGACCATTCCACTGGGGACGCATTTCCAGTTTCGCTGCACGGGCCAGGACGCCCTGGAGGCCATCGGCGTCACCATGCCTCCCTGGCCCGGTGAAGGTGAGGCCGCGCTGGCGGACGGGCCGTGGCAACCAACCGTCGGCACTGATCAGGGAAGCGGTGATTGAACTGTAGGCCGATTGCTGAGACGAGGCCCTCGCTCATGGGCCAGCGTTTTTCAGCAACCTATCAAAGAGCAATGGGGGCAATCAAGAGCTAGCTACGATTTCCAATTTCGGCAACATAAAGTGTGGCACGATTACGGCCGGCGCGTTTGGATTCATAGAGAGCCCGGTCACTGGCTTGCAACATCTCTTCCAGTGTGGCGCCGTGGTCCGGATAGACGGCGATGCCGAGGCTGACGGTGATGTTGGGCAGGGGCTTTTCATTCACCTGAGGCATGTTCATGTGGGCTACCGCGTTCCGGATGCGTTCAGCAACCACCTGGCAAGCCTTGGCCCCAGTATCGGGAAGAACCACAACAAACTCTTCCCCGCCCAGTCGCGCCGTCAGGTTGGTTTCCCTCATCGACTGGGTGATCGTCTTGGCAAACTGCTTCAGGATGCGATCGCCCACTTCATGTCCGTATACGTCGTTGATGTTCTTGAAGTGGTCGAGGTCAAGGATGAGGAATCCCAGGGGAGTATCCTTGCGCCGGGCCATGGCCATCAGCTTGCCCGCGTAATCTTTGCAGAAGCGCCGATTGTAAAGCCCTGTGAGAGGATCGATATTGGCCTGCTCGCGCATCGTCTGAAGCAATTGCAGGTTGGAGAGCACGGAAGCGGTCGAACTGAGATAGCTTTCCAGAAGGCTTTCCCTTTCCGGCGTCCAGAATCCCGTTACCCCCTGCAGGCGAACGGCGCCGATAATGATGCCGCCGGCAATCAGCGGGCCGCAATAATAGCTGCCCTCCTCCGGCAGCACGAACTTCCCGGGGCAGAGCGGTTCCACGCTGACGTTGTTTACGCGAAAGGGGCGTCCCATGCGGACGGCCTTGCAGCCGTTTTTGCCTTCGATTACTGGCCAGTCGTGAACGTCCTTCGGCAAAGGATGCAATGAGGCTACGACTTCCAGGAAGTCCTCCTCCGGGCGCAGTTTGAAGATGATCACCTGGGTTGGCTGAAAGCGGTCGCGCAGCGCGTGGAGAATGTGGTCATAGACTTCGCTTTCTGACGTACATTCGGTGACGGCTTCCGAGAAGCGCTTGAGGGCGGCAAGTTCCTCGCGGTCCCGGCGCAGGGCCTGGGACATTTGGAGAAAGCTGCGGGTGAGGACGCCGAATTCATTGTCCGTTTCGGGAGGCAACGTGGGATCAAAATCGCCCTGGCGGAGCTGGTCTGAGGCCTGGGTGAGCTGAATGACGGGACTCGAAATATTGCGGCTGATCGCATGGACCAGCACGGCCAACAGCAGCGTAAATGCCCCCACCAGCACAGCGCCTGAAACGAGTCCCGTATGAATGGTCCGCTTACGCTGATCTCTTCGGGCTGCTGCAGCCGCCTGACTGTCGCTTTGAAATTGTTTGAGTTCGGTCTGGATGCGCGCGAATTCGTCGCTGCCCTGGAGCACCGCACCCGCGGCCTCGGCAGAGCGTCCGGACTTCGCTTTTTCGATCAGAGGATCGGCCCACGTCTTCTTCCAATCTTCCACACGCTTCCGTATATTCTCAGAACGGGAAGCCGCTGGCGGGACGCCAGGCTCGATCTCCCGGAGAACCGCAAGATTCTGAAATACGGATGCTGAGGCGGAATTATAATCTTCCAGAAATGATTGCCGGCCGGTCAGGACGTAGCCCCGCACCCCTTCTGACATTTGACTCGTGCCCTGCAACAAAGAATCCGCCCTTGTCGCGGCCAATTCACTGTTTTGGGCGGAAGCCGTAGCCTGTGCGACCTGTCGGTAATTGTAGAAGAACAGCGCGATGATCCCGAGCAATGCGAGCAGCAGGGGCAGAACCAGAATGAGCATCTGGTCCCGAATCTTCAATCCTCGGATTGAGATAGCCATTGACTATTTCAGTTTCTGGCGGTTATCGCCGCCGGCACACCGAAGCCCCGCCGCCAGAACTGCACCTGGCCTTTGATCCATCACGCCGCCGCGCATCGATACAATAGACTCGGCGCGACCTGCAACAAACTGGATTGTCCGGTTCAGCCGTTTCAAAAGCAATCACCGATCTGCTCCGTCGCCCTCGAACGCCTTCAGCGCAAACGACGCACGAATTTTCCGAGGTCCCGAAGCCTCCTGGCAAGGGGCGCAAAACTCTGGAGCTTCAATGCCGACGGCCCGTCCGACAAAGCCTTGTCAGGGCGATCATGTACCTCCATAAAAATGCCGTCGGCGCCCGCTGCCACGCCTGCTCTCGCCAGAGTCTCGATGAATTGCGGTTGTCCTCCGCTCTGCCGCCCCTCGCCTCCGGGCAGTTGCAGCGCATGCGTGCAATCGAGCACCACTGGATAGCCCCACTCGCGCATCACGGCCAGCCCCCGCATATCGACCACGAGGTTGTTATACCCGAAAGTCGTTCCACGCTCTGTGATCAGAATTCTGCGGTTTCCGGTGCGCTCGATTTTCTCGACGGCGTTGCGCATTTCCCACGGTGAAACGAACTGGCCCTTCTTGATGTTGATGGCTGCGCCGGAGTGACCCGCCGCCTCCAGAAGGTCGGTCTGGCGGCACAGGAAGGCGGGAATTTGCAGCACGTCGCAGACCCTGGCCGCAGCCGCTGCATGGCTCACGTCATGGATATCGGTGAGGACCGGGACGCCAACCTTCTTGCGGATGGCTGCCAGGATCTCAAGCCCGCGGTCGAGGCCCGGTCCGCGGTAGGACGATGCGGAAGTCCGGTTGGCCTTATCGAAAGATGCTTTGAAAATATACGGAATGCCCAGCCGGCGCGCGGCCAAGTTGAGGCGCCGGGCCATCATCAGAGCGTGCGATTCGCTTTCTATCACGCAGGGGCCGGCAATCAGAAAAAGGGGATGTGACTGCCCAAATGATAGCCTGCCGATGCGAACCGCGCGTATCATAAGAGGTCTGACTCCGGGCCGGCGTAAGGCGGGCGCCAAACGCCTAGCCCGATGACTCGGTGCCCTCCTCGATCAACTGCCCTGCGTGGAATTTTGCTTCAACTGCGGCCGCCTGCCGCTTTCCGCGATGGGCCAGCGCCGCTCCGATAAACGCTTTGAAAAGCGGATGCGGTTCCAGCGGCCGCGACTTAAACTCCGGGTGGAACTGGCAGCCAAGAAACCAGGGATGATCGCGAATCTCGACGATCTCCACGTACGTGCCGTCCGGGGTCTCTCCAGTGATTTCGAGCCCGTTGGCCACCAGCGTCGACTCGTACTCGCGATTGAACTCATAGCGGTGCCGGTGGCGTTCTGAAATTTCGACCTGGCCGTAGGCCTGGTGCGCAAAAGAATCTGGCTTCAGCCGCGCTGTCCAGGCGCCCAGCCGCATGGTGCCGCCCAACTCGTCGATGCCGCGCAGCTCGCGCAGCTTATAGATCACCCGGTGCGGCGTGGCCGGATCGAACTCCGAGCTGTCCGCCCCCTGCAATCCGCAGGCGTTACGCGCGTATTCAATTACCGCGCACTGCATCCCGAGGCAAATCCCCAGGAAAGGTACTTCTCGCGTGCGCGCAAAGGTGATGCCGCGCAGCATGCCGGGAATACCCCGTTTGCCGAAGCCACCCGGCACCAGCACCCCATCAAAGCCGTCGAGCTGGCGCTCCCAGTCCTCGCCCTCAAGGCCCTCCGCCTCAAGCCACACCACATTGACTCGCACGTTGTTTGCCAGTCCGCCGTGCACGAGCGCCTCATTCAGACTCTTGTATGATTCCTGATATTCCACGTACTTGCCGACAATGGCAATCGAGACCTCGTCCCGGAGGCCGCGCTGCCGTTCCACGAGGCCGGCCCACGGCTTCAGGTTGCACTCGCCGAGCTCGATGCCAAGGGACTTCGCAATCTGCGTATCCAATCCTTCGGCAGCCAGCACCAGCGGCACCTCGTAAATATTGTTCACGTCCTTGGCCGTTATGACGGAGTCTTTCTGGACGCTGCAGAAGAGGGCAATTTTCGACTTGATCTCCGCCGGCAGAAAGCGGTCCGTGCGGCAAAGCAGGATGTCCGGCTGGATACCGATTTCCCTCAGGTCCTTCACCGAGTGCTGTGTCGGTTTGGTCTTCAGCTCGCCGGAGGCATTGATGTAGGGCACCAGGGTGACATGAATAAAGACCACGTTTTCACGCCCCTGCTCCTGCCGCATCTGGCGGATGGCCTCGAGGAACGGCAGCGATTCAATGTCGCCCACCGTGCCGCCAACCTCCACGATGGCCACATCGACTTCAGAGCCAACCTTCCGGATGGCGGCCTTGATTTCGTCCGTAACGTGCGGAATCACCTGTACTGTCTTTCCAAGATAATCGCCGCGCCGCTCCTTGGTGATGATGGTCTCGTAAATTCGCCCCGCCGTACAGTTGTTTTCGCGCCGCATGCGGGCATGGGTAAAGCGTTCGTAATGGCCCAGGTCGAGGTCCGTTTCAGCCCCATCGTCGGTCACGTAAACTTCGCCGTGCTGAAATGGGCTCATGGTTCCCGGATCGACGTTCAGGTAGGGATCAAACTTGAGCAGGTTCACCTCGAGACCTCGCGCCTCCAGCAGGCATCCGATCGAGGCCGCGGCAAGACCCTTGCCCAGCGAACTCACTACTCCTCCGGTCACAAAAATATACTTGACGCCCATGGTTCTCCTTTTAATATCGACTGAAATACATGGAATACTTAATGCCCGGACGACGGAACCTGGTTAATTTCAGTTCGCACGAATTCTCGCTGCATGGTAGGACCGTGTACTGCCCATTATCGATTCAGCGCGATAACGTTGTCAACGGCAAATCGGGGCGGCTGCCGCCGCGTGGGCTGGGGCTGTCCCGAGGGTCTGGGTGATTGCGCCCACGAGGCTGTGTTAGAATACAACCAGGTCATGCCGAATCTGCAGAAGAGCAACCGGAGGGGCTGAGCCGGCTGCACCAACAGTTAGGAAGGAGCCTGGATGCCGAGACACGCCAGTACACGCGCATTCCGGGTTGGTTTAGTTTTCTTTTTGGCCTGTTGGGCCCTTGCCTGGGTAACGCCACCGTGCTTTGCGTCGGGCAACAAATCAGCAGATCATCCCGACACTAAGGACCAGGTACCGGATGTTGAAGTCCGCCGTCCTCCGATCAATACGGCGCCCATCCAGATGAATGTGGACCGGGTGGTCGTTCCCGTAACCGTGACTGACCCTTTCGATCGAATTGTCACGGGCCTTGGCCAGAGTAATTTTGAAATCTACGATGACAAGGTGGAGCAGAAGATTCTGACTTTTGCCACGGAAGATGCGCCCATTTCCGTCGGCATGGTGTTTGATACGAGCGGTTCGATGTCGGACAAAATTCAGAAGTCCAAAGAGGCAGCCCTGGAGTTCTTTAAGACATCCAACCCCGAGGACGTGTTTATGCTGATCAGCTTCAGCAACCGTCCCTATATGGTGTCGTCGTTCACGGACAATTATGAAAATATCCTCGACAGAATGCTTTTTGTGAAGGCCGGCGGCCGGACTTCCCTGCTCGACGCCATATACCTTGGCCTGAGCCGCATGAAAAAAACGGATACCAGCCGGAAGGCGTTGCTGGTGATTTCTGATGGCGGAGACAACCACAGCAGATATACTGAAAGAGACATAAAGCGCGCCGTCAAGGAGGCGGATGTCCAGATTTACGCGATTGGGATTTTTGAGCCATTGGCTGACCGCGATCGAAGTCCGGAAGAGGCTGCGGGCCCGTCTCTCCTGTCCGAATTGGCCAACGTCTCGGGCGGAAGGATGTTTTCGGTTGAAGACCCCAGTGAGCTGCCGGATATCGCAGAAAAAATCTCAATTCAACTACGGAACCAATATGTCATCGGATACAAACCCTCAAATCTCGTGCGGGACGGGCATTGGCGCCGGATCAAGGTTAAGCTTAATCCGCCGCGCGGGCTTCCTCCTCTTCAGGTTTATGCCCGGACTGGTTACTATGCCCCAACCCAATAGGAGATCACCCTCGCGGTTGCCGTCTTCCATACAGGTTTTCCTGAGCATCCTTGCCGCCGTGCTTTTCTGCGCGAGTTTGACGGCGCAGGACGCGGCAGCCCCCAAGTCGACCGCCCCCGAATCCCAGAAAAAGAACGATCAATACAAGATCAATGTAAATGTGAACCTGGTGGTGCTTCATGCCACTGTGGTTGACAAGCAGGGACGCATGGTCGATGACCTCGGCGAAAATGATTTTCGGGTACTCGAGGACGGCATCCAGCAGAAGCTGTCGGTTTTCAGCCATGCCGACATCCCCGTGACCGTGGGAATTGACATTGATGACAGCGGCAGCATGCGCGAGAAGCGGGCGGCCGTAAATGAGGCGGCGGTGACTTTTGTGAAGACCTCCAATCCCGATGACCAGGTGTTCGTGGTGAATTTCAACGACGAATATTACCTGGACACACCCGGCAATTTTGCCAGCAACATGGAGGAACTGAAGGGGGCGCTGGCCAAGATCGATTCCCGTGGCGGCACGGCACTTTATGATGCCGTTTCTGCCTCCATTGACCACCTGAAACTTGGCAATCGCGACAAAAAGGCCATCCTGGTGATCTCTGACGGTGAAGACAACGCCAGCCGCTATTCGTTTCCGGACCTCCTGCGGCAGGCGCAGCAGTCAAACGCCGTGATCTACTGCATTGGGCTGCTGGGCGAGGAACACCCCGGGGGCCTGTTTAAGGTCCACGGTAGCGGCGACAAGAGGGCTGAGAAGGTGCTGAAAGAACTGGCAGAGGCCACAGGCGGAAAAGCATACTTCCCCAAGACCCTCGATCAGGTTGAGCCCATCTGCGTCAGCATCGCCCGCGACATCCGCAACCAGTACACCCTGGGATACTACCCGACGAACGCCAAAAAAGACGGCACCTTCCGCCGAGTCCAGATCGAACTCACCGACCATCACGATAGCAAGCATTACACCGTCAGAACACGCCCCGGTTACTACGCTCCAAAGGAAGGGGCGGAGGCCGTCTCAGCCAGCCGCCAATAACGACGGGCAGGGTTGCGGCTTTTTCCTGGAAGGCTCCGGGATGGGCTCCTCCTGCGTGCAATGCGGAGCTGTTGAATCCAGCTTGGTGTGCGCAACAGACAGGCGGGTGGTTGGAAAATATTACGACAGCAAGTTTGCCGTAGCGCCGCCGACAGCATTTTGCCGTCAGGAAGGCGGCGCCACAGGTGGTTTGATTTACCAAAACAGTTCTACTTGCTTGTGAAGCTCGTGTCCAGCGCCAGGTCGCCCCACTGAATCGAGAGATTACCTCCGCCGCCCTCAGCTTCCAGCCCGATGGTGACCATGTCAGCCGAATCATCCGCTTTGGACTCTTCCAAGGGTACCTTGACCAGGTCCTTGGAAGGATCGTGACTCGTTCCCCATTGCCCGTGCTGTGTGTTGAAAACCAGTTGCCACTGGCCACTATCCAAATGCTCCGCCCACAAGCTGTAAGTGCCAGCCGGAACGGTCTTGTCGCCGAACGCAAGATCCGTGCCGGTTACAAAAGTAGTGGAAGAGTCCGCGCCAAGCCGCCAGAATTTTCCCGTCGCGCTCGGCATGGCGAGCATCTGTTGAATCGTCCTGCCGTGAAGCGTAGGACGCCCATAATCGACGGAAACTGTTTTGCCGTTCACAGTGATCTCGCTTTTGCCACGCGCATTCGCCGCACACCCAGGCAGCGTGATCGCCAGTGCCACAGCCAACCCGAAGGTCATCGTCACTAGCCGTTTCATCATTTCCTCCTCAATGTCGTATACCCCTTAACCGCAGAACTTTAGGTTTTCCTATCCTACCGCGCTTTCAGCGGGGTGAGTATAAATATCGTTGCGGCCTTTGGCCTAACGGTCCTGCTGCTCCAGAATTTCCAGAAAGGCAGCCAGCCTGGGCGGCAGGGGCGAGGCAAAGCACATCGGCGCGCCGTTTCGGGGATGCACAAACTCGATTTGCGCCGCGTGCAGGAAGTTCCTGTCCAGCGTGGGCCGGTCCTGTGACCCGACTCGAACCTTGGCCGGTGCCCCGTACATGCGATCGCCGACCACCGGGTGATGAATGGAAGCGAAGTGGACGCGGATTTGATGGGTCCTGCCGGTATGGGGCTCGGCATCCACCAGCGTGGAGTGATGAAAGCGCCGCGCCACCCGGTAGAGCGTAAGGGCGTCTCGCGCCGCGATGCCGTCCACCTTCATTCGCGCCCTTTTGGCTGGGTCTCGGCCGATGGGCGCCTCGATTTTGCCCTGCTCCACCTCCACTCGCCCGTGGACCAGCGTGTGGTAGTGCTTGTGTACGGTTCGCGCTCGGAACTGGTCTGCCAGCGCGCGATGTGCGGCGTCGTTCTTGGCCACCACTATCAGGCCGGAGGTCATCTTGTCGAGGCGATGAACAATCCCCGGCCGCATCTCGCCGGCGACGGCCGAAAGACCGTTGCCCAGATGGAAGAGTAAAGCGTTCACCAGCGTGCCGGATCGGGTCCCCACACCGATGTGGACCGCCATGCCCGCAGCCTTGTCCACCACGGCGAGATCTTCATCTTCATACCGAATCGTCAGGGGCAATTCTTCCGGAAAGGCGTGGATCGGCTCATGCTTTGCCAGAATGCTGATGCACCTGCCGGCTTCCACTTTTTCACCCGCTTTGGAGGCGGGCTGGCCATCAATCTTCACCAGGCCTGACCGGATCAATTGCTGCAACTGGCTGCGACTCCAGTCGGCCATGCGCTCAGCAAGGAAAACATCCAGCCGGCGCCCGGTATCTTCATCCGCCGCCACAAACTCCCGCAACTCCTCACCTGGAGGCCCGTTATCTGGCATCAGTTTTTTGCTTAGAAAAAAGGATCTCTAGAAGCAGGAGCCCAGCACCCGCCACGATGGCGCTGTCCGCGAGGTTAAAGGTCGCCCAGTGAAAGCTCCGGTGATAGAAGTCGAGAAAATCCAGCACCTGTCCGAAACGGATCCGGTCCAGCAGGTTGGAGCAAGCGCCGCCCACCACCAGCGCCAGACCCACGCCGGTTCCCCAGTTCATTTCTTTGCTCTTCAGAGCAACAATCACGACGGCGATCAGCAACGCAATGGACACCCCGATCATCAGGACCATCTTCCAGGAATCGGAAGCGCCCGCAAAGAGGCTGAAGGCGATGCCGCTATTTTCCGTGTGAGTCAGATCGAAAAATCCCGGGATTACCGGGACCGCCACGCCGTGAGGAATAGTACACTCCACGAAGCTTTTCGTCATCTGATCGAATGCAAAAATCAGGACAACGATCAGCAGGTAGAGAACTCGATGGATCGCATGCGCGCGTCTGGCCAGCCATCCGAGGATCGCGGGAGTATCCACAGCCTGGGAGGATTCGTCCGCCATATCTATCAGTTTATCCGAGATTACATTGGGACGCATAAGCGCACGGGCTCCCGTGGGGTAAGGGGCCAAAAGGCCGCAGCATCAAATTACTCCCGTTCGCTGGGGGCTAATCTGCTTCGCCGCTCTCAATCTCGTGCAGGGCGGCCAGGCAACGCTCGCAGACTTCTGGATAGACGTCGTCTTTTCCAACCTGCTCCGAATAATTCCAGCAGCGGGCGCATTTGCCCCCGGAGGCGCGCTCGATTCTGATGTTAAGTCCCGGCAGAGGACTTTCAGCAGCGCTCGAAGTGTACGGCTCAAGGTCCACCTGGGAGACAATCAGGAGGGCGGGCAATTCTGCGCGATATTGTTCAAGCAGAGGCCCGAAATTCTCGTCGCCGCTCAGGAAGAGCCTTGCCTCGAGCGGACTGTGGATTACGTCCTCACGGCGCGCCGCCTCCAGCGCCTTCAGCGCAGCCCCGCGCACCTCGATCAACCGCGGCCAGTTGACAAGCTTTTGCTGGCAAGGTGCCGGAACCGCACCGCGCAAGCTGGACGCCGGAGTGAATTGCGCCAGGTGAACGCTGGGCTCGCGTGATGCGCCTGGCGGCAGATGTGCCCACACTTCTTCCGCGGTAAAGCACATCAGCGGAGCGACTGCCCGGACAAGCGTGTCGGCAATGCGGTAAAGCGTGGTCTGCGCGGCCCGCCGCCGCACCGACTGCGCCGGGGCGGTGTAGAGCCGGTCCTTCAGAATATCGAAGTAGAAAGAGCTCAGCTCGATGGTCGCAAAATCGTAGATGGCCCGATAGACCTTGTGGAAAGCATCCTCGTTGTAGGCCGCATAGACCCGCTCCAGCAGGTTTGCGGTCTCGATGTGCGCCCAGCAATCGATCTCTTTAAGCTGATCTCCTCGCACGCTGTCGCTGGACGGGTCAAAATCATACAGATTCGACAGACAGTAGCGGAAGGTGTTGCGCAGCTTTCGGTACGCCTCCGACAATCTGGTGAGAATATCCGGGGAGATCACAACATCTTCCCGGAAGTCGATGGAAGCCACCCAGAGGCGCAGGATTTCCGCTCCGTGCGTCTTGATGACCTCGTTCGGATCGATCACGTTGCCCAGCGACTTAGACATGGCGCGACCCTGCGCGTCGAGCGCCCAGCCGTTAGTGAGCACCGCGCGATAAGGCGCGCCGCCCTTCGTCACCATGCCTACCAGCAACGAACTGTGGAACCATCCGCGATACTGGTCGCCGCCCTCGAGATAAGCGTCCGCGGGCCAGGGCAAGTCGGGCCGGTGTCCCAGCACGGCGGTGTGGCTCGATCCGGAATCGAACCAGACGTCAAGAATGTCCGTTTCCTTGCGCAGATTGCTGCCGCCGCAGCCGGGGCAAGTGGTTCCCGGCGGAAGCAGGTCCTTAACATCATGCGTGTACCAGGCATCTGCGCTTTCCTTCCTGAAAAGCTCGATCGCTTTACGGGCAAGGCTCGCGTCGAGCAGAGGTTTGTTGCAATCAACGCAGTGAAAGATGGTGATGGGCACGCCCCACGCTCGTTGCCGTGAAATGCACCAGTCCGGCCGCGTGGCGATCATGTTGGAAATGCGCTCTTCGCCCCATTCCGGCGACCATCGGACCTTCCGGATCTCTTCCAGCGAGCGTTCGCGCAGCCGATCATGGTCAATGCTCACAAACCACTGTTCGTTGGCCCGGAAAATGACCGGATTGTGGCAGCGCCAGCAATGCGGGTAGGAGTGCGTCAGGCGGCCCGCCGGCCCGATTAGATTGCCGCGGGATTTTACCAGGTTGATGATGATCTCATTGGCCTCAAAGACCTTCTTCCCCTTGTATTCAGGCAGGCCTTCGGTGAACTCGCCCGCGTCGCCCACGGGGCTATAGATTTCGATGCCGTATCGCATGCCCGTGTCGTAGTCTTCGCGGCCGTGCCCCGGCGCCGTGTGGACCGAGCCCGTGCCATCTTCCGCCGTGACGTAATCTGCCAGCACACCCAGGAGCTTGCGCTCGAGGAATGGATGCTGGATCTCAATCCGGTCGAGCTTCCTGCCCGGAAAGCGCGCCAGCACTTCCGATGGATTTAAACCGGTTTCGGCCATGGTTGGTCCATGCCGCCGGGCCTCCAGAATGTAAACGGGGCCATTTTTGCTGCCGTCGCTGGCCGCCACGTATTCGAAGTCGGGGTGGAACGCTACCGCCATGCTGGCCGGAAGCGTCCAGGGCGTGGTGGTCCAGATAATGACGTAGACCTCGCGCCTCTTCAGTTCCGGTGCAACAGCGCTCAAATCCGAAAGCACCCTGTAGCGCACATAAATCGAGGGGCTGGTGTGCTCTTCATATTCAACTTCTGCCTCGGCCAGCGCAGTTTTGTCGTGAATGCACCAGTACACCGGCTTGAGTCCGCGGTAAACGTAACCCTTCTCAAGAAAGGTCAGAAAGTTTTCCGTAATCAGCGCCTGGTAGGAGGGATCCATGGTG
>Ga0079221_10000393_pt1 | contig 11992 bp, 13 predicted proteins | sample GAAS200_FD_75069 | JGI IMG/M metagenome (GOLD analysis project Ga0079221, IMG submission 75069) | Agricultural soil microbial communities from Georgia to study Nitrogen management - GA AS200 | ecosystem: Environmental > Terrestrial > Soil > Agricultural land | place: USA: Georgia | collected... | reverse complement strand
GATCGTGCCTTTGACAAATACTTCCAGGAGAATCGTCAAGCCCGCCCCCGAAATGGCCTGGAAGAGTTGAGCCCCGCGCGCCCATAGTTCGATCCACCCGGTCATTAGCCACCACTCTTTCGTGCTTGCTCGATCAGGCCTGCAATTCGGTCAAGCTCTTCGTCGGAAAGGCGCGCCGCCGTGGAGTCCAGCAGCGCCGCCACCGCCTGCGCGGCGGAGCCGTCGAAGAACGTGTCCACCACGTGCCGCAAAGCCCTGCGCCGTACGCGCCCGCGCGGCGCAGTGGGAAAGTAAACGTAACGGAGGTCCTTTTCTTCGTGCCGGATGTGCCCCTTCTCCTCCAGAATGCGCAGCAGCGCCCGCACCGCCGAGTAGCTGGGAGCGTTGGGAAGGGATTCGCGCACCTCGGCCGCAGAGGCCCGCTGGCGCTGATACAGAACGTCCATGATCTGGCGTTCGCGGCGGCTGAGTTTGTGATGTTCGTGTTGGTTCACCGCCCCTCCTTATGCTAGCCTGTTAGCAACGTGCTAAAATATTAGCACAATCGGAGAGAATGTCAAGCATTTTTTGCAGCGTACCTGATGCTGAGCGCGAAATGAGGAGAAATCGCCGGAAGAAAACGGCTCTCAGTTGGTTGTGATGTGCGGGATTTTGTGGGGAGATGGGGGCTGGACGGCGGATTCAGGGGGCTCCTCAAACACCTCTGCTGTGAACGCTTCGATCCGAGAGCCTTGTTTCCAGGCATCGGCGGACAGCCCCGCTTTAAGACAGGTTTGTTCCAGAAACTGCTCGCGGTCCCAGTTCCAGGTGACAGGGACCTGGGGCAGAAGCAGGCCGCGCCGGAAGCCTCGGCTGACAATCAGCCCGTGTTCGCCGATCACAATCTGATCGGGAGCAATTTCTTCTGGCGTACTGAGGATGGAAATTTCCACGTGCAGCAAGGGCGTTTCGTCAGGGGTGACGGGCCGGAATCGGGGGTCGGCCAGTGCAGCGGCTACGACACATTCCTGGATGGTCTTGTAGAGAGGCGCAGAACTCTGCACATGCCCGATGCACCCGCGAAGTTCTCCGTGCTTGCGCAGCGTAACAAAAGCTCCGCGGCATTCCATGAGGGCGGGCGCAGGCTGCGGAAGTTCTTTAGGCTCCAAGACGCCACAAACGCCTTCTTCCAGCGCCTGCCGAGCCAGCCGGAGCAGGGTTTTCCGGTTTTCTTCAGTGAGCGGCGACATCTTTCTCGCCTTCTTTGTCCTTGCCGCCCGGAATCACAACCAGTTGTCCGGGAGTCTGATGCTTCAGTCGGGCTTCCATCTTTCTGCGGAAATCCCAGAAATATTGCGTCCCTGAAATGAGCGCGAACACCACAACGGCCCAGAGCAGGAGCATCCCCGCGAGGAAGGTGGATGGGAACCGGGGCTCGAGGGTAATCACACTGATGGCCGCCACCTGCAGAACCATTTTCGTTTTGCCCAGCTCAGAAGCCTGGAGCAGAATTCCCTGCGCAGAGGCGATTGACCGAAGTCCGGTGACCGCCAATTCGCGACCCACGATGATGACCACCATCCAGGCCGGGACGAGGTGCAGCCAGACCAGCGAAATAAATGCTGAAGCGGTGAGCAGCTTGTCAGCCAGAGGATCCAGCAGAATCCCCATTGCCGTCACCTGCCCCCGCTTCCGTGCCAGGTATCCGTCCAGGAGATCGGTGGCTGACGCCAGAAGGAATACCACCACGGCCCAGATGTCCATGTTGTTTCCCTTCGTCAGCAGCAGGACGACAATAAGAGGGACGAAGAAGATCCTCAGGACCGTAAGTGAGAGAGGCAAATTCATATCAATTGGAGTTGCATCCCGGCGGAATTCTAAGGAGATTAGGCTCGCTCGCCAAGGTATTCCATGGATTTCAGCAGGGAGCCGGACTGACACCCACACTATAGCCAAGGCGCTGCGGAGTGTCAACGGAAGTCAGTGATCTGGCGCAAACATTTTTTGGGCGTTTATCCTATCGAAAACCGCCTGTAGATTGAAACGTGAACCTTCCATCCGCTGCATGGCGTCAGCAACCGCTGACCCAGAGGTCCCACGCCCGGCTACTCTGCCCCTCGAGGGTCCACGCTTCCGTGTCTGCTTGTTGCAGCTCCCCGCCACCAGCGCCCGTCAACGCAGAGGCGGCGCCGACCGAGCGGGAACCCGGTGTACCTCTCTACCGGACGGCATAGCCGGTCCCCGCATCCAGAGCCACTGTCCTATCAGACGGTGGCAAGCAGGCTACGGCTACCCGGAGAGGCTATACTCTTTAACCATGGATTTGACGGCAAAATGGAGGGTTGGCAGGCTACAACTGCAAAGGACCTTCTGCCCCGTGTTTGTGCAAAACTCCAGCCGCAGTTTCTGGCCTCATCAGACCACAAATCCCGCGCACCTATTAAGAGAGTCCTCATTAGTGTACCCTTAAGCTACTGAAAATAAAGATTAAAATCAGGCTGTGCTGAACAGCGGTTTTTAGAGCCTGATTTTCGATAGCCGCGAAAAATCCGGTTGTCGATCTGTTTTCCACAGTTTTTTCCACAGGTTTCCAAGCCGCAAAAATGCAGGAGCTTATCGGGATGCCAAGGCGCCGGTGGGTGGGTCGCTTCGAGGTTCCAGCTTTTGTCTCAGAGAACGCGCCAATTGCGCCCGGACGTGGACGCGGTTGTCTTCGTATCGGGTGGAAAGGACGTTCCCAGCCCGGTGCAACAGGGCCAGGCGCTCGCCGTCCCCGGCGGAGAACTCAAACTCTGTCTCAATAATCGGGTCGTCTTGCAGGGCGGAGTCAATGGCGTTCCGCAAGGTCTCGAAGCCTTCTCCGGTACGGGCGGAGACTTCCACGTGTCTGGAACCTTTCGGCAGGCGCGACCGGGCAGCTTCGTCCAGCAAATCAACCTTGTTCCAGACCAGGAGACGAGGCGTTTCTGCCAGCCCTATTTTTTCCAGCAGACCCTCGACGGTGGTCTCATGCTGATGCCGGTGGGAATGAGAAGCGTCCATCACGTGCAGAAGCAGGCTGGCTTCCTCCAGTTCTTCCAGCGTGGCGCGGAAGGCCGCGACGACGTGTGGAGGCAGCTTGCGGATGAATCCCACCGTGTCCGAAAGCAGCACCCGCCGGCGCGAGGCAAGCTGAATGGCGCGGACCGTCGGGTCGAGCGTTGCGAACAGCCTGCTTGAAGTGGAAGTGCGGGCGCGGGTGAGGGCGTTGAACAGCGTCGATTTTCCGGCATTGGTATAACCCACGAGGGACACGGTCAGGAACTGCTGGTCACGGCGATGGGCCCGGTGCAGGGAGCGCTCGGCGCGCACCTTGGCAATTCCGCGGGCCAGCCGCTGGATGCGGGCGCGAATTCGTCGCCGGTCAAATTCCAGTTGCTGTTCACCGGGGCCTCGGGTCCCGATGCCGCCGCCCAGCCTCGAAAGGCGAGTGCCATGCCCCGAAAGGCGGGGCAAAAGATAGGTAAGCTGGGCCAATTCCACCTGGAGCTGGCCTTCGCGGCTACGGGCACGCCGGGCAAAGATGTCCAGAATTAACTGGGTGCGATCGATCACCTTCGAATGGAGCGCCGACTCGAGGTTGCGAAGTTGTGTCGGGGTCAGGTCGTGGTCGAAGAGGATGACGTCCGCATGCGCCGCGCGGGCGGCCGCGTAAATCTCATGCGTCTTGCCCCGGCCCACCAGCGTGGCTGCATCAGGCTCGGGCGACTTTTGCAGCACAGAACCCACAACATGCGCGCCGGCACTGGCAGCCAGTTCGTGGAGTTCCTCCAGGCTTTCTTCCGGGTCATAATCAGCAGCAATCTTTCCCCGCCGCGTCTGAACCCAGCCTACCAGGTACGCTTTCTCAGAAGCCCGCTGCTGGCGAATTTCCAATCTATCCTCCCGGGGACACCTGCGAAGGCGCGGTGCTGTTTGTGCGATTCAACAGCACCGTTGAAATCGCGTGCTTGAATATCAACTGTTCCATGCCGTTGCTGTCCAGAATGACCGCAAACTTATCGAAGCTCCGAATTCTTCCGGTCAGCTTGACACCGCTCATCAGATAAACTGTGACGAGCGACTTTTCTTTACGCAGGGAATTCAAAAAACCATCCTGAATGTTCTGTTGTTTTTCCATAATGATCCTGTTTCCACCAGCGTATTCACAGCACTGCTATTCCTTACAAGGATACAACCTTCGACGAGCAGGGTGCCTCACTATATTTTGATGCAAGCCAGAGGTTCAGGGCATCCAACACCTGCCGCTGGAGCGCGATATCGTCTCCAAAACCTGAGAACCAGTGGATCGCCGCCTCCCGCCGGAACCAGGTCATCTGGCGCTTGGCATATTGCCGCGTGGCGGTTTGAGTGTCGCGGATGGCATCATCCGGCGAGCTCTCCCCGCGCAAAGCCGCGGCAGCCTGGCGGTAGCCAATCGAGTCCAGCGCTTTGATCGCCTCAGCATCCGGCCGCAGCAGCAAGCGGCGGGTTTCTTCTTCCAGTCCGGCAGCAAACATTGTTTCCACTCGCCGGTTGATGCGCGCATATAGCTCGCCCCTGTCCGGATTGAGGCCGATTTTGAAAAATTGGTAACCGCCCAGCGGCTCCCGGCCACCCGCCTGCAGCCCAGACATCGCGCGTCGGGCGACCACGCTAACTTCCACCGCGCGGATCGCCTTTTGTAGGTCGCGCGGATCAATCCGCATGGCGGACGCACGATCAAGTCTCCCCAGCAGCCGATGGACAAACTCGCGTCCGCGACGCTCTGCCAGGGCGCGCAACCGGGCCCGCAACTTTTCTGACCGTGGAGGTCCTTCAAACAGGCCCATCAGCAGCGCTCGCAGGTAAAGTCCTGTCCCTCCCGCCAGGATGGGCAGATTTCTCCGCTCGCGAATTCCCTCGATCACCTTAGCGGCTTCCCGGCGAAAGTCACCCGCCGTAAAAGGCTCCGCGGGATCGAGGCAATCCAGAAGGTGGTGCGGAATTCCTCTGCGCTCTTCGTGCGTCAGCTTGCCCGTTCCAATATCGAATCCCCGGTAGAATTGGACCGAGTCATAACTGACGACCTCGCCGCCCAGGCGCGCCGCCAGGAAAACCGCAAGCTCCGACTTGCCGGACGCCGTTGGGCCAGCAATGGCGATCAAGGGATAGTCTCGTGCTACCTCATCAACCATACCAGATGCAGATAACCGCCAAGAAGGATGCAAAGAATCACGGCAAGCAGCAGGAAAGCACCAAGCAATTGCAGCCTTGAAGGGCGCTCCATGACGCGATGAAAGGACCAAGGGCTTCGAGTATGGCGGAATTCAGAAACGTAATGCCACAAGCGAACTCTTGCCGGTCCCTGAATGTCGCCGCCTTTGATTCTAGCCGACCATCCAGAACCGTTCAATAGTTGGTGCCCATGTTGTAAAAGTAGATGAATTCCAGCACCAGGTGATTGCCCGTAAACTCTTGCGGCAAAGGTGGGAAAGGGTTGGACGCGCGTATGGATGCGAGCGCAGCCTGGTCCAGGGCGGTTGATCCCGAACCCGCCAGGAGGCGTAACTGAGGCACAGAGCCGTCCTTAACGATCTCAAACACCAGCGCCACGCGGCCCTTTTCTCCCAGCCGTGCCGATTCCGGAATCACGGCGTACCAGTTGCGCCGGACAATGTACACCACCCGCGCCAGGTAGGGTCCGAAGTTTACTCCACGCGTGTCGGATAGAATGATCGGTCCGGAAGTCGAAAAATTGGGCTGGATGTTCTGAAACTGGTCGGGCGAATCCCCCGGGCCGACCGGCCCAGGGCTGGCCGGGTTTTGGATGGCGGCCTGGAGCGACTGCTGAATGGCCTGGCCGGCGGTGTCGGATGGAATCCGAATGCGCGGGTTTCCGCCGGCAGCAGGAGGCTTAACAGTACTCAGGTGAAGCTGGGCCTCCTCCGGCGGTTCCTTCTTGGGTGCCGGCGGGGCAGGCGGAGTCGGCTTGGGCGCCTGCGCGGTTTCCTGGGGCGCAGGCTTCTCGGCCGGTGGCTTGGGCGGCGGCGCCGGAGGTCGATGGCCTCCGGCTACATCAGGCAGGCGTGTGTTGCCCCGCATATAGGGCATGTGCAAGCCCTTATCATCAACCTTGGGCGATTCGCCCTGGGCCCTGCGATTCTTGTCAGAGAGAGTATTGGTTGGAGGAGGCTTCTTGAGCGAACGCAGGAGGTCCGGCGGTAAATAGAGCATCGTCTGCTGCTGGCGCCGCTCTTCTAGCGGCTGAACCGGGATGGCGGCCACCCCGATCAGGCGGCTGAAGAGTCCCGGGGTAAACATTACGATCAGGCCAACCGCAATTTGCAGAAATATAGCGAGCAGGAAATATGTGCGGCGGCGCCAGCGGGCGACTTCCGTCTCGAGGTCAACCAGGAGCCGAAACTCGGGTTGGAGGCTCATAAAGTGTGAATACTTGGCGGGGTCCGCTCAATACCGGGCCGGACCTATAACTCGCCACTGTGACCTGCTGGCCTTGTCAAGGGAACCTTCACACGGCTCGCATGTTCTTCGATGCAAAACATGACCTTCTCGGCCAATGCCAATGCAGAACGACCCTCCCGGCCTCCCACCAGCGGCGGCCGCCTGCTTCGGACGCAATCGGCAAACGATTCAAGTTCAGCTTCCAGCGGGTCGGTGTTCTGCACTTCGAGTTTCCGAAACGCGATCGGCGGGCCTTGACCGTCATTACCCACGCTCAGAAGCAGGGCGTCCCGTCTGGAGAAATCGATGGAAATGTACTCGTGGGGCTGGAAGTATCGGAATTTCCGAACCTTTTCGGTGCTCACGCGGCTGGCCGTAAAGTTTGCAACCGCTCCATTTTCAAACTCGACCCGCGCGTTGGCAATATCAACGCGGTCCGTCAGCACGGGCAGGCCGACGGCGCGCACGTCGCGCACCCGCGCCTTGGCCAGCCAGAGGACCAGGTCGAGATCATGGATCATGAGATCAAACACCACGTCCACGTCCAGGCTGCGGGGACTGAACACTCCCAGCCGATGGACCTCAAAAAAAAGGGGCTGGTGCGTCACGGCTTTGGCGGCGAGGACCCCTGGGTTGAAGCGCTCCAGATGGCCTATCTGAAGGATCCGCCCTGTACGGTCTGCAATTTCGATCAGTTCATCGGCTTCTTCTAATGTACGCGTAATCGGCTTTTCAAGCAAAACATCCTTGCCGGCTTCCATCGCCAGGCGCGCCACGCCTGCATGTTCAGTGGTCGGGATCACGATGCTGACGGCTTCGACGGCTCGGAGAGTCTCCTCCAGGCTCCCGAACGCCTTCACACCCAGTTCGGCAGCCAGAGCGTCCGCGCGTTCGTGGTCCTGGTCGTAAACCCCTGCCAGCTCCGCGCTCTGAACGCGTTTAAGGGCGTATGCATGCCTTTTCCCGTGCTCTCCTACGCCAATAACGGCAACGGGCACTTTCCGCAACTCTGAAATACGGCCCTCGATCAGCCCCAGAAGCGGCCCCGCCCTGCGGCAAAGGATCTGCTAAACGTCCATTCCAATCACTGCGATGCCGGCCTGATTTGCTTCGCGGACCAACTGCTCCCGCTCAAACAGAAGGGTCCGTCCTGCATCGACGGCCAGCACCCGGGCATTCGCCCGCTGCATCACCCGGACGGTCCTGACGCCCACCACCGGAACATCGAACCGCATATCCTGCTGCGGCTTGCTAACTTTGACGACCACCAGCCGCTTTCCGTTACTCAAACCTGCGGCACGCTCGATGGACGCGTCCGTCCCCTCCATCGCCTCAACGGCCACACAGGCACGGTCGGCTACGATAATCGTCTGCCCGATATCGAGCCCGGCAATCTTTTTGGCGATTTCCCTGCCGTAAGCGATGTCGGCAAGCTCGGCTTCGTCGGGGCTCCTCTCGGTCATCGCACCCGCGTCCGCCAGCAGGGGCTTCAGAAACAGAGTCGAATCCACCACCTGGATTCCCCGCGCCTCCAGCATGCTGACAAAGGCGCCGATCAGCGCGTCAGTATTCTTGCGCTCCATCCCATTCAAAGTTCGCTCGATCACGCCATCCGGCTTGATGGAGCTGAAAAGCTGCACGTGTTTGACCTGCCCCGCCAGCACCACCTTGTTGACGCCACGCTCACTGAGCAGCTCCAGCAATCGGGCAACTTCGCCCAGGCTCAGCCATTCAATCTCACGCGCCTTCTTGCCAAGTTCCAGAAAGGCCTCTTCCTTGATGGCAACCACCAGAGGCTGAAGGCCCCGGTCATGCGCGGCTTCGAGCACCAGAAACGGGAAACGACCGTTGCCAGCGATGATAGCGTAGCGGTCATTAGCGGTCGTCGCGGCGCCAGGTTCAAGCCCGCCCTCACCCGTTTCGTGAATTCCTGTCTTTGTGGATTCTTCCGTCACTTGACCACACCGCGAGCTGAGGTCTTGACAAAATCAACCAGCGTCCGCACGTGAGAGGATCTGATGCCGCCGGCCTCAAGCTTCTCGAGGGCCTGAGTCGTATTCAATTTTGAACGGCAGAGAATTCTGAAGGCGGCCTGCAACTCGTCGATGTCTTCCTTCGGCAGGCCCACGCGCTCGAGTCCCAGCCGATTGGCACCGTAGACTCCCATGGGCCTGTCAGCCGAAGTCTTCGAATACGGAAGGATGTCCTTATTCACAATCGTGTAGCTGCCCAGAAAGCTGTAAGCGCCAATCCGGCAGAACTGGTGAATTCCGCAAAACGCCCCCACAATGGCGTGGTCGCCAACCTCGACGTGCCCGGCCAGCGAGGCCCCGTTTGACATGACGATGTTGTTTCCAAGCTGGCAGTCGTGGGCGATGTGGACGTAGGCCATCAGCAGATTATGGCTCCCGATGCGGGTGACTCCGACGTCCGCTGAAGTTCCCCGGTGAACGGTGACGAATTCCCTGAAGATGTTGCCATCGCCGATTTCGAGTAATGTCCGCTCGCCTCGATACTTGAGATCCTGCGGATCCTGCCCGATGGAAGCGTAGGGAAAGACCTTGTTTCCCTTGCCGAATTTCGTGGGCCCCTTCAGGACCACGTGGGACATGATCTCACAGTCGTCGCCAAGCTCCACCTCCTCGCCGATCACAGTATAGGGGCCGACCGTGACGCTGCAGGCAAGCCGGGCTTTGGGATGAATCACCGCGGTGGGGTGGGCTTTCATGAACCGGGCTTCTCCACGATGGCGAACAGGACCACGGCCTCCGCCACCAGCTTGCCATCTACGGTGGCGCGTCCCTGCATCTTGCCGAAGTTGTTGCGCCGGCTGAGAAGCTGCATTTCCACGTGGAGCTGGTCGCCCGGCAGGACGGGGCGGCGAAATTTGGCGTTCTCAATCCCGCTAAAATAAATGAGTTTCTTGTGCTTGTCCGGCAGGTCACGGTAAATCAGCACGCCGGCCACCTGGGCCATCGATTCGATAATCAGCACCCCCGGCATCACCGGAGCCCCGGGGAAATGCCCTTGGAAGAACTGCTCGTTGATGGTCACATTCTTCAGCCCGACGATTCGCTTGTCGGGTTCGATCTCAAGGATTTTATCGACCAGCAAAAAGGGGTACCGGTGCGGGAGGAACTTCATGATTTCCGCAATCCCGTACACAGGCCCCGCTTCTGGCTGCGAACGCTTTTCCGTTTCTGAAGTCACAGTTGGATTGTCCACAATGCACCATCCGACAGTTATCCTCATTGATCCGCGCGCCCGGACTCGACCTCGGCCCGAAGCACGCGAGCAGGAGACGGCAAATACCGTAACAGCATTATAGTCGAAAGGTTAGCGCGTTCCAAATGCGCGCTTCCGGCGGCTAGCCGGTCGGTTACGGCGCCAATGCCCTGTTTTCAACAGCCGTGCAGCGCGGGCGGGTTCTTCCGGTTATGTTACACTGGCAGGTTATTCCGACCCAGGGAGGCAATCACAGTGGCCGCACGCATTCTCGACGGCAACAGGATCCGTGACGAAATCAAGCAGGAACTCGTGGAGCAGATCCAGGAGTTGAAAGCGGCCGGCATCACGCCGGGTCTGGCGGCTGTGCTGGTGGGCGAAAATCCCGCATCTCAGATTTACGTCCGCAGCAAGGTCAAGACCTGCGAATCACTGGGCCTCTACAGCGAAAAGATCGAGTGGCCGGCCGACACCACCACCGAACGGCTGCTTAAGCTCGTGCAGGATCTCAATTCCCGCGATGACATCGATGGCATTCTGATCCAGCTTCCGCTGCCGCCACAGGTTGACTCCCAACGGGTGTTGGAATCCGTTGACCCGGCCAAGGACGTTGACGGCTTTCACCCGGTGAGCGTGGGCAATCTTGTCCGTAACCGCCCAGGGTTGGTTCCCTGCACCCCGGCAGGCATCATAGAAATCCTGCGCCGCAGCGGCATCACCATGAAAGGCGCGCGGGCAGTTGTGATTGGGCGCAGCGATATTGTGGGAAAACCAGTCGCCATGCTCCTGCTGCACAACCACGCCACCGTCACCATATGCCATTCCAGAACACGCGATCTGCCTGCCGTGGCCCGCGAAGGGGACATTCTGGTGGCCGCCATGGGCAGGTCCGCCTTCGTCACGGGCGACTTCATCAGGCCCGGCGCCGCTGTCATCGACGTCGGAATCAATCGCCTGACAACCGAGGAAGAGGTCCGGAAGATTTATCACGATCCGGCAGGGCCGCTGGAAAAATTGCGTGAGAAAGGTTCGGTGCTGGTCGGTGACGTTCAGCCGGAAGACGCCCGCGAGAAGGCAGGAGCCTTTACCCCTGTACCGGGAGGCGTGGGACCGCTCACCATCGCCATGCTGATGTCCAACACCGTCAAGGCGGCAAAACTTCGCCGGGGCATGAGAGCCGCCGCAAACGCCTAGCGCGGCGCCTGTCATTCCGATCCCGCGAAGCGGGAGAGGAATCTGCTTTGCTCTGGCGCACAAGCAGACAACGGTGCCGTGGAGTCCGTCGTTCGCGGTTTCATTCGTTGAAAGCCCATGAGCGTTCCTGCGCGTCATTTTGGTTTGACAGGCGGCATTGCCTCTGGCAAAAGCACGGTCTCCGCCATGCTCGGTGAGCTCGGAGCATACATCATCGATGCTGACAAGATCGGCCACGAAATGCTGGTCTCAACCTCGCCCGCTTTCCCTGAACTCGTGGCTGCGTTCGGGCGCGGGATTCTCGATTCCGCCGGCCGCATTGACCGCAGCAAACTCGGCCCGCTGGTTTTCGCCGATTCCGCAAAGTTGCAGCAGTTGAACCGCATCGTACATCCCCGCATCATTGAACGCATTGGCCGCTTGGCCGCGGAGCATTGCCAACGGAATCCGGGAGCGGTGGCAGTCGTCGACGCCGCGCTGATTTACGAAACCGGCATCCCAGGGCGTTTTTTGAAGACGATTGTGGCCTGGTGCCGGCCGGAACAGCAGGTGGAGCGACTGATCGCCAAAACCGGCCTCAGCCGCGAAGAAGCGGAGAATCGCATCGCCAGCCAGATGCCTACGGAAGAAAAGCGCCGCCGCGCCGATTTTGTGATCGATTGCTCCGGCAGCCTTGAAGAGACACGCCGCCAGGTCGGGGAGCTTTATCCCGTGCTGCATCAGCTGGTCCGAACCGAGTAACACGAGCGGCGCACGGGCATTTCCCACCTCACGGGCCATGCCGATCAAGACATCTTCCACCCGCTGTCGAAACCAACTGATTTTCTTCTTCAGTCGTGATAAAAATACCTCGCCCAGTTTTTATGACCTCCATCCAAAGGAGCACTCACCGATGAAAAAGAGTTCCATCGTTCTCGTTGCTTTTTTTGCCACCCTTGCGGTTTTGATTGGTTTTGAGCTCCGCGCCAGCGGGCAGCAGCACAAGGAACCGATTGGTTATGAAGACACGCCCATGCTTCCGGGAGGCAAGTGGCATGTTCATGACGGCCGCCGTCCGCACCCGCCGATCGTCACGCCGGGCACCTTCAGCAGCCAGCAGACTCCAGGCCAGGCGCCCTCCGACGCTATCATT
>Ga0079221_10000392_pt1 | contig 12010 bp, 11 predicted proteins | sample GAAS200_FD_75069 | JGI IMG/M metagenome (GOLD analysis project Ga0079221, IMG submission 75069) | Agricultural soil microbial communities from Georgia to study Nitrogen management - GA AS200 | ecosystem: Environmental > Terrestrial > Soil > Agricultural land | place: USA: Georgia | collected... | reverse complement strand
TTTATCGGCAAGGTTTGGCTGGTGGATTTGCTGGAAAAGATTCCGAGCATCGCACGCATTACTCTGCTAATCCGGCGCAACCGGACAACTTCGGCGCAAAAGCGATTCGAGAAAATCGTCGAAGAATCGCCGGCTTTGGATCCACTGCAGGAACTTCATGGAGGAAAGCTCGGCGCATTCGTGAATGAGAAAGTAGAAGTGGTCGAAGGCGACGTGAGCTTGCCGGGATTGGGCTTGGATGAGACCACACAGGCGCGGCTGCAGAAATCGCTCGATCTGGTGGTAAATAGCGCGGGCCTGACCGATTTCAATCCTGACTTGCGTGATGCTCTTTCGTCGAACGTGGATTCGACGCTTCATCTGCTGGAATTCCTGCGGAAGTGCAAGCGCGCGGGGCTGATGCACCTTTCCACTTGCTACGTCGTGGGGATGCGCGACGGGCGCGTCGGGGAGCAGTTGGAAGACAATTACAATCCGGCGCGGGATCCGCGATTTGATGCGGAAAACGAGATTGCTTCGCTGAGGGAAAGAATTCGGCGCATTGAAGCGCGCGCTGAGGGTCCCGAACTGAACAAAGCGCTTCGCCGGCAGGCTTTGGGGCGAGGCCAGGACGAAACCTCGGCCCCAGCGGCAGAACTTGAAGGTGTGTTGCGGCGCAACCGCGCGCGCTGGGTGCGCAATCGCCTGACGCACGTAGGCATGCGGCGCGCGCAGCACCTGGGTTGGCCCAACACCTACACGTTCACAAAGAGTTTGGGCGAATCGATTCTGGCGCGGCATGGCAAGGACCTGCCGATTGCCATCGTGCGGCCCTCGATTGTGGAAAGCTCGGAGCGTTCACCGTTTAGCGGCTGGAATGAAGGAATCAACACTTCCGGGCCGCTGTCGTATTTGCTGGGCACCAATTTCCGGCAGCTACCATCAAACGAGCGGAAATGCCTGGACGTGATTCCAGTGGACATGGTGTGCCGCGGAATGACGCTGATTGCTGCAGCGATCGTGGCGCGGTGTCACGCGCGTCTCTATCAGCTTGCAACTTCGGCGATTAATCCCGTTAACATGGGGCGAAGCATCGAGTTGACGGGACTGGCGCACCGCAAGTATTACCGCACTTCGCAAAGCGTGGAAAACTGGCTAAAGGTAAAATTCGAGACCATCCCCGTATCGAAGCAGCGCTACGAGCGGCTGTCGATTCCCATGCAAAAGGCGGTGGTCTCGGGAATCAACCGGGCAGCCACAACGTTGCGCATGAAGAAAGCGCCGTTCGCCAAAGCGGAGCGGGACTTGATTCGCGCGGAGAAGTTGATTGAGCTTTACGAGCCCTTCATTCTGCACAACGAACACGTCTTCGAATGCGAAAATGCGCGCCTGCTTTCGGCGGCGCTGCCCCCGGAGGAGCGGGCGCTGTTCAATTTCACGCCGGAAGCGGTGGACTGGTGGGATTACTGGATCAACGTGCATATTCCGGCGCTGCGCCGCTGGTGCTATCCGCTGATGGAAGGGCGGCCGCTGGAAGCGCGCGAGCCGCGCGTGCTTGACTGGAACGGGAACGGCGTACCGGCACAGCAAGAAGAGCTTTCCAAAGCGGCGCCGTCGTCCGACTGAGTATGGCGATCTTCGTCACCGGCTCGACCGGCTATTTGGGCAGCTACCTTGTGGCGGGACTTCTCTCCGGATACCGCGACAAACTGAACCTTCTGGTCCGGGCAAAAACGGAACAAGAGGCCCGGGAGCGGCTTTGGACTTCCCTGCAATTGCATTTTGATTTTCCGGAGTTTCTCGAATATCTCGATACGCGAATTTGCATTTTTGGCGGCGACCTGACGAGTGATCGCTTTGGTTTGCCCGATGATGATTATCACGGGCTGGTCGAAACGACGGATTCGCTAATTCATTGCGCGGCCTCGCTGAACCGCAAATCAGAAAAGCAGTGCCTGAATGTTAACTTGCGCGGCACCCTGGAAGTGATTCAGTTGGCGCGGCGCGCGCAGGACCATCATGGTTTGCGGCGCTATTCGCATGTTTCGACGGTGGCCGTTGCAGGGAAGAGAAAAAATGAAGTCGTGACGGAAGACGAGGCGATTGACTGGGAGCGCTCCGATTACGACCCGTATGCTCGCACGAAGAAGTTTTGCGAGCATATGGCAAACCGATTGCTTCCCGACGTGCAGAAGACGATTTTCCGGCCCGCGATTGTGCTGGGAGACAGCCGGCGGCCTGAGACTTCGCAGTTCGACATGGTGCAGGCGGTGCATTTCCTGGCGCGGATGCCTGTGCTTCCGCTGCGTCCTCACGATAGAATCGACATTGTTCCGGCGAATTATGTAGGCAAGGCCGTGGTGACCATTCATCAAAAAGACGCTCCTGCGCATGGCATCTATCACCTGTCTTCCGGCCAGGGATCGCAGACCTATGTGGAGGTAACAGAGGCCATCGCAAAAGCAGGCGGAATGCGCAGGCCTTTTTTCTGGCCGTGGATAGGCGGAACGTTTTCTCGAACGGTGAATTGGGCAGCTAATCGCAGAGGCGCCGTGGGCCATGCCGGTTCCTTGCTCAAAGTCTTTTGGCCTTACCTGGATTGGAATACCGTGTTTGACAACTCGCGCGTCGTGGCGGAGCTGGGAGAAGCGCCGGCAAAATTCTCCGCATACGCCGCCGGGCTGTTGAAATTCAGCCGCGAAAATCATTTTCGCTACCCGGCAAAGCCCTGGCCCGCCAATGCAGGGGTGGAGAAAACCGCAGTGGGGAGAGCCAGCGCATGACCGATTTTCTGCTGGTTGCATGGGTTAGCGCGCTGATCGAGATGCGCCGCTTTGGCTGGATGCTAGGCTTGGGCAAACCCTGGACGCCAGGCGAGAGATTAAAACTGCTCTTTGCGGGGTACAACGGCACGCGTAACACCGGCAGCGACGTGCGCGTGCAGGAAATGCTGCGACAGGTGCGTCATGTGCTGGGGGCGGAAAACGTGGACTTCAGCGTAATGACTCAGGACTTCGGGCGCACCAAGGGATATTTTGAAGGCACGAGGCAGGTACACTTGCCCGATGTTTTTCCCCCCTTTTTGTTTCGCGAAGCGCGCCAGAATCATGGCGTGATCGCTTGCGAAGGCTCGATGTTCAAGAGCAAGTTTGCGAACGCGTTGACGACGATGATGATTGGTTCGCTGGGGCTGGCGGCGGCGGAAAACAAGCTTTCGGTGGGCTATGGCGGCGAAGCGGGGCACATGGACGGGCTAGTGGAATCCATGTGCGGGCGCTACGTGAAAGACTCGTTGGTGATCACGCGCAATGTGGAATCGCAGCAGCTTTTAAGTTCGCTTGAAATTCCCACGGAACTGGGTACGGACACCGCCTGGACGTTTGAGCCGCACCCGCCGGAATACGCACGGAAGACGTTGCGTGAAGCAGGCTGGGACGAGAAGACGCCGATTCTGGTTTTGTGCCCGATTCACCCGTATGTTTGGCCGGTGAAGGCGTCGATTGCGAAGTTTGTGGCCCGCGCGACGACGGGAGCTTACAGAGACAGCCAGTACCGTACAGTGTATTTCTTTCAGTCGGGAACCAAGGTGGACCGGAAGTACGAGCGGTACATCTTGGCGCTTACCAAGGCCACGCAGTCTTTTTTGCAGCGGCACAGGGTGTTTCCCATTCTCGTGGCGATGGAACGGCTCGACGCCGATGCTTGCGGAAAAATTGCGGCGCGGATTCCGGGCACCCCGGTATTTACTTCCGACGATTACGACATGTTTCAGCTCGTTTCCATTTTGCGGGCGTGTTCGTACATGGTTTCTTCGCGCTACCACGGCATCGTTACGTGCATGCCGAGCTTGGTGGCTTCGGCGGGCGTGACGATGGATGAGCGCATCCGCAATCTAATGCGCGAGCGCGGCCATCAGCATCTTTTGTTGACCGTGGATGATCCCGAACTTGAGCCGAAGCTTCTGCAAACAATGGAAAAGTTGGTTAAGGAAGCAGAAGACGTGCGCGAAGGGATTGGACAAACGGTGGTGCGTAATCTGAAGGCGATGGCGCGGATGGGAACGTTCATGGAAGATGCCGTGCACCGGCAGTATCCGGAGTTCCCCATTCGCAGCGGCGTTCTTTCCTGGGAAGACTACTTGCCTCGGCTGAGCGAGAATCTGCTCCGACTCCTGGAACGGTATGACTCCTCGCCAATCACGATGGCGGCAACCCATTGATTTTTCATGTCAAATTTTCTTGAAAATATTTTTGCGCAGCTGAAAAAGGCGGATGTGCGCGTAGTGCTGCGCGAAATCCGCGGCGAACAATTCGTGAGCGTGACTGGGAGCGAATTGCTCCAGCAGGTTCAGCAGGTGCGGGTGTTCCTGCGCAATTCAGGCGTTCAGCCCGGAGACCGTTGTGCGCTGCTGGCGCCCAATTCCATCCGCTGGGTTGTACTTGATCTCGCATTGATGGCGGAAGGCGTGGTGGTTGTGCCACTCTATTCGCGCCAGTCGCCCGGCGAACTTGCCGCGATGATGAAAGACTGTCATCCACGCCTGCTGTTTGTGAACGATGCAGAACTCGGGGAGGCGGTGGCTCAAGTCTGGCGGGAAGCACCTCCGAGAGTTCTCTTTGAGCAGGTAGCAACAAAGAACGCTTCCGGAGATGGCCCTGCCGAAGGGCCGATTTCGCGAACGGATGCCGACATCGTCACAATCATTTACACTTCCGGAACGTCAGGCGAGGCGAAGGGTGTATGCCTGAACACCGGAAACCTGAACTATATGCTCGAGCGCACGACGGAGCGTCTCGGGAGATTGATGTCAGCGACGGGCGCCGAAGGGCCGGATCGAGTCTTTCATTACCTTCCGTTTAATTTTGCGGCTTCGTGGCTGCTCCTGCTTTCGTGTCTCACACGCGAGACGACGCTGACTTTGTCGACAGATTTGAACAAGCTGGCGGACGAGATTCGACTGTCCTCGCCGAATTACTTCCTGAATGTGCCCACGCTGCTTGAGCGAGTGCGGCGTGGCGTGGAAGATGCGCTTGCGAAGCGTGCCGCGCCTATTCGGTCTCTCTTCGAAAAATCACGCGCAGCCTGGCAGCGGAGAAACGCGGGCCGCGCCGGCGTGTTCGACAACTTCCGGCTATGGATGGCGGGGAAGCTCATCTTCAGCAAGATTAGGCAGCGTTTTGGGCGCGATTTGCTCGCTCTCATTTGCGGGTCCGCGCCGCTGGCTCCGGACACGCAGCAGTTTTTCCAAATGCTGGGGATTCCCGTTCTGCAAGCCTATGGGCTGACGGAAACCGCAGGCATCTGCACGATGGATGATCCGCGTGAGATTGCCGAGCCTGGTTACGTGGGAGCCGCCATTCCTGGGATCGAGATGAAAACGGGCGAGAACGACGAAATCATAACGCGCGGTCCGCACATCTTCCCTGGCTACTGGAATCGCCCTGAAGAGACGGCGCGTGTGCTCCGGGATGGCTGGTTTCATACGGGGGACCAGGGCGAGGTGAATGCCCGGGGAAAGTGGCGCGTCACGGGCAGGATTAAGAACCTGATCGTTTTGAACTCGGGACACAAGATCGCACCGGAGCCAGTGGAAGAAACAATTGCGCGTCTCCTGCCCGCGGCTCAGCAGGTGGTCATCGTTGGGAATGGTCGAGGATATCTCTGCGCGTTGATTGCGGGGACCGTGGAACTTTCCGCGGCTGAGGCGGCACTCGAAGTGGTGAATCGAGAACTTCCCCACTACCGGCAAATTCGAAATTTCAAAATGGTCGGCAATGCGTTCACGCCGGAAAGCGGGTTGCTTACCGCAATGGGCAAACTTCGCCGCAACGCAGTCAATGCGCGTTTCGCTTCCGAAATCAATGAAATGTACCAAGGGAAAAGAGAACGCGAAGCGGTCAGCAGGCAGCACGCATGAAGAGCTTCAAAGGTAAAACGCTGCGCTGGAAATGGCAGGAGGGACGCATCGAGCTGGTCCTCGATCATGAACCTGCCAATGAAATTGGCACCGCCATGCTGGAGGAGCTCGAAGTCTTTGTCGGTGCCTTTGACGCGCTTGCGCCGGAAACTTCCTCGTGCATTATCGCCAGCGCGCGAAAGTCCGTTTTCTCGGCGGGGGGTGACCTGCGTGAGCTGTACCATCAGGCAGCGTCGGTTCCCGAAAAAGAACGACTCGAAGGGATTCAAAGCTTCCTCAGGCGCGTTCATGCCGTCATGAACGCGCTGGATTCCGCTCCGTTCGTGACGATTGCGGCGGTTCATGGCGCCTGCCTGGGCGGAGGACTCGAACTCGCTCTCGCCTGCGACATCATTATTGCCGACAAAATGGCGCGTTTTGCGTTTCCGGAGCTTCGGCTTGGGTTCATCCCGGGCTTTGGCGGAATTCCGCGCCTGAAGCGGGATCTGGGAAACGCAGTCGTGCGGGACTTGCTGCTTACAGGGCGCACGCTCAACGCTACTCGAGCACACTCCGTCGGCCTGGTCGCGCAACTTGCCGGAGAGGGCGAGGCACTTCGTATCGCGCGTTCAACTGCCGCACAAGTTGCGAAGTATGATCCCATAGCCCGGGCGGCAGCCAAGAAATTTATGAAGCTGATTCCGTACGAAGAGCTCCAGTCCGAGATTGAACTTTTTTGCGAGCTCTTCACGCGCCCGGAGGTTATGGCGGCGCTGAAGAAATTCGTCGAAGACTCCGGCCCCATGCCTTACCTGCCCTAGGCAGAACTTTTGATGAGCACTTCAGGCAGGATTCTGAGTATTGACCATGTGCAGCTGGCTATGCCAAACGGCGGTGAAAACCGCGCGCGTAGCTTTTATCGTAACGTGTTAGGCATGAACGAAGTTCCCAAGCCGGAAGAGCTTGCCAAACGTGGCGGTTGCTGGTTCGCATCAGGAGGAGTGCAAGTGCATCTGGGAGTTGAGGAAGATTTTCGCCCGGCGAAGAAGGCGCATCCGGCGCTGCTGGTCGAAGGCTTGGACGAAATTCTCGTGAAATGTGAAAAGACCGGGGTTGCATCAAAGATGGATACAGAGATCGATGGGCGCCGGCGAGCGCATATCTTCGATCCCTTTGGGAATCGCCTGGAACTGATCGAAGCGAAAAGCGCCTGAGCCGGCCCGCCAAGTTTTTCTTCTTTCCGCGAGAATGATAGATTCAAGAAGACATGCGCACGCTCGAACAAACGACGCAGGAAGTGTTGGACCTGGCAACGAAACATTTTCAATTGCCTGTCGGTTCACTTGCGCCCGGGGATGATTTCTTCAAGAAGCTAGGGATTGACAGTCTGCAAACACTCGAAATGCTGTCACGCCTAGAAAATCATTTTGGCATCGAGCTACCCGACTACGAGGTCCAAGGCGTAAGCGACTTCAAGACCTTGGCCGAGCGCATACAGTCCCGCCTGTAATGCTGGACCTTTCCAAATATCAATCCGTTGGAGAAGCGTTGAGTGATGCGCTGGACCGCTTCGCGGGCGAAGTGTGTTTGATCGAAGCCGACCGCGATCGCGAGAAAGAGCGGCTCACCTATCGTGATTTCCAGCAGCGCGCGCATCCGGTGGCAAAGGCTTTGCAGGATGCAGGCTTCGCTGCTGGACACCGCGCCAGCATCATCATGACGAATCAGTCGAAGTGGCTGATTTCTGCCTATGCCGTTTTCTTCGCGGGTGGCGTGCTGGTTCCGCTCGACTACAAACTCACGCCTGATGAACAGTGGCAACTCCTTGACCATTCAGAGGCGACGGTACTTATTACGGAGTATCCAATCTGGCGCCAGCTCAGCGTTTCCACATGTCGTGCATCGGCAGGTGTGCAAACCGTTTTGGTGACTGAGGCGCCGCCCAACGTCGAACTGGCAGGGGCGAAGCGTTTGGAAGAATTTCGCACTCAGGGAGAGCCAGTTTTCGTTCAGCGCAAACGCAGCGACACGGCCTGCATCGTGTACTCCTCGGGAACTGGCGGCCGCCCCAAAGCCTGTATGATGACGCACGAGAATTATCTAGAGCAGTGCGTCGCTCTCACTTCGCTCTATCCGTTTTGGCCGGGAGTCCGTTACCTCAGTATCCTGCCGACAAACCACGCCATCGATTTTATGGTGGGATTCTTCGGACCGTTTACCTGTGGCGCCGCCGTCGTGCATCTGCGCACGCTGCGCCCCGAGTATGTGCGCGAAGCCTTTCCAAAATACAAAATCACCTACGTGAGCCTCGTTCCTCTGGTCCTGAAGAATTTGCAAAAAGGCCTGCAGGCGCGATTCGACGCTTTGCCTCAAGGCAAGCGCAGAGTGTTCGACGCCCTCGTCGCCATCAACAAGATGTTGACGAGGAGCCGGCCGCGCCTGGGCGTTAGCCGGCTGCTGCTGAAACAAGTGCACGAGGCCTTCGGGGGTGAATTGCGAGCCATCATCGTGGGAGGCGCTTTCACTGAGCCACAGACGTTGCAGTTTTTCTACGATCTGGGAATTCCGGTGGCCAATGGCTATGGACTTACCGAAGCCGGAACAGCGATCACCGTCAATGACCTAAAGCCGTTTCGCGCGGATACGGTCGGCAAACCGCTGCCCGGAATGGAAGTGCGTATCCTGAATCCTTCTGGTGACGGCGTCGGTGAGGTTGCCGTGCGCAGCAAAACGGTCATGGCCGGCTATCTCAACGACCCCGAGCTCACTGCCGAGACGATTGTGGATGGCTGGCTGATGACTGGCGACCTGGGGAAACTCGACGAGCACGGCCATTTGCAGTTGAGCGGGCGCAAGAAAAACATGATCGTCACGGAAGAAGGGAAGAACATTTATCCCGAAGATATCGAGAGCGTCTTCGAAGGGCTTCCCGTAAAGGAATTTTGCGTCTTTGCCGCGAACTATATCTGGCCAAAACGTTCGATGACCGGAGAGCGGCTTGTGCTGGCTCTCCATCTGGAGCAGGGGCAGCCCTATAGTGACGAACTACGGCGCGAGATCAACGCGCGCAACCAGCGCCTGCTAAACTATAAACGGATTCACGGGGTTGTTCTCCTCGAGGAGGAGTTTCCGCGGACTGCTTCGCTCAAGATTAAAAGGAACGTTTTGGCGGAGCTTCTCGCGGAGTTGGACGGCAGTACCGCGGTTTTGCCGCTGTGAATCTTTGCGATTCTTCGTGAATCTTCTTTGCTAAGAATCCGAAAACGGGTTGCCCTGAATGGAAAGATTCTTTGCCATCGTGAATCCCGCCGCAGGTGGCGGCCGCTCCGCGAAGCTTGCGGGACCTGCGCTCGCCCGATTGCGCCAAAACAAATTGCAAGTGGACAGTGTCGCTTCCACGGGCCCGGGCCACGCTGTCGAGCTTGCGCGAGAGGCCTACAATCAAGGCTATCGGCAATTTCTCGCGGTCGGTGGCGACGGCACAGCCCACGAAATACTCAATGGCATCTTTGGCGGTCGCAAATTCGTGGAACGCGTCGCACTGGGGTTTCTGCCGCTGGGAACGGGCAACTCCTTTCTGAAAGACTTTACGAAAAATGGAGCGGAAGCTTCCACAGAAGCTCTTTTGCAAAATCGCAAACGCGCCGTCGACCTGATTCGTTTGAATCACGCTACCGGCGAAGTTTTCTCCTTCAACCTGTTGAGCCTCGGGTTCACTGCAGATGTCGCGGCTCTCACGAACCGCGCTTTCAAGCCTTTAGGTCCCCTCGGTTACTTGCTCGGCGTATTCGTACGCGTCGCGCAACTGAATCGTCGCTCGTTTGCCCTGCGCTGCGATGAGGATCAGGAATGGGACGAGCGGCGCTCGCTCTTTCTTACTTTCAGCAACAGCAAATACACTGGCGGCACCATGCTCATTGCCCCGCAAGCTGACCCCGCGGACGGCTTGATTGAGTTTGTTCGTTGGGGCCCGATCGGAAGGCTTGGATTGCTGCGCAATTTGCCACGCCTCTATGACGGCTCGCACATCGAGCATCCGCTGGCTTCCCGCCGCGCCGTGCGCCACGTGGAGTTCAACGTCTCCACCCCGCTGGACATCATGATTGACGGCGAAGTCGCCACGCTGGAATGCCGCTCGCTCGATATCCTTCCTGCCGCCATAGATGTGTTTCTATGAAACAAATATGGTTCGCGCTGCGCAGCGTATTTCTCTGGATCGTCAGCGGCTTACACTTTTTTCTCGTCGTGCCAGTGCTGGTGTTCCTGAGTATTTTTCTCGACCCGCACAAACACGACTGGCTTCAGCGCAGCTTGTGCCGGCGCATTGCATTTCTCTCGGGGGCAAAAGTCGAGGTTCGCCATGCTTCCGGTTTCGATCCCCATCGCACCTGCTTCTTTTTCTCAAACCACGTTAATTTGTTTGACCCGTTCATGCTGTACTGCGCCATTCCGCAGTTTGTGCGCGGCTGGGAATTGGAATCGCACTTCAAAATTCCTGCTTACGGCTGGCTGATGAAGCGCTTCGGAAACGTGCCGGTTCCGGACGTCCGCCGGCCGTCCGATTTGAAACGGATGTGGCGCCTAACGCAGGCAGCTATCGATTCTGGCACGAGCCTGGTTATTTTCCCCGAGGCCAAACGCACTCGCGACGGTCATGTGGATGGATTTCAGGATGGCGGATTCCGCGTGGCGCAACAACTCGGCGTGCCTATCGTTCCCGTCAGCCTGGTCGGCTCGTTCCACCATTTTCGCACCGGGCATTGGATGCTTTGGCCGGCAAAGATCACCGTCTACTTGCACGACATCATCGAAACAAAAGGCCTCACTAAGGAAGACGTGCCGGCCTTACGCGACCGTGTTCGGAAAATCATTTCCGCAGCTGTGGAAACTTCGCTAGAGCCTCGGAATTAAGCACAAGGTCATTTCATGGTTTCAGGATCGAAGATTTCGAGATTGTATTTCTGGGCAGCGGCGGCCAGCTGTCGGTCCGATGATGCAAAAATGAGAGAGTCGCCGCGCTGTAAGAGCCTTCCGCTTAATCGGGCAGTGTCGCGGAGCCAAAGGGCCGATGCGAGATGCACGGCGTCGGCACTCTTCAGAGGATGTGCCTTCAAGATGTCACGTATGAAGCCCAGAACTCCCACGTCGAGACCGATCGCTGTAAACCCCAGTACCCAGTCTGTGTTGAATCTATCGTGTACGGCCGCAGCCTCGCTCAGCGAAAGCAACTTCTCTCGAGTTCTCCGAGCGACACTGGAATGGACTTCGGGGTAAGTGAGTACGGAGGTGAAAACGGGCCTGGCATTTTCGGTTTCGACTTGTAACCTCTTGTTGAGAGAGTCTGAACCAGTCTCGTTATAGTAGTGCTTCACTAAGGCGGAAGAATCCAGATAAAGCACTACCTGCGGTCCTCGATGATCATCTGGGAAGCAGACTTACCGCGCGACGGTACAGCGCGAAACTTGCCGAGGCTACCCTTAGCAAGCCGGATCTTCCCCTCCGCGTCGAGCCGTCTCAGCACATCCATCAATGTTGGCTCCGCCGCCGTGTCTTCGTCGGGAGGACTAACCTTCGCTACTGGTCTTCCTCGATCAGTCACAATCAAGGTGATTCCCTGGCGAACCATGCGCAGATACCGTCCCAGACGGTTCTTTAGTTCCCTGCTACCGACTCTTCGCATGTAGCTACCTCACACTTCATTGTAGCTACTTCGATAACTCACTGCAACTACAGGGAAAGCTTGATTCCCGCCAATACACGTCCGGCTTTGGTTTCCTGCCACGTGAAAATGATGCGATGAATGACCGTAATGGTGGAAACGACAGCGATCACCCACAGCACAGGTCCCATGCGATTGAAGAGCCCGCCAATAATCAGAAGCACCAGCCGCTCCGGTCGCTCCATGAATCCCACTTTGCATAGTGGAATCAGCGATTCGGCGCGCGCCCTTGCGTAACTCACCATCACCGAACCTGCGGTAGCCACTGCAGCCAGCACAACGTACGGCGTGCGGCCGCTCACGGAGTAATACACGAGCAAGCCCATGTACAACGCCATATCCGCGTAACGGTCGAGCGTCGAATCGTAGAACGCGCCGAACGCTGTGACGCGGTTCTGCTTTCGAGCCACCTGGCC
>Ga0079221_10000391_pt1 | contig 12012 bp, 7 predicted proteins | sample GAAS200_FD_75069 | JGI IMG/M metagenome (GOLD analysis project Ga0079221, IMG submission 75069) | Agricultural soil microbial communities from Georgia to study Nitrogen management - GA AS200 | ecosystem: Environmental > Terrestrial > Soil > Agricultural land | place: USA: Georgia | collected... | reverse complement strand
TTGTCCACTAGTGTTGTGTCCGGGAACGTGTTCACATCGTCGCTGGATTTTTCCCGAATCGAATCGGGTGTCGCGGTCCAGACGAACGAAGTCGCACCTCCGCATTGTAGCGATGAACGAAACATCCCATTCGTAGCACGATCAAATCACAACCAACGCGGTCCTCCAAGCTGACGCGGTAGGATCCGCGGTTTCCGCTACGCGCAGAGGTGAAACGGAATGGGCACCGAGCAAAAAATCATCGTGGATCGGCAAGTACCGCTGACGCCGACGGCAGAGTGCCCAATGCAAACCTACCGAAATCGGGCCTTGGATATTCGTGTACGCTTTTTTGCTTCCGTCTCCACCTGAAAACGAAGCCATTTTTAATGGCCACCAGGCTCTCACCCAACCAGCTTAAGAATCCCACTTAGGTCGGACGATGACGATGATTCGGTTCCTCGCGGTATGGATGGGCCAATTGCAAGAGCTTGGGAATGGTCCTCAAACCAAACTAGAAATGAAGCGTGTTCGGCGCCGATCAGGCGCTGCTGATTAAGCCATGTGTAATAGGCTCCCATCTCAGCATCGATGAGCGATCCAAGCGGATCGGTCTGCAAAGTCGTCGGCATTGCCGACAACATCTCATTTATGGGCCGCTGCCGTTGCCTCGGAGCAAAGCGGACCAGCAACGTCAATGGCTGTGCGCGCCGGAGTACTTCGCGAGCAGCCCATTGGGCAAACGTTGTGCTGAAGATTTGGGTTCCGGAACCTTCCGTCAGTAAGGCCACTTTAAAACGATTAAGAATGGCATCGGCCGGCGATTTGCTGAAGCCAAGGTCTTCCGGCCGCATTTGAGCGAGAAGGCTACGGAGGGCCTCTGGCCCTCCGACGCCGGAACTGATACCGCTCTGCATTTTGCCGAGGAGCACCTTGCGTGGAGCTTCGAGACCGCCATAGGAGACGTTCGTTACACCTGGGGCCGTCATTTCAATCGCGTGTCCGCCTTCTACGTACCAGTGGGCGTAGGGCGCTGGATGCTGCTGGGCACGTTTCGCGAGTCGATCGAAGAGAAAATTAAGGCCGTTCTCCGGCTTGACATCTCTGAAGTAAGTACCATGCGGATGAAGTTTCTGGAATAAGGCATCGCTGTATTCACCCACCCCTTGGCCCACAACGACGATTCCCAGACGAGGTATGGCAGGCACTTCCTGCCGAACAGATGAACCAATCGAACTTTGATATTGGTCAGCGGCAGCCCGAAAGGATTCCATCTGATGAGTAGTCCACAGATCGGCCGTCAGCCGCTCGACAAAATCGCGCGGTGACTTTACCCAGTCGCCGTCGTCCAATGAACGCGAAAGTCTCAATTTGGCGAAACCGGCGACCAGCGACGCAAGCGCGCGGGGCTCCAAGGAATTCAGATAGGCTAACTGATTTTCCAGCTCCTTGCGTTCTGCAGGAAACTTCCAGTCATACTCGATCACTTCTTCCAGCAAGATCGAGAGCATGATTTCCGGCAGTTTTCGGAACAGTGTCAAATTTTCGAGGGCTATTTGCCTGGCTTGTGGCGGGTAAGAACTGAATTGGTTCGGTTTCAGGTCGCCGGGATGCATACCTCAAACAACCTCGGGCAGCGGATGGCCTTGGGCCGCTTGGGCGGAACATCCGAGCAGCGCGCCTAACGTTGGCACCAAATCTATGGATTCAATTCGGCGATCCACCGTGATTCCTTCACGTATGCCCGGTCCAAGGGCCATCATCCACGTAGTCCGAGAAAGAGCATCACCGGTGCGATGGTGTTGGAAGCCGTTGCCGCCGGCATCCGTGTCGGAATCTCGTCCAAAATCGGGAAGTATAAACATGGACGTCTTTCCCTCATATTCGGGTTCGGTCTGGATCGTGTTCCATATCTCTGCGCAGAGGCGGTCAGAGCGTCGGATGCCTTCCAGGTACAGCGAAAAACACCCGGAATGAGCAACATCCATATCGTGTAGCGTTATCCACAAGAGCGATGGAGCGAGTTCTCGCATGAGCTGATGGGCAATGTAGACCGAAAGCTCGTCCGCGCTTGAAAGTGTAAGTGCGTGTGCTGTGAAATCCGAGACGGAAAGTTTCAGAATACGATCCAGCTGATTCAGGTGAAATTCCCTGCCGCTTAGGTCAGGTGTATAAAGCGGACTCTCGTAATTGTCCTGCAACAAATTCCTGTAATTCGGATTGCTGCCGGATATTGAAGCCGCGAGCAGATGTTTGGGAAGAATAACGCCGGCTCCGAAGTTCGGGCCATATGACTTAAAACTGCTTTCGCCGAGAAAATTGAAACCATTGCTGGGTGCAACGACCCATGCATCAGTGGCCGGACGTTTCAAATCCTTCCTAAAGTACTCAAAAATTGTTGGGTGTTCCGGGGCAACCGTTGCGAAATTGTTGAACGTCTCGTAGACACCAGTCGCGAGACTCGCTGTCGCAACATAGTGACCCAAAATACCTTGATTCACGACCTGGGTAAAAAACGTGGCTCGCGGAATGAGTTCGTTAAGAAGATGCGGAATGTTCTTCTGGCCGTCAGGAGCAAAAGTCTCCTCATCGCGCGCACCGCCACCGAACGTGACAACGACAACCTTTTGGCTCGGCCGTGCCGCGAACGCCCTCAGTGGCGCGAAGGTCGACAATGCGCTTCCCACGCCTAGGGCAGCCGCGCCGCGCAAGAAGTCGCGCCGACTCCTGGAGATAGTTTCGGAGAGCTCCCGTGACGAGATATGGGTCCTTATCATCGGCTACAGGTCGTTGTTAATCGACGCCGCAAAAGTTCTTTGAAGCGTAGCGTAACAAAAAACTGCCGACCAGTAAGTCCCAGAAACAGACTTACTGGTCGGGCAAATACTAACAACTAAAACAACAGTTTCAAGGAGAACTGAAAGAATCGCGCATCCGGTGTGTTGGACTGGAACGCGACCGACGAAGTAATCTGTCCGGCCGAGGCTGTAATCCCAGACGAAGGATTCGCCCATGAAGGGTGATTGAACAGATTGAAAACGTCGGTGCGGAACTCGAGCCTCTTATCTTCGCGGATCGTGAAGTCCTTGAAGAGCGAAAGATTGATTCTGTAATAGCCCGGCCCGTAAACTTGGGGCGACTTGAAGCCTCCAAAGAACGGAAGTGCCGCAGATCCCGTGAGCCCACCAGCCGGAACAAGAAGACCGTTAGCTGATGCAGGGTCCGCGAACGCGCACGGATTGTACCAATGCTGTATCGTGTGAACCACTGTTGGACAACCGACCGTTGCCAAGATGGGATTCTCCGGGTCCGGCGTTCCTCCCGGCTTAAACGGGTCTCCAACTTGGACTGCAGGGGGCGTTGCTCCCACTGGTGCCTGCCAATTGGCAGTCCCTGGCTTGTTACTGATGGTAGCCGTTCCGATATTAAACGGACTACCGTTCTGGGCAACAACGGTGAAGCTCGACGCCCATCCTCCGACGGCATAGTCAAGCAGGTGGGAGTTGTTAACGAACTTTTGGCCCTTCCCGAAAGGCAACTTGTAATTGCCATTCAAAGTGAAGCGACTCGCCATACTTCCCGAGGCCGCGACTTTCGTCAGTCCAAGATCAAGCAAAATCGGGCTGCTTGGTGAACTAATGGACATTTGATGCGACCAAGTGTAGTTCGCGGCGAAAGTAAGGTTCTTCGAGGCGCGGCTGGTTAGAGTCGCTTGGAGTGAATTGTACGCACTTTGGCCGAAGAACGACGAAGTCGTCATATTCCCGAGAAAAGGCCATGGCTTCGTCAACGCACAGGTCGCCTGGTTAGCTGTAGTGCAAGCGGTCGCCGTTCCGGACTTTAATACATAATACGTGTTGTTGAGGTTGTAGCCCCCGGCCGAATGATGAGTCTGTGTACCGACGTATCCGAGGGTGGCCGCAATGCTGTGCGTAATCGAATACTGTGCGCTCAGGTTGTAATTTTCGGAGTAGGCCTGTTTTGTGTTTACTGCCGTGCCGTTTATCGTGGGACTGGTAACGGCGGCAACGACGCCTGGGAGGGTAAATTGACCGCCGACCTCAGCGTCCCTAAAGCCTGTCGTGAGAGACAGCGGGTTACCGAGATTCGAGGCTGCAACGGGACAATTCGCAGGCGACGTACAAGAACCCGCAGTGAAGTTTGACGTTGGAAGGAATGGGAAGTCCGCGCCGGGATTGGGCCCGTAACCTATTGGACTAAGTCCGCCGAAGAAAATACCGTAACCGAGGCGCACCACAGCCCGGTCGGTTAGCTTGTAGGCGGCGCCAAGCCGAGGCGCGAAGTTGAACGGTGCCTGATTCACCTCGTACTGGTTTGCGGTGTAGGCCACTGTAATCCTAGGGCCCGCGATCGTTGCGAAATTCGGTCCCATGTCCACCGGTTTGCCGTTCGGTTGGTTCGGAATCAGATATATTCCAGTGCCGCTGTTTGGGCCAAGCGTACTAGTCGGCACAAGGTTCGCCTGATGCCCCTTGAGCTCTTTTACGGGTGTGGGATCCTCCCAACGGACACCGAGTGTAAGCGTCAAGCGTCGAGTCGCCTTCCAGTTGTCCTCGGCGTACAATGCATTGTCCCACCGCAATTGGTCCGTTCCGGCATACCCGCTCAATTGGGCGCCATTGATTTTGTCGAGAAGGAAGTCAGCCAAAGCAAAACCGTTTGCAGATCCTGTCTGCGTGCCAGTGTAGAGGCCATTAAACGTGTACTGGCCGTGAGGGGACATCGGCTGGATCGTCGAGTAGCGGATGTACTGAAGGCCGACACCAAACTTCAGGGAGTGGTTGCCCAGAATCTTGGTAACGTTATCCAGGACTTGAATGACGTTCTGATGTTCAGTCGTATACATCCACTGCCAACCACCAAACTGGGCCATCCCGGTCATCGTAACTTGAGTCAAACCTCCCTCAAGCGGCGTCCACACTGGGATTCCGCCGAAGCCTAATTGCTTTGAAATGTCCTTGTCGGCATTCACTTGTCGAAGGGTGAAGTGCCCGTAGTTGTATCCGACGCGAAACTCATTGGTGACAGTCGGTGTAAAGATATGCGTATAACTGATGGCCGTGCTCTGTCCCAAAAATGTGCTGTTGCCCGTATCGTAGAAGTTGCCGCCGTCCAGAATCATTCCGAGTGGCGGCGTGTGGAACTGTTTTCGAAGCGAATCACTGAAGCTCCAGAAAAACAGATCTTTCGGCGTAATGTTCCAGTCCATACGGCCATCGTAAGAAAATGTATTGTCTGTAATGGGTCGAACGACTGTGCAATTGTTCGCTGAAACAGCCGGCGCGTTGGGACAGGGATATAGCGACAAGATATTCAATGCGGCGGCATTCATCTTTAAGTTTGGGTCTAAGTCCAGCCTGTTGCCGGGAATTATTGCGCCTGTGCCGGGCTCGCGAAGCTGAATGGCGGACGATCCCGACCACGAGGAACTGAGTAATTCGCTGAAGTCCCCAGTGCGCATCTTTGCCGTTGGCACCTCAAAAGTGTTGTTTGCGGAGTCTACTCCAGCAATACGATTGTTTTCGAGATCACCAAACAGGAAAATCTTGTTTTTGATTATCGGTCCACCAAGTGTGGCGCCGAACTGGTTCTGATGGTAAGGAGGAATTGACTTGAAATTCCAGTCTTTCGCATCCAGCACGGTATTGCGGAAGTATTCCCATATGGCTCCGTGAATCTGATTTGTTCCAGACTTAATGGCGGCGTTTACGACAGACCCGGAGGAATGGCCGAACTCCGCACTATAATCAGCAGTCGAAACTTTGAATTCGGAAAGCGCGTCCGGTGGTGGCCGCACGGTATAGCTTGCCTGATTTAAGTAGTCGACGACGCTAACATTGTTGTCTACGCCATTTAGCATGAAATTGTTTTGCGTCTGCGATTGTCCGTTGGCCGAGAAATCACCCGTGCCTCCACCGCGACTGGTGCCAGTTGGCGTGATACCGGCCGCCAATTGCGCGATGTACACGTAGTTTCTGCCATTCAACGGAGTGTCATTGATCGTGTTCGTTGAGAATGATTGACCGACCGATGCATCCTCGGTCTGCATTACCGGGGGTGCGGCAGTCACTTCAACCTGCTGACTGACCTGCCCTAGCGTGAGCTTGATATCGGCCTCGAGGCGCTGTTGTAGGCTCAGCTGCAGGTTCTCCTGAGTAGTCGTGGAAAACCCCGACGCCGTCACGGTTATCTTGTAGTTTCCAATTTTGATGGGTGAAAACGTATAGACGCCACTCTGGTCAGTAGCTGCCTTCAAGACCAGGCCCGTGTCCGTATTCATGAGTGTAACTTGCGCGTTGGGAATCGCCGCGCCGCTTGGATCGGATACAATTCCCGTTATCGCCGCCTGGTCAGCCTGCCCATAGGCCAGGTTTACCGTCAAAGTGAGACACACCACGCTCAGAGCCATTAGGAACACAACCGCTCTGATGTACGTCGGCCGAGCCATTTCGCAAATTCTTATCACTGAGCTTGTCCGCATCGAGACGAACCTCTCCGGTGCGTTCACACGCACCTCGGATAGATTTTGGGTGACTCAAAGCTAGGGGCAATTTGGCGTTTGCGAGTTTAGCTTGCCCGACTCAACGCGCCACCCCCACCGCACGAGATGTTGCTATGTAGCGCCGATTATGCCGCGAAGGCAATCGTTGCGGTTTGCTCAATTCGATTTGAGTTTTACAGAATTAAGAAGATGAAGCGACGAAGCACCGAATCAAACGGAGCGCCGTTAATGGTAATGAGATGGTAAACAGAAACGTCATTGTCAAATGCAAGGAGGGTCCGCTGAGACCGCTGTTAAGGTGAGACAGCACGAGAGACACCACATTAGAGATGCGATCTCTCTTCGCCCGCTATTTGATCTAACGCGTCACAGGCGTGCCATACATTTCCGCAATATTCTTCTCTAAAAACTTTATACCTTCAAAGGCAATGGAGTCCGGCGTGACTTCAATATCTCTCCAAATTGCAGCTGCAGCGCTCATATCTCCTAAAGCAAAACCAAAACTTTCAATCGTCAGCCATCCATCATATTTCAGGTCCCGTAATGCTTGAAATACGGATTTCCAATCGACGTGGCCACTTCCCGGTATGCCGCGATCGTTTTCGCACGTGTGGACATGTTTAAGGTGTTCGCCTACGGTACGGTAACCCTTCGCGACATCCTTCTCTTCGATGTTAGCGTGGAAGGTATCAAACAATATTCCGACGTTAGGGTGAGCGATTTCGGCAGCGAGTGCAGCCGCATCCGTGGCCGTATTTAGAAAATAGGTCTCAAACCGGTTGAGTGGCTCGACAGCCAGAGTGACGTCATTTGCGGCGAGCACGTCGCCCAAGGACAGGAGGCCATCCACGGCCCGTTTCCATTCTTCTGTAGTTCGGCGTCGGCCGGAAAAGTATCCGACGGGACTGTAAACCGGCCCTGCAACAATCTCACCTCCCGCTTCGGCGGCAGCTTCTATGATGTTTCGCAGATGCAAAAGAGTCTTCCGCCGCACGTCGGCATCCTCGCTGATTACGCTAAGTTCCTTTGTTAAAGCCGTACACACATTGCATTCCAATGCATAGGCTTCGAGAAGCTTCCGAATGCCGGACGCGTCAAACGATTCCGGGTGCAGCAGCGGGACTTCTACACCATCGAAGCCTGCTTCCTTGATCAGCGGAAGCAGCGAGACATTCGATTGATCGAACTCCGCGGACCAAATAAATGTGTTAACGCCAAATTTCATTTGTCATCTCTTTCGGGCGTTTGCTCTGCCGATTTATCGACCAATTGACGGGTCACTGCAAGATCATTGCGCGAGAAATATCGACGCCATTTGCCGCAGCACATGGAACGCTGGCGATTCTTGTATTTTAGTTAGAACATGCGTGGCCACTCTCAGAGATTCCCCAGGCCATCGCGTTATCGAGGAACTGGATCATAAGCGGCTCCTGGTACATTTCAGCGCCGTGGCCGAGCGCGGAAAATAGCGCGTGGCCCTTCCCTACACAGTGCCACCAAATCGATGGATGGTCTCCTCCCATCGAGTAGTTCGCTGGATCATAGGTCTTCTCATCGACGGCCGCGATGATGTGGAATCCAGGTTTAGTGCGCGGATTTTCAGAAAATGCATACCATTCATCGGAGCGGTGCCAGACGGCGGGCAGTCCCTTCGTGAGCGGACTTTTTGTGTCTTCGATGTGAATATCGGCGGGCTGAATATGAGCGTGTCCAATGAACTGCACGCCTAGCACATCGTCGATCAGCCATTTCCAGGACGCCGCAGACCTCATCAGGCCAGCCGGGGTCTGGTCTCGCGGGACAGGATCTCCACCGGCGCCGTGAATACCAAAATACGTCCCGCCCTTTTCGAGCCACCCCTTAAACGCGGCTTTCTGATCCTCGTTAAGCGTATCTCCGCTCGTGTTGTTCCAAATTACGAGCTTGAACTTGCTGAGCAGATCGGGATTCATGACTGCTCCGTTTTCGGTCACAAAAAAAGGCAATCCTCGCAACTTTGCAATCGCAGCCAGTGAAGAATCCGAGGATTCAATGGCGGGCGTATCACGAAACCCGTTTGTCTTCGAAAAAATCAGGACGCCTCCGGCTTTAAGGTCAGCAGGTAGCTCGGGAGGAGTTGTGTCGTAGGTTGGCGTTGCGAAACCGACGCCTCCGCGTCCAAACTGGCCGCGTCCACCTCGGCCCCCAGGAAACGCTCCGCGGCCAGCGTCTGGAACTTGTGCACCGGCGGGTCCCGCCTGCTGCATTTGAGTTGCTGCCGCAGGGTCTTGTGCAGGACCTTGTTCCTGACCATACGAAACGGCTGCGACAGCTACAAACAGCGCTGCCAAACAGATCACTTGCTTAACGCTCATATGGTTCTCCTGGCCGCCTGGCTAAATTTGTTATATCGCTGCTACATATGCCGCTAGGCGTCGCAGATCCGTATGCATTTTTCCAAGCTGGCGATCGGATCGTTGCCGGGCGCCGGGCGGTATTCATGCCCGACGTAGTCCGTGAAGCCAAGATCGGCGATCGTCTTCATAATGAACGGCCAGTACAGCTCCTGAGTGTGATCGAGTTCATTGCGGGGACCCGAACCGGGACCAACTGGCGGATTTCCGCCTGTATGGAAGTGGCCGATCCACTGCCAGTTTTCGCGGATGTGATTGACAATATTTCCGTCCATCACCTGAGCGTGAAAAATGTCATAGAGCACTTTAACTCTGGGCGAGTTTACGCGCTGCATGACTCCAAACAGCCATGCGCCATGGTCGCCCTGATAGCGGTTTTCGAGCGGCTGCGTAGGGTTCGAGCTGATTAGTTCCGTACACAAAGTGACGCCTTTATCCTCCGCGCGCGCCTTAAGACTATTCAAGAGCGCCGCGAGGACATCCGCACTTTCCTCATCGGAGTTCGTACCTCTGGCACCGGTGGTGAGAATGATATTCGGGAACCCATTTTGCGCGGCCAGGTCGATCGTGTCCGAATAGATTTGCACGAAATGGTCGTGCGCGTCCTTATCGATAATCTTGGGACCAGCGGGACCTCGACCGCGGCCAGCGGGGGCGCCCGCCGCGTTGGCTTGCGCGTTTGCTGGCGTAGCCGGTGCGCCTGCTGCCGGCGCGGCGCCACGCGCTGCACCACGGCCCCCTCCACCGACGCCGATTCCATAAATCATGGTCGAGACAAGTCCGTATTTCTTGAGCATGGGCCAATCGTCTGGGCCAATGAGATCGAAGCCCTGAATACCAAGCCGCGCCGCCTGGCGGCACATTTCCTCAAAATCCATTCCACCAGCCGCGGGTCCTCCCCCGCGCTGGCCTGGCACCGGCGCGCTGAAGACGCCACGAGTGACGGCTTGCTTGATCCGCCCCTTTCGAGGCGCCGGTTTTACGTCATCGCCCTTTTCTGGAAACGGCGGGCTATCGAAAGCGGCCTGTTGGGACGGCGCTACGTCATCCGCAAGCGCCGCTCGTGAAAACGCGAGGGGCGCCGCGGCGCCTATCGCACCTAAAAACTCACGTCTACGCATTCTCGCCGCCCCCGATTGAATTGGAATCAACGCCAGAAAATAATTCGCTGTCTATCTAGATCGTGTCGGCTTGCGAAATCAACATGACTCATTTGCTCAATTCAATTGTCCTTTTACAGATTCGTCCGAAGCGTCCTCCCCTGATTTCTTTTTTGCGTTCTTGCCAAATTTTGTAAAACAGCAGTCGAATTCGGCAATTTGCCGGGGTTGATTGACAGGGGTTTCGAAAGTAAAGTCGCGCAGCAGATTGTTGATTTGCGGTTGTAAGTTGTTTTGCAAACCAGCTTGACGTTGGCTCAAGAATGCGCAAACGGAGGTCGTTAGATGCCAATGTTCGTAGAAGCAAGGTCGGAAGGGAGCCATATCAAACGTCGGCACGGCTCACAAGCTATAGGAATATTGGCTGCTCTCCTGATACCGGGTTTGGCTGCATACGCCCAGGGACGCGGCGGCCAAACTGCACCACCAACGGCGCCGCCCTCTGCCGTTCAGCAGGTGGCCCGAAATCCAGTGGTCGACAAGACCGCTGAAGAACAGGGCAGGGCGCTGTGGGCGGCCAACTGTATCACGTGCCACGGTACGCAGGCCCGGGGCACCGATTCTGGACCAAATCTGATCCGCTCCGAGGTGGTCAGCTACGATCGCGGGGCGGCCGTCGCCGGCAGCGTACTTGGCTCCTTCCTGAAGAAGGGCCATCCAACTCAGAGCGGCAAGGCAAGCGATTCGTTCACAGACGGCGAGATCGCCGCTCTGGCGAATTTTCTGCGCGAGCAAGTGAATGAAACGATGCGCGGCTCCCCAACTTACATCGTGCTTCCGCAGAATCTATTGACAGGAGACGCAAAAACGGGCGAGACAGATTTCGCGGAATTGGGTTGCACGAATTGTCACAACGACACGACGCGAAGCCTAAACGGAATCGCTTCGCGCATCACCAATCCTCAGACGCTTCAGGCTATGGTTCTATACCCCGTGGCAGGAAGAGGCTTCGGTGGCCGAGGACGCGGCGGGCGCGGAGCCGCAGCCGCCCCAATTGCCGAGCCGACTGGCCCCAAGCCTCCCGATCCGCTCGCGGTTGCCGTCAAAATTACTCCGGCATCCGGCGCGCCAATCTCGGGATGGCTGGTGGACCAAGATGCCTTCTTCGTCACGTATAGCGACGCGGCAGGAGTTCAATACACCATACGGAAGAGCGCTGGAATGAAAATCGAGACGACGAATCCCTTGCAGTGGCACGCCGATTTCGCAAATCGCCTGACGAATGAGGAGATGCACGATCTCACGGCATACTTGTGGAGCTTGAAATGAACAAACGATGGATTCCAATCATTTTGCTTTTAGCTCTCACTGGAGTCTTGACGGTGTTGCATGCCCAAGCGCCGGGTATCAACGTGACGAACGCGATGATTCTTCATCCCTCGGCGGACACGTGGCCGGTATACAACGGCGATTACACCGGCAGACGCTTCAGCACGCTCGTGAAAATCAACGACAAGAATGTGAAGAATCTAAGTCTCGCGTGGACAGCGGCCGTGAGCGCCGGAGGAGGCGGCGGTGGGTTTGGCGGCGCTTCCGTCAAAGGTACGCCGTTGCTCGTGGACGGCACGTTGTTTGTTACGGCTCCGGATAATGTGTGGGCGATGGATGCGCGGACCGGACGTGAGCTGTGGCACTATGTCTGGACGCGCAATCGGGGCGGCATTCACATTGGAAATCGCGGCGCTGCCATCTATCGCGACACTCTCTATTTCGTCACTCCGGATTGCAACCTGGTCGCGCTTGAAGCGGAAACGGGCAAGGAAAAGTGGTTCAAACCCTATTGCTCAACCGAGGAAATGTACTACGGGTCCGTTGCACCTACGGTCGTGAAGGACAAACTCATCGTTGGCGTGAGCGGGGACGATCTGGACATGCCTGCCTTCCTGGATGCGCGCAGCCTCGACACGGGCGATTTGATTTGGCGCTGGTACGTGACTCCGCAGAAGCAGGGCGATCC
>Ga0079221_10000388_pt1 | contig 12059 bp, 14 predicted proteins | sample GAAS200_FD_75069 | JGI IMG/M metagenome (GOLD analysis project Ga0079221, IMG submission 75069) | Agricultural soil microbial communities from Georgia to study Nitrogen management - GA AS200 | ecosystem: Environmental > Terrestrial > Soil > Agricultural land | place: USA: Georgia | collected... | reverse complement strand
GGATTGGGCTGGGGAGTATAGAGGCCGAGGGGGAGCCCGTGGTAGACGTTGGCGACCCAATTGGCCCAGGACAACGGTTTGCGCTGAGCGTTGGATATGGAGGTAAGGGGCATCTCGGCGTACTCGCGATAAAGCGGAACGAGATCCTCTAGATCCAGCCTGCCGTGAAGGGTGGTGAGCTGATGCAGTTCGAGGCGGCGGCTGAGAGGAAAGTGCAGGTAATCAATATGAAAATGAATGAGGTCGAATGCTTCCTGGCGCTGGAAGACCTGTTCGAGAAGGAGCGTGTGATAGATGTAGGGGTCGACGCACTGGCGGTTGAGGCGCAAGGCGCAGGGGGAAACAGCGACCAGCTCCGCCTGGGTGACGGAGTCACCGCTGGCGAAGAGCGTGACTTCATGCCCGGCCTCGACGAGCTCCTCGGTGAGAAAGGAAACCACCCGTTCGGTTCCGCCGTAGAGGCGAGGGGGGACACTCTCGTAAAGCGGTGCAACCTGGGCGATCTTCAGAATAGTCCCCTTTCTGACGCACAAGGACCACGGCTAGCTCCAGGCAAGTAGAAGCAGGCGAACTGCTTTAGCTCGAGGGCGCCAAGGCGGCCGGGCCACTATGGGCAGACATGAACGAAACATAGCGGTTTCCCGGCGAATTTGACCATACGTCACTGGCCTTAGTGGGTTACAGGATTGCCGGTAAAAATGCGACGTTTTTGAGTTCGACAGGCGCGAATTGGCGCAGACCTCGCGAAGGATGTGAAGGAATTTGCCCCGGGGAAGTGACGGTTTCTCTGTATTTCTCAGGGCGGGCCGAACTTACGATGATCTGTGGTGAGAGGAGCACAGCATGGCGCGTAAACCTGGCACATCCGTTTGGGGCATCTACCCGACACGCCTTTCGGTGGAGACGGCGATCGACAGGCTGCGAGAAAATGGGTTCTTGAGCTCGGATATTTCGGTGCTGTTGCCCGAAAATCTGGGACCGAAGGACCTGGTCACGGAGAAATCGACGAAAGCGCCGGAAGGAGCTACGGCAGGCGCGGGATCGGGTGTGCTGATTGGCGGGGCCTTAGGATGGCTGGCGGGAATCGGGGCATTCACATTGCCCGGATTGGGCGCTTTCATCGCGGCGGGACCGTTGATGGCGGCGCTGGCGGGTGTAGGCGTCGGCGGAGTGGTTGGAGGCATCAGCGGCGCGCTGATCGGGGCGGGCATCCCGGAATATGAAGCGAAGAGATACGAGGGACGGCTCACCAAGGGCGGCATTCTGATCTCAGTTCATTGCGACAAGGCGGAGGAAATCGCGCATGCAAAGGAGATCCTAGAGCGCACGGGAGGCGAAGACATCTCGGCTTCCGCGGAAGAAGCGGCACAGGCGGTGAAGGCGGGCGGCTGAGCTTGCGCAGCGTCTTGGGTTTCTAGAGTTTCTAGCCGACGCAAGGAGTGTGGAAATTCGAAGTCATTTGTTTTCAATCGCTGGAAATACAGAAAAGCCGGTATTGTAGCGGGGACGATAATTGAGGTAAATGGCCTCTCCGCACTTCAAGCTTCGGGGGGCGCCATGATAGAGACCGTAAGAGGCACCGTGGAAGTTTTGAATCCCGCAGAGATTCTGCGGAATCAGGACGGCATCTTTGAAGTGACGTCTCCCTACGGGCACGTTTTCCAGGTGACGTGCCGGCGCGGATCGAAGATGAGCGTTCGCGAGATCAGCGAGCCGCAGAGAGTACCGAACTCGGAAAGCATGACCTGGCGCATCAAGCGAGTTGCCCGGGCGGTAGCGTAGAATATCCGGCGCTCGGGAGCGGCGCGCTCTCCCACAAACCCTTCCACTAGCGGAAGTCTCGAATGCAAATTAGCGGTGCGGGTCAATACATGCGTTTCATATCCTGCCCGCATGCGCAGCGGGGATTGCGCACGCTAGCGGCGGCGGAAGATTCTCTGACCACGTCAATTTCGCAACAGCATTTGGGGTTTACACAGCGATATCGTTCGTTCTTTTTCATGGCCATGGTGGGTTCCGGCGTTCGATCGTTCTTGCTAACCTCCGCTTGTCGTTCTAAGTTCCGCGCAATACGAGTGATACGCTAAGAGCAGGCACAATTGGGCGGCAATCAGTGGCTTGCCATAAATATCCCCGATTTTCCCTGTAGCCGTCGGTGGAGATACGCGCTTAGCCTACATCTAATTATCTAAGGTGCTACAGCCTGGCACCGATGGACTCCCCTAAGGTCTGCGATTACAGTGCGGCGAGCTTAGTAGAGAGAACTTCCCACGATGCGATTCGAGCCCACGCTGAAAATTCTTCGGACACGAGGTGAATTGTGAATCGCTTAAGCCCCGCTCGGCTTCGGAAGGAACGGGAAACGGTAATGTGCCCGCAGACGCTGCAGAATTGCCAACAACGAGCCTTTCGCCTGGCCTTCCGGATCACGCGAAATCAGGAAGACGCAGAGGACGCACAACAGGAGGCGTTGCTCAAGGCTCACCGCAATCTGGATCAATTTCAGGGGCGGGCGCGCTTCACGACGTGGATTTCGCGGATCGCCATCAACGAAGCGTTGATGTGCCTGCGCAAGCGGCGCAGCGTGGTGCACGTGCCGTTGGAAGACGCGCTGCCGGAAGACGATGCGCTGCCGGTGAATTTTGAGCTGCACTCGAACATCCAGGATCCGGAAACGGCGTACTCCCGCAAGGAGGTCCGGCGGATGCTGATCAACGCGATCGCGGAGCTGCGCCCGCTGCATCGGGAGGTTTTTCTGCTTCGCGCGGTGGAGAGCCTGTCCGTGGTGGAAACAGCCAAGGCGCTGGAGGTCTCGGTGAGCACGGTGAAGACGCGCATGCGGCGCGCCCGGCGGGAGCTGAAAGAGATTCTCCAAAAAGCGAGCAGACCTAGCGCACGCGGCGCAGACGGCGAGATCGGTTCTGCTTCGCTGGAGCGTCACTCCGAACAAGCCTGGCTGAGCTAGCGACTCGCCGCGCGGTCGGCCACTTGGCCGGTATCGCCAGCCGGTTTCAGGCGCCGCTTCAGATCCAAGCCAAACGACGGGTTGGAGCGCGACCCCGTAATCTTGATGGGCAGGATAGACCCGCCAAGCCCGTCTTTAAACAACGGATCCAAAAGGCGAAGCAAAGCTGACTTCACCCCGGTGGTGGTGTGCGAGAGCCTGGAAGCCAATTGAAGATGCCCGCGAAGATCGATGGTCTCAGTCCTCAACCCGTATGACCCTCTGAGAGAGACAAGAGCGCCCGGGACTCGGAATTCGAGGCTCGAGAACGACGCTTGCGCCGCTCGCAATTGAAGTCCCCCGCGCAGATCGGAAAACACATCGGATACAGCCGGGTTTCCCGGTTGGCCTTGCCCGCGGCGGCTGAGGGCATCCAGTTTTTCCTGGGTGTCGGGATTCTCAAAGCTGGCCCGGGTGATCTCAAAGCTGCCGGTAAGAGAAAGGCGATCGACGAGATCGCTGCGGCCCGAGGGAAGCTCAAATCGGGCGTGGAGCTTCAGCGCGCCCTTTAGCGGCATGTGGCTTGCCTTGGTTACCAACTGCAGGACATCTTCGGCGCGGGCATCACCGGTATTCACGGCGAGGACGATTCTGCGCGGAGACACGCCGGGAGGATCGATAATTTCGCCCTTTACGGTAAGGGTGGTGCGGAGGAAACGAGCAACGACGGTTTTGAGGTAGGTGTTCCCGTTGGTGCCATCAACGACAGCGAGATAGCGGGTGGCGAGCATGACGGGCTTGCCGCCTAGAGACAAATTGAAGTTGGAGACCCGGGCTTCGCCTTCGACCTCGAGGCGCTCTAATACACCGGCGTAGTGTCCCGCGGAAGAGAGCGTGCCGGAAAGCCCGCGAAACTGGGCAAGATCGGCGTTTGCAAACTCGAAATTCGCGGCGAGCGGGGTGAGGCTGGGCTGGTCGGGATTCCATGGCCCCAAGGTGCCCTGCGAATCGATCTCTCCGGTGGGGATGGCGTTGGTCAATTGGGCATGAAAGTAAACGGGCTTTCCGCGCGTGATGGAGCGCAAGACCAAGTGGTGAATCCAAAATGAATGCGGTTTGCGTTGGGGTTCGCGCGGCAGAATCTCAAGTAAGGCATTGTCGGCGGTGACCTCGTCGAAGTCGATCGCCGGCAAGCGCAGCGTGGGATGCGGCTGCACCACGAGATACGACGCAGGCTTATCCTCGCGAGGCGGAATGTGAATCCGCAAGCCTTCGAGGTGAACTCCACGGACGCGCCATTGCCTCTTCCACAGGCCGTTCCATTCCGCGGTTGCCGTCAAGCCTTCGATAGCCATCAATGGAGGGACGTCATTCCTCCCGTGATAACGGAGAGTTATATGGCGAGCCACGATGTTCAAAGGCATCACACCGTGGATGCGGATCTCGCCGATGTCAATGGAGCTGTGAAAGCGTTGCTGGAGATCGGCGATAAGAATGCGGCGGCCAAACGCAGGCAGGGAGTTGAATGCGAGATGGCCAAGAAACGCCAAGATCGCCAAGGCGCCGAGAGTCACTCCGAGGCGTTTGACGAGGGATGAGGACAAGATTTCCTCGCAGTCGGAGAGATGTTTTTGCGCCCGCAGCCCCGGATGATTTGAGCGGCTACGAGGAAGATGTCGCCTTGAGCGTGGCGAGGAGCTGCGGGCGGCGTGTATTACAAGGAAACAGCAAACGGGCGCTTTTGGAATACCGCGAATGGCTCAAGCAACGACTGAAGCCGGTGTATGGGGATCGGTCAGGAGAGCGGGGGAAAAAAGGGCTGATGATCCACGGCGCTCTTCACGGCGGGGATCAGCAGCCTGGTGGTCTTGGATTTGCCAACGCAACCGAGAGCGCCGACGCTCTGGGCGCGGCGCAGAATTTCGGGATATTCATACAACGTGGTGATGACGACCGGAATCTGCGGGCTGGTGCGCAAGATTTCGCGGGTGGCGTCAAACCCGTTGCGGCGCGGCATGACGGCATCCATGATGACCACGTCGGGGTGCAAGGTGCGCGAACGTTCCACGGCCTCTTCGCCGTCTGCCGCTTCACCGCAGACCTCCCACCCATTCTCACCCTCGAGGAGGTGGCGAAGCAGGTTCCGGACGACTTCGTGGTCGTCCACCAGGAGGATGCGAAGGTGTTGCACGGCGAACCCTCAAAAGCAGCGTAGTACGGGGCTAAAGGGGGCAACAATACAGGGAAGCGCCTAAACGAAGGGGCAAGAGGCTTGGCGTTTTTGGGGGTTCGGCGCCGGTCCCCAGTGTGGGACCGGCGCTGCAACGGGTATCCGGAACCTAGCGACGTGGAGCAAAAGGCATTCAGTTAATTTGCCTCAGCATTTTTTTCTGCTGACCGCCCAGGAGGCGAGCTTGGTTACGTGCCAGGACTGATCCGGACTATCGGGCTCGGGCCGGTCAGCGGATTTGCGGACGAACCAAGGTTCTCCAGGAGGGCACATCACGACCAAGTCTTCCCCCTCAGGACCGACGGCACTGAAGATCCCAATTTCATTGGAGAAAAACTTGTCCACATCTTTTACATCACTGGAATCGCCGACTCTAAGCATGAAGGTCTCCCGGTTTTGGCGTTTCTACCACGGAAAACAGATGGGCACTTTGGGCACCAAACTCCCGGCGCCGACAGGCCAAAAGTAACTTGCGTTTATTGAATGGCTTCGCAGACAGGCTTGCGGCAGAGCGCGCGGGAGAGGGTTTTAGACCGCGGAAAATCTGCTTTGCGCGCCGGATTTTTTTCTAAGGCATTTTCGAGGAGCGACTCGGGAGTTCCCGCAATGCAGGCAGCGATGGGACGCGGTTAAAGGTTAGCCACCGCGAAATATAAGCAGTTCAACGTATGGGTTGAAAGGAGATGCCTATTCATCCTCGCAATACGCAGGGGACGGAAGGAGGAGCGATGCGAAAAACGGTCAGGATCCTGGCGGGATTGGCGATTTGGGGGGCGACTCTTCCGGCGATCTCCACGCCCCGACACGCCCAGCAAAACGACGCTCAGCGAAGCTTGAACCTGGTGGGGCAGATCATGGACAGCCGCTGCGGCATTGAGGGTTCGCACGAGAAAATGATGAAGCAAAACGGCACGAAGAATGCGACGGAGTGCACGCTGCAATGCGCCAAGAGCGGCGGTTCGTTTGTTTTAATCGATCCGGAAACCAAGACGGTATACCAACTGGACGATCAGAGGAAGCCGGCGCCGTTTGCGGGGCAGCGAGTGCGCATTTCCGGCACCTACGATGAGCCGTCAAAGACGATGCACATCGAGTCCATTCAATCGGCGGAATGAAATCGGGACGGCAAGGCAGTGAGGTCGCGGCGGCGGACCGGGTCACCGCCGCGACGTGGTTGAGAGAGAAACGGGCGGGCTTCAGAAGCGAATGCTGGGCCCAAAGGTAAGGCGAAGATTGTTGTGAGCGCCGCTTTGGAAGTAGATTTCGTCGCCCACGTCGAACCGCAAACCAATCGGCCCAAGATACGCTTCGATGCCGCCGCCGGGATAGACAACGCCGACGACATTATTGGTACGGAGGCCGGAAACGGAGCTGGTGAAGGTCGAGAACGTAACCGGGGCGGAAGAGAACATGAAGTTATCGGCGCCGCCCTTAACGGTGAAGAAGGCCCGGAAAGCGCCGCCACCCGTCTGTATTTTAGGACCAATCATGCCATGCAGGATACGCAGGCTCGAAGTGCTGAAGCCCGCCACGGTACCCGTAGGGCCCGTGAATCCTTCGGAGAACGACGCAGCGAAATCGTAGTTCATCTCCGGCTCGATCTGCCACCGGCGCGAGAGGTTGATGGACACGCGTGCGCCCACGCCGCCAAAGGACGTGGCGCTGGTGCTCGCCAGCGAGGGGCCGCGAGTGCCGCCCATGCGGAAATAGTCGCCGAAGATGCCGATCTCGACGTGATTCAGCGAGTCTTGTGCTTTTACCTCGGGCAGCACTGCAAGGATCAGTCCGCCCGTCACCAGGAATAAGAAAAGGAGCCGCTTCATAATTACCTCCTGTGAGTTCCTTTCTCCACTCGAGAAACGTGTTCTTTAGTTCAGCAGTAAACCCAGTTTCCGACTTCGTGCGTCGAACGCGTGCCGCTGCCAGATGTCGCACGGGGTTGGAGAAGACGCCGGCTGGTAACGTCTCTGTGCTGGATGCTTGAACTTTCCTATTTGATGTCTCTAACCCCTCTCAAGGCCATCGGCCTCTGCGACACCTCAGATGAGCCATTCCCTGGCGGCAGCAATTGCGCGGGGGTCTTCCAAGCGAGCGCTTCGGGCCTCTTCCAACCATTCTCTGAGCTCGCTGCGCGCGCGACGCATGCGCGCCTTGACGGCACTGGCGGATATTTGGAGGATTTTGGCGGTCTCGCTGGTGGAGAGTTGCTCGACAGCGCGTAACAGAAAAACGACGCGATAGGCGGGCCGCAGCCTTTCCATGGCCTGCTTGAGCAATTCCCGGAGCTCTTTTCGGGAATAAGCCGCCTCCGGGCCTTCGATGGGCGATTGAAAATCCTCGGAAACGGCATTCTCCTCGGCGGGCTGGATCGTCTCCTCCAGGGGCAGATAGAAGGCGCTGCGACGCTTGCGGAGGCACATGAGCGCCTCGTTAATGGCGATTCGCGAGATCCAGGTCGTCAAACGCGAGCGGCCCTCGAACTGGCCCAGTTTGCGATGAACCTTGAGCAAGGTTTCCTGCTGGACATCTTCGGCATCTTCAGTATTGCGCGTAATGCGCAGGGCCAGCCGGTATACGCGTTCCCGAGAAGGGCCGATCAATTCGGCGAACATGGCGTCGTCATGTTTTTTGTTTTCCGAGCCAGGCCGAGGCCTGCGAGCGGCAGGCTCCGCCGCAGTTGTTCGCTCCAGCAGATGCTTTGCTACGACAGTGGAGGAACTCACATCGCACCTCAATTCTGGAGTTGGCGGAGAGTTGGTTTTGCCAACATGAACCGAGCCTAGTTTGCGGGGTCTGGAATCGTCCATCGGGAGCAGGCTGTAAGCTTCCCGAGGAGTACGTGTAAATTTTATGCAGCAAGATTGGAGCAGCGCATAGATAAAGGGAGTGTTTCGAAGCTGCCGGCGACCGGCCGCAACGATCAACGATGAGATTTCCGAAACGTTGCGGGGGGATTTCGATCAGGCTTCGATAATGTGATTGCGAATGGCGTAACGGACCAGCGCCGTGACCGAGTGGCAATCCAGCCGGCGCATGATATTGGCGCGGTGCGTCTCGGCGGTTTTGACACTGAGGCCGAGCGCGCCCGCGACTTCCTTGCTGCTTTTTCCTTCGGCCAGGAGCTGCACGATTTCGCGCTGCCTGCCCGTCAGGCGAAATGAGGCGCCATCGGGAAGGATCTCTTTGGGGTTTTTGCCGAGATAGCCTTCCAAGACGAGTTGCGCGACCTTTGGAGTGAAGAAAGTCTTGTTGCGACGCAGCGCGTCCACGGCGGTTACGAGATCGCGGGCGGCGTCTGTTTTCAACAAATATCCGCGCGCGCCGGCCTGGAGCACCTGTTGGATCAGCGGATCCGATTCGTGCATGGTCAATATGAGAACCTTGGTTTGCGGAACGCTCCTGACGATCTGACGGGCGGCTTCTAGGCCATTCAAAGAAGGCATGCTGATATCCAGGATGGCGACGTCGGGTTTTAACTGCTGAGCTTTTTCGACGGCCTCCTTGCCGTCGGCAGCTTCCGCCGCGACTTCCCAGCCGGACTCGGCCTCGAGCAGAGTGCGCAAGCCCTTTCGCACGATCTCGTGGTCGTCTGCCAATATAAGCCGAACTCCCATTTCCCCTCCTCGGTTCCGGTGTTCACCGCAGGGCGAAGTGTCTCGCGACACTAAGAACGACACACTCTGCGGTGATGTGGGCTGGGTGTCAGTCGAATGGATGACTGGACGACGCTGCGTGCGTTGCCGTGACTTCTGCAACCGCAAACTTATAGGCAAATCGATTGCCAAACGCGGAGCGAGCTGCGGTCGTAATTGCTTGAATTGTCATGGCTTAATTATGCGGCATGCGGGCGTCAAGAGGCCGAAGGCCGCAGGACGCTACGTTTTTACACGTTCGAGTCGTAAACGTCGCGAACGCAGACAAAGCAATGAGAAGCTGCAAAACAAGAGCAGATCCGATCATGGGCCCGCGTGAGGACGCGCGGACAAATTTCCAAGATCACCAAGATCACAGTGTGGGATAGCCCCGGCCGCGGCCCAAGACGACAATAATGCGAATCTGAAATGCAAATACCGGCCCGCACGGATTGTCGGCAAGCTACTCAGCGGCTAGCCTTTGCGGGAGGGAAAAACCCGTGCCGGTGGCCGCGAAACCAGGAAAATTGCAGAGCGTGAGACGGGATGAGCACTACAGGTGCGTGAATCCCGAGTGCTTATGCGAAATAAAAATCTCCAGAGAGCCGTTCATAGGCGTTCCCATGACCCAACCCTTGCGTTGTTGTTGCGGCAACGCGATGGAAAGAGTGCCCTGAGAATCCGACACGCGCCCCAGGGAAAATCACGCCCATGAAATCCGCAAAATGAGCCATGAAGACACCACGCAGACTCTTGAGAAGGCCGGATCGGAACCCACCCGAACCGGAACAGCCTACGCCGCAGCCGCCTCAGCCAGAAATTCCACCCAGCGGACCGGAGGAACCTAGGTTGCCTTCGCCGGGACCGGAGCCTTTACCGAGTCCCGTGCCCGGGCCCACAGATCCGGCGCTTCCGAGACCCGTGCCGGTCTCGTAATCGTGATGCCGATCTGAAAATGAGAATTCAGAGCTCGCTGGCTTCGGTCTCCGGGCCGTTTCCGCGGCTGCGGAAGGGCCTAGGAACATGCTCTTCCGCGCGTTCGAACAAATCGCGCACTTGATCGAGGGAGCGGCGGCCGGAATTGCGGAGGCGGCGGCGGACGCGTCGCGAAGCAAAGGCGATCCAGTCCCGGGTGTCCTCACCGGATTGAGGGGCAAACAAGAGCGTCAGTCCGACTCCGACTCCAAAGCCGATCAGCAAACCCAATACAGTTCGTCCCTTGGTCATGGTGTTTCCCTTTCGTGCGTTTACGTTCCACGGCATTCGGCGCGGTCTTCTTCCGTTGCGATGGAGTTTGAATCAGGGGCCGATGCTTTGGCCGGGCGCTCCTTTTCCCCGCGCTTCTTCAGCAAAAGTTCGGCCAAGTCGATTCCGATGAGGTGTGCGTCCATATCATCCTTTCGGTGCGGCAACGAACCGACTGGGCGTAGGAAAGAGGAAATGGGCCACAGCACGCGAGCATAGAGCCGGACGCACGGGCTGACCATCCGGCTTCCACTGTAGTGAGATGCGGGGCCGGCTATAGGCCGCGGGATTTGCAGGCTGGATCGGTTGGCCGACCGAGAGCGCGATAAGCGGGCCGGCGCGGTTCTGGTATCCTCGAAATGAATGCGGCGAAACGAAGCAAGGCGGAGAAGAATCTGGTTGGTGACGCTGAGCCTGGCCGGACTAGCGGCGCTGACGGGACCGCTTCGCTCGCAGCAAGCGCGGGAGACTCCGAGCGCAGCGATCTCCCAGGCACAGAACCCGGGTACGGGTTTGCCTGTGCAAAACGCGACGCCCGCATCACCGGCGGGCAATGCACCGCAAGCGCCGGGCGCGGCGGCCTCGGAAGAAGCTGCGGGGGTGACGGTGGTTCTCGATCCGGCTCATGGTGGCGCGGATTTCGGGTCGCGCGGGCCTACCGGGCTGGCGGAGAGCGACGTGGTGCTGGATTTCGCGCGGGCCGCGCGAATCGCGCTGGAGGCGCAGCGACTGCGTGTGCTCCTGACACGCGAGGGCAACCAGGATCCGGGCTTCGACAATCGGTCCGCCATTACCAACGGACTGCGAAACGCGGTATTTGTTTCGCTGCATGTTTCGTCGAGCGGGCCGGTGGGCACGGCTCGGACTTACTATTATGTTTTTCCGTCGGACGCAGCACCGGCGGTGACTCCGACGGCGAGCGCAACGGCCGCGCCATCGGCGACGCCTTCAGGGCAGACGGCAAGCGCGCAGCCCGGCTCGCGGAGCGGGCTTGTCGAATGGGACCGCGCGCAGCGGTCTTCGGTGGAACTGAGCCGGCAACTGGCCGGCCTCGTGCAGGCGGAATTGGTGCGGCGGTTCAAGGGCTCGCCGGAGATTCCCGTGGCTGCCCCGGTGCGGCAACTGCGGACGATCGCAGCACCAGCGATCGCGATCGAACTCTCCAGCATTAACGTGACGGACGCGAAACGGCTCGACCAGATGGCGCAGCCTCTGGCGGAAGCGATCGGCAAGGCGGTGGCTGAATTTCGTTTTCCCGGAAATGCGCCCGCCGCGGCAACCAACGGAGGCCACTGATGCCGCGCGTGTGGAAGATCGGGGTCGCCGTGCTGGCTGTACTGGCCTTTGGCGCGATGCTGACTTTTCCATCGCTGCTGCGCAACGTGCTGGGGCTGCGGCGCGCAAATCGCAGCGACGAGGAGGCGCGCCGCGCGATCGTGCCGCCGATATCCACGCCCAGCGACACTCGCGAGAAGGCGCAACTTTTCTGGATCTCGCCGACGGCTCAGGACACACTCGAACCGAACACGGTGGAATTGACGCTTTCCGCGGAACCGGAGCAGCGAGCCAAACAGTTGATCACGGCGCTGATCGAGAGGGCGCCGAGCCAAACACAGCGGACGCTGCCGGCAGACGCGGCGCTGCTGCAGTTTTATCTTCTGCCGGACGGCACGGCTATCGCGGATTTTTCAGAAACCCTGGGGACGGAGACGCCTTCAGGAATACTGAACGAAGAACTGGCCGTGGATTCCATCGTGCGCACTCTGGGGGCGAATCTCAGCAACGTGCGGCGGATCAAGTTCCTCATCCGGGGCCAGGAGGCCGAAACACTGGCCGGCCATTTGGATCTCAGCGACTTTTTTACGGTTGCGCCAGCAGCGGCTCCGCAAAGTCCCGCGGGAGCGTTGCCATCGGAAGGGAAGCCAGCGGGCGTGAGCCCTGCGAATCTTCCTAGAAAATCGGCAAACGGCACTTAGCAGCCTCAGACGATTATTCTCTTTCTGACGGC
>Ga0079221_10000384_pt1 | contig 12072 bp, 10 predicted proteins | sample GAAS200_FD_75069 | JGI IMG/M metagenome (GOLD analysis project Ga0079221, IMG submission 75069) | Agricultural soil microbial communities from Georgia to study Nitrogen management - GA AS200 | ecosystem: Environmental > Terrestrial > Soil > Agricultural land | place: USA: Georgia | collected... | reverse complement strand
GGGAGTCAGCAGCATATCCTCCGGACCGTGCCCGTGCGCGTAGGTTTGCATGCTAGTGAATTTGAAGATCGTGTGCAGAATGTCTCCCGAATTGAACTGGTAGGTGTCGCTGCCGTCGATGGAGTAACCCTTCTGGCCTGTGTCCGCCGTCGCCGGACGCGGAATCAGGACGTTGAGGTCGGCCCATTGAAAACGCCTGGGAAAGAGGTTGACGGTGAGTGAGGCGAAGTGCCTCTGAGATAGTAGGAACTGAAATTGCGAAATCGAGTTGTAGCCCTGGATCTTTTGGCCGTCATTCGGCCACGGGAGGCCGCGCACATCCGGCTTCCTCATCTCATACATGAATGATTCGGAAAAGTTGATCTTGTTCTCCCACAGGGGACCACCAAAACCGATGCGCGGCGTCGCCTTCGCAAAGCCGACAAGATGGCCCTGCTTGCCCCGTATACTGGGGTTCAGATCGTGCATGCTGAGGTGCCATTGGTTTGGCGGCGGCTTCAGTCCGATGTCGGTCATGCCGCCAACAAATCCTCCGTACTGCGCGCCGAAAGGCGCTTTGAAGACGTCAAGGCTCTGGATGGCGTCGATCGGCACATCAATGGAATACGTTCCCGTTACCGGGTCAACCGCCTGCGTCGAGTCCAGAAGCAGCATGCTCTGGCTCTCTGGCACGCCCTTGATGAAGAGTTTTCCGCTCTGGACTTGAAGAACTCCCGGGGTGACCGGTAGCTCCTGTTTGAATTCCTGCCGGACGACAGGGATGGTGAGAAGCTGCTTGGTTTGTAACGTTTGGGCCGCTGGGCTGGTCCCCTGGGTCGAAACGATTGGCGCGGACTCCCTCACCTCGACGTTTTGCTTGAGTTCCTGGAGCTGCAATTGGATGCTTTGGGTGAGGGTTTGGCCTGCCGTGATCGTGATTTTCCGGGTCACCGATTTGAATCCTTGGACAGTGACCTCCAGCGTGTAAGGGCCCGCCGGAACGTTATCGAGCTCAAACTCCCCCTTCTCATTCGAATAAGCTGTTTGAGGCGGCAGCCCAGGAGCGTTGGCCGTCAGCTTGATGGCCACTCCGCCCAGCGGGATCGGCTGCCCCTGTGGGTTCCCCGCGCTCGCGGTGCCCCGAAGAGTGCCGGTTGCGATTTGAGCCGCGACAAACGCGGGGCTCAGGATGAGCGTGAATAAGAGCGCCATCGCCCGGAAGGTGGGACGGGTGGACCATCCGCGGTTCCAGGTGGCCAGCAAACGGGGCTCCAGGCGGGACGATAGGGGCATTTGACGCTGGATTGACTGTGCTTTCTTAATCCACATAATGTCCTGGAAAAATTCCCTCATCTGATGAATTTTCGCCCCAATTTGCTTTCCTTTGGCTCGCGGTTAACTACCGGCCAGCGTATCGGTTCCAGCCCGACGGGGGCCCGGTCCGCTGTCCGTGGCAAGCTGAACCTTCCGCGGCCCGAATTGACCGATGTCGGCCCGAAACCGTTCTGAATAACTTCGCGGCGCCGCATCAGAACGCCCTTACTTACGGCAAAGGATATGATGAAGCCCATGACGAATCGGATGCGTCGACAATCAAACAATCAAGTTGGAAATTAATGAGGTTTGACAACAGGGTTTTAGAAACTGCAAGTTCAACTTATACCGACATAGCAGATTCCCATAGGCTATCGTTTTGTCTCGATCCGGCTCTGCACCACGAGCGCGCCGCGACAAGGGCCTAAACTACCAATGCTATCAGCTATAAGCTGTTCGAGGCAATTGTGTGCTTTCCCGTCCGCTGCTGTATGGGCATTTCGACAGGGCCAGTAAATTGCACGGTGCGGGCGCAATTTGCTTCCGTCCGCTTGTCTGTTGGGCGCGCCACTTGATCCAAGATTGATTTGACTTTGCCTGCCAACCAGTTGGAGAATATTTCCATTGCCAGGCTGGCTCAGGCGCCTCGTTGGGATCCTTGCAATTCACGCCTTGTCCACAGGCGGAGGAATCTGAATGACTGAAAAGTTGTTTATTTTTGACACAACCTTGCGCGACGGCGAGCAATCGCCCGGCTGCAGCATGAACCTTGACGAGAAATTGCGCATGGCCCGCCAGCTTGACCGCCTGGGGGTGGACATCCTGGAAGCTGGTTTCCCGATCGCTTCCCAGGGAGATTTTGATGCCGTCTCCGCGATCGCCGCTGAGTTGCGCCGTCCCACGATCGCCGCGCTGGCCCGTGCCAATCAGCTTGATATTGATCGTGCCTGGGCAGCGCTGAAGGATGCGGCGAGACCCCGGATTCACACGTTCCTTGCCACCTCAGATATCCACTTGAAATTCAAGCTGCGCAAGACCAGGGAAGAGGTTCTCAAAATGATTTCGTGGGCAGTTGGCCATGCCAGTTCCCTCTGCCCTGACGTGGAATTTTCTCCGGAAGACGCAGGCCGAACCGACCGAAGTTATCTAATCGAGTGCTGCCACGCGGCTGTGGAAGCAGGTGCGACGGTGCTGAACCTGCCGGATACTGTAGGGTATTGCCTGGAACCCGAATACGAAAAGATGTTTGCCGACGTTAAAGCCAGCGTCCCCGGGATTGGGAACGTGATTTTGAGCACGCACACCCATAATGATTTGGGGCTCGCCGTCGCCAACACTCTGGCGGGAGTTCGAGGTGGCGCCCGGCAGGTGGAGTGCACCATCAATGGAATTGGTGAGAGGGCCGGGAACGCAGCCCTCGAAGAAGTGGTCATGGCGATATTTGTGCGGCGCGACGTTGAGCCTGTGCACACGGGCATCCATACCGAAGAGCTTTACGCCGCTAGTCAGTTGTTGATTCACCTGACAGGCATGCAGGTGCAAAGGAACAAAGCCGTTGTAGGGCGCAACGCGTTCGCGCACGAAGCGGGGATTCATCAGGATGGCTATCTGAAAAATGCCACGACCTACGAGATTATTTCGCCGGAAACCGTGGGTATGCCCGCCAACCACATCGTGCTCGGAAAGCATTCCGGCCGTCACGCATTGGCCAATCGTTACCGGGAATTGGGCTACGATCTGACCAAACCGGAAATCGATCGCGCTTATGAGCTGTTCACTCAGTTGGCAGACCGCAAAAAAAATGTTTACGATGAAGACCTGATCAGTCTAGTTAACGAGAGCTTCGAGCACAATCCTGAGCTGTACACGCTGAAGCTTCTGGAAAGCGTGGCCAGCAGCGAGGGGCGCTCGACGGCAACCATTGAGCTGGAACGTGACGGACAGTCCTTTCGCGAGTCAGCTACGGCTGAAGGCCCCTGCGATGCTGCTTTCCGTGCCATTGACCGGATTACGGGCACACCGGGTACGGTGGTGGATTTCTCTGTGCATTCTGTATCCGCAGGAGCGGACAGCACGGCTGAGGTTTCAATCCGAGCGCAGTTCCAGGAGATGGACTTTACCGGTAAGTCTCTGAGCTATAACGTGATCGAGGCCGCCGCGCGTGCCTATCTCCAGGCTGCAAACAAGGGTGTGTATGAAATCCGGCGATCTGTGAGGCACGCCGCCGCGGACGGCCGTTCAATCCACGAGAACGAGCTGGTGGATCGCCTTTTTCCTGGCGGCTACTGAGCAGCAGACCTTTCATCTTCCACCTCCATTGCATGCGCCGGCTTAGTTCTCCTGTCTTGGCTCAATCACAGTTGTTCGGTCCAAAGGTTATCTATTATAAGTCTGGCCACGCCGAAGGATGCAGACTGGCTTCCTGGGCGGCTGTCAGGCTGGCATTGTTTATCTCTCTGATTACAAGCTACTTACCACAATTATTTCAACTTTGATAATTGGTTGCTTCAGAAGCATTTTATAGCCTGCAATCTAATTATGCCTTGTTCTTTTGATGCATGTTCGTGTAAGATGCCTGTTATCAAATGCATGCCATATTCAAAATAGCTGTCTTGCCAGGCGATGGAATCGGTTCAGAGGTAACCGAAGAGGCCCTCAAAGTCCTGCGGGCGATCGAGGGCGTGATCGGGCCCAAATTCCGTTTTCAGACCGGATTGATTGGCGGCTCCGCAATTGACGACACCGCGGTTCCACTCCCGCCCGAGACCATATCAATATGCAACAATGCTCAAGCCGTTCTTATGGGTGCGGTGGGTGGGCCTCGATGGGATTCCCGGCGCCCGGACAGCCGACCAGAGGCCGGGCTTTTGCAGTTGCGGCAAAGGCTTCGCGTTTTTGCGAACCTGCGGCCGGCGCGGGTTATTGATTCCCTGGTGGGCGTCTCGGCTCTAAAGCCTGCCGTGGTGCGCGGCACTGATCTGGTCATTGTCCGCGAATTGATGGGGGGAATTTATTTTGGCAATCCTCGCGGTATTTTTTCCAAAAATGGCGAGCGCATGGGCGTAAACACGGAAATTTACCGCGAGCACGAAGTCGAGAGAGTGGCCCACCGGGCCTTTCAGCTTGCGCGCCTGCGGCGGCGCAAAGTGACTTCGGTTGACAAAGCCAATGTTCTGGAGAGTTCCCGGCTATGGCGAGACGTGGTCACGCGGGTGGCTCAGTCCTATCCAGATGTCGAACTCAACCACCTCTACGTTGACAACTGTGCCATGCAGTTGATCGCGAAACCGACCAGCTTTGACGTCATCCTTACCAGCAATATGTTCGGCGACATTTTGAGTGATGAAGCTGCGATGTTGACGGGCTCGATTGGCTTACTGCCGTCGGCCAGCCTGGGCGAGCGGTGCGGCCTGTATGAACCAGTACACGGGTCTGCGCCCGATATCGCCGGGAAAAAGCGCGCTAACCCCATAGCTGCGATTGCGTCCGTAGCGCTCATGTTACGCTACTCCTTCCGAATGGAACGGCCCGCCGAAGCCATCGAGGCGGCCATTGAAAAGGTTTTGAGGAGCGGGGCCCGGACCCCAGACCTGCCGGGCCGTAAGCGCCCAATCTCAACCTCCCGCATGGGTAACCTTATCGCCGCTGAAACAACCAAGTTTCTCGCCTCCTCGCGCTTCCGCCCTGAAGAGAGGGTTTAAATGGTCCTGTTTCAGTAGGACAGGGTACCCAAAGTGTTGATAATGATGTAGAACCACGCACATCAGCACTGGGCGGGACCGGTCGGCCGACGGACCGGCGGCAAAGACCATTGCAATCTTATTGGCTTTCGAGTTAATATTCAGGGCGGCTTGGGGAGCGGCAGGCGGTTTTTTCGCCACAATCACGATGGCAGGAGCACATTTATGTGGTGGGAGAAGGACAAAAAGTCGCAACCCGATGTCCCATTGACTCAGCCGACTGTTCCCGCAAATTCTAATTCTCCGAAGGTGGAAACCTCTATGCCTGAAAGCATTCGAAGAGATTCGAGCGGAAGTTCCCAGAGTCCCGTACAGGCCTCAATTGGCCGTTCAATCGTCGTGAAAGGAGAACTGTCTGCAAACGAAGATCTCGTGATTGACGGACAGTTCGAAGGAAATGTCAACCTGCAGGACCATTGCCTGACAGTTGGAGCCAACGGAAAAGTAAAGGCCGAGATCCTGGCACGGCAAGTGGTCATTTACGGGGTCGTGAATGGAAACGTAAGCGCGCGTGAAAAGGTTGAAGTGCGGCGGACTGGCAACGTTACCGGAGACCTGAGGTCGGCCAGCGTCTCGATTGAAGAAGGGGCTTACTTCAAGGGCAGCATTGATATCCTCCGTGAGGCAAAGCCGGAGGAACGCAAGCCCGTTCCAGCAGGGGCTGTATCCAAGGCAGGGAGCTAGGCCGGTCGAGCGCTTTGTCGATTTCACACTCGGCGTGCAGGCCGCGCGCCAGACGGGCCAGTCCGTGAAGCCGCAAGCCGCTCGTCTGGCCGGTGAATCGGCCCCAGGGTGATTGCGGGTTACGTCAGAGTTCGCCAGATGTTTTCAGTGAAGATGCAAGAGGCTTCCCACAAAAAGCCTCCCTCAGGTCAGGGTTCGGCAGTTTCCAGCCAAGCTCTTCGGTGGATCTGGAATTACCTGCAGGATGTTGAAAACCCTCACGTGCTCGACTGCGGCGTCGTCTCATCTGCTACCATCAACATCCTGATTGAGCGGCAAGCCAAGGTCTACGTGGCGGACCTGATCGCCCCTTTACAGCGCGGCGATCCTGCCTTCTGGCGGCAGGAAGACAAACAAACAGTATTCTGTACCGGTGAGCTTCTCAAACGATTACCCGCCATTCCTCCAGGGTCTCTCCAGTTAATCTGCTGCTGGCACCTGCTGGATCTGATTCCGCGAGACAATGTACCTCACCTAGTCCAGTTTTTTCTCTCGCTGGTTGCGCCGGGAGGAATTTTCTTCTGCTTCCTCCGCGAACCCAACCTCACCCAGGGCAAGGAAGGGAGATGGTGGTTTGACACCCTCACCACGCTCGGGGAAAAGGGCGAAGGCGCCGGGGCGTTTTCCTACCCGCCGCTGTCCAACCGTGAAATCGAAAAACTAGCCGGCGGCAGCGGGGTAAAGACATTTCTTACCCGTTCGCATCGCCGGGAAGTTGTAGTCCTGAAATCCTGATTGAGGTTTTAATGAAGTTATCGAAAACTCTTATTTTTGCGGTATCCATAGCCCTGGTATCCGGTGCTGCGCCCTTGTCTGGGCAGGACCTGGTTACAAAGGCGCTCAGCAGTTTTCCCACGGACACCATCCGGCTGGAATTCTCAAGCCCAGCGACGCTGCGCAAGCTTTCGAATTACGCAAGTTTGCGTGAACACTACCTGGGCCCGCGTCTCAAGGAACTCGAGGATTCCATGGCTGAACTCGGCGTGAAGGAAACTGACGTCGATCAACTCGTTCTAGGCTGGAACGGCGGTGGTTCAGACCTGAACCTTTATGGGCTCGTCGGAGGAAGTTTCCGTTCTTCGGTGCTCGACGCCCGAGCGACTGAAAGAAGCATTCCTCCGCAGCAGATCGGCGGCAAAACTGGCTATTGCCTTGGGGCGGGGCTGGAGACCCAGTGCGTCGTCATCCTCAGCCCCACAGAAGGTGCTTTTGGTACCCTCGCCACTCTCACCCAGATTATGCAGGCCCTGAACGTAGGGGGCGATTCCATCGGATCGAACGATGGTTTTGCCCGTGCGATGAAGCAGGAGCAGAGCGACGCGCCCATCTGGGGAGTTGCTGTCGCATCCGCTGTGGCTTCCTGGTTTAAAGGTTGGATGCCCAGGCAAAGCGCCGTTGACATGGACTGGGACAAGGTGTTCCAGGGCGTCGATGCGCTGGGATACAAGGTTCAGACCGGCAGCGACATCCGGTTGGACCTGGCAATGTTCTGCAAATCCGAGGAATATGCGGGAAGCCTGAGGCAGGTTCTGGAAGGATTGAAACTGGCTCAGCAGATTGCCTGGCAGAACCAGTATCCCAGCAAATCCAACCCTTTCCAAAAGATGGAGCTATCTCAGACGGGCAGCCAGATCGGCATCAATATCGTGGCGAATTATGGAGACATCGGCGGAAGTGGGTCGCCGCCGGTCTCCCAATAAGAAGGTCACGGAAGGACCCTTTCAGGAGCCCTTACACCAGGCCTGGAATTGTTAACGAACTCAGGAGCCGAATGCTGCAACCCGTCATCGGAGGGACATTCACGTTGCTCCCCCGCCGGAATAAAAACTCGTAGCTCAAAAATGCCCCAGCGCTAGCGGGTGCGGCCACCGTCAGTGCGGTCGAGCCCGCGAACGCCAGCTTGGCCGCCGTAAGGCCGCCGACACCGACTGCCCCGGTAAGGAAGTTCCTCCAGGATGCTCGCCCGCGTCCGCGAACGTGCCCTTCTGCGTCGAGAGTCCCCATCAGGTCCTTACGATTGTCGAGGTGGGTGATGATCGCCGTAACAGCAACCATATGGCCGTCAGGCAGCGTCACGTGGTCAAACCGAAAGGCGATTTCACCATTGTGCCTCATCCAACTCGGCCGGCGGATTGAAGTGATGTGCCCATCGAACAGTGTACCCTTGGGCAGGGCCATCTCGCCGTTGATGTATACCGGCTCCGTCATTTCAGCCGAAACCGGGTCATTAACATGGCTGACCAGCGTGTGCATTCCTGAGATAAGCCGTGCTCTGACCAGTGTCTCCGCCGGAATTGTCAACGCGTCCGCGCTGGCCGCAGGGACATCCGCACGGTTTAATACTCCCGCCCGGTGGGACAATACTTTTCTCCCTGCTGCGGAGCACAAAGACGCCGTCAGCACGAGCACCCCTAGAACGGCAACTACTAGTCGCATCGATTTTCCTCCTAATGCGTGTGGAGTTATGCGTGCTTTGGGCCCAAGAACTTTATTCTTCGCCCATCTCAAACCGCTGCCAAATAAGTATTTCCTGCCCTTAGTAGACTCGTTAGCGCGAGCTAAAATTCCCGCATGACTTCAGATTGTAAGGCAGTTTGCCGAATTCGTATTCACGAAGTTGTAAAGACAGTGTAAAAACACGTGCGGCCCAGCGGACCCCACAAGAACAACTCTGCAAATGATATTCCCGACCCGCGGGAAAGGCCCGTCTATTCTACCCCACTTTGGTCACCTTGTCTGCCTGTGGTCCCTTCTGACCCTGAACAATCTCAAATTCGACGGAATCCCCTTCTTGAAGAGACTTGAATCCGTCGCCTTCGATCGCCGAATAATGAACGAAAACGTCGGCTCCCTCGTCTTGCCCAATGAATCCATACCCTTTGCTATTATTAAACCACTTAACCTTGCCTTGAAGTCGTGCCACTGCCTTCCCTCCTTAATCGCTGAGCGTTAAGTGGCCGCAACGTCACGGGAGGGTAAAAAAGGAAAAGGCCAGGAATCGCCTTTGATTCCCAGCCTAGTCTCTAGAATAATGTCCCGATGCGACCACCGCACAAGCTCCCTGGCGCTAAAGTATATAGTCAGGAATCAGCCTGTCAAGAGAATATTGACTTTTAAGTAGAGGTCACAAAGAGTACTAGCGATTGCGGTTAGCCGTTGCAACGCGCCCTCTCCAGCGGTCCCAGAGCAGCCCCACAAGCGTTTTCCCATCTGCTATCTTGTGCTCGCGCAAAAGCTTGTCCAGCTGGATTTTCGAAAATTCGGCCACTTCGATTCGCTCATCGTCCTCCGGGCTGGCTTCGACGAGCCTTAAGTCCCGAGCCTCGACAAGGTGCATCTGTTCCGTCAAAAATCCCGGGCTTGGATAGAACGAGAAGAGCCGCTTCAGAGAACCGGCGCGGTAGCCCGTTTCCTCCTGCAGTTCACGCCGCGCGGCGCGGGTGACGCTCTCGCCGGGATCCATGGAACCCGCGACGAACTCCCACAGATGTTTTTGGGTGGCGTAGCGGAACTGCCGGACCATCACTATGTTCCCGTTCGGAAGCCTCGGGATGACAACAACCGAACCGTGATGCTCCACGATTTCACGGGTTGCTTTGACCCCGCCGGGTTCGACCACGCTGTCAAGCTTAAGGCGAATGATCCGTCCGTTATAAAGGCGCTTGCTGCTCAGAACGCGAACATCGGATTTCATGCCGAAAACAGTATCCTTCGTGGTCCCCCGCAGTTGCCTTCCAGCGACAATCACTTGAGGGGGACGCGCCGTTTCAGATCAAAACACCATCCTGGTCAGGCTGCGATCGCAAACTTCTCAATGGCAGATTTTGCGCCCTTCGTATCCTTGGCAGCCTTCAGAGTGTCCCGGGCCTGTTCCAGTGCGGATTTGAGCTTCGAGTACCTGTCAAGCTTGCCTTTGGCCGCGGCAATCTGTTCCTGAGTGGCGGCGGGATCTTTGGCCGCCTTGCTCAGGCAATCCATTAGGCTGTCAATGATTCCCAGCGAGAGCGTGAGCCGGGAGAGGCAGCTTCGCTGGTGGTAGTCCTTCTCGAAGTCTGAAAGGCTTTCTTTTTTTACCATTCCAATCAGATCGTCGATGCTTTGGACATAGCTTTGGACCATCCCTTCGTCGTCGCTGCAGGTTTGTGCATGGAGCGCATGGAGGATCGGCAGCCCGAACGACAGAGCTCCTGTAAGGATAAGTGGTAGGATCCGGCGTTTCATAGCCGCTCCTTTCTAAGGCAGGAAATCCGTGACGTCGTTAACCGGCCCCGCCTGGAGCCGAGAGACCTACTTCCGGCACATGGTAACATAACTGGGAGGTCACGGCGGGAAATTCCTGGCCTGCATGGCGAGACCTGAGAACCCGCTTCGGCCGCCTGGCGGGAGTAACCACGTCCTCCGGGCAGGCTGGTACACTGATCGCAGTTGGACTGACGAGTCCGGATTCAGAAACCGAAGGGAAGGTTCGCGATGAAAATTTCCGCGCTCATCGTAGACGATGAGCAGCCTGCAAGGGACGAACTGGCTTACCTGCTCAGGAATTTTCCGGAAGTCGAAATAGCCGGGCAGGGCAAGAACGGCGTGGAAGCGGTGAGCCTGGTTCGCGAACTGAGTCCTGACCTCGTATTTCTGGACGTGCAAATGCCTGGCCTTGACGGCTTTGGCGTCATTAAGAAGCTGCTCGACCGCAACTCCCATCTGCCTTACTTCGTCTTTGTGACTGCTTATGACCACTATGCCGTCCGGGCGTTCGAGGTCAACGCCGTGGATTATCTGCTGAAGCCCATCGAGCGGCCCCGGCTTGAAAAGGCGTTGCAGCGGGTGAGCGGAATGGTGGAAGCGTCTGAAGCTGCCTTCCAGAAGCTTGACCGCCTCGTACAGATGATCGAAGAGCGTCCTGGCGCGCAGTCCAGCAAGCTGGTTGTCAAGAGCGGAAACCGCATGGTGCTGGTGGACGCCTCTGACATCATTTTTGCAACCATCGACGATGGCATCATCAGAATTGTGACCAAAGACCTTGATGGCCAGTCGAATTTCCGCACTGTGGAAGAACTGCAAAACAATCTGGATCCCAACACGTTCTGGCGAGTCCATCGCTCCTATCTCGTGAACGTGAATCGTATTAAAGAAGTCGTGCCCTGGTTCAAGAGTTCCTATCAACTGAAGATGCAAGACCGCCAGGAAACGGAGATTCCAGTCAGCCGCGCGCAAACGCGGAAGCTTCGCGAACTGTTGAACCTCTGAAGAATCCCGCCTGCATTTACTGTCAATGCCGATCAGTCTGGCTCCCGTCAGGGGCGTCGACTGGAACTTTTTTCGACGCCTGGCGGAAATAGATTTGCACCGCCTCGACGAGGCCGTTCACAGTTGAGTCCGCCGCTTCTATCGACACCTCCAAACCGTGCTGGTGCACCGTCTGAGAAGTGATTGGGCCAATGGACGCGATGGCAGCGCGCTCCAGGATTTCGCGAAGGCCGGCGCTCTCGATCAGGTCCACAAAATTTGTGACGGTGGACGAGCTCGTAAAAGTAATCGCGTCCGGCACAGGGGTGAGGAGCCGCTCAATTTCACCGGCGGGGAAATCGGGCGGCGTCGTTTCATAGGCTTCAACAATCTCGACGCGGGCGCCGCGCTCTTCTAGCGAGCGGGGCAGAATGTCGCGCGCAACCTTTGCCCGCGGAATCAGGAAACGCTTGCCGCGAATCGCGACTTCCTTCAAGCACTCAATCACCCCTTCTGCCCGGTATTCCTCCGGCACGAAATCAGCGCGGATGCCTGTGGCCGCGAGTTCAGCCGCAGTCCCGGGCCCAATGGCGCCGATCACGAGTCCTTTCAAATCGCGCACATCGCGGCCGCATGCGACGAGGCGGCCCAGAAACTTCCTGGCGCCGTTGGCTGAGGTGAAGAGAAGATAATCAAACTTTTCCAGGCGGCCGATAGCCTCGTCGAGCGGCTGGCACGATTGCGGATCGCGAATCTCGATGGCCGGGATCTGGATGGCTGCCGCTCCCAAGCTTTCGAGAGCGTCTCTGAACGCCGCGGATTGTTCTCGCGCCCGCGTTATTACAATGCGCTTGCCGAAAAGCGGCAGGCGCTCAAACCAATTCAAATCATCGCGCAGGCCCACAACGCTTCCCAACACGATGATCGCCGGCGCTTCAATGCCCTCAATTTTTGCGGCGATATTATCAAGAGTGCCGGTAACGGTCTGTTGCGTGGCGCGGGTTCCCCAGAAAATAACCGCAGCCGGCGTGCCCGGGTCCTTTCCTCCTCCGAGCAGGGCCGCACTGATTTCGGGCAGATTCCTGACTCCCAT
>Ga0079221_10000383_pt1 | contig 12078 bp, 13 predicted proteins | sample GAAS200_FD_75069 | JGI IMG/M metagenome (GOLD analysis project Ga0079221, IMG submission 75069) | Agricultural soil microbial communities from Georgia to study Nitrogen management - GA AS200 | ecosystem: Environmental > Terrestrial > Soil > Agricultural land | place: USA: Georgia | collected... | reverse complement strand
TTTTTTCAACGAAGCCATATCAATTACAAAACGATACTTCACATCTCCCTTCAGCAAACGCTCATAAGCTTCATTGATTTGTTGAATATGAATCATCTCTATATCCGCCACAATGTTATGCCTGCCACAGAAATCAAGCATCTCCTGTGTTTCACCAATGCTGCCGATAGTTGATCCGGCAAAACTTCTCCGGAAAGGAATTAAACTAAATGCTGCTACAGGAAGCGGATGTTCGGGTGCACCCACCAACGCCAGGGTACCATCTACTCTGAGCTGGGCCAAATACTCATTGATGTTGTGATTTGCAGCAACGCAATCCAACACAAAATGAAGCTTGCCTGCATAGCGCTGCATTTGGCCGGCATCTTTTGAAAGTACTACCTCATCAGCTCCGAGGCGTTTGGCATCCTCTACTTTAGATGGTGAAGTGGTATATACAATTACTTCTGCACCCATCGCCTTTGCCAGCTTCACACCCATGTGTCCTAAACCTCCAATACCCACAATGCCTACTTTTTGACCAGCACCAACTTTCCAATGCCTGAGGGGTGAATAAGTGGTGATACCGGCACACAGCAAGGGCGCCGTTGCTGCGGGATCAAGGTTATCAGGAATACGCAACACATAATTTTCGTCTACTACAACGCTTTCAGAGTAGCCGCCATAAGTATGGCCACCCAGGTGTTTGTCAGGGGAGTTATAGGTTAAAGTATTGCCCGCTTCGCAGTATTGTTCCAGGCCTTCTTTGCAGTAATCACATTCACGGCAGCTATCTACCATACAACCCACTGCAGCCAAATCTCCTGCTTTAAATTTGGTAACATGCTCTCCGACACTTACAATTTTTCCAACAATTTCATGCCCCGGCACACATGGATATACCGTACCATGCCATTCATTTCTTGCGGTGTGCAGATCGGAATGGCAAACGCCACAATATAAAATTTCTATCTCTACATCATGGGCTGTTGGCGTTCGTCTTTGAATATCCAATGGGTTCAATGGCGCTGTTGCTGCTTTTGTGCCAAATGCTTTTACCTGTTTTGCGCTTAGCGTTCTACCGCCTTCCGCTGCTGTTGCTGTTTCTTGCATATTCATTATCTTTTTTGATTCGTTTAAAGTGATTATAATTTTATCTATTTATTGAATGCCTTTAATAATTTTAGCAGGAATTCCACCCACTACGGTATTATCAGGAACATCTTTTGACACCACTGCACCGGCTGCTACTACTGCATTTTCGCCAATGGTTACTCCGGGCAATATGGTCGCATTAGCCCCAATCCAGGCGTTCTTTTTGATACGAATAGGCCCTGGCACAAGCGACTGCCTGTTTTCAGGAGTCAGAGGATGCCCTTCTGATAACAGATTGACTTTTGCCGCTATCAGTACGTTGTCTTCAATGGTGATACCGCCTAAGTCCAGGAAAGTACAGTCAAAGTTGATGAATACATTTTTTCCGATTTTAGTATGCTTTCCGTAGTTGATGAACAACGGAGTAAATACCGCTACGCTTTCGTCAATTTCACTGTTCGTAATCCGGCTTAATAAAATCCTGATTTCAGCAGGGTCTGACGAGTTATTCATCTGGATAAGCAGTTTTTTTGTGGCGTAAGAAGCGTCGCGCATCTTATAGCCTTGTGGGTCGTTTGAGGGTATTGTTTCTCCGTTTCTCAGTCGATCAAAAATGTCTTCTTCGTTTATCATCCCGCTTTAGTTTATTATGTATTATTCTATTTACAATCAATGTATCAGTGGCCTAACCAATATGCTTCTGCAAATTTCCATAGAATAAATGATCAGGGGTTATACAGGATACAGTTCTTTTTACCACTTTTACTGATTTTGGGTTAAATCCTTCGCAGGCGGATTTTGGTTTACTAAATTTGTAGGGTAATAATCTGAGTATGGAACATTTTGAGAGAATAGATACCGTAAAACATTATAATGATTATGCAGGAGTAGATACGCTGCATCCCCTGGTTAGCGTAGTGAAATTCAGTGAACTTTCTTTTGTTAAGAGCTTCAGGCGGTATATGAATATTTATGCCGTGTTTCTAAAAGATACCAAATGTGGTGATATAATCTATGGCGGGCAGCCTTATGACTATGAGGACGGAACACTTGTTTTTGTTTCTCCCGGACAAGTTTACGGAATTGACAATCATAGTGTAAATACTAATCCGTCCGGATATGGATTGCTGTTTCACCCGGATTTAATTGCAGGTACGCATTTAGCAAAAACCATCAGGGATTATTCATTTTTTTCTTATGAAGTGAACGAGGCGCTGCACTTGTCAAAAAAAGAACGAAAAACAATTGTGGAATGCTTTGAAAAGATTTCTTCGGAAATAGAACAGAATATTGACAAACATAGCAAAACGCTTATTGTATCGAATATAGAATTGCTGTTGAATTATTGTATGCGCTTTTATGACCGCCAATTCATTACCCGGAGCCATGCCAATAAAGATGTGTTGGTGCGATTTGAAAACCTGCTTACCGATTATTTTAAATCTGAAAAGGCACAAGCTATAGGGTTGCCAACGGTAACCTGGTGTGCGGAACAATTGCATCTTTCTCCTAATTATTTTGGTGACCTTATCAAAAAGGAAACAGGCAATACGGCCCTGGATTATATCCAATCCAGGCTGATTGAAGAAGCAAAACTTAAGATGTCCGATGCTACAAAATCAATCAGTGGAATTGCTTATGACCTTGGATTTAAATACCAGCAGCATTTTACACGATTGTTTAAACAAAAAACCGGTATGCCTCCTAATGAATACAGACAATTGAACTAATTACAATTGTCCTTGTTCATTTATTCTATCAGAAATAAGCCCTGGCGGTAAAAGGCATATGGAAATAAACCAAAACAAGTTCTTGATTTTTTTATTTGTAACAGTATTTCTTCTTTAAAACTCAATCCCAATGCCGGCAGATCTTCATAAGAACTATACAAACCAAATTGATTAAACTGTATAACAGTAATGCCTAAACGTAACTGTAGCAAATGGAATTCCGGATATTTGTTCGTTTACTGGCCGGAAATGAATATTTGTGGTAGTAAGTTAGTGAGTAAGTGAACGAATTCATCAATAGGGAGAATCGTTATTTTGGAAAGAAGTACTTTTTTAAAACTGCAAAATGCTTGTCCTCTGTTACAAAAAAATTTGCACTGCCGGCAATATAACAACGCTGCCCGTGGCATCTTCTGAATGAAGAACTCAACTGTGGTCGCGATCAGGGAAAAATGTAAAAAAGGCGTAGAACGCTTTTCTGATCGGGAAACAGGATAACCACCAACACAGACACAAAATTCTGTGGAGATGATCACTGAATGTTTTTGCAGCAATTGTTGAATGGTTGCCCGTGGTGCGATAAAAGGTGAGTGGCATAATTCACTGCCATTCAGGCTTACATATACTTTTCAACATAAGGTGCATAACAAGTTGCCCGCTGTTGAAATCGAGATTATAAATTTACACAGCATTTTGGTTGACGATCCACCCCAGGTGGATTTCATTAAAAGGGAATCCCGTTAAAATCGGGAACTATCCCCGTAGCTGTAAGCTTCATCATATTGTTTCATCTTCATGCCACTGTCCGGCAGGCCACGGACGGGAAGGCTCTAAACAATGAAGTAAGTCAGAAGACCTGCCAGAATCGTTTTTAGGTAACAACACTTTCGGAGGAAAAGCGTATGTACTGATAGTTAAAACTTTCGTACCAGGTTCAACTTTTCAGCTTCATACATTTTATCCGCAGGTAATAAATATTCGTTTATTATGGGATTATTTGCAAAAAGAATTAACTACAAACCATTTGAATATCCTGAAGTGCTTCAGTTTACAGAAGCCATCAACCGGTCTTTTTGGGTGCACACGGAAGTCGATTTTACCGCAGACACGCAGGATTTCCGCTCACATCTTAGCCATGCGGAACAAAATGCGGTAAAGAACAGCCTGCTCACCATTGCGCAAATTGAAGTTGCTGTAAAATCTTTCTGGGGCAATTTATATCATCACTTTCCAAAGCCGGAATTAAACGGCCTGGGAAGCACGTTTGCTGAGTGTGAATTCCGCCATTCTGAAGCGTATTCCCGTTTGCTGGAGGTGCTGGGATACAATGATGAATTTGAAAAACTGGTCGAAGTGCCTGTCGTAAAGCATCGCATTGAATTTCTGTCCAGGGCATTAAACAAGGTAAATTCAGCTCACGAAAAAGAGTATGTCATTTCATTGATTCTCTTTACTATCTTAATCGAAAATGTTTCCCTGTTCAGCCAGTTTGCAGTAGTTCTTTCATTTACCCGGTTTAAAGGGCTGATGAAAAACGTAAGTAATATTATTGCATGGACATCAGTAGATGAGCAGGTGCATGCCAATGCAGGCATTTATCTGATCAATAAATTAAGGGAAGAATATCCTGAATTGATTGATGAAGCGTTGATTGAACAAACGGTTAAGCTCGTAACGGACTTTATAGAAATTGAGGAACAAATTATTGACTGGATTTTTCTCGAAGGCGAGATCAGCACCATTCATAAGGAAGACCTGTTGAATTTTATAAAGTTCAGGGTGGATGAAAGCCTGGGAAAAATAAATTTTCCTGAACAATTCTTTATCAGCAGCAAACAATATGAACCGATGAAATGGTTTGAAGAAGAAGTGTTTGCCAACAGCCTGGATGATTTTTTTGCCAAACGCCCGGTGGAGTATACCAAGCACGATAAAAGTATTACTGCCAACGATCTTTTTTAAACCTGACACATTTTATTTAACCTATAGATCTTTTAATATGGAAATTGTAAATCCCCTTATTTCGAAAACCCCCTTAACGGAAAAGCTCTGGTGGAAAAATGAAGAGAGCGAGCAAATGCTTAACCGTGGCTACCTGTTGAAAGGTGAAACAGTAGACGGCGCTATTGGACGCATCTGTAAAGCTGCCGGGCAACGATTATACAAACCCGAACTAAGTGAAGCCTTTCGTGAAATGATTGAAAGAGGCTGGATGAGTTTAAGCTCACCCATCTGGGCCAATATGGGTACAGAGCGCGGACTGCCGATTTCCTGTTTTAATGTGCATGTCCCAGACCATATAGAAGGCATAACACACAAGCTTGGCGAAGTGATCATGCAAACAAAAATCGGCGGGGGAACCTCGGCATATTTTGGTAGCCTGCGCGGACGCGGCAGCGCCGTTACCGACAATGGAAAAAGCAGCGGCGCCGTAAGCTTTATGCGTTTGTTTGACACGGCAATGGATACCATATCCCAAGGCGGTGTAAGGCGCGGCGCTTTTGCAGCCTACCTTGATATAGACCATCCGGACATTGAAGAATTTTTGAAAATAAAAAACATCGGACACCCGATACAAAATTTATTCTTTGCTGTTTGCATTCCCGATTACTGGATGCAGGATATGATAGACGGCGATATTGCAAAAAGGGAGATATGGGCTAAAGTGTTGGAAAGCCGCCAGCAAAAAGGACTGCCTTATCTTTTCTTCACCGACAATGTAAACCAGGGAAAGCCGCAGGTGTATAAGGATCTGAATTATACCATCAATGCCAGCAATCTTTGCAGCGAAATCATGCTGCCTTCCAATGCTGAAGAATCGTTTATTTGTTGCCTTTCTTCCATGAACCTCGAATTGTATGATGAATGGAAAGACACGGATGCTGTCCGCCTGGCCCTTTTCTTTCTGGATGCGGTATTGCAGGAGTTTATAAATAAGACGGAGGGCAATTATTACCTGGCAAGCGCCAACCGGTTTGCCAAAAGGCACCGGGCTTTGGGATTGGGCGTATTGGGATGGCATTCTTACCTTCAAAAAAACATGATCCCCTTTGAAGGCCTGAAAGCCAAACAGCTTACCACAAAAATTTTCGGTGACCTGCGGGAAAAAGCCGATAAGGCCACGGCCGACCTCGCACGCATTTATGGTGAGCCGGATGTGCTCAAAGGTTATGGCCGTCGCAATACGACCACGTTAGCTATTGCTCCCACTACGTCTTCCTCTGCTATTTTAGGGCAAACTTCGCCGGGTATTGAACCCTTCAGCAGCAACTATTATAAGGCGGGATTATCAAAAGGTAATTTTATGCGGCAAAATAAATATCTGAAGCAATTGCTGGAATATAAGGGAATAGACACTCCGGATGTCTGGCGGAGCATTATGCTAAATCATGGAAGTGTTCAGCATTTAAAAGAATTAACCAAAGAGGAAAAGGATGTCTTTAAAACCTTTAAGGAAATAAGCCAGCTGGAAATCATCCAGCTGGCTGCCATTCGACAGAAATATATCGACCAGTCGCAAAGCCTGAACCTGAACATACCTCCTGATTTACCGGTAAAGCAAGTAAACAAGCTGATCATCGAGGCCTGGCAGCTTGGCATTAAAACCCTGTATTACCAGCGTAGCCAGAGTGTATCAAAAGAAATGGTAACAAGCCTCGCTACGTGCACCAATTGTGAAGCGTAATTAAACTGATCGCGGATAGTTTTTATTTTAATTAATATGTTCCAGCTATGACTTGATCTGGCAATTTTGGATTTTTGTTTTTAGTAATTTTGGGAAAACGGATTAAATTTCTGAAGTAGCTGTGGTAAGTCATCCAACTGTTTTTCTTTAGCGTCTTGGCTATTGGCTTTCGACAGCTTATTTCCTGAAGAGCTATCTTACCTTCATTCTCATAAAGTTCTTTGAAACAGAAAAAATTGTTCCTTTAATAACCGAATAATTTACAGGCTTCTGAGACATTACCTAAGTCTTCTGCTAATTTTAGCAGTCCAACTTTACTCTTGGTTAATTTAACTTGTTTGTTCATAATGTGATTTTTTGGGGCTAATTAATTAGATCATCAAATTAATCTGCCAGGAGTATTCCAGCAAACAAATTGCAGCTTTGGTAGGCTTGAGTGACAGGACCATTGATTGGTACCGTGAAAAGATAATGGAAAGAATGAATGTGAAGACCCTGGCAGGTATTATTGTATACGCAATACAATATAAAATATTCGATTTCGATGAGTAAGGATATGCGCCGGCTCGTCCAGTAATTCCCGCCTTCAATCTTATAGCGTCTCTTTCGCGACCAACAAAGCATGGAAACCTGAGAACAAAATATAATTTAATATAGCTTTCTCAGTTCTTAAATGGCATCAGGAAAATATTACACTTAAGAAAAATAAGGCGCATTTTTTAGAAAATAATTTCTATTTACTACTATCAGCAGGCAATCCCTGGGTGGCTGTGGTATTGGTCATTCTCCCTGTTTGTTCGCCTGAAGTATCTATGCCGTTAGGTTGTACCGGGCTTGCTGTATCAGAAGCAGCCTCATCACCTGACGCGGCTGAAGAGCCTGATTCGGTTGAATTTACCGGCTCATGAATGTGGTTTGGAGTGGAACGGCAGGCCGTAAAAATGAATGCGACTGAAAGAATTACAACAAATTGTTTTAAAAATTTCATAATGAAAGGTTTGTTTTTGGCATTCAAAATTATTGCCAATAATTGCAAAGTAAACTCTTTTAATAAAATACCGGCTACAATCTTGAAAATTTTTTCTAATTATTATTGTCATTTACCGTAGACTTATATGATGAAATGGCAAGACTGAACGGGCATGAATTTTGGACGCAATTGAAAACACTAATAATACTAAAAATGGAAAAAGTAATTCAGGAAGGCCACCGCGAAGGAAGGCTTGCTACGCGTATTGAAAGTGAAACAGCAAGGCTTCCTTCTGACGTGTTTCTATGGGCGGCGATCGGCGCCATGGCAGTGTCCATGTCATTACACATTGCAGGCAAAAAGCATAAAAGCCTTTTCTTCGGCCAATGGGCAGCGCCGTTTTTGCTTTTCGGCGTTTATAACAAACTGGTAAAACAACTTGGCCACGATAAATACAGCCAATATTGAGTAACATTGACTAAATATAAATAAGATGGCATCATTATAACGGTGGCGGCTACACGAAATAGTATTTGGATATATTATTTTATATGGATTAAAACAACATCTTCACCTTTAAGGCCTTTCGCCGTGGGACCGCCTTCAGAACCGTGATCGGTGTATGTGGCGACAAGCAAAGCATCTTTGCAGGCGGCCGGCGGGCTCAACCGGAATGAGCCTTCGGCACCGGCGATATAATCCGTGGTAGAATCAGCAGTATTATTAAAAAGCCATTGAATCACTTCCAACGCCTGCGATGAATTTAATTGGTTGTTTGAAGGCATTTGCACCTCACCCCATCGACCTTTTGAACCTTTTAAAATGTGATCGGCCAATGTATCCTGTATATGGGCTAACCCGGCGTATCGACTGGTTATTTCATAAAATGAAGGGCCTATTAATTTGGTTTTAAAAGAATGGCAGTTCATGCAATTCGTATGCTTAATAGTTGCAAGCGCAGGTGCATCGTCCCCCATACGGCTCCTGGTTTCGGCAATGAGGTTGTTTGTATCCTTTACATATTTTATTTCCAAAAAAATTTCTTTAGGGTTTATATCACCAAATTTCGATTCGCCATCTTCTTTGTCTGAAACGCTGATTTCGTAAGATACCACACTGTTCAATCCATAAGAGCTGTTATTTTGGGGCGAAATGATTTTGACAACCGGTGGATGGTTTTCAACTTCTATCTTTTTGTTGAGCGCGGATGAATCTTCTTTTGAAAATGGAAAATAGCCGAAGGCAAACAAACCAAAAATTACCGGCATGCCCATTTCAATAAACCTGGATTTATTAACCATGAAACGTTTATTATATTAACCGATTACTCTTAGATTTCATTAATTTCTTTTGCCACTCTTTGTGCCGAGCGCAGGCACGATTCCATGCCACGGCTCAGGTTATCCGCGTACGTCCCTGCAAAATATATTCTTCCCTCAGGCTTCATAATTTCCGGCCAGAATTTATGCATTTGACCAATAGGAAAAGGCAACATTTCACAGGACGGAGCAAATTTATCTTTTGTCCAGTCGAAAGTTAATGCCTGGACTATCGTGTCATTTTTGCCTGGATACACTTCCCTGAATGCAGCCAACACTCTAAGTGGTGAAAGGCCTCCGGGGCCAAAAGCTTTTAATATCACCCGTTGCGTATTTATCTCATTTGGTTCCTCCCAAATCAATGAAATGTCGGGATGATCAAATTGCATGTTGAGGCTTTTAAATCCATCGTCGAGCCAGAATTTGGAGCTTGCTTCGAACACATAAAACGGGTGGGAAGTGTACGCCATATTATCCACTACAAATTGTTTGGCCCCAGATAAAGCGGGCGTCACCGGAATATTTTTAAAAAGCTGGAGTGAAATACAATTGACAAAATAATCCGCTTTCAATTTCTTTTCTTCATCGCGGCCAAATGCTTTATAGGTAACGGTTACACCATTACTTTCCTGCTCAATTTCTTTGATAACATGCGCCAGTTTTACCCGGTTACCTAGTCGTTTTGCAAAAGCATTGGGTAATTGCTGGTTGCCGCCTTTCACCCTGAAAGTTTCTCCTTCAGAGGCAGGAATGCCCCGTGATTTCATAACCGCCATTCTCCATAAAGAATATAATGCAGAAGTATTTTTGCCGCCCAAATGATTGAGCGCTGCATCCGAGGCGCCCTTTTTTTTATATAATTCCGCAACAGGAACTGAATCCAAATCATCATACCCTATTCCAAACGGTTGATCAGGATTTTTAAATTTATCCAGGTAAGAATCCAAATAAAACCATTTCAACTCGTACCACGGATGCGATGATAAAAATCCAATTTCATTTTCATTAAATCCAAATTGTTTTAAAACAGAAGGATCAGCAAGCATATCTTCCGAATAAAACTTTCCATTTTTCATCGTTAGCATATTCCTTTCTTTAGGATTTGGAGAACCCTCAGCATTTGGATAAGCAAGTACTTCAAGATTGAACTCTTTAACGTATTCGAAAAATTTTTCATAACACGGTTTTGTAATATGGTCTGCGCCAAAATCTGCATACAGCCCGTCTGAAAGGCCATCATGGCCGGTAAATACATGCCCGCCATACCTGCCGTTTGCTTCCAGCACTGTTACATCATGTCCGTGTTTCATTAATTCATACGCACAGCATAAACCGGAAATTCCTGCACCGCCTATAATGATTTTTTTGCCTGGTTGTGCCTTTTGCAAAGCAGCATATTTTTCCGCATCAGTGAGATGAGCCACATCATCCGCGGCTTTCAACGGATTGGCAAAGGACATTCCCATGCCGGCCAGCACACTATTTTTAATAAAGGATCTACGTTTTATCATTAAGTTCAATTTATTTGCTAAAGATAGAGATTCTGTAAAAAGATATTTTGAGTAAAGCAATAAATAAGGGGGATTTTTATTTATAACGGCAGTGCCTACACGAAAATATCTTTAAAATAGAATTAATTTTTTGTTTTCGAATCACGATATTTTTTTAAAATCAACTCTGCTTTAACAACAAAGTTATTACCTTGCTGCTGTGGTTTTATAATGATAAAGCCTTTAGCCTTAAAGAATTATTTTGAAGATGCCATTAGTTGACTCTCTTCTTGTCTTCCTTTTCTCAAATAAAAATTCATTTAAAACGATTTTAAAAAAATAAAAAAACATCATGGAAAACATCGATTTATTTCCCCAGGCAACACGGGAATCTGCTGAAAAAAAGGCGGCGCTCGCGCCCAAAAATATTGAAGCCTGGAGAAATTTCAGCAGAACTGTTTTTGAAGCCGGAGCGCTTCCCGAAAAAACAAAACAACTGATCGCAGTTGCTGTTGCACACGTCACTCAATGCCCCTATTGTATACGTTCTCATACAAAAACTGCTTTGCGCAAAGGCGCTACGAAAGAAGAAATTATGGAAGCCATCTGGGTAGCCGCTGAAATGCGAGCGGGCGCAGCTTATGCCCATGCAACTATAGCTATGGATGAAATGGAACAACACGAAAATTTAAATCATAAATGAAATGAAACCGAGAATTAATTATGTGCAGGTAGCGCCTGATGCTGTCAAGGCAATGCGTGGTCTTGAAGAATATGTCGCTTCATCAGGCCTTGAAAAATCGTTGTACGAGCTCGTGAAGACACGAGCTTCCCAAATAAATGGCTGTGCTTTTTGCCTGGACATGCATACCAAAGATGCGAGAAAGGCCGGCGAAACAGAACAGCGGCTTTACGCTCTTAGCGCCTGGCGCGAAACCCCGTTTTACACCGAAAGAGAACGCGCTGCATTGGAATGGACAGAAGCCCTGACGCTGATATCAGATACAGATGTGCCTGATGCGTTGTACGAAAATGTTCGTAAACAATTTAGTGAGAGCGAAATCGTAGCCTCATCGATGGCGATTATAGCCATCAATGGCTGGAACCGTTTGGCAATTAGCTTCAGAACCGTACCCGGCAGCTACAATCCTAAATAATACACGGAATATTTTTTATAAATGAATGTAAACGGAAAGATAGCCGTTATAACCGGCGCCAGCAGCGGCTTAGGCGCTTCGCTTGCAAAAGTACTCGTTGCAAAAGGAGCCATCGTGTATGGCGTTTCGCGCAATGAAAAAAAATTGAGTGAGGTTAAAAAAGAATTGGGTGATAATTTTTTAACCGTTGCAATGGATATTGCTGACAGGGGGAAACTGAATAACTGGATTCAACAAGCATTTTCGGAGTCACATCTTCCCGATATCCTGATAAATAATGCTGGCGCCGGTTATTTTGCACAACTGGATTCGTTGCCTGCCGAACGCTGGGACGAAATGATGAACACGAATTTAAACGGCATTTTTAATATTACATCATGGTTGATACCTTTAATGAAAACTAATGCTGAAACCTGCCATATCATTACATCGGATCTATTTTGGGAAAAACCGCCCGTGCGGAAAGTGCGGCCTATTCAGCCACCAAGTTTGCCATACAAGGTTTTAGCGAAGCATTGTTTAAAGAACTCAGGTCGTACAAAATAAAAGTTACGTGCGTAAATCCGGGAAGTATCGATACTCACTTTTTTGAAGAATCAGGAATTCAGCCGCATAAAAATATGATGCAGCCCGATGATATAGCAGCATTGATT
>Ga0079221_10000382_pt1 | contig 12082 bp, 9 predicted proteins | sample GAAS200_FD_75069 | JGI IMG/M metagenome (GOLD analysis project Ga0079221, IMG submission 75069) | Agricultural soil microbial communities from Georgia to study Nitrogen management - GA AS200 | ecosystem: Environmental > Terrestrial > Soil > Agricultural land | place: USA: Georgia | collected... | reverse complement strand
TGATCCACGCCAAAGAGCCCACCGAGGGGAAGTTGGTGGCGGATACGGTGCAATTCAGCGCTCCGACAACGAAGGCGGCGCCCGTACCGAGCAAATAAGCTATCGCCGTTGTGTCCGTAAGTCGGCGCGCGTGAGACCCGCTGTGTCCCGATCACTTCCGACCTCTTTTCGCTCCGCGTTATCGCCGCGCACGAACTCCTATTCCGTTCGACCTGTCAGTAAACGGCTCGCTTGGATGTGAAGGTGTTCGCCGGCCATCTCCAGGGGAAGCCGGTAGACAGATCAGCCTCGGAACTAACCGAACCGCCATCGAATGAATGGAATTTCTCGCCTGTACACCCGTTTACGTCGTTCGCGGCCGGAGTTGAAAACGACGAAACAAGGTGCGGGCGTGGTTCAAGACGCCGGATACAGAACTGGAGAACGCATTGCGTCTGGGCAAAGTTTTCGTTTTGTTTTTCTGGCTTTTCATTCCACCCGGATTGATTTGGTGTCAAACACCACAGCCAAGCAGCCAGACCGAGCAATCGTCCGATAACCGCGCGGAGCAATCGGAGGGTGCAGCCTTAGCGCAAGGGGCGGACGTGCAGAGAGAACTGCAGGCGTTGGAAAGCGCTCCGCTTCCCGTTATAGCGCCTCCGGAATTAAAAAATCATTCCGAGTACAAACAGACCGATCGCATCCTTTGGGTCGTGCCGAATTTTGCCGCTGTTACCGCCAATACTCAGCTTCCGCCCATGACACCACGCGGGAAGTTCGTGCTGGCTACCCACGATAGCGTCGATTATACCGGCTTCACCTGGACCGCAATTCTCGCCGGGCAAGCCATGGCCACGCGTTCCGATCCCGAGCTCGGCACGGGAATCAAGGGATATGGCCGCTATTATTGGCGCACATTCGCGGATGGCATTTCGGGAACCTTCTTCACCGAAGCTATTGTTCCGAGCCTCACGCATGAGGACCCCCGCTATTTCACGCTGGGTCACGGGGGTTTTTTCCGCCGCTTCGGCTATGCGCTCTCGCGCACCGTAGTCACAAAGACCGATTCAGGAGGCCTTAGTTTCAATTGGTCGGAAGTGGGCGGCAACGCTTTGGAAGCGGCTCTCTCTAACGCCTATTATCCGCCCGAGGAACGCGGCTGGCGACAAACCGCCAGAGATTGGGGCCAGCAGATGGAGTCGGCGGTACTGAATAACATCGTCAAAGAGTTCTGGCCGGATCTTCGACACTTCATTTTTCGGGAGAATTAACGTCAGCGGAACTGGCCGAATTCCTCGCTGTGGGTGACAAACTCGGGATAGGCGCCGCCGCCAAGTTCATAGAGATCGAGTCCCTGTCTTTCGCCCTCCATGACCACGCGCTGCGGCCAGATGCGATTCAAGGCGAAGTTCATCCCGTAGGTGAGCGGCAGTACGAATCCAATCAATGTGGCGATGGCAACGATCTGCGCCAGGGCCTGACCGGCGTCAGGGCCGGAGGCGGGTGTGAGAGTCGCTCCGATCTGGGATGCCGCAGTCGGAAAGCGCGCGAAGATCGCAACCGCCAACAAGCCCCAAATGCCGCCCAGCGCATGCACCGAGATGGCCCCGCCGGGATCGTCGATTCCGAGATGCAATTCGAACCATTCCACTGAGTAGACAACCAGCGCACCGGCAATCGCACCGATCACCAGCGCGGCAATAGGGCTCACGAATGGGCAGGAAGCGCTGCCGGCTACCAATCCGCCGACCCAGCCGTTGGCACTGATGGAAACATCAGGCCGGCCGAAGCGCACAGCCGTGATCGCGACGGCCACAAGGATGGCCGCTCCCGCCCCGAGCGTTGTATTGATGGAAATGAGAGCAACCCGGCCCGGCGCGGCGCCTGTAAACAAGATTGCACCCGCACCGTTAAGGCCGAGCCAGCCGAGCAAACTCAAAAAGCAGCCAAATAGAACGAAAACCGCGTTGTGCGCGGGAATCGCTGTGGGCATTCCTTCCGGAGAATATTTACCTCGGCGCGGCCCGAGGATCCAGGCGAGGGCCAGCGCGGTCACTCCGCCAACGGCTTGAATGGTGCCGCTGCCACCGGCGTCCATAACGCCGTGACCCATACCTGCGTTAATACCGAGCTGCGCGAGCCAGCCGCCACCCCACACCCAATGGGCAAAGAGCGGATAAGTCCATCCGGCCAGCAGCGCCGTGGAAGCGCAGGCCGCTGACAATTTCCAGCGGTCCAGGCATGCGCCCAGCGGAATGAGCGCAGCCAATCCAACGCTGAAGATTTGCAACCACGCCGCAAGCGAAGTTGCCGTGCCGTCGAATTCGACTCCACGAAGAAAAAACGGTCCGCGCGCGAGCCAGTTCCAATCTCGTCCGGCAGCAACGACCCTGTGGGCCGGCGTTCCGATGTAGCCTTGCCACGCGAAACCGCAGATCAGGTATGCGCCGCCGGCAACTGCGAAGATGCAGAGCGACATCAGCAGGGTATGCGCGGCGCTGCGCGAGCGTCCGAGTCCAGTATTGATGAGCGCGAGTCCCGCCACAGCAAAAGGGACCAGAAGGATTAGAACGACGCTCAAGGCAATGTCTGCGATCGGCATCAGGACGGACCTACTCTTTTTCGCGTCCCGCTAGCGGATTCGCTCGAGTGACCAGCGTCAAGCCCATAATTTCCACGCCAACGCCAGCCAGCACGAAGACGGCTCTCGCGCTCTGAGGCAGGAGAAGAACTACGGAGGCCACGACGATGATCCACCCGGCAAGCAGCAGCAGAAATCCCGCAAGCTTCATACAGAGCCTCTCTCCCCGGAGCGATATGCCCCAAGCGCACCGGCAATATCACATAACTTAATTGTTTCGGCTACGGAAGTTTGCGATGCCGCGAGTGTACGGCTGTGCCGCGCACGGTCAAAATAGAGGTGGGGCTCGTCCCGAGCGCCAACAGACGCTTGACGGAACCCCATGCGAAAACGCGGCGAAACAGCCTGAAGCCGGACCTCCGGCGCCAATCCAAAATCCCGATGGGTTTAATCGAAACGTTGCGTTTTGCGGCGGAGAACACTCCGGATATTCTTGCGGCGCTCGCGGCTGCGACGCTCCGGGCAGCGGGAAATCCACGACGAGAGAGGCAATTTTAGATGGCCGAAAAAAGCACCACTGAGATGAAAGCCACCTTGGGCCTCACAGGGCTGACGATGAACGCCATGGCGCTCATCGCGCCCGGGGCCTTCTTATGGCTGACATTCTTTATTCAAGCGACCACAGGCGTGACGTCGCCAGCAATGTGGATCGGTATATTCCTCGCCTTAATGTTGTGCCTGGCAACCGCTGTGTCCTATGCGGAACTAGCGAAGCTCTACCCGGGCACCGGAAGTTCGTACTACTTCGCGGAACAGTCTTTCCTGAATCACGACAAGCACTGGCGCTATGCGCGCCTGATGAAATTCATCGTCGGGTGGGGCTCGCATTTGTATTACTGGATTTATCCCGGGGTGATGGTGGCCGTAACGGGAATCTTCTGCGGATATATCGTCGGCACGCTGTGGCCCAACGCCATGAGCGCATCGAACCCCGGCACCATGTTCATGATGGTGGTTGCCGTTCTGTTCTCTTTTGGCGTGGCCTATATCGCGCATCGAGGCGTCACCGGATCGACAGCAGTCAACGTGGCCATCAACGTGATTCAGATCAGCGCGCTCTTGGTCTTCTCCGTGATGGCTCTTGGCTATCGCCTGAATCACCCCGCAGGAAGCGTGGCGTTTCAATGGGACTCGGTCTCGGGCGACGCATATACATATCAATTCGCGACCACCACGACGACTGCAAACGGCCAGACGACTACGGCCATCGTGCGTGACGCAAACATGATTCCGCAGCCCATGCTGGATGCCGCCGGGAAGCCGGTGCCATTCACGGTTGATTATCCCGAGAAGGACAGCATGGGCAATTTCCTCACCCACCCGAAGGCCGCCTCGGTTGTGAAAATGCACAACTTCGGATGGATGTTCGTGCAGGCCACGGTCGCCATTCTGATTCTCGTGGGATTCGAATCCGTCACGGCCATGGGTGGTGAAGCAAAGAATGCGAAACGAGACGTCCCGATCGCGGTCATTACGTCTCTATTGGTACAAGGAGCGTTCTGCTATCTGATTGAATATTTCTGCGCCAATTACTTCTTAAGTACCGGCTATACCATGCAGAACGCCGCCGGATCAGCGGCGCCCATTGGAGACATGATGGTTATGGTGGGCGACGCCTTGCTTGGGCCGGGTCGAGGACGGATTTTCATGTTGATCGAAGCGTTGACCGTCTTCCTGGCGCTGATCGGCACTACGCTTTCCTGCATCAATACCGGCGCCCGGGTGACCTACGCGATGGGCAAGGACCAGGAAGTGCCGGAACATTTCGGCATGCTGCACGAGAAAAACCTCAGCCCTCATCGCGCCATTTGGGCTTTGGCAATCATCTCGGCGGTGATCGGCTGCATCGCGTTACTGATGGTATTTGGAGACGCCGGCGCCATTGCCGATTCCGCGATCGCAGCGTTGCCGCACGGATTCTGGAGCAAGGTCTGGTTCGCCAGCAGCCACGACCACATGGCGGCGCTGCCAAACTCGCTCCTGTCCATAACGCTCGCCTCCAACTTCGGCACATTCATGCTCTACATGCTGAGTTGCGTCATCTGCATGGTGGCTTATCAAGGCCATCCGAAGTACAGCTTCATTCGCCACACGGCGATTCCGGTTTTCGGATTCCTGGCGAACTTAGCCTGCATGGTCTTTTACATCGTGGGGCCGTTCATGGGTTACGGTACGAAGATGGAACCGCTGCTCGCGTTGGCCATTGCGGCCGTCTGGGCCATCTACGGTGGCATCTACTTCACACGGGCGAGCAAGGCGACGGGCAGGACGACCTTCGTCATGAGCCGTGCGGGAAGGGGTGCCTGATCCCATCCCCAGCATGCACCGCCCGAGGCGGGCGGTGCATGCTGGGACCTCGGGGAAACGTGAGTGGGAAGTCAGTTCGGGGGCGAACATAGCGAGTGCAGACAGACGTTCGCCCCGATCGCAGTTGCGGAGTTACTATGTTTGAGGTTTACCGAGGACGAAGGCTAGCATCCCAACACGCGCGCCTTCTTTCTAGCGCGCGAGCATCGTCTCGCGTTGAGGGGCGCATGTTGGGGACCCCGGAAAATGTGGCGCGCGGCGGACCCATGCCGGCTGCGCCTCGGCCATTTGAAGACTCCATGCTGGAGATCGACTTCGCTGAACTCTCCGACGTCGGGCGGGTTCGCGTCGAAAACGAAGATTGCCTGGGCCACGTAGCTCCTGATACCCCGGAGCAGGCGCGGAGCCACGGCTGGCTATTCGCTGTGGCGGACGGCGTGGGCGGGCACGAGAAGGGCGAGGTGGCGTCGCGAACGGCGATCGAAGCTGTGCTGGAGGGATTTCGCGAAGCGAATCGAGGAGAACCGCTCAGCGGTTTGCTCGAAAAACTGGTGCGTCGCGCTAACACGCGCGTGCTCGACGCCGGAATGAATTCGGGGATGGCGACGACGTTGGTGGCTTGCGCACTGCGCTACGACCGCGCGGTGATCGCGCATGTGGGCGATTCGCGCTGTTATCTGATCCGCCAAAAAGCTGCCGTCCTGCTGACTCGAGATCACACCATTGCGAACGAACATGCCCGGCTTGGGTTGCTCTCGGCCCGCGAAGTTACCAACGCGCAGACCCGACATATCCTAAGCCGCTCTCTGGGCACGGCACTCTCGGTGAATGTCGAGATGAGCGACCACCAGGTTTTGTCGGGAGACGTTCTGCTGCTCTGTTCCGATGGCCTGCATGGCGCGGTCTCGACTGAAGAGATCGCCACAATCGTCAGCGAAAACGCCGATGTGGAGCTCGCCGCACGCAGGCTAGTTGCGCTTGCCAACGAAAAAGACGGCAGCGATAATGTCAGCGCCCAACTGGTGCGTATCCAGAATGTGGAGCGCGTGGGCATGTACCGCGGGCGGCCCTATAAGCTGCGTTGACCAGGGCCGGCGCCGGCCTCCCGGCTGTGACCCGCGCTTGCGATGACGTCACTCCATCCCGGCGCCCAACTCGATCACTACCGCGTGGAAAATCTGGTCGCCCGGAGCGGGATGGCTTCGATCTACCGCGCAACCGACCTGCAAAGCGGCCGTCTTGTGGCCATAAAAATTCCCCATCCTGAAGTCGAGGCCGATCCTCTTTTTTATGATCGCTTCAAGCGCGAAGAGGAGATCGGCAAGAAGCTCGATCATCCCGGCGTGATGAAGGTGTACGGCGACGATGACCGCAGCCGCGTGTACATGGTCATGGAGTGGGTGGAGGGGAGGCTGCTGCGGCATATTTTGATCGAACAGAAGAAGCTGCCGATTGACCGCGCGATTCGCATCGCGCTCGGAATCTGCGAATCGCTGGAATATATCCACAGCAAGGGCGTCGTACATCGCGACCTCAAGCCCGAAAACATCATGGTGGATCCCGACGATCACGTGAAGCTCATCGATTTTGGCATCGCCGGGAGCGTGGGGATGCGGAGGCTCACTTTCGCGAAGCTGACGCACGCCATGGGCACGCCGGATTACATCTCGCCGGAGCAGGTGAAATCGAAGCGCGGCGACGCGCGCAGCGATCTTTACGCTTTGGGTGTGATGCTCTACGAAATGCTTACCGGCGAAGTTCCCTTTCATGGGCCCAACGCGTTGGCCATCATGAACGACAGGCTGCTGAATAATCCCGTGCCTCCGCGGGAGCTCAATCCGGAGATTTCGCCTCAGTTGCAGGAGATCATCTACCGCGCGCTCGAACGCAACCCGGCAAACCGTTATGCCAGCGCGCGTGAATTCGCGCACGATCTGCGCGATCCCTCGAAGGTGGGCGTGGCGGAAAGGCCGGAACTGCGCGATTGGAGAAGGCGGCGCTCGCCGGTGGGCCGGCGTATTCTCTTCTATATAATTCTTGCACTGATTCCCGTCGTCATTTTCGGCCTGCTGTTGTTCGTGGCCATGCACCACAAATAGCCGCGTATTTCCGGCTTTCTCTACGAGACAGAGGTAAAGCGTGCCGTTTTCGCTTCCGCTGGCCATGCTCATTGTTTTCGGCTCGGCCAAGCTCATTTCTGAGCTTCTGGAGCGCATCGGCCTGCCCGGAATCGCGGGCGAGATCCTGGCCGGAATTCTCATCGGACCGAGCGTATTGAATTGGGTCGCGCCCAACGACACGATGCGCGCGCTCTCGGACCTCGGCGTGCTGTTTTTGCTCTTCAGTATCGGGCTGGACGTCAAGCTGGCGGACTTGCTGCGCGTAGGGCCGCTTGCGACGCTCGTCGCCGCTCTGGGAGAGGTGTTGCCGTTCCTGGCCGGATGGGGAATTCTCCTGGCGTGGGGCGGGACGGGGCGCGCGGCGCTTTTCATGGGCGCTGCACTGGTCGCGACGAGCGTGGGAATCTCGGCCTCGGTGCTCAAGCGCCGCGATCTTCTGCATCATCGGGCGAGCCAGATCATCCTCGCGGCAGCCGTGATTGACGACGTGCTCGGATTGATTGTGCTGGCCGTGGTGAGCAGCCTGGCGCGCGGGCGCTTTAACTTGACCGAGATTGTGGTCACCACCGGGCTCGCGACGGCCTTTGTGCTGGTGACGGCCATCTGGGGGACGAGGGTTGTCTCGCGAATTTTTCCGCACTTCCATTCCCGTATTCGCGCGGACGAAGCTCAATTCGACGCCGCCATGGTGCTGCTCTTCAGCCTGGCGGTCCTTGCTTTTTACGCCGGCGTGGCGGCGATTGTAGGGGCATTTCTCGCGGGACTCGCGCTCGCGGATAGCGCCGATTCGCGCCTCCGAAATCTGACGCGCGGAGTAACCGAACTTCTCGTGCCATTTTTCCTGGTCGGCATCGGGTTGAATTTCGACCTCGGTATTCTTCGCTCGCGATCTACGGTCCTGCTGGCGCTGATTATTCTGCTCGCCGCCGTGGCGGCGAAGATGATCGGCTGCGGATTGGCTACGCTTGGGAGCGGATGGCCGACGGCGCTGCGAGTCGGAGTAGGCATGATTCCGCGAGGTGAAGTGGCCATGGTCGCGGCGGAACTCGGGTTGAGCACTCTGATCCTGAGCGCGACGGTTTATAGCGTGATCGTATTTGTGGTGGTGGCCAGCGCCCTGGTTACGCCGCCCTTGCTGAAGATTGCCTTCAGCGGAACACGCCGGCCGGCGTCCTGACGTTTCTACTTGCGCACGGCAGCGCCGGCGGAGACACTTTCGCCCGAACGCCTTTGCGCGTGCGTTCCCCCTGCGCCTGAAGCAGTCTCGTGCAGCCGAAACTCCTTATGCAGCGTGAGCATGGCGCGCTGCATGGCGTTCGCTTCGACCACCAGCGAAATGTTGTACTCGGAGGAGCCCTGGGCGATCGCGATGATATTGATGGCTTCGCGCCCCAGCGCTGAAAACGTGCGGCCCGCAACTCCTGGGATGCCGTGCATGTTTTCGCCGACCACCGCGACGATGGCGATATGGGCATTGGACGACACGTGCTCCACGGTTTGTTCCGCGATTTCTGGAGCAAACGCCTGGCGCAAGGCTTCGACGACGCGTTTTTCGTCGGTCGATGAGATTACGAAGCAGATGTCGTTCTGCGAAGAGGACTGCGACACAAACAACACGTTCGCGCGCAGCGCGGCCGTCGCCGCGAACGATCTCGCCAGGACATCCGGCAGACCCACGATGCCGGGCCCTCCTACCGTAATCAGCGTGACCCCGCGAATCGCGGTGAGCGCTTTGACGCCGCCGCCATTGGAACTGCCGCGGGCGGTGATTTTCGTTCCTGGTTTTTCGGGCGCGAAGCTATTGCGGATCCACACGGGCACGCCCGCCGCGGTGACAGGCCGCAGCGTGTTGGGGTGCAGCACCTTGGCCCCGAAGTAGGCCAGTTCGGCGGCTTCGTTATAGGAGATTTCCTCGATGGTACGCGCTTCGGGAACAATCTTGGGGTCGGCCGTTTTGACGCCGTCCACGTCGGTCCAGATAATCGTCTCCTGAGCACCAAGAGCCGCGCCCAAAATGGTGGCGGAATAATCGGAGCCGCCGCGACCCAGAGTTGTGGGAACGCCCTCCACGGTTGCGCCGATGAAACCGGTAACCACCGGCACAACGCCCTTTTTCAGCAGGGGACGAAGGACTCGGTCCGCGCGCTCACGCGTGCGTTCCATCACGGGCTCCGCGCGTCCGTGATGCGGATCGGTGACGATAACCTCCGTGGCTGTGACGGCACCGCTGGAGACGCCTAGTTCATTGAGCGCGGCGGCAAGCAGGGGCGCCGAGAGACGTTCGCCCATGCCGGATATTGCATCCAGCGCGCGAGGTGTCAATTCCTTGAGCAGGGCAGTACCTTGCAGCAGGCGTTCCAATTCGGCGAGCACGTGAGACAGAATTTTTTCCGCTTCGGCTGATCTGCCCGGATCGCGGACCAGGGATTCCAAAGTTTTCTTGTGTTGCCTGCGAAGCTCGGCGACGAGGTTTGTCGCGAAATCCGCATCGCCGCGTTCGGCGTGATGAGCGGCATCGATGAGCCGGTTGGTTACGCCGCTCATGGCGGAGACGACCACGGCTACCGAGCCTCTCGCTGCGGCCGATTTGACGATTTCGGCGGCGCGGCCGATACAGTCGGCGTCGCCCACGGAGGTGCCGCCAAACTTCATCACGCAAAGAGGAGGCATTACGAATGCCCCCGCGCAGGAGCTTCCGCAAAACCCGTCGGTTCGATCAGAAGGACTTCGAGGTCAGACCGTCTGGCGCTCATCCTGTTGGTTAATCCTTGGAACGCGCTTTGAAAATCGAGCGGCTCGCAATCCCATGAGCCGCTTGCGTTGATTTTACAGCCAGAACGAAAGCCGCGCACTGGAGTTCCTGTCGGCAAGGATGCCAAGGCGCACTCCCGGCACCCGTTGACAAGCACATCCGGCACGTGATACGAGACCGCCAAATCGAACGGCAACCGAACTCTCATGCGGCGAAGTCTAACTGACCCATTGCATGCGGGCCGCCGAGTACGTGAACGCGAATCGCCAAATATCTTGCACTCACGAAGGAGCATGGAGATGCGTATTTCAACTTTTGTGAGATTTGCGCTGGCATTGCTGCCGGTCCTCTGGATCGTGCAAGCAACCAGCCTTCAGGCGCAGGAACGTGGAGGCACCGCTCAGACCGACAAAGTTGCGCCCGTCAATAGCGGCGCCAATCCCTATCGAGTGATTCGCAATTGGGCGCAGGATCCGGAAGGAAGGCCATGGGGCGGGTCCAACGGCGTGGCCGTCGACCGCGACGGCAAATCCGTTTGGGCCACCGACCGATGCTCGCCAGGGACCGTGCCCGGATGCCTCGGTAGTAAAGCGAATCCGGTGCACAAGTACGACGAGTCGGGGAAAGAGATCCGAAGTTTTGGCGCCGGCCTATTCGTCTGGCCACATGGCATTTACGTGGACCGAGATGGAAATGTGTGGGTGACTGACGCACGCGCGGCCGGTGCAGAGGAACTCAAGAAGTATCCCGGAGAAGAAAACAAGGGAAGCGTGGTGGTCAAGTTCAGCCCCGAAGGCAAGGTTTTGATGACGCTGGGCAAGCCCGGCGTGAAAGGGAACCCTCCCGAAGCCCTGACGGAGCCGACCGCCGTGATTACCGATCCGAGCAATGGCGACATTTACGTGGCCGAGAGCCATACCGACGTACGAGATCCAAATCTCGTAGGCCGCATCTCGGTGTTCGACAAGAACGGCAAGTTTCTCCGAACCATCGGCAAGACTGGGACCGGGCCGGGCGAATTCCGCACGCCGCACGCGCTGGCCTTCGATTCGCAGGGCCGGCTGATCGTTGCCGATCGCCACAACCATCGCATCCAGATGCTGACCAAACAGGGGAAGTTTTTGCGCGAATATGACAATTTCGGGCGGGTCAGCGGGCTGGCCATCGACAAGAACGACATCATTTACACCAGCGACTCGGAATCCACCGAAAAAGTTCACCCGGGCTGGCAAAGGGGCATTCGTGTTGGAAGCCTGAAGGACGGCAAAGTGACGATGTTCATTCCCGCGCATAAGGCGGATAACCCCGAAGGCGCGATGGGAGAAGCCATCGCCATTGACGCCGCCGGCAATTTGTACACTGCGGAAGCGCAACTCCGGGGCTTGACGAAATACGTCAAGCAGTAGGGATCGAGATCAAAGCGGATTGATCATAGGGCGCTGTCTCTGGTTTCGCGCGTTGCCAGCAACCCGATAAATGTCAAAGCCGCGGCCGCGGAAAGATAGTATCCGACGTATTGCAGGCCATAGGTTTTGGCCAGCCACGTGGCGATGTAAGGCGCGAGCGACGCACCGAAGATTCCGGCGAAGTTGAAGGTCAGCGAGCTGCCAGTGTAACGCACCGACGTCGGAAAAAGCTCGGACAGCACCGTACCGAGCGGGCCGTAGGTGAGGCCCATTAAGGACAGGCCCACGGCCATCATCGTCACCGCCCCGAACGTTCCGGCCAGGAACATCGGCGCCATCACCAGACCGAATGCACCGATTGCCAGCGTCACCCAGAGCAGCGTGCGGCGCCGCCCTCGTTCGGCGAAAACAGCGCTCACGGGAATGGCCAGCGCGAACATGACGATGCCGGACAATTGCATCACCAGGAACTTCTCGCGGCCGTATCCGAGTGCGGTAGTGCCCCAGGAGAGCGCGAAAACCGTCATCAGGTAAAAGAGGACGAAAGTTGCAAACGACACCATGGTCCCCACCACGAGTTCCTTGGGATGGTGGTGCAACACCGCTAGCATCGGTACCTTTACTCGCTCTTGCCGATTTAGGGCTTGGCGGAAGACGGGGGTTTCGGTGATCGTCAATCGCACGTAAAGGCCCACCAGCACCAGCACCGCGCTGGCCAGAAACGGAATGCGCCAACCGAAGGCGAAGAACTGTTCATCGGTGAGCCAGCGGGAAAGCGCCAGAAATACACTCCCGGAGAAGATGAATCCGAAGGGCGCACCGAGTTGCGGGAACATGCCGTACCAGGCGCGCTTTCCCGGCGGCGCATTCTCCACTG
>Ga0079221_10000381_pt1 | contig 12083 bp, 8 predicted proteins | sample GAAS200_FD_75069 | JGI IMG/M metagenome (GOLD analysis project Ga0079221, IMG submission 75069) | Agricultural soil microbial communities from Georgia to study Nitrogen management - GA AS200 | ecosystem: Environmental > Terrestrial > Soil > Agricultural land | place: USA: Georgia | collected... | reverse complement strand
TCACCTGCTCGACCGCCACCGGCCGCAATTGCTCCGCTACCGATCCCGCCAGGCCTTCGGTAAGGGCCATCCGCAGCCGGCCCACACAACTCGACCGCAACCCCAGTGTCGCGGCGAGAACCAGGTGGGCGCGATCGGGCTCCAGCAGATAGGCTGAGCACACATCGGTCTGAAATCTGCGCGCGATCAGCGCCACCACATTCATCAGCGTTTCCGCCGGCTTGCCGCTCTCTGCCGTCAGATTTTCGATCTCATCGAAAGTGAGCACCTGACCGGCGCTGGCGGCGCGCACACTTGCGCTCCGTGCATCATCTATGTTTTCACTGACTGGGCCTACGAGTGCCATCTGCCACACCCCTCCGCGGGACGTTAGCTTAACCGCCCCGGCCCATAATATGTGAGAAAAGAAGTGGTCCGACGCATCGAAAGTATGACTACCTGTGAAAACCGCTAGGAAAGCCTGTGAAAAACTGCCCGAACTCAGGCGCCATGTGTCCTTCTGCGCATCGGCTAACCGCGTTCCACTCATCCGATGCGCTGGAAATTTCTCGGGTGCGGGGCTGGCAATGTAGTTCCGCCTAGGCGAAAATACTGAGCGACAGCGCGGAAGAAGAGCATGCGGCCTCTTTCTGCCGCTTCGCTTTGGCTCAGCCGTTGCCGCCCGGACCATGCCAGACGAAGAAAACGAACAGGAAGCGCCGGAACCGAGGCTATTCACGCTTCCGGAAGCCGAACGCACCCGCCGCGAGGTCGAGCCTGTCCTCGTTGAGGCGATGGAGTTGCGCAAAAAACTGGCGCCGCTGGTGGAAGAGCTTGGGGCGATTTCCGCGCGCATTCAGTGGGTCGGCGGTTCCGTCATTCCCTATGAGAAAACGGCGCGCCTGCGTTTCGAACACGATAAACTCGCCGAATCTCTCAAAGCAGCGCTCGAGAGAATTCAATCCACCGGCTGCCTGATCAAGGACTTGGATAGCGGCCTGCTCGATTTTCCGGCCATCATCGATAATGAAGAGGTTTACCTCTGCTGGCGCCTGGGCGAAGAGCGCATCCGGTTCTGGCATCGCCAGAACGAGGGCTTCGCCGGCCGCAAACCTCTCAAACCGGGCGATGCCGGGCCTAACAATCCGGTGCAGTAACGTTTTAAGTTAAGGATAAAATTTTGAGCACCGAGCAAACCAATCGCCTTGCGAATTCCGCCAGCCCGTACCTGCGATCCGCCGCCCATCAGCCGGTGGAATGGTACGAATGGGGCGACGAAGCTTTTGCCCGCGCGCGCGCCGAAGATAGGCCTATCTTGCTCGATATCGGCGCCGTCTGGTGCCACTGGTGCCACGTCATTGACCGCGAAAGCTACGAAGATCCAGCCCTCGCCGCGCTGATCAATACGCACTTCGTCGCCGTAAAGGTCGATCGCGATGAGCGGCCCGACGTGGACGCCCGCTACCAAACCGCCATCAGCGCCATCTCCGGCCAGGGCGGCTGGCCCCTTACCGGCTTTCTCCTTGCCGACGGCCGTCCTTTTTACGGTGGGACCTACTTCCCGCCGCAGGACTCCATGGGCCGGCCCAGTTTCCGCCGCGTGCTCGAGAGCATCGCCGAAGCCTTTCGCACGCGCCGCGAGGACGTGGAAAAAGCCGCCGGCGCTTTGCTTGGCGCCGTGCAACAGGCGGAAACGTTTAGCGGAGCGCGCGGAAGCTGGAGCCCGGCAATACTTAGCAATCTGACCGGCTCGATTCTGCAGCACTTCGATCCACATTACGGCGGCTTCGGCGGCGGACCAAAGTTTCCTCACTCCGCCGCCATCGATTTGCTCTTCGAACGCCACCAGTCCACGCGCGATCCCCAGTTGCTGCTCGCCGCGCAGACCACGCTCGAGAAAATGGCCCGCGGCGGCGTCTACGATCAGCTCGGCGGGGGATTCCATCGCTATTCGGTGGACGAGCGCTGGCTCGTTCCGCATTTCGAAAAAATGTCTTACGACAATTCGGAACTGCTGAAAAATTACCTGCACGGCTACGCCGTCACCCGCAATCCCCTCTTCCGCGAGACCGCGATCGGCATCATCCGTTGGGTGGATACCGTGCTTTCCGACCGCGAGCACGGCGGCTTTTACGCCAGCCAGGACGCCGATGTCTCGCTTGATGACGATGGCGACTATTTCACTTGGACGCTCGACGAAGTGCGCGCCGCGCTCAGCCCCGAACTCTCGCGCGTGATCGAGCTTTATTACGACGTCGGGCCTCGCGGCGAAATGCACCACAATCCGGCGAAAAATGTACTGTGGGTCGCGCGCGAACCCCAAGCGATCGCCGACGCGCTGGGCACGTCTGTGGACGACGTGGCGCAAAAGCTCGAAACTGCGCGGCACGAACTCTTCGCGGCGCGCAGCCAGCGCACCGCGCCTTACGTGGATACGACCATCTACACAAGCTGGAACGCCATGTTCATCTCCGCCTACCTCGTGGCCGCTCAAGTGCTCGGCGGCTCCGAAGGCTACGGCTGCCGCGTCTTTGCTCTGGGCACGCTCGACCGGCTGATTGCGGAAGGCTGGGACGATCGCCGCGGATTTTCACACCGTCTCGGCTCGAATGGGACACGCCTCGACGGCACTCTCGACGATCAGGTGTTTGCCGCTGCTGCCCTGCTCGACGGCTTCGAAGCCACACTCAACATGCGCTATTTCGATTTCGCCGAGCGCGCCATGCGCCTGGTTCTCGACAAACACGCCGATAATGAAAATGGCGGCTTCTTCGATCGCGCCTCAGACGCGCCGCCGCTCGGCGGCTTCGACGTGCGCCGCAAGCCGATTCAGGATTCGCCGACGCCCGCCGGAAATCCCGTCGCGATGATCGTGCTCGACCGGCTCTACGAATACACCGGCAAAAACGAATATCGCGAGCAGGCCCAAATCGCCCTGGAAACCTTCGCTGATGTCGCTTCGCGCTACGGAATGTTCGCCTCAACCTATGGACTTGCTACCGCGCTCCACGCGCGCCATCCGCTGCAAATTGTGATCACCGGCGGCTACGAAGACCAATCGGCCGCGCAGCTCGAGCGCGCCGCCGCGCTCGTCTATCGTTTTGGCAAAGCGGTGCTGCGCGTGACGCCGAGGCCGAATTTCGAAGCGTTGCCGCGCGCCCTGCGCGAAATTCTCCCGGAGCTTCATGCCGATAAAACACAGGCCTTTGTGTGTGCGGCGGGTACCTGCTTCCCCCCGGTCACCGAGCCGCATAAGCTCACCGAACTTCTTTCGCAGGTCGGCGCCGAGGCAGGCACCGGCGCCGTCGCCTAGATCGCCGCACATCCCAAATCGGCGGCCCCGGCATCGAACGATCAGCCCCAGGGCAGGCAGACCGTTTCCGCTGCGCCGGCGCCTCAACAGGGCACGCGCGCAGCATGATACGCATCTCGCTATTGAGGCGCGCGACACACCAGGCGCTCTCGTCCTGGCCACGTGCTTCGCGCATGCTAAAATTTTCCCGATCGGGTAACCTCCAGTGAACACCTTCAGCGTCTTGCGCCTCGCCGTAGCTGTACCTCTTCTGCTGTGCTTTCTTGGCGCTCAGCAGTATTGGTTTCTGCGATTCTGGCGATTCGCCGACCGCATTGAGTCCCGCATCGCTCGCCACATTGTCCGCGCGCTGATTGTTTCCGCCTTCGGCCTCGTTGTCGTGGCGCTGACGGCTGCCTTTTTTTCCGGACGCCGCGATCTGGTCTGGCGTTTTTCCGGGATGATGGGCGTCGTTGGCCTGTGGGTCACATCGGCATTCGTATCTTGGGTCATTATCAGCCTGGTATCCGGCGCAGCCTTGTTGGGGCGATACGCTCGACGGCTCTTTCTTTCGACCTATGAGGCGGCGAATTCTCCCCGCTCCTCACGACCTGTGTCGGAAGATGATGTCCGCCTCGATCGCCGTCGATTTGTTCAGGCGGCCACGGCCCTCGCCGCAGCGATTCCTTATGGCGCCGGCGCTTACGGTTTTTTGGTTGGCCGGCATGACTACCGAGTGCACGAGGTTGAACTGCCCGTCAGCGGCTTGCCGCGAGAACTGGATGGCTTGCGCATCGCGCAACTCAGCGACATTCACATCGGCTCCTACATCTCCGCCGCCGACGTGCGCCGCGCCGTGGGCATGGCCAACGAACTCAATCCGGATCTTTCCGTTGTGACCGGAGACTTCATTACCGGCCGGAGCGATCCCCTCGAAGCATGCATCTCCGAACTGGCGCGGCTGCGGGCGCCGCTGGGCGTCTGGGGCTGCAATGGCAATCACGAAATCTACGCGGATGCACAGGAAAAGGCCGCGGAGCTCTTTGCCCAACATGGAATGAAGCTCTTAAGGCAGGAGAACGCGGAGATCGGCTGGCGCGGCAAAAAATTCAATCTCATCGGCGTCGACTACCAGCTCGCCCGTGGCCGTGGCGGCCGCCGCCTGATTATGTTGGCACACACGGATTCGCTCGTGCGGCGCGATATTCCGAATATTTTGCTTTCGCACAATCCTAATTCGTTTCGGCGCGCGGCCGAACTCGGCATCGAGTTGATGCTCACCGGCCACACGCACGGCGGCCAGGTGCGCGTGGAGATTCTCGACCATCGCTTCAGCCCGGCCCGGTTTATGACGCCGTATGAGGCGGGCCTCTACAAACGCCCGCTCGGCTCCTTCAGCGCGCTGGAGGACGACGAAGTATGGAGCGCTACTCCGGCGGCTCCGGCGGCGCTGGTCTACGTCAACCGCGGATTAGGCACCATCGGCGCGCCGGTTCGCCTCGGCGTCCCGCCGGAAATCTCCCTGCTCACCTTGCGCTGCGCCTAAGGGCGACTGTTATACGCCTGTGCGGCAGCCCTCTTCCCGGCTGCTCACCGGCCGTTCCGCTAAAGCGACTTGAGGTATTCGACCAAATCGTTTTTTTCCGGCTCGGTGAGCCTGAGGTCAAAACGGTCGTTGTAGCTGTTGACCACATCCAGCAGCGTGGCGAAACGCCCGTCGTGATAAAAGCGGCCCTTGTTCGCGGGTCGCATGAAGAGGCCGCGTTCGCGCACGAAGATTCCTGCGAGATTCATCGTGCGGTAGGCATGCCCCGGGGAACGATCCGCTTCGAAGCTATCGATCTTCATCTCTTCGGCGGTATGCTGATTCCAGCCGGGTTCGGTCCACAGTGGCTCGCGGTGACAACGATTGCAGTCTGCCTTTCCGCTGAACAACTCGTCTCCCCGCTCGGCCGCATTCGGGTCGAAGTCTTCGTTGGGCCGCGGTTTCACGGCGGGTAACGCCAGCTGATAGAACTGCAAGGCAGGCAGTTTGGAGCTTACCTGATCGCTGTCGGGATCGGTGGAGACGTGACCCAGCCCGGCCTTGCTCGCGATCGGAAACTGGTCGGCATTATCGAACCGTTCGTCGAAGAACGTTCCGATGCCATGCAACTCGTTTACGGCCACGAACGCGTTCCAGTAAGTCACCGTTCCCCAACCTCCCGTCCAAGTGTGTAGATTGTGGCCGGCCAGCCCGCGCGCATTCGGCAGCAACGTCGCGGCGGAGCGGCCATTGGGTTGAAACGCCTTTCCATCGAGGAAAAGCTCGGCATCGAACTTGCCGGGGCCCCAACTGTTGAGCACCTGGCGCACCGCGGCTGCGGTGATCCCAGAATCCGCCAATTTCAACAAGTCCACCACCGGCTGCAAATTGGGCGCCGCCGCGGCAATGGCGCCTACGTTGAGATCGCGATTGGCGAGCCCGTCAATGCGAGCGCCAATGCCGGGGGCAACGGAATCGTCAACGGTAGAGTGGCAAAGCGCACAAGTCAGGCCAACCGAGCTCAGTATCCCGTTGTCGCCGAAAAACCCAACCACTCCCAGCACCGCATTGGCCTTGATGAGCATGCGCGTCACACTGGGATCGTTGAGATTGACGCCGCCGTGTTTGATCGCTTCGACGACCGAAGATGGCAGGGCTTCGGCATCCACTTTCAGGCCCAGCGCCAGCGCCTGGTTCGGCGTCAAAACGTTGACGGCTTGGTGAAGTCGAAGCTGATTGCCCCAGAAGGCCTGGTCGCCGAATGTGTCAAAGCGAAAAATCTGTCGCCCTTGGGATAGCAACTGTTCCGAATTCTCCTCCGCGCTGCCAAGAAAACTCGATTGCCTCTCCCGGCCTCGCTGCGCCCGGCTTCTGGTGCGCGGCAGAGCGATGGCAGCAGCCAAAGCGATGAATACCCCGGCAGTCAAAAGAACCAGCCCATACCGTCTTGTCATTTCCTGCCTCCTTGCACTTGTGCAAAAGACCAGTTTGCTTTTAGGGAACCGAAACGTTTCTCGATTCGCCGGCCGCGCCCGATTGTTTTTTTTTCGCAAAAATCCCGGACGGGGTATGAATCAATTAGCAGCGAGAGCGGAATCCCCCGACCTTTATGCGTTCGAAATCATCGAAGCGAGTGTTCCATGCCCTTCATCGTCATCCCTGCCATGCCACTCCCCTGCTTCCCGGGATTGCCGTGTTCGAGGTGCGAAGTCATGCCGCCGGAACCTAGCTTTGAGCTGAAGAAGAGGAAAAAATTCGAGCCCACTTCAATGGCTCTGCCCGCCGCCTCGGCGTCGTCCATCAGCCTCGAAGAGGTGATCCCCTTGCTTCCATCGGCCGTCGGCCAATCACTCTGAAACAGCACCAGCACGGGCCGGACTTCCCACCAGATCGCGCCGGTGTTTACGCGGGAATTGTCCACCACATGGCTGTGATTGGGCGTGGGTACAAAAACCGGACCCGTCGGGGACGCCGTCGCCTTGCCCAAGGCGACCAGCGTCTCGGAAAGGTCCACAGATGAGGCATGCATTGTGCAGGTGCCGGCCACTGCATGATTCGGATCCGGGCACTGCGTCGTGATCGCTGGGTTCACCTTCGTTTTCCAGGCTTCCGGCACGGCGCCGAACAGAGAGATGAGCTTTGCCCCGAGTGCCGGTCCGCACAGTTCGCCGGGCCTGCCGCCACTGGGACAAGGCATGGCGTCGTTCGGGTTCTGATCGTTGTCGACCGAAAACATGGGGATCAATACGTAAAGATGCGCGGTGTGCTTGAGATCCCCTCCTGTGGGGTCCTCGGTGGGTTCGGTAACAGCCTGGCAAATCGGCGTTTGCATTTCGTTAGGATCGGATTGCGCCCTGATTCCGTTGAAGTCCAGGTCCATGGTCGGCTGGTCCACACAATCAAAATTCTGGAGGTATGTGAAGGTAACCAGCCGCTCGTTTCCAAAGCCGTGTGTCTGGTTGTCCGCTAGTTGAGCAGAGGCGGGGCCTGCGCCGAAGGCAACGCATGCACAAACCGCCAACACGAGCCAGATATGATGCGCGCTAACGCTGTGAGCCGGAATCGATCGAGGCCGAGAAAAAACCATGGCTTCTCCTTCTGCGTAGATTTCGTGCGCCCATTTGAGTGGTGCTGCATTTCAAGCGATGTCTCCGCGGCGTCACAATTCAGTAATAAATTTGTTCCGGCGCTAAGCGCTCTGCGCGGGCCGGCCTCGACGAAAAGCCGACCGCCGCACTGCGGATAAAAAAAAGATGTGATAATGTGTCCTCAGTTCCGGACGCGCAGTTTTCGAGCGCGCCGACGCGTTGTCGAGCCGGAAAAGCGCCCGCTGCGGCGAGCCGCTTTTTCAGGCCAAGAAAGCCGGTAGGGAGAAAGTTATGGCTATCCGAGATTCCTGGATCGAAAAACGATTGGCACAAAGCGCGGGCGCCAACGGCTCGCGCAATCTTTCGCAAATGCACTTCGCCCGCCAGGGCGTGATCACCGAAGAGATGGAATATGTGGCCCGCCGCGAAAAAATCGAGCCCCAACTCGTTCGCAGCGAAGTGGCCCGCGGCCGCGCCATCATTCCCGCCAATATTAACCACCGCTCGCTCGAGCCCATGGGCATCGGCGTGGCTTTCCGTTGCAAAATCAACGCCAATATCGGGAATTCCGCGGTCACATCCGAAATCGCTCAGGAACTGGAAAAGCTCCATCGCGCCGTGCATTACGGTTCGGATACCGTCATGGATCTCTCCACCGGCGGCGATATTCCCACCATCCGCCGGGCGATCATCGAGGCTTCGCCGGTCCCCGTCGGCACGGTTCCGATCTACGAGGCCCTCTCTCGCGTCAAGCGCACCGAAGATCTCACCGCCGATCTGATGCTGGAAGTGATCGAAGAACAGGCCGAGCAGGGCGTGGACTATATGACCATCCACGCCGGCGTCATGCGCGAATTCCTGCCGCTGGTGCGCAACCGCATCACCGGCATCGTCAGCCGCGGCGGCGCGCTGATGGCGCAGTGGATGGCCGCGCACAAGAAAGAGAATTTCCTTTTCGAACGCTTCGACGATATCTGCAAGATTTTCAAGAAGCACGACGTCAGCTTTTCCCTCGGCGATGGCCTCCGTCCCGGCTCCATTGGCGACGCCAGCGACGCGGCGCAATTTGCCGAACTCAAAGTGCTGGGCGAATTGACCCAAAAAGCCTGGCAGCACGATGTGCAGGTGATGATCGAAGGGCCCGGCCACATTCCCATGGACCAGATCGAGCTACAGGTGAAAAAAGAGATGGAGCTGTGCTACGAGGCGCCCTTCTACACGCTCGGACCTCTGGTGATTGACATCGCTCCGGGCTATGACCACATCACCAGCGCCATCGGAGCCGCCATGATCGGCTGGTACGGAGCTGCCATGCTCTGCTACGTCACCCCCAAGGAGCACCTCGGGCTGCCGAATGCCGAAGACGTGAAGCAAGGCGTGCTGGCGTATAAGATCGCCGCGCACGCCGCCGACGTCGCCCGGCACCGTCCCGGCGCGCGCGATCGCGACGACGCCCTTTCCTTCGCGCGTTTCCTCTTTGACTGGAATAAGCAGTTCGAGCTCTCCCTCGATCCCGAAACCGCTCGCACCATGCACGACGAAACTTTGCCCGACGATTTCTACAAGGAAGCCAAGTTCTGCTCCATGTGCGGGCCAAAATTCTGTTCCATGAACGTCACCCAGGTCGCCGAAGCCATCGGCGGAATGGACCAGGCCGAGCGCGAGCAGCGCTTCGTGCAACTGCTGGCCAAAGTCGAAAAATAATCGCCGCGGGAGGCAACCGCGCGATCAACGCATTCATCTTTGTGGATTCGTCGGTACAGGTCACCCTCAACGACCCAGGAGGAGCACCACATGGCAATCAGCCAAGCATTGTTGGGCGAATTCGATCACGAGATGGCCAACACGCGCAAAAGCCTGGAGCGCGTCCCGGACGCCAAGTTCAGCTGGAAGCCGCACACCAAATCCATGTCCATGGGCGCGCTCGCGTCCCACATCGCGTTCATTCCCCATTGGGGAAAACTGACCCTGGATACGCCGAGCTTTGACGTAAATCCTCCGGGCGGGCAGCAGGCGCGGCCGCCCGAATTGAAGACCAAAGCCGAAGTGCTCGCGTTTTTTGATAAGAATGTGCCGGAAGCTCGCGCCGCGATCTCCAATGCCAGCGATCAAGCCATGATGGCGCCCTGGACGTTGCTCAACGGCGGCAAGACCGTCTTCACCATGCCGCGCATCGGCGTGTTGCGCGCCATGATCATGAACCACATGATTCATCATCGCGCGCAACTGGGCGTCTATTTGCGACTCAACGACGTTCCCGTGCCTTCGATCTACGGTCCTTCCGCGGACGAAGGCAATATGTAGCCGCGCCGAATCTGCAGCGCCGTCGGCCATCATAGGCAGGTAAGTTCAACGACCGATCCCCGAGCGCATTCCGAGGCTCTTCGCCAGGAGTTCAATCGCTGGGCCGAAACGGGCCGCGGCGAGGGCATGGAGCAGGATCATCTGCCCATCGTGCTCCCCGTCCTCGACCGCATGCGTCTCGCTCCCGACGATAATGTTCTCGACCTTGGCTGCGGTGCCGGCTGGCTTGCACGTCTGATCGTGCAGCAAGTGCCCGAGGGTCGAGTGGTGGGCGTGGACATTTCCGACGAGATGATCCGGCGCGCCCGCCGCAATCATGCCGATCTCGAGAACGCCATGTTCGTCATCGGCGGGGCCGAGGAAATTCCCTGGGACGCGAATTTCTTCACGCACGCTATCTCCGTCGAAGCCGCCTACTATTGGCCCAATCCGCTCGCCGCGTTGCGCGAGACTCACCGCGTTCTACGCGAAGGCGGCTCGGCCTGGATGCTCATCAACTATTACCGCGAGAACGTGCATGCCCATCCGTGGGGAAAAATTCTGAGCCTCCCGGCGCATCTTCTTTCCGCTGTGGAATGGTCCGCACTTTTCGCCCAAGCGGGATTTCGCGAAGTCAGGCACGACCGCATTCCCGATCCCACTCCGGTCCCCGAAACATACGAAGGCCGCTGGTTTCGTGATGCCGCCGAACTCCGCGCCTTCCGCCAGCAAGGCGCGCTCCTGGTTTGCGGAACGAAGCCGCGAGTGTAGGTTTATTGGGCACCGCAGGGGAATCAGTTCGAAGGAAGGGTTTATTTCTTGGGCGAAGGCGTTGCCGGAGCGCTCAGCAAGGCCATCAGTTTCAGCGCTTGCGTATTCTGCGGATCGAGCCGCAGGGCCGCCTCCGCATCGGCCCTGGCCGGCGCCGCTTGCCCCTGCTTGTAGCGAATCACCGCGCGATTCGACCAGGCCCGCGAGTAGTTCGGCGATTCCGCAATCTCGCGATTCAGCACCTCCAGCGCACCATCCAGGTGGTCGTTCTGCATCAGCAGCGCCGCATAGTTCACGGCCATGAAATCGTAGTTCGGATTATCGCGGTGGCTCATATAAAACGCGCGCTCCAGCATGTGTCCCCCGGCCTCGTTATGGCCGCGCCATACTTCCAGCAGTCCGAAGGCCGCGAGCACATCGGGATAATCCGGATTGATGTGCAGCGCCGTCTCGTATTCGGCCGCCGCCTTGTCCCACTGCACCGCGGCCATGTACTCGCCTCCCAGGTTTCCGTGCATCTTCGCGCTGCCCGGCGCGACGCGCACTCCGGCGGAATAGAGGCTCATATTGTCTTGCCAATCGCGGTTGCGCACCACCGTGCGTCCCGCGAAGGCCGCCACAACCGCGGTCAGAGCCGCGAGCGCCACCATTCGTTGCCGGCTGCGTAACCAGCTCCATCCCAGCGCCACCAGCAGGCAAAATCCCGCCGACGGAAGATAGGCCAGCCGCTCACCCATGATCGTTCCGGTGGGCATCAGGATGTTCGCCGTAACCGCAAAAGCGCCCAGGTAAATCCCGCCCGCGAGAATCAGCCCTCTGCGCCGCTTCCAGATGGCCCAGATCCACGCGCCCACCATGCCGAGCGTCGCCACGAACGCCGGAAGCGTGTGGCGCAAATCCAAATAGATGGGAATCGTATTGAACGAATAGTCGCAGGAGAGCTTGGCCGGATAGAAATGCAGTGCCGCGTATTTCCACCCCACGCGCAGCGCGTTCAAAATTCTCCATCGCGCCGGGATCACCGCCAGCGGATTATCCAGCTGAGCAATGGTCACTTGGCCGAATCGCCCGCCCTGAATCTTCCAAAGCAATCCCAGATACACAACCGTGGCAGCTGCCATCAGTGCGTAACGCAAACGCGGCTTCCATTCCCCGCGCGCATAATCGCCCACCAGCACGAGCGGCAGAAAGACGATGGCGGATTCCTTCGATAGCAGCGCCAGCACGAAACAGACGAGCGCCGGAACCTGCTGATCGTTCAGATGCAGAATCCAGCCGGCAAACAAAAATCCCGCCGCAAGCACCTCGGCGCGCCCCACCACCGAGGTAACCGCCTCGGTATGCAGCGGATGCACGGCAAACACCAGCGCCGCTGCAAACGCGACCGCTTCGGCCGGAGGGGACGCTCCGAGCAGGGCCTGCAAGAGCAAATACAAAAGCAGCGTCGCGGCGGCGTGCAGGATAAGGTTAAAAATATGAAAGCCAAAAGGACGCGCCCCGCCGATCCGCCAGTTCAACGCCAGCGTAGCGAACGTCAGCGGCCGGAATACGTTGCTGGTTTTGTTGGCAGCGAAGAGCCCTTGCACCGATGGTTGCGTCACCTGTGCATTGCGCAGGATGTAGACGCCGTCGTCCATCGTGAATT
>Ga0079221_10000379_pt1 | contig 12103 bp, 16 predicted proteins | sample GAAS200_FD_75069 | JGI IMG/M metagenome (GOLD analysis project Ga0079221, IMG submission 75069) | Agricultural soil microbial communities from Georgia to study Nitrogen management - GA AS200 | ecosystem: Environmental > Terrestrial > Soil > Agricultural land | place: USA: Georgia | collected... | reverse complement strand
GGACCGCGCTTCTACAGGCGCATCATGTGGGTGGTCCAGTCCTCGATATACCAGTTGTGTTCAGTGAGGTCACCAACCTCAACGTGATAGCCTGACGCTCGGAACCTACCGGCCAACGGCTCCGCATGGTCACTCCCGCAGATCACGAGTATCGTCACGTTCTCGTTCTCTACGGCGGCCAGCATCCTTTCATACATATCCTGTTCACGTTCCCGGTGAAATTGTGCCTTCTGCTCCGGCGTCAAGTTTGCGTCTCTTTCGTACCCCGGCATAATGCCCCTTGCCCTCCGTTGTTCGGGTAGCATCTCAATGTTCATGTACGCAATTCGCGCTTCGGCGCAGACTTCCGCTGCGATGGACGATTGGTCATGCCTAGCTTCTTCGCCCACAAGTAGAACACATCGATCACGGATTATCTGGCACAGCAGTGTCCTAAATTCGTCTTTCTGTCCGTGCTCGAACCGTTGAACTTCACCACTCGTACTGTAGGACATTATCTGTGGACTTTGGATTTGGTGATTGACTCCTAATATGTAGACTCGCACGGCGACACTCCGTTTTGTCTCGGCTTAACCTCTATCCTGCGAGACGTTTAGCTTTTCTCGCTTCCGTTCTCCGGCTCATCGTTAGCACTTCCAGCCGTAGCTTGACACCATACTCATTCGGCTTGTCCTCGAACGAGTAGATTTCCTCTATGGTCACTCGGAATGTCCAACCTATCCCAAGATCATGTGCCATGCGGTGGCCGTCCGCTGGCCAATAACCCAGTTGCTCGCCATTCCTACGGCAGACCTTCACAGCGCCCGGATCGTAGTGGTTTGTCGGCTCTGGTATCAGAAAGACTTCCTCACCCTCGCGACATTCGCTGATGACCTTCTGTCTGCTGGTTCCGTCCTCGTTTTCGTGAAAGATGCCGTGGACTTGACCGTAGAAGACGCGGCCAGCGGTACGCCGTCCACCTTGTTTCCCTTGTGTAGCTCTATAGCCTTTGAATACGTAGAAGGCGAAGAGAAGCAGGAGAAGGAAGATGCCAAGCCAAGTCATCGGCTGCCAGCGTAGTTATTTTACTGGCGGCTTGCCAGCTTCTTGGAGTTTCTTGTTGAGCGCATCCTTCTTGGCCTTGATGATCGCGGGTTGTACGTAGTAGAAGTCAAACAGAGACTCTAAAACATCAAGATTCCATTCAGCTTCGCCGGGTTCGACTTGTATGATCTCTCCGGTCTGCCTGCTCTTGATAGGATGCGCTCCAAAATTTCCAATTGCCCGAACCATATCTAGAGCATCGGCTATATCTCCTCGTAGCTTGCCGCTGTCGAGGACTTCCTGAATTTCGTTTGAGAGATCACCCGGCTTAACCTTCGCTGCTTCCCGCAGCACGTTCTGCAAGCACCGCCTGCTCAGAGCAGCGGAAGCCTTGGCACTGTCGTTAAGCACGAGACAGGCTTCCGTGTAGTCCTCCGCAATTGCTGGGGGCACTTCTTTCGGACACGGAATCCTTGAAATGCCTTTAGGCCACACTCGATCCGATTGGGAAATCTTCATGGCGGGATTTTGCCCACCAAAACTAATCGATTGTGCTAAGGCACCAACATCTAGGTTGAAAATGAATCGTCTACAGGCCGAACATTGTCGTCTCGTGATTCGCCAATGCCCTTTTGGATCGTCGCCCATGTAAGCACTACAAATCGTCTGCGCGTCGTGAAAATTAATCAGACAATGTGGGCATTTCATGGTTTGTGCATAATACCACCTACGGAATAGCACGCGAAACTACTAGACTGTATTCTAGAGGCCTAGAAAAATAAAAAATGGATCGGCTTGGTTCGGACTTTGGGAAAATCCTAGGACTACGCTAGAAACCTAGGAACTGGACTGGGAACTAGGCTAGGTTTCGGACCTAGTACTCCGATGATTAAAGCTGCGAAAAAACTTGTAAGGCAGTGACGCCCACTTGTTCTGCTCCATGATCCCCTACCATCAAGTTGTATTCCAAGTCCCTGTGTTGTCTACACGTTACATGTAACCTAGAGTAACTTACAATCGTCTATTCTTTCGTCTAGTCTCGCAGCACGCGCAGAGTCTTGCGTGTCGCGTCTGACGGGATCGGACGTTGCTAGCTCATTGAAAACTGATTGTATCGGTACCGATGGACGCGGAACAAACGCTGTGCTGTCTCGCTGTGAGTTGCTTGTGTTTCCAGTGACTTACAGCGGGACAGGCAGCGAATCTAATCGAGGGAGAGCAAAAAACGATGTTTAGCGAACTCGCAGCAATGCTAGTGCAGTACCTTGGCATGTGTAAGAAGTGCGGCGATATCAAGCACACGGATGAACTCACTCACGATCCTAGGACTAGAGTGGGCATCTGTGACGATTGTGCTCGGCGGAAGTCGCGCAAGTCTCGCCTAAGCAAGTAGACCCCACTCCTAGACCTAGCCGGATGTTCTAGCATCCGGTCTAGCACAAACCGCTAGACAAGATTCTTGCTTGCATCCTTCCTTCGATTCCTTCCTCTGCGACTGTCACAGTGTGCAGTTTCCCGCGTCCGATCCTTCCGCGATCCCCGGCAAGTCCGGCCACACAATGAAGTCCGACACACCGAAACGCAACATTACTTTGCAGAGTGACGAAAAACGGCCATCGCAAACAAAGACACTTACCCGGCGAAGATTCCAAGAAATGCATCAATTCGGTCACTTTGTCGCATTCCCGAACGGGCACAAAAAGAAACCCTCAGTCTCACGGCTGAGGGTTCCAAACCACACCAGACCAGACCTTACCCCACCACACCAGACCTTACCCCACCACACCAGACCTTACCCCACCACACCAGACCTTACCTTACCTAACCTTGCCACACCAGACCGCACCAGACCTTACCCTGCTTAGGATTCTAGCCAAAAGCTAGGCTAGAACAAAGATGCCATCGCTGCGACTACGGCTTTGCCAGCACTCTGATCTGTGGGCTGGGCGTAGACGGCTGTGGACGCTATAGACTTGTGGCCAAGGGCGACTCTCACCGTAGCTAGGTTGGTGTTGTTTTCGACTAGCAGGACGGCCAGCGAGTGTTTCAGCGTGTGCGGATGCCGTTTGTCTTTGGGTAGTCCGGCTTTCTCCGCTGCCGCGCTGAATACCCTGTAGAACTGACTGCGATGCATTCTGCCGGACTTCTGAGACACAAAGACGAAACGGCTAGGGTGATCTCCGCGTTCCGTAAGCCACGCTCTAAGGACGCGCTTCTCGCTGAGTAGGGGCTGTCCCGGCAAGTCTGACAAAGGCTGCGTTGTTTTCAGTGAGCCTTTCAGTCGCCGGATGGTGATCTCACCGTTCTTTAGGTCTACATCCTTCATTTCTAGTCCGCAGACTTCGCTTGCACGCATACCATGCCGGAATGCCAGCAAGATCATGGCGTGATCTCGCGGTGAGTCTGCTACTGCTTTGAGAACTGCAAGGATTTCGGACTGGTCCAAAGCCTTCATGGGCTGGAATGCCTCCTCAGAAAGAGACAGTACTTAAGTAAAGATGCGTTGTCAATAGGAAAGTTGTGAGAGTAGAATGGGCCAAGGGGTGAATGTGATGGCTTGGTTCTATGAAATTAGAGACGCAAGGGATGTAGTGATCTCCAAGAGCGGGGGCTTTAGAACACAGGACGCCGCGATAGCTGCGGGAAAAGAAGAGGCCAAAAGGCTGTCGCAGACGGGAAACATGCCACAAGGCAGTGGTTTCGGAACCGTCACAGCCGGACAGGACGAAAGTGCCCCGTGGAAGTAGGAACCTAGAAAAAGGCACTCCTGCAAGGCGAGCGCGGGTAGAATCAGCCAACCCCATAATATGATAAGCCAATCAATTAGCTCTCCCGGGCGTCTGCTGTGAGTGGGAGCGTATTCAAAATGCGGCTGATTAAGACTCGACAGATTGCTGCCCAATGTGTTCATTGGGCTGGTGCGGTTCGTCGTCAGATATTCAGTTCACTGCTTACCGCGTTGCGGGTCAGGAAACGTGGAAAAAAGATTATGGCCGCACTGGTTCTGATGGTTGTCGGTGTCACGTTCGCGCTTAAAGAGATAAAACGAGATCAAACAAAGGACTCCATCGAGGCCATTGACAGAGGACAAAATGCTTTCGAGGTGAGAAAAGAACTTGGGAAGGTGTTGGTCGGCATTCAACGAGTTCACGACAACGTTGTAGACATTACTGATTACGAAAACAAATACAAATTCCCGAACTTTGACGATCACGGCATCGATACCGTTCTTCGTAAGGCGTCAGACGTTGAAGTAGACGATGACTGGACGTTGACAAACTTGGTGAACTTGTTTGACGAACTTAAGGATGATTCACATCCTGAAGTAAAGGATCGTCTCAACATGCTGAAGGAGCAGTTCAAAACTGTGAGTGTGAAGCGCGAGACTCTTCAGCGAAAGGCGCTTCAAGAGTTCACAATTGCGATTGCAAGGCCAGCCAAGAGTGCGCCCGCAGCATATTCAGAAGATGTTTTCAATGAAGCGGGTGAGCTGCTTGGGCGGGAAATCGAACTCGATCAGCAAATCCAAAAAACTGTTCCTATTGTACTTAGTAACGCTGCGTGTGTGAGAAAAAAAGCTGAAAGCAGCTACCGCCGATATTCCATCTTGTTCTACGTCTCGTTCGGCGTCGGATTGCTCCTCAATCTAATCGACAAAATGTGGTTCACACACGAACAGGAGGGCGAAGCGGGAGAGTAGAGTCTTCCAGACACATTTCCGAGCCGCACGGTGTGCAGACTTCGCTAGGTCCACACACCATGCGCCGGGTCTAGGTTTCTAGGCCGCTGCCAAGCCGTTTCTCTGCCGCCATTCTAGCTTTGCCTCATGCAAGGCCGCTACGCGGTCCCTGTGAGCCTGTAGAGAGGCGTCGGCATCGGCTGCGAGCACGCTCACCGTATGCCATGACCGCGTGACCGGATCGCCGCAACATTCCACACAGTAGGAAACTTGCTCGTCTGACAGTTGTCTTGCAGCATCCCACCGTCACAGCAAGGGTTGGCTGTCTCAGCGCAAGTCTGGCTCGGTTTAGTCAGGTAATTCGGTCGGGATACGCCAGAGAATTTCTGCTTCCTCGTCATTGGGCTGGTTCTTGTCGATTTTGACGCCAATAAGTTTTTCTCCGCCATCAGTTTCTCGCAGACGGACTTCGCCATATAGAGAGATTGGAAGACGACGATCTCGTTGCGTGGGGCGTGGCCCAAGTAATTCCAAGAAGGTCGGACCATCCGGCTTGCCTCTGCCGACGCCAAACGATCTCGCGCGATGACCATAGAATTGGCTAGTGCTTGTTATTACATGGGCAATGCAGCAGGCTCGAAACAAAATTCGAGATACAGGCTGCTCCTTATCTTTCCAAATAGCTGACTTGAAGTCATCGAGGCTCAATGACTGCACCTCGGCCACACTCTCACCGACGTCCAAGACCTTCCCCCGACCAAGGCCAAGGAAACTTGGGCCAATCCCTAAATCGAACTCAGTCAGTTCAGAAACCTGTTTTTGGACCTGATCGTTTACGGCATCTCTGTACTGTTCAAGTTTTTTTTTCGCCAGTTCACTCTCGTTGAACAATCGTTGCCAATACAACTTGTCAATGCGGTCGTAGATGTACGTGACCGCCTCATCCAAACTGGCGACGACGCTCAATTCGGTCTCGAACTCTGCGCAGTGTTTGGTTAGGCCCTTTCCCAGTAAGGCATCCTTCGTCACAACCAACGTTTGGCAATCCGGCTTGCTACTAATTTCATTCAGGATTGTGAACATGATGAGCGCGTCACGAAAACCTTTTTCCGTTTTGTCTGCTTTCGCTTCTTCGAACGGTGCTATCCGTCCAATCGCCATCGTAAGTAGCCTTCCCGAGTCAACATTTGGGAGAGGTACGACGCGAATGCCGACTTCCTCCACCTTCCTTTTGTAGAAAGCTTGGAGCTCTTTCTTAAGTACGTCTAGCCGCGCGCGCATATCCTGCATAGGTGAGCTATCCAAACCCCAGCCCGCAATACGATCTCCGATAGAACGAACGTCTCCTGCAAGTTCATCGATGATGTCTGCACGCTGTCGAATGTACTCAAGTAGCGTGACTTCTGAAACGAGCAACTCGAATTTCAATATGTCACGTAATTCAAGGAGCTTCGCAAACTCAGGTGTCTGAAGTCTTGAGCCCACTTCGAAGAGTGCCGTGCTTTCCAAGAAGACGCTTCTCGGCGGGAATTTCATTTCAGTACTTGGCGTTATAGCGTAACGTTGATCGCTAGCAATCAACGTCGAGGCAAACTCAGTCTGCGAGCCAAGGGCGACATGAGTGTTCAGTCGGATTCAAAAGTCGATTGAGTGGCAATAACCAAGGCTGCCCACGCTGCAAAACCGCACAGAATGTAGAAACAAAGACTCAAAGGACGGGAAAGTTTCTAGGAAAAAAGCTAGCGGCCCGGAATGCCGTAAAAACGTTGCGTACAGGTTGAGTACAAACTACGGCAATTTTGAGGGCCTGAAAATGGGCCTAAGTAGCGTCGAATCAACAACAGTCTCTTGAGCTACAGGCCCTTCGCGACAACGTCGAAATTTTATCACGTCCGCTGCGTGCTGCGAAATTTTTGGTCCGGGTGACTCACCCTGCAAATCTACTGCACGAAGCCTACACTCGGCGGTGGAGCTCCGCCTTCCGGCATCTCTTTGATCGGGCCGAATTGCGCTTCGTAGCGCGACAGGTTCTCTCCCAGCGCCCTCCAGATCCGTTTGGCGTGCCCGGGGCTGACGATCATGCTGCTCAATAGTTTTCCCTGCGCGCCGTTGGGAAAAATGTAAATGAAATTCAGCGTGAACTCCTCCACGTTGTGATGAATCATCAATAGATTGCTGTATAGACCCTGCAATTCCTTTTCGTCAGCCTTAATTTGCATCTGTCCGGGTGCCGGTGGTTGCTGCTGCTCAGCCATGAACGCTTCTCCTAAGAGGCTTAACGAAGGTACCACAGGCAACGGAAGCGCGCTCTTTTCCGCGTCCGGAGGACGCTCCTGTTGGCCCGATGGAAAAATCAGCGGAAGTCCCATTGACAACCGCCTGAGTTAATTGTAGTTTGGTATCGAAGTTAACCGCAGTTAACTAAATGGCTGAAGCCGCCGAACCCGCACCTCAATTGCAAACGCTGGCCGCCTCGCGAGCGGCCTCGCTGGCTCCGCGCGAAGCGGTCGTCTCCCCTTCGCTGCCCGAAGCACACCGTACGGTCCCGATTGTCGCGGGCGCGGGCTGGCTGCGCAAAGTGTTCGCCTTCGCGGGACCGGGCTATCTGGTAGCCGTCGGATACATGGATCCGGGTAACTGGGCCACGGACATCGGCGGCGGCGCCAAGTTCGGCTACGCACTTCTCAGCGTCATTCTGTTAAGCAACCTGATGGCAATGCTGCTTCAGGCGCTTTCCGCCAAACTCGGCATCGTTTCCGGGCGCGACCTGGCCCAGGCCTGCCGCGAACATTATTCCCGCCGCACTACGATGTTTCTCTGGGTGGTCTGCGAAATCGCCATCGCCGCCTGCGACCTGGCGGAAGTTCTCGGCTCCGCGGTTGCGCTGAAATTGCTCTTCGGTCTGCCGCTGCTGGCCGGAGTGGTGATTACCGCCCTGGACGTCCTGATTGTGCTTGCCCTGCAAGGCCGCGGCTTCCGGATGATCGAAGCATTTGTGGTCACGTTGATCGCCACGATCGGCGGCTGTTTTGCCTACGAAATCTTCATTGCCCGCCCGCTGTGGCTCGAAGCGGCGCGCGGCTTCATTCCCCATGCTGATGTGCTGCGCAATCGCGAGATGCTGTATATCTCCATCGGCATCCTGGGTGCGACGGTGATGCCGCACAATCTCTACTTGCATTCCAGCATCGTGCAGACCCGCGCGTTTGGCACCGACCGCAAGGGCAAGCGCGAGGCCCTCCGCTACGCCATCTTTGACTCGACGGTCGCCTTGGGCTTTGCGCTTTTCATCAATGCGGCGATTCTGGTTCTCGGCGCTGCCGCGTTTCATACCCGCGGTCTTTCGAGTGTCGCCGACATCGGCGACGCCTACCGGCTGCTCAGCCCCGTTCTCGGTGCCAGCCTGGCAAGCACCGTCTTTGCCTTCGCCCTCTTGGCGTCCGGACAGAATTCCACGCTTACCGGAACTCTGGCCGGGCAGATCGTCATGGAAGGTTTCCTGAATATTCGCTTGAAGCCATGGCTGCGCCGCCTGATCACCCGCGTCCTGGCCATCGTGCCCGCCATTCTAGTGATCGGCATCGCAGGCGAAAACAAAGTGACCTCGTTGCTGATTCTCAGCCAGGTGGTGCTGAGTTTTCAGTTGCCGTTCGCCGTGATCCCACTGGTGCAATTCACCGGCGACCGCCGCAAGATGGGCGAGTTTGCCAACTCCCGCTTGACCTCCGCCGTGGCTTGGGTCGTCGCCGCCGCCATCGTCGCGTTCAATGCCGAACTTCTCTGGTTGACCCTTCGCGCGTAGTTATTCGGTCCTGCATTTTTTCGATCGCACTCGATGTGCGAAAATAGCCCCACAACATGGTTCCCGCGCCGAATCCTGGTTCCAGACGCAAATCTGTTCCCGCGAAGCTCCTGTTGGCCGCGATTTGTGCGGTCATCGTAATCGTGGTTGTGTTCACCATCCTTGACAGCGGTCCTTGGGTCGTTCCAGAAGCCGCCAAGCAAGTCAAGAACCCTTTGCCGCCGTCCGAAGATAATCTTAAGGCGGCGCGTTCCGTGTATCGCGACAAATGCGCCGATTGTCACGGCGATTCCGGCAAAGGAGATGGCGACCGGGCCAGAATGCACAAGACGCGTCCCTCGGACTTAACCGACGCCGTACATATCGATTCGGAGACCGATGGCGAACTCTTTTACAAGATCACTCATGGCCATAGGCCCATGCCTTCCTTTGGCAAGCGCCTGACGGACCAGCAACGGTGGCAGCTTGTCCTGCTGATCCGCTTTTTCGCGCACCGAACCGACAAAGACTCGACTCAGTAAGTTCTTGGCACAGAATAACTTGTCGTCGTGAACGCAATTCCGCGCATCGCTGTGTCACACGGTGCCTTCCCTCGTCGTCTGTCTTGGGAGATCATCATCAAAGGGAGTGCTACGATGCTCGCGTCGTGTTTTGAGCGGCAGATGAGAACGCTCAAGCGCCGGTCCAACGACCGCCTCCAGTATGGTGGCGGTCTTCTCAGCCGGCAGGTTCGCTTTGCTGCCGCGCCATCCCTGTGCAAGGAGCTGCCCGCATGAACGCGCCGGACGGAATGCCATTGGCCGTCGCTGACTTCGAATCGCACCGCCACTACTTGATCGGTGTAGCCTACCGCATGCTCGGATCCATCGACGAGGGCGAAGACATTGTCCAAGACGCTTATCTCCGCTGGCACAATGCCGCGCAAACCACGGAAATCGCCAACCTCCGGCCCTATCTGACGCGCGTTGTCGTCCGGCTTTGCCTTGACCGCCTGAAATCCGCTCAGGCGCGGCGCGAAACTTACGTCGGGCCTTGGCTGCCTGAACCGGTCGTTGCGCCGTCGCCCCTGACCTCCCCGGAGGGCTCAGCGGAACTTGCCGAAGACCTCTCCTTCGCTCTGCTTCTTACGCTGGAGCGTCTTTCTCCTCTCGAACGTGCCGCGTTTCTACTCCACGACGTGTTCGATATGGATTTCTGCGAAGTCGCTGAGGCTCTGGACCGCAATGAAGATGCTTGCCGCCAGCTCGCTTCGCGCGCCCGCGCTCATGTCCGGGAAAACCGACCGCGCTTTGCTGCCTCGACAGAAGAGCACGGCAGCCTGGTTGAAGTTTTCATGCGCGCCTCGCGCAGTGGCGACCCGAAAATGTTGGCGGAACTTCTGGCGGAGGATGCTGTCGTCCTGTCCGACGGCGGCGGCCGTGTTCCTGCGGCACAGCGTCCGGTCGTTGGCCGTGACAAGGTCGCGATCATGTTCGTCAAGATTTCGCAGAAATTCGAGCTTTATCCGCAACTCCGCATTGTTCCGGCCAGAATCAATGGCCTTCCGGGAGTCATCTTTTACGACGCTGACGTGCCCGCACAAACGATTTCTCTCGAGACCAATGAGGCCGGCCAAATCTCGAGGATTTACGTGGTCCGCAATCCGGAGAAACTCCACCACATTCCGCCGCTAGCCGCGTAGGCTTTCTCCCTTTCGTTTCAGAAGCGGTTTCTTTTATGGCGGCCCTTCGGATATTCTCGTGGTCCCGGCGAACTCAACAGGGCTCTTCAGGATTTCCGGATTCGGCTGATGCCGCACATCGATCACCGTATCGCGCTGGTTTTGCTTTCGGCAATCATTGTGGCTGCTGGCGCGCCTCTGGCGGTGGGCTGGGCGCGCCTGATTCCCGCTGACCGCGAACCATTTGGCCCCGCAAACCCAACCACAGCGCACGGAAGCGCCGCGTCGCGCGATTCGATTGCCGTCGTGCTGCTGAGCTGGATCACGATAAGTTATGCCGCCCGGTTTCCCGGCGTGCCTCTCGAATCTCTGCGCTCTTGGCTTGACGGCCTTCTACCCGTTCCCTGGCCTGAGTATATTTTTCTTGCCGTTGTGTTCTTGCTGGTATTCGCTCCGGCGTTTGCGGCCTGCTACTCTCTTCTGCGAACCAACCCCTTGCGTGCACCGCTCCTTTGGGCTGGCGTCCTTATTCTGTTGGTGTGGTTTGCTTCTCCATACCTGTTTACGGCCATGATGGCGCCTTCCTGATCTGCCCGGCGGCGCAAAAAAAGGCCCGCGTCCTTGCGACGCGAGCCTCGCGGAATTCCGATTGTATTCTCTCGCCGCCCGGCGAGGAACTCTCCTATGCGCCGGCCGCCTTCACCTGCTGCAGAGCCGATGCCACCTCCTTCACGTCCGGCACTACGGGGATCTCGTAATTCTTTGCCCAAGCCACTTTGCCCTCTTTATTCACGATCACAATCGCCCGTCCGGTGATGCCCTTATCGGCAAGAAAGACGCCGTATTTTTCCGCCGCCGCTCCGCGGGGCTGAAAGTCCGCCAGCAGCGGATACTTGATTCCCATCTTTTCCGCGTAGGCTTTGTGCGACCACACGCTATCCACGCTGACTCCCAGCACCTGGGCATCCAGCGTCTCGAACTGCTTCATGTCGTTCACCAGGCATGCGTGCTCGTTCGTGCACACGGGACTCCAGTCCAGCGGGTAGAACACCAGCACGACGTTTTTCTTTCCTTTGAAATCGGAAAGCTTTACTTCCTGCTTGTCCTGGTTTGGCAGTGTGAAATCCGGCGCGGCTTGACCGATAGCGATGCTCATAGCGTTTCTCCTTGTAAATAGGCCTCGTCCAGCATCTTACCCAATCCTTCGTGCTCCCGCCATTCCGCGACGCCCCACTACATCCCCTACGCGCCAAGGTTGAGCGCTGTCGGCGAATCCTTTGCTTCCGCTCCTTGACGCGTTACACTCGGCGCGGGAGCTTCCGATGAGCGCTGAAGCCGCTCGCCGCGCCTTGTCCATGACACTGCGGGAACTGGTGGCCGCCTACAAGAAAAACGCCGAAAAATTCGGTGATCCCGTGCCTGTGACGGCCTTTGGCCTTTCGTTGGACGAGGCGGCCCGTGTCTTCTCCGCATACGACGAGGACTACCACATCAGCCGCTTTTTTCAGTTTATTCGGCAGGAGGGCCCCTTGGTTTCGATCAACGGGATACCCGCAACGCACATAGCCCTCGACTCTGATATCGAATCGATTCTTTAATCTTGTTGTGATCTTGTTGGGTATTAGCCGCTCTTCCCAGCCGGCTTCCATTTGTTCAGAAACGCCAGCACATCTTCCGGCGCCATCGACCGCGCCTTTTCAAATTCCCCGTTTTTCTGGCTCGTCAGCAGCGTGCCGTCGCTCTTCAGGACTGCGGCCGCAGGCACTCCTTTTTTCAGGGGCACTTCGTATTTGTTGGCCACGTCCAGGTTCTGGTCGTACTCTCCGATGTTCACGTGCACCACCACGTAGTTCCTGTCGAGCGTCGGCGCAATCTCCGCGCTGTGAAACGCGGCATCCAGCACGTGGCAGTCGTAGCACCAGTTTCCGCCGAAGATCAG
>Ga0079221_10000378_pt1 | contig 12114 bp, 12 predicted proteins | sample GAAS200_FD_75069 | JGI IMG/M metagenome (GOLD analysis project Ga0079221, IMG submission 75069) | Agricultural soil microbial communities from Georgia to study Nitrogen management - GA AS200 | ecosystem: Environmental > Terrestrial > Soil > Agricultural land | place: USA: Georgia | collected... | reverse complement strand
GTCCTGCTCGATCGCGAATTTACGTTCGACGGTGGCGAGCTCACCTTTACACTCAAGCTCAAGCGCCGGGTCATTGACAAGCGTTATGCCGACGTCATCGACCGCCTCTACGCGCAGCCCGCGCCGGCCGCGCGCTGACCCTTCTGCCTGGAGTTTAAGTTTGCCGTTACGCGTGTGGGGTAGGGAGCGCGGGTCCCCGACACGTGCCGATGTTGCGCGTTTGGGAGTACTGAGCGGGGGATCCGCGGTTACGCCGTGAGGCGCCTTACCAACCACGGCGGGGCGCAGTACAATGATTCGCGGCGGAAAGCCCTCGGAGAACAGAAGATGGACGATTTGCTCGTAATTGCCGGCCGCGCCTTTCATTCGCGGCTGATTGTCGGCACCGGAAAATATCGCACCTTCGGCGAGATGCGCCGCGCGCATGAGGCTTCCGGCGCGGAGATCATCACCGTGGCCGTGCGGCGCGTCAATCTCACCGACCGCAGCAAGGAGTCGCTGCTCGATTACATCGATCGCGACAAATACTTTCTTTTGCCCAATACCGCCGGATGCTACAACGCCGAAGAGGCCGTCCGCACCGCGCGCCTCGGGCGCGAGGTGGGGCTCTCGAACTGGGTGAAGCTCGAAGTGATCGGCGATCAGCAAACGCTTTTTCCCGACACTGCGGAGCTTCTGAAGGCCACCGAGCAACTCGTCCGCGAAGGATTCGTCGTTCTTCCCTACACGAATGACGATCTGGTCGTCGCGCGCAGACTGGTTGACGCTGGCGCCGCCGCCGTAATGCCGCTGGGCGCGCCCATCGGCTCGGGCATGGGAATTCAGAACCATGCTTCGCTGCGCATCCTGCGCGAACGCATCACCGAAGTCCCTCTCATCGTGGATGCGGGCGTAGGCACAGCCTCCGACGCCACCGTGGCCATGGAACTGGGCGCCGACGGCGTTCTCATGAATACCGCTATTGCCGAGGCGCAGGACGCCGTCCTGATGGCTGCGGCCATGCGCCACGCCGTTGAGGCCGGCCGTCAAGCCTTTCTTGCCGGCCGCATGCCCAAGAAACTCTACGCCAGCGCGTCCAGCCCGCTCGCCGGCGTCGTGCGGTAGAGTAGGCATCTCACCTTTGTTTGTCGTTGTGAGGGCCGCCACTGGCGAAAGTTTCGGCTTTCGCCGTGGGAAAGTTTCGGCCCGAAGACTCTCTCCGCAAAATTGTTCGGACGCGCCGGCGGCGTTTTGTCTCATGGCATGATAATGTCGCGCCGTGTCTGATTCGGCGCCGCACCGTATCGCCTTCCTCGATTGGATCCGCGGGCTGGCCTGCGTCCTCATGTTCCAGACGCACGGCTATGACTCCTGGCTCAGCGAGAGCGCGCGTCACACCGCGCTCTTTCGCCTTTCTCAATTAGGGGGAACTCTCCCCGCGCCGCTCTTTCTATTCGCCACGGGAATCTCTCTCGCGCTCGTCACCGGGCGAGCGCTGCAGAAGGGAATCGCGCCCGGCGCAGCATCGCGCAAAGCGATGCTGCGCGGCGCGGAGATCTTTGGCTTCGGCATGCTCTTTCGCGTGCAGGAATTTGTGCTTGGCCGGCCCTCCGCTCCCTGGACCGACCTGCTGCGCGTGGACATCCTCAACATCATCGGCATCGCCATTGTTCTGATGGGCCTGACGAGCTGGCTCGCGGCACCCCGCGCCCGTGCTAGGCGCGGCGCTGCGAATGCCGCGGATGCGGGCGAAGCCGTGCCTCGTTTGCGCTACTTCATCTTCGCCATCGTCGTGGCCGCGCTGATCGCGCTCGCCACGCCGCCGCTGTGGACCACGCACCGGCCGCGCTGGCTGCCCTGGTATCTCGAGTCCTACATCAACGGCGTGCACAACCTCGGAGCGCCCCAACCCTGGCTTTTTCCAATATTTCCGTGGGTGGCCTTTGCGTTTGCAGGATTGGCCTTCGGTTTCTTTGTCTTTTCTCCACGGGCACGCGCGCATCAGACCGCGGCGTTCGCTTCCGCCGGCGTTGCCGGCGTCGGCTTTGCCTTTTTCGGATGTTGGTTCGACGCCCGCCCATCGCAGCTTTACGCCGTTTATGATTTCTGGCACACCAGCCCGAATTTTTTTCTGATCCGCGTGGGCGTCCTTCTCGTCATCGTCTTCCTGGCCTACGCGTGGTGCCGCTGGGGATTTGCGCTCAAGGGCTTCGCTCCGGTGATGGAGCTCGGCCGCACGTCTCTGTTCGTTTATTGGCTGCACATCGAGTTCGTCTATGGCCGCTTCTCCATTCTGGCGAAGCGCTCGCAGAATATCCCCGCGGCGACTGCCGGAATTCTCCTGATCTTCGCCGCCATGGTTGCGGTCGCAGCAATGCGCAACCGCGCCAAAGGCCGCGGCCTGCACGCCCTGGCATTTTGGCGTCGTCCCGCTCGCGTGCCGGCATGATGGCTAGCCCCACGCGGCAGCCGGTCCGCTCGATCGTGATGTATTTCCTCATCGCTTATTCGATCGCTTGGACGGCGTGGCTTACGATGTTTGTGGGGCATTTCTCGCCTTTTGCGCGCCCGGGAACTTTGCTTTATCTCGCCGCTGTCTTCGCTCCACACGCTTCCGCGGTGCTATGCACAGTCGCGCAGCGGGGAAGAGAGGGCTTGCGCGCGTTCTATGGCCAGGTCTTCCGCCGCGTGCCATTTCGATGGGGCATCATCGCAATTTTCGTTCCGCCGCTCGTGTATCTGGCAAGCGACGTTATTGCCGTCAGTTTGCACCAGCCGCATGGTGCAATCTTTCACCCTCCGCCGCGAACCCTTGCGACCCTTGTTTTAGGTCAATCGGCCGTCGTCTTGGGTGAGGAGCCTGGCTGGCGCGGCTTCGCGCTTCCGCGATTAATCGAACGCCTGGGCCCAAACGGCGGCACGCTGATGCTTGGTGTCGGGTGGGCGCTTTGGCATCTGCCGCTGTTCGCGATTCCAGGTACGGCGCAATATCACACGCCGCTTTTGCCATTCGTGATCACGGTCACTGCCTGGTCCATGGTGATCACTTTCTTGGTTCTTCAATCGCGCAGCGTAATTGCCGCCATGTTGTTCCACGCCTCTGCGAACGTGTGTGACTTCACGATGTGGCAGCCCGCCGGCTACCTGTTTGGTTTAGGCCCGTGGGTTGTAGCAGCAGGGATCGCGGGGTGGCGGCTGCGATTTCGACGTGCGGGCTACGAGTAGGAAAGCAGATCTTGAGGAAGATGTTTCTAAGGCGCCTTTTTCGCTTCCCCGGATTTCGGGGCCTCGTCAGGCAATTTGAAGATCATCTCGCCCGGCCGCGCTAGGCCCATCTCCTCGCGCGCGATGCGCTCCACGGCCTTGGGATCGGTGCGCAGCGCCTGCACCTGCTTGCTGAGATCGTTATTTTCCTGATTCAGCCGGTCGATCTCTCCGCGCAATTGTTTGATCTGCGTTTGCGTGCGGCGCATGGCCAGCAAACCGTGGCTTCCGAAAACGTCGTGCATGGCGATCAGGAATAATGCCAATGCCAGAAGCGACTTCGCGTAGCGGCTCCAGAACGACTTCGGCTCTTCCTGTTTCGCTCGCAATTGTGCATTCGCTTTCCGCACCACTTATCCTCCCGCCGCCGCGGCAAAAACCCAGGCGCGCGCCTGATCCGCAAGTTTCGCGGATTCCTCCGGCGTCGCGCTCTCCGTGTAGACGCGCATCAAAGGTTCGGTCCCGGAAAGCCGCAGCAGGATCCACGAGCCATCCCCGAAAACCAACTTGAGCCCGTCGGTGCGGTCCGCCTGCGCCACGCGCCGGCCCAGAAACTCCGAGAATTCGCTCTTCAGCCGCTCTACCGCGCGTGCTTTCACGTCCTCTGGCAGATGCAGATTGGTGCGAAGCGGCCAAAATTCGCGGCCCACGCGGCGGAAAAGCGCGCGCAACTGCTCCTCGAGCGGCGCCTGCCGCGCCGCGATCATTTCCGCCGCCAGCAGGCAAGCGAGAATCCCGTCTTTTTCCGGCACGTGCCCGCGAATGGAAAGTCCGGCGCTCTCCTCGCCGCCCAGCGCGATGGCGTCCTGCAGAATCAACTGGCCGATGTACTTGAATCCCACCGGCGTCTCATGCACCTTGCGGCCGTGTTTGGCCGCGACGGCATCCAGTAGATGCGAAGTCGCCACACTGCGAGCCGCGTCCAGATTCCAGCCGCGGCTCTCGATCAGGTAGTCGTAAAGCAAGCCGAGAATATGATTCGGTGCGATCCAGCGTCCCTCGGCGTCCACGATGCCGAAGCGGTCCGCATCGCCGTCTGTGGCCAGGCCGACCTGCGCTTTCTGCGCGACCACGGTTTCCGAAAGCCGCTTCAGATTCTCCTCCGAGACGTCCGGCCCGGAGCCTTCGAAAAGCACATCGCGCTCGGCGCGAATGGTCACATGCCCGGCGATGCCGTGCTCCTCGAGCGCGCGATCCAGATAGCCCGCGCCACAGCCGTGCAGCGCGTCGTAAACGATGCGCGGCGCATCCTTCTTTTGGAGCTCCTTAAACCGAACGAGCTCGCCGAGCCGCGCTAGATACGCCGGAGCGATATCTGCTTGCTCGAACTTGTGCTCATCGTGCGGGGAAGGGAAGGCCGAACCTTTTTCCGCGGGACGCGCAAAAAGCTTCGCCGCGCGCGCCTCGATGTCGCGGGTAACTTCCGGCAGCGCCGGCCCGCCGTCGCCGGCCGAAAACTTGAGTCCGTGATACTCGGCGGGATTGTGGCTCGCGGTGAAATTGATGGCGCCGTCGATCTTGCGCCGGCGAATCTCGCAGGCCACGGCAGGGGTCGGCGTGGCGCCGCTCGAGAGCAGAGGACGCACGCCGCGCGCCTCGAGTTCGGTGGCCGCCGCCCGCGCGAACTCCTCGGAGAAAAAGCGCGTGTCGTGCGCCACCAGCAGCGTCGGCCGCGCGTTGCGGCTCAAAACGTGCTCCGCGATCGCCGCCACCGCGATGCGCACATTGGGGAAGGTGAAATCTTCGGCGATGATCCCGCGCCAGCCGGAGGTGCCAAACTTTATGGGCGAAGCCGCCATTTTGTCTTCTGTCGCGCCGTATTGTATCTTGGCGCCGCGATGCGCTCTAGCAAACTACGCTGCTCGCACGCAAAAAGTTAAGGGGCGCGCGAGCGGGCAATGCCCAAACATCCGATGCCAAAGACGCGAGCGAGGTACTTTGTCGTGCTGGTGACCTGCGGTTCGCGGGCCGAAGCGCAGCGCATCGCGCGGCAGATCGTCTCAAAACGTCTCGCCGCCTGTGCCAACTTGTTCGAAGCTCCGGTGGCGTCGGTCTATCGCTGGAAGGGCAAAGTCGAAAAGGCCCGCGAATTCCTGCTGCTAATCAAAACCTCCGCCGCGAGGCTGGCCGCGCTCGAAGCCGAGGTCAAACGCCTGCACAGCTACGATGTCCCCGAATTTATCGCCTTGCCGATCGCCGCCGGCTCGCCCGTCTATCTGCGCTGGCTTGCCGGCTGCGTGACGCCCGAACCCAAATAGAGGAAAAACTACAACGTCCTTGTCATCCTTAGACTTTGTCCAGCGCCGCATCCAAATCCGCGATCAAATCCTCCGCGTCCTCGATGCCCACCGAAAGCCGCACCAGCCCATCGCTGATCCCGATCTTCTCGCGCACCTCCCGCGGAATCGAAGCGTGCGTCATCATCGCCGGATGCGAGATCAGCGTCTCCACGCCGCCCAGGCTTTCCGCCAGCGAGCACAGCTTCACGTGATTCAGCAGCCGCCGCGCCGATTCCAGCGAGCCCAAATCGAACGAAAGCATGGCTCCGAAGCCGCGCTGCTGCTTGCGAGCCAGGTCGTGCTGCGGATGCGAAGGCAGCCCGGGGTAGTTCACGCGCTTCACCTTCGGGTGGTTTTCCAGATAGCGCGCCAGGGCCATGCCGTTCGCGTCGTGCTGGGCCATGCGCACGGCCAGCGTCTTGATCCCGCGCGAGATCAGAAAGCAATCCATCGGCGCCAGGCCCGCGCCGGTGGAGCGCTGCAGAAAATAAATCTTCTCCGCGTCCCCCGGCCGCGTGAGAATCACCGCGCCCCCCACGGCGTCGCTGTGGCCATTCAGATACTTGGTCATCGAATGCACCACAATGTGCGCGCCCAGCTCGATCGGGCGCTGCAGATAAGGGCTGAGGAACGTATTGTCCACCGTCACCGTGATGTTGCGTTCCTTGGCAATTTCGGCGATCGCCGCGATATCGCTGATGATCATGGTGGGATTGGTGGGCGTCTCCACATAGATCATTCTGGTGTTGGCGCGCAGCGATTTCCGCAGGCAATCCAGATCGGAGGTATCCACGAAGCTGAACTCCAGGCCGAATTGGCACAGGAACTGCGTCGTCAGCCGATAGACGCCGCCGTATACCGCCCGCGAGATGAGCGTATGGTCCCCCGGTCGCAAGAGGCGAAACGTCGCGTCGATCGCCGCCATCCCCGAGGTAAAAACGTAAGCCGCCTGGCCGCCCTCCAGGCGCGCCACGCAGCGCTCCAAAGCCCGCCGGTTCGGGTGCGCCGTGCGCGCGTAGTCGTAGCCTTTGTCTTTCCCCAACTCCTCCTGCACGTACGTGGAGGTCTGAAAGATCGGCGCGACGATCGCGCCCGTGGCGGGCTCCGGCTCCTGCCCTACGTGGATCGCATCCGTGGCGAATCCCATGAACTGTTCCTCCTTCGCTCCTTCACATCATAGCGAGCCCTGCAGCGCTTGAGGAGAGGTTCCTCGATGATCCGCCATGGCGGATTCCCTCGGCACGATCATCCTGGTCGGATGATCGCTTGCGAAATCGCAACCGGAGGAGTAAAGAAGGACTGAAGCGGGCCCCTCTGGGGCACGCGAAAGTCTTCCGCGAAAAGGCTACCAACAGGATGCGCTTTTCGCGGTTAACAGTGTCATCAGGAGCTTTGCGGCGGACGCAAAGACATCACGGCGTTTTTTCGGGCGGATTGAGCAATCGTGATCCGCGTCGTCGAGCCGAAAAAAGCCGTGGACATCACGGCCTTTTTTCGGCATGAAAAAGTCACCATCTTTATGAGAAGCCACCGTCACCTCGCGCTCGCCTTGCTTCTGGGACTCACTATTGCCGTAATGGCTTCGCCCTTCGCCGCGCAATCCGAAAAATCTCCCGCCCCTGCCGATAAACACGCCACCAGCCGCCTCCGTATCGAAGTCACCGGCGGCGATCAGAACAAACCGATCTCTGACGCCAGTGTTTATGTGCGCTTTCCCAAAGACAAGAAAGTCGAACTCGACCTGAAAACCAATCAGGAAGGCGTCGCCCGTTCACCGGCCATTCCTCAGGGCAGGGTTCTGATCCAGATCGTGGTGCCCGGCTGGAAAACCTACGGCGAGTATCATGACATCACCGAAGCCGAGCAGACCATCCAGATCCATCTGGTGAAGCCGCCCATCCGCTGGTACTGATCTGCCATCGTTACGCTTGCTACGCGACCCGTGGACTATTCGTGGACGCTAGCAATCGTTGAGAGCCTTTCCATGATTGCAGCTTCGTATTGGTTCCACCGGCCTCCCTCGGTATCAATCACCGCAACCCATTCGAATGAAGTGGCAAACATTTTCCTCGTTGGCTGCCCAACTCGTTCGAATAATCCTATGGTAAATATGCATTGACGTCCATTTACGTCTATGGTAACATCGCGTATGAACGTCGGCGAAGAAGCGCTCTCGCCTGGTCCTCGCGCGTCTTTCAACCCGCCCAAAGCTGCGTCTCTACAATTTCCTATCATCAATCGACCACTGCTAAGAATCTCAAACCAGCGATCCCACCTCGGTGCGGCTGGTAAACGGAGCAGAATCAGCACATCTAAAATTTCGGCACTTGAACCCCTTCATAATCAGCACTTGCGAGAAGTGCGCGTGGGACGTCGGCGGCACGCTACCGGCCCCGCCACGACTTTTTCAGACGAATTCAGTTGGGAGCAAGCAAGCCGGGCGCAAGTTCGGCGGAATCTGCACTTGCAAGACGCGGGCTGCAAGGCGCTCAGAATCAACACTTGCAGAAGGAGGGGGAGGGGTATCCGCGCGATGGTCGCCGCGCGCTTCGACCGAGTGCGAGCAACCCATGATCAGGTCGTCGAGCGACAAAAAGCCCGCCCAGCAAAATGGCGGGCGCTTTTCTCGCATAGCAAAGTCAGGGTCTTGCCTATGTAGGCGCCGGCCTTCAGGCCGGCCTCTCATCGCGCCAACGCGGCGGGCTGGTGAACGTTGGTATAGGATGGGGTGGTCCAGAGGAGGCGAACCATGAAAGGCTGCACGCATACCAACCAGATTCGTGACGTCCAGCCGCATACGCGCGGATGCGAGGAGTGCCTGAAAATGGGCGACACCTGGGTGCACCTGCGCCTGTGTCTTACCTGCGGCCATGTGGGCTGTTGCGATTCCTCGAAGAACAAGCACGCCACCAAGCATTTCCATTCCTCCAAGCACCCCATCATGAAGTCGTTCGAGCCCGGCGAGGATTGGGGCTGGTGCTACATAGACGAGGTGGAGCTTGACCTCGCCTGATCGCACCACCCCGGCACGCGCTGGGGACCCCGGCTGGCCGCCGCTGCCCTTCGCGGAATGGGAGAGCACCTGCGACACCTTGCACATGTGGACGCAGATCGTGGGCAAGACCCGCAAGATGCTTACGCCGCTCATGAACCACTGGTGGAACGTGACGCTCTATGTCACACCGCTCGGCTTGACCACTTCCTCCATTCCGTTTGGCAGCGAAGCCTTCGATGTGCAGTTTGATTTCATCCGTCATCGCCTATTGATCTCAACGAGCAAGGGCGAAGAGCGCAGCATGGAGTTGCGGCCGCGGTCCGTAGCCGATTTTTACCGCGAATACATGGCCGCCCTGCGCTCGCTCGGAATCGAGGTGAAGATTCACACCGCGCCGGACGAATTCGACGATAAGACGCCATTCGAGCAGGATCAGAAGCACGCGTCTTATGACAAGAAGTACGTGGAGAATTTCCGGCGCATTCTGCTGAACGTGGACCGCATCTTCAAGCAGTTTCGTTCCTCGTTTATCGGCAAGTGCAGCCCGGTTCATTTTTTCTGGGGGTCATTCGATCTGGCGGTGACGCGTTTTTCGGGCAAGCGCCTCCCGCCGCCCAAGGACGCGGACGCCATGACTCGCGAAGCCTATTCGCATGAGGTGAGCAGTTGCGGATTCTGGCCGGGGGACCGCCGCTATAGGCAGGCCGCCTTTTATTCCTACATGGCGCCGCCCCCGGAAGGATTCAGCAAAGCGGCCGTGCGTCCGAGCGCCGCGCACTGGGACGCGAATATGGGCGAGTTTTTCCTGAATTACGACGACGCGCGCGCGGCGGGATCGCCGGAGCAGGCCATTCTGGAGTTTTGCCAATCCACGTATGAGGCCGGCGCGAATCTCGGGCAGTGGGATCGCCAAGCGCTGGAACGCGGCGCCTAGATACGGGCGCACAAGCGTAAGAGAGGTCGCTCGTCCGCCACGGCGGATTCGCTCGGGACGCGCATCCTGGCCGGATACGCGATTTCCACAGGTGCCTTGGCAACCGCAGCCACTGCCGTGAATCTATGGCTAAGTAGAAACTTATTTAGCCGCGAAGTTCATCCCGCCTGGTCGGTGGTTCGCGGCGAAATGCAGCGGAGATTCCGCCAGGAGGGTCGTATGTATGTTGTGATTGGCGCCACAGGGCACACAGGTAACATCGTCAGCGAGAAGTTGCTGGCCAAGCGCGAAAAGGTACGTGCCGTGGGCCGGGACGAGAGGAGACTCGAACGGCTTAAACAGAAAGGCGCGGAAGCCTTCGTCGGAGATGTAACGGATGCGGCCGCCATGTTGAGGGCATTTTCGGGTGCGGACGCGGCTTACGTCATGATTCCGCCCAATATCTCGTCGCCCAACGTGGCCGGCTATCAGCAGCGCGTCAACGACGCGCTCGCGACCGCGGTCGAGAATAATGGCGTGCGGCACGCCGTTGTGCTCAGCAGCATCGGCGCGGAGAAGTCGGATGGAACGGGGCCAGTTCTTGGGTTGCGCGATCTGGAACGCAAGCTCGAAGCCATCCCTAATTTGAACGCGCTCTTTCTGCGCGCCGGTTATTTCATGGAAAATCTGCTTCCGCAGGTGGGCATCATTCAAGGGATGGGGCACATGGCCGGTCCGATCCGCTCCGACCTGGCGCTGCCGCTCATCGCCAGCCGCGATATCGGTGCGTTCGGCGCGGAAGCTCTGGCCACTCGCAATTTCCAGGGCAAGCAGCGGCGTGAACTGCTCGGCGCCCGCGATATGAGTTACGCCCAAATCGCCAAGGTTATTGGCGCCGCCATCAACAAGCCCGATTTGACCTATCAGCAAGCTCCGGCGGCGCAATTGAAGCCGGCGCTCACGCAGATGGGCATGTCGCCAAACATGGCGGATCTTCTGCTGCAGATGAGCGATGCGCTGAATTCCGGCCACATGCGCCCGCTGGAACCGCGTTCGGCGCAAAACACGACGCCCACCACACTGGAGACATTCGTCGCGGAAGTCTTCGTGCCAGCCTTTAGAGCGAAAGCGGCCCGCGCCTAGCGGGCCGAGTGCTGGCCAAGAGGGGCGGGGCGTGGTTGGCTGAAGCTGGCGCGCTCCACCCGGCATTTTTTTCGCGCTGTTTCCGTCCTGAATTGCGTAACCGATCTCGCGAATCCATGATTCGCTCCCACCTGTACTCAAGGACAGCTATTCGTTTGGGCCATTCCAGCGCCGCCTATGCGCGAAACCTTTCCCGCGCGCTCTAGAATTGCTGAAGCTTGCACGGTCGAATTCTGCCGGCGGTGATGGGAATTCGACAGGAGCGTCGCGATGAACGGAATTCTGGACCACGGAATCGTCTGGGTGTTGCTGAGAATTTATGGCGTGCTTTTCATCCTGGGGCCCATCGCGCTGCGCGCCACCTTCCGCTACAAGGCCAAAGTGAATCCGCAGATGACGACCGAGCAGGGATTGCCGGACGATGTACGGAACTTTATGGCCAAGCGCCTGCCGACGATTACGGCTCTGGGCTTCCAGCCGGTTGGTTACATCAACGTCGGAAGCCTCGCGCCCAATACACAAGCCTACATGGCACTGTTGAGCAATGCGCAGACCGCGGAATGGGCCGACATAAGTGTGGTGAAAGCTCCCACCAAGATGCGCGGGTATATCGAATTCATTACGCGCTGCTCGGACGATTCGCAGGTGGACACGAATACCAACTCCACCGCGCCGGTGCTGTTTCCGTCTCCCAATTATCATGTGTTCCGCTTTCCGCAGATCAAGGACGCCTTCACGCTCTATCGCGCGCACCGCATGCTGGTGCAGGAGAAGATCGGCCAGTCACGTCCGGAGTTGCCGTCGCAGGGCCAGGAGCTGAACGAGCTCAAGCGCCGTCTGGAGCGCTACGGACCAAGGCAGCAGGAGCGCGGATACATGTATCTGGAAGGCGACGGCCAGAATTTCCGGCTCACTTGGAAGGGTGCGATTCTGGGCGCTTGGCGATCGATCTGGCCGATTTCCACCCTTCGTGGCTGGTGGATGCAAAGCCGCAGCGGGGTGCGGCTGAAATCGCTCGGAGTGGCGGAGTATCGGTCGACTTAACGCCTTCGGTGCGAGCGAGAAGCGGGCATGGAAGCCAGCAGCGCGCTTTCTCGAAAAAGACTGTAAGTCTTACACTGTAGTACTAAGGACTTTCTAAATAAAAACCTGTATTCGCTGCGCGAATCAACTGATAACAAAGGCGCTTACGCGTGGTACTGCACGTGCGGCACAGGCGGCGCACGCGTTTTGTGACCAGGTCCCATCCCCGGACCTGGTGTTTTCAGGAACTTGATGAGCGGTTAATTCGCGCTGACGTTTTGCCGCAGCTCAAGAACCCATCTGCTCAACGAGAGGACAAAGCGCAATGTCGAGACAGTTACAAGACAGGGAATTGGACCAGGCGTTTCTGGAGGCGGTGGCCCGAACCATGCAAACGCTCGATCAGCACGTGAATGAATACATCGCCAGGCGGCTTGCGGAAAACAACATCCGTACGGAAACGGCCTTGCAGCTCTCGCCCCGCGAGCGCGAGGTTTTTGGGTTGATCGTGCAGGGAC
>Ga0079221_10000377_pt1 | contig 12114 bp, 12 predicted proteins | sample GAAS200_FD_75069 | JGI IMG/M metagenome (GOLD analysis project Ga0079221, IMG submission 75069) | Agricultural soil microbial communities from Georgia to study Nitrogen management - GA AS200 | ecosystem: Environmental > Terrestrial > Soil > Agricultural land | place: USA: Georgia | collected... | reverse complement strand
TTGGAATTTTGGGCCGGCATCCACAACGAGCTGAACCGCGAGTCGCAGTATTTCGAAGTGTTAATCAAGCTGTTCGATGTGTACTTGAGTTCGGGAAACGTCAAGAAAGCCGCGGAGTCGCTGGAGCGGCTGGTGGACATTGATCCGTACGACTTCCGGAATCAGGAGCGCATGGAGAGACTGCGCGGACGAGTGGATGACGCGTACGTCAACCGGCTGTCGAGCCGGATGATGAAAGCAGGGCAGGCCACGGGAGGACATGCGCCGAGGACGGGAGCGCCCGCATCTTCGATTGCGCCTGCAAACACGGAAGAAGCGCGGCAGGTGCAGGCGCTGGAAGACTTGATTGTGCAGACGGAAATCTTTTTACAGTATTCGTTGCAGAGCAAGGCATTGGAGCGATTGCAAAAGATTGCGTCGCTTTTTCCCGGCGAAGAAGCGCGCAATGCGCGGCTGTCGAGTTTGTATCAAACCGCGAATTGGTGGCCACCGGGAGCGCAGAAACCAAAAGCGGAAGCTGCGGCGAAGAGCGAGCTTGCGGCGAGACCATCGGCTTCGGAGCCGCAACCGGGATCGATTACCGGCAAAACCGGAGTGTACTCGGCAGACACGCTGCGCGACCTCTCTAAAATTTCGGAGATCAACCAGAAAATCTTTCGGCAGCAAACGCCGCGGGCGATGCTCAATACCGCGGTGAATGAGGTGGGCACTTATCTGCACGTGACGCGTGCGCTGGCTGTGGTCGGCGCGCCAGGCCGGCCGCCGGAAATGGCGGCGGAATATTGCGGAGCCGGCGTAAAAGCCGCGCCGGGCGCGCAGGTCGTGCTACTCCTGGCGCAGATGGAGAAAGCCAAGCCCGACGAGCTTGGCGGCTTGATGGTGCAGGCGTCGGAAGGTTCGATTCTGCGCGACTTAGGTGTGGAGACGGCGCTGGGCGTGATGATTTTGGACAAAGAGACGCAAGCGCCCGCGGGCATGTTGATTGCCGCGCAAGTCGATCGCCATAAGTGGAAGCCGAACGAAGTTTATTTTTTACAAGCCATTGGCGACCAAACGCTGATGAGCGTGAGTCACACGCGGCTGCGGTCGCTGGTGCGGCGCATGGGCGTGTCTGATGAACGCTCGGGATTGCTCAGCCGGAGTTCGTATGTGAGTTGCTTGCTGACGGAGGCAGATCGCGCGAAGTCGCAAGGGACGCCGCTGTCGCTGGCCGTTCTGCAAATCGACCGCGGTGGAGAAATCTTGCGGCAGCAGGGCGAACCGCCGCTCGAGCGATTTCTCGAACAACTTGCGCGGGCGCTTCAACCAATCGTTCGTCAGAACGACGTCGCGGTGAGATACACGGCGTGGTCGCTGGCGTTTATCTTGCCGGATACGACTTTGCAGGGGGCGCAGAACCTGGCGGACAAGTTGAGGCGCGCTGCGCTGGGTTTGCGGCCGCCGTGGGACTCCACGCAAATAACGCTAAGCGCGGGAATCGTCGAAGCCGTCCCGAAGCAGGATTACGATAGCGAAGACATCGTGACCGACTTGATCAACCGCGCCGAATTTTCCATCGAAGAAGCCCGCAAAAAGGGCGGCGACAGCATCGTCGCGCTGGAAACGCAGAAACTTTGAGCCATGCGTACTTTGACTGTTGCGTTTTTCTTCGTGGGAGTCGTTTTAGGACAGCAATGGACTCTGACCGCAGAGGAGACGATCTGGCGCGTTAGGTATAGGAACGGAACCAGATGCTATGCAGTAGAATTACCTCCCGGTGTGGTTGCTCACAGTTCGCTCCCGCCGAGCCCAAATCATGGCTTCTTGATCTCCGGACTCGCACCTGAAACCACGGCTGCAGTAAGTCTTGATGCCGATCGCCTCGTCGGGGTTTACGACAGTTACGACGCGGCGGAATATGGAAGCGCAGAAGCGTACCTCAAACAACTGTTGGAATGGGAAGAGTCCGTTGAGGTCGTGAGCAATCACTCAGCGAAGTTTCAAGGGCTGAAAGCGGCATATGTTCATTTCCGAAAGAAGAAAGAACTTACCGTTTTGGAGAACGAGGAATTGGTTGTCTATCGTCGTTCGAAATTCGATAGCCCAATGTTGTACGTGATCTGGATGAGGAGCACAAGTCAGGGTTACGCACAGGACAAAAAACTTTACGAACAGATTCGCAGTGGGTTCCGCATCTTGCCTAGCCTAAAAAACGGAAGCTCGCCAGAATAAGATAGATCTGTCCTAGCATACATTCGTCAATTGATAGCATCGATTGTAAACTGTCGGTTGCGGCATCACTGAAAGCGAGGCAAGCATGTTTCCGACGGATGTGGTGATTGTAGCGGGGGCGCGGACGCCGATGGCGCGCTATAACGGCGCGTTTTCGGACGTGAGCGCGATTGATTTGGCGGCGCACGCATCGAAAGAGGCGATTCGGCGCTCGGGCGTGGGCCCCGGCGAATTCGATCACGCGATTTTTGGCAATGTGATGCAGACCAGCGCAGACGCGCTTTATGGCGCGCGGCACGTCGGATTGAAAGCGGGATTGAAGATAGAGACGCCCGCGGTGACCGTGAACCGGTTGTGCGGCTCGGGCATCGAAGCGATTGCACAAGCCGCGCAGCGCCTGCTGCTCGGTGAAGCGACGATGGTGCTGGCGGGCGGCATGGAGAACATGACCCAGGCGCCTTTTGTGATTCGCGGCTTGCGCAACGGTTTGAAGCTTGGCGGAGGCGCTCTGGAGGACTCGCTGATGGCGGGCCTGACCGACACCTATTGTGGATTGCCGATGGCGCTGACGGCAGAGAAATTGGCGGAACAACACGGAATCACTCGCAAAGATGCCGACGCATACGCGTTGCGCAGCCAGCAGGCGGCTGACGCGGCCTACAAGGCGTGCCGCATCAGGGAAGAACTAGTGCCGGTAGAAGTGAAGCAAGGAAAAAAGACGATCGTCGTCAGTGAAGACGATCATCGTCGGCCGGAAACGACGATGGAGACGCTCGAGAAATTGCCGCCGTCGTTCAAGAAAGACGGCATCGTTACGGCGGGAAATGCCAGTGGCATCGTGGATGGCGCTGCGGCCGTCGTGGTGACGCGCGATAAAACTGCCAAGGAGCGCGGGCTGAAGCCGGTAGGCCGCATCGTTTCCTGGGCTGTCGCTGGTGTGGACCCGAGCATCATGGGAATTGGGCCGGTACCTTCTTCGCAAAAAGCGTTGAAGCTCGCGGGCTTGACGCTCGACCAGATGGATCGCGTAGAAGTGAATGAGGCCTTTGCTGCGCAGTATTTGGCTGTCGAGAAAGTGTTGGGACTAAAGCGTGACAAGACCAACGTAAACGGCGGAGCCATTGCTCTCGGCCATCCTCTTGGCGCGAGCGGCACGCGGCTCGTGATCACCATTCTGAACGAGTTGCGGCGGAACGGCCTGCGTTACGGGCTTGCGACGGCCTGCATCGGCGGCGGCCAGGGCATTGCGATGATCGTGGAAGCCATGAAGAATTAGCGGTTGCGGACTGGCGACTCGGAGTGGGGAACGCTTCGGGCCGAGCCGCTTGATGGACCGCTACTCCGCATCATGTAAACCGTCTTTCTGATAGACTTTCCGTTTCACCGCCGGGACGATTCCTGACGGCGGCCCTGTAAACCAAGTGAGGAAAAGCATGGCGATTCAAAAAGTGGGAGTTGTGGGGTGTGGGCTGATGGGCTCAGGCATCGCGCAAGTGTGCGCGGCGGCGGGATTTCCCACGGTGGTGCGAGAAGTGAGCGCGGAGCTCGTGGATAAAGGGCTGAAGGGCATCGAGAAGAATCTGAGCCGGCTGGTCGAAAGGGGAACGATTACCGAAGCTGCGAAGGGTGAAGTTCGGGGAAGGCTGAAGGGGACCACGTCGCTCGACGACTTAAAGAGTTGTGACCTGATTGTCGAAGCGATCATCGAGCAGTTGCCGGCGAAGCGCGAACTCTTCGCATCGCTGGATGCACTTTGCCCGCCCTCCACGATTTTTGCCAGCAACACTTCTTCTCTGACGATCACGGAAATCGCGACGGCCACCAAGCGCCCGCAACGATTTGTAGGTCTGCATTTTTTTAATCCGGTACCGGTGATGAAGCTGGTGGAAGTCGTGCGAACGATTGCCACGGAAGATGCGGTCTACGAAGAAATGGTGGCCTTCGGCGCGAAGCTCGGCAAAACGGCGGTGCGCGCGAAAGACGGAGGCGGCTTCATCGTGAACCGGCTGCTGGTGCCGTATCTGCTCGATGCCGTCCGAGCGCTGGAAGAGGGCGTTGGCTCCATCGAGGACATTGACAATTCCATGAAGCTCGGCTGCGGCTATCCGATGGGGCCGCTGACGCTGCTGGATTTCGTTGGGCTCGATACGACTTATTACATTTCGCAGATCATGTTCGATGAATTTAAGGAAAAGCGTTTTGCGGCACCGCCGATGTTGAAGCGCATGGTGCTGGCAGGATGGAACGGGCGCAAATCAGGCCGCGGCTTTTACGATTACGCGGATCCGCAAAAGCCGAAAGCAATGAAGTTCTGACGACTCGCCGTCTGCGAAAGAGATTCGGAACTAACGCAGAGGGCACAGAGAGCGCAGAGGACACAGGGAACAATCGATGGCTTACGAAAATATTCTGTACGAAAAGAAAGACGGGATTGCCTACATCACGTTCAATCGGCCAAAGGTCCTGAATGCGCTGAACCGCAAAACCGTCGAGGAGCTGCATCACGCTTTGCTCGATGCTCGCGATGATGCGAGCGTGCGCGTGCTGATTCTCACAGGGGCCGGCGAAAAATCGTTTGTGGCGGGGGCCGACATCAGCGAATTGGCCGTGCAAACACCTGTGAATGGCAAAGAGTTTTCGCTGTATGGCCAAAGCGTTTTTCATTTGCTGGAGACGATGGGCAAACCTTCGATTTGTGTGATTAATGGATTTGCGCTGGGCGGTGGCTGCGAGCTGGCCCTTTGCTGCACGATTCGAATCGCCAGCAAGACCGCCAAGCTCGGCCAGCCGGAAGTGAAGCTTGGCATCTTGCCGGGATATGGCGGTTCACAGAGACTGGCGCGCCTTTGCGGTAAAGGAGGGGCGCATGAGCTTTGCCTGACCGGCGAAATGATTTCGGCCGAGGAGGCGCAGCGCATCGGTTTGGTCAATCATATTCACGAGCCGGCGGAACTTCTTCCTGCGGCCGAAGCCATGGCGAAAAAAATTATCGCGAACGCGCCGCTGGCGGTGAAGTACGCTATGGAAGCCGTCGAGCGCGGCGTGGAAATGCCGCAGGAAGAAGGCTTGTTCCTCGAAGCCACGCTCTTTGGGCTCGCGTGCGCGACAGAAGATATGCGTGAGGGCACAAAATCGTTTTTGGAAAAGAGACCTCCGCAATTCAAGGGGAAGTAAAGGAAATAGATGAAGTAAAGGAAGCAAGAGACGGGAACGGAAGCGGCGGCAACAAGAAAAAGAATGGCGGAGAAACTTCAACCTAGCAGGGTTCAAGGCGAGCTTAGCGCCGCAGGTTTGCGCTTCGGAATCGTTGTCAGCCGGTTCAACAGCTTTATTACCGACCGCTTGCTCGCCGCGGCGACGGATGCGCTGGAGCGTGGCGGAGCAGAAAACAAAGATGTGGACGTGGTTTACGTTCCCGGCGCGTTCGAATTGCCCTTGGCCGCAAAAAACCTGGCGGCCACAGGAAAATACGACGCGCTAATTGCGATTGGATGCGTCTTGCGCGGCGAAACTTCTCATTACGACTATGTTTGTTCCGAAACCGCACGTGGCCTGCAGCTCGCGCAAATGGATACCGGCCTGCCGATTATTTTTTGTGTCTTAACTTGCGACACGCTCGAGCAGGCCATCGATCGCGCGGGACTCAAGGGCGGCAACAAAGGCTTCGAAGCGGGCTTGGCGGCGATGGAAATGGCGCAGCTCTCGCGTAAGCTGCGCGCGCCCGAAGCGAAATCTGCTTCAGATGCTTCGGCCGGATCGCGACGGCGGAAGTAACGTGTCCCTCCGTACCAAATCGCGCGAATTTGCGATGCAAATGCTCTTCCAGTGGGACATGAGCCAGCAGGATCCCGCCAAACTTGAAGGGAAATTCTGGAAGAGCGCCAAGGCCGCCGACAAAACACGAGAGTTCGCGAACCAACTCTTCGAAGGCGCCGCCAAAGAAATCGCTGCACTCGACGAAATCATCGGCAAGCACTGCGAAAACTGGCGCTTCGAACGGCTCGCCGCCATCGACCGCGCGATTCTTCGATTGGCGATCCACGAAATGAGTTCCTCGGATACGCCACCCAAGGTCGTGCTAAATGAAGCTGTGGAGCTAGCCAAAAAATTCTCTTCCGAAGAGTCAGGCGCTTTCGTGAACGGGGTCCTTGATTCCGTCCATAAGTCGTTGACAATAAAGTAGTTATTTGGCCACCAGGATCCCCAGCAACCGTCAATAATAACGGCCGCTACGCGCCGAAACTTTGTCCCTACCTGCGTGTTTGATTTGCTAAGTGTGGTGGTGAATCCAGGTACCGTCTTTTACGAGGAGCGAAAAATGAAGGCTGAACTCATGGTTCGTCGAGGTGTGCTCGCAATGGCGTTTGCCGGTCTCCTTGCCGCCGGTGCTTACGCCCAGGATCCGACCCCGCAGCAACAGGACACCCAAAACGACAAGAAAGATATTCGCCAGGACAAGAAAGATCTGGCAAAGGATCGCGCTGATCGCAATGCGGATCAGCGCGACATCAACAAGGACAAGCGCGACCTCTCCAAAGACCGCGCCGACCGGAACGCCGATCAGCGGGATATCAATCACGATAAGCGCGATCTGACGAAAGACCGCGCGGATCGCAATGCCGACCAGCGCGATATCAACAAAGACAAGCGCGACTTGGCCCGCGATGATGCCAAGTACGGAGCCAACAGCTCCGAAGCGAAGGCCGACCGCAAGGACCTCCGTGCTGATCGCGCCGACCGCAACAAGGATCAACGCGACATCAATCACGACAAAACCGATTTGGCCAAGGACCGCGCCGATCGCAACGCCGACCAGCGCGACATTAATCACGACAAAAAGGACGTCGCCAAGGACCGCAAAGACCGCAACAAAGATCAGAAGGACATCAACAAGGACAAGCGCGATCTGCACAAGGACCGCAAGGACCTGCGGCAGGATCGCAGGCACAAGTAAGAGACCGCTCGAAAACAAATGGGCCGCTGGAGCAGTTCCTGCGGCCCTTTTCTTTCTGCTTTGGTTTCTATTCCGAGATCGTTCTTCTCAGACGCTAATAGTACCTTCCAGCACTTTCACCGCCGCGCCACTCACTCGTGGAACAAGTTTTTTGCCCGTTTGTGTGACCTCCACTTCGATGTGGCTTGGCCTGCCCATCTCCGCTCCTTGGAGAATGCTTAGCGTATGCCCCGGAGCGAGTTTTCCATGGCGCACCAGGTACGCGCCGAGCGAGCCTGCCGCCGAGCCCGTTGCCGCATCTTCATAGAGTTCCCAAGGAAGCATCCCCCGTGAACACACCTTGCCGTTGCCGTTCAACGCAAAACAATAAGCCATCGTGGCGTTTTTGCCTTGCAGCTTTCCCAGCTCGATCATGTTCATGGCGATTTTGCCAAGCGCCGCGCGATTGCGCAGCGGCACCATCAAGTTGAAAATGCCCGTGGAAACAAATTCTGGTTCGAGCTTCGGATCGAAATCCTTCGGCGAAAGCCCGAGCGCGGCCGCAAGTTTCTTTTTGTTAAGCTTCGCGGGCTTAAAGAGTGCCTCTTTTTGTGTCATGGTCACGCGGTTTGGCCGGCCATCTTTGAAGCGAATCTCCACTGGCAGGACTCCCGCGCCGGTTTCCTGAAGAATGTGCACGCCGCCTTCCTGCGCCGGAACGACTCCGAGTTCCGCAAGCAGGAACCATGTTCCAATGACGGGATGCCCCGCTAGCTTCAACTCTTCTTTCGTCGTGAAGATGCGTAGCCGCGCGAGCGCTTCTTCATCCGTCGGTTTTTGCACAAAAACCGTCTCGGAAAGATTCATCTCGCGCGCGATGGCGAGCATCTCTTCGTCGGGAAGGTCATCACCGTCGGTGAAGACCGCCAGCGGATTCCCCGCGAAGCGCGTAGTGGTGAAAACATCGAGCGTGTAGTAGCGGTGTTCCATGGCTGGGTTCCTGTGATTGCCGCGGTCGCGTCAAATGCGTTGGAGCTGCGCGACCGTCCTTTCGTTGACAATATTTCCCGTATTCAGAGTAGACTTTGGCTCAATCAAAACCACGTGCACCTCTTCGTCGGCGGTGGGACAGTGCTCCACTCCACGAGGTACGACGATGAATTCACCTTCGCGGACGACTGCCTCGCGGTCGCGAAACTTCATCCGCAAAGTTCCTTTCGTTACCAGAAACAGCTCGTCCTCGTTTTCATGGTGATGCCAGACGAATTCTCCAGTGAACTTGACCGCTTTTAGATAACAGTCGTTCACTTCCCCGATGATGCGCGGGTTCCAATGATCGGAAAACTGAGCGAATTTGTTCTTGAGATTGATCGTTTCCATTAGCTCACCCCGGGGTCACTCGAACCGCTAAAAATTGTGAACGGTTTCCGTTACGGAATCGAGAACGCGCCGCGTCATTTCCGGCTTGGTGGTCTCGGAGTAAATCCGCAGGACGTTTTCTGTGCCCGACGCGCGCACCATCACCCAGCCTGCTTCGCCGAGATACAGTTTGATGCCGTCCATGTTTTCGCGTCGAACCACCGGAAAGTCGAGGACGCGAGTCAGCTTGCCGTCGGAAAAATGCGAGATGGCTTTTTCTTTTTGCCCCGGCTTCAACTCGAGATCCACGCGGCCGTAGTGGTATTCGCCAAACTCCGCGTGCAGCGCGGCGAGCAGTTCGCCAAGCGATTTGCCGTGCCAGGCCATCAACTCCACGAGAAAGAGGGCGGAAACCGTTGCATCGCGCTCGGGGAGATAAAGGCTTGTGCCGATGCCGCCGCTTTCCTCGCCGCCAATCAAAATGTTCTGCTCCAGCATCAACTCGCAGATGTATTTGAAGCCAATAGGGACTTCATGGAGCTTCCTGCCGAATTTCGCGGCGAGCTTGTCGATGAGCTTTGTGACGGAAAAGGTTTTAGCGATGTCGCCCGGAAGATTCCGAGTCCCCACGAGATGCCATACCAGCAGCGCCAGAATCTGATGCGGATTGACGAAAGCGCCGGTGCGGTCAATCGCGCCGATGCGGTCGCCGTCGCCATCCGCGCAGAAGCCTGCATCGTACTTGCCCGCAAGCACGGCTTGGCGCAACGCTTCAATGTGCGGCTCGATAGGCTCGGGATGCACCCCGCCGAAGCGTGGGTCGCGCGTTCCGCGGATTTCGTCGCACGGAATGCCCTTGCGGCGGAGCAAGTCCGGCAACAGACCTGCTGCGGCACCGTGCATGGGATCGAAAACAAAACGCAGCTTCGCGCCGCGTAGCCGCTTCCAGTCCACGAGTTTTTCGAGCGCATCCAAATACGGCGCGCGAGGCTCGACAGAGTGAATCAAGTCCTTGCGCGACGGAAGCGGCGGCACGCCTTTTTCCAGCACGCCCGCAAGCTCCTTTTCGATTTCCGCCACTATCGAAGGCAGAGCGCTGCTGCCGTAGCTCGCCTTGTATTTGATTCCATTCCAGCGGTAAGGATTGTGACTAGCAGTGATGACAATGCCGCCAGCCGCTTTTTGGTGCCTCACCAAAAACGAAACCGCAGGCGTGGGGCAGGGCTTGTCTGTGACCCACACTGGCGTCCCTGATGCACTGATGACTCCCGCGGCTGCCGCAGCAAACCGGTCGGACGAATAGCGATGATCGTAGCCAATGATCACGCCCTTGCGCGCGTCTTCGCCTCGAACCACATAGCGCGCAATTGCGTACGCCACGATGCGCGCGTTTGCAAACGTAAAATCGTCCGCAATGACGCCGCGCCACCCGTCCGTGCCAAATTTAATCTCGGGAATCATGAAAGAAGAAAAGTATACGCGAACCGCACCGCCCGCCAACAGCTGGATTGGCCCGTCCGGTGGGGCGTGGATCAATGTTTCAGGGCGCGAGTTCGAGGCCTGCGACCTGAGCGAATGCTCGGAAGTCCTGGTCTCCCGTCAGGAGAGGGATGTCTTGGTCTATGCAACTCTGGGCTATCAGCGCGTCGCCGAGCCGTGCTTTACGTCCTTTTGCGAGAACCTTTGAACGCAATACTCCCGCACGCTGCCAATAGCCGGGACCGATGTCGACAACGGGTACTTCCGAGAGTGCTCGAATAACGTCCGCCGGAAGATTAGGATCACTAAGAATCTCCGTGAGTACAGCGGGCACCATAACCAACTGGCGCTCCTTCATCGCCCTATCTAGCGACTGAGCGTCGCTGCCTGTGTCTCCTTCCAGAAATGCGACCCACGTACTCGTGTCGGCTGCGATCATCGATCGTCTTTCAACTCTTGCCAAGTTCGACTAAAGCGAACTTTGCCTCGGAGTTGTCGTAGGCGTGCGTAGGTCTCCGACGCCGCAACAAGCTGCAGTCCGGTGCGAACCGTTTGCGTGATGCCCGCGCCGCTTGCTCGCTGAGCTTTCTTGAGCAGCTCCGTGGGTATTTCCACAGTGATTTTTCGGGCTGTCTTCATAAGGTCATTCTACCATATCCTATACCAGCATTAGATATGGTATTTGCAGTTAGAGAAGGTGGGCTAGTTTTTTCTCCTCTAAGATCTTCACAACTTTGGCCACGTCCTGGGCGCGGTCGCGCGGACAAATGAGTAACGCGTCGGGCGTTTCCACCACGACGAGGTCGCGGACTCCAATCGCTGCAACGAATTTCGAAGGCGCCCATAGAAAATTCCCTTCGGCGTCGAGCGTGTGACCCGCTCCCGCGAGGACGTTCTCGCCATTTTTCTTCGCAACCAATTCGTAGACCGCCGCCCAGGAGCCAATGTCGCTCCAGCCGATTTCCGCCGGAATCACAAAAACGCGAGGCGGGCCTTCCGTACGCGTTGCCGGTTCGAGCACCGCGTAATCCACAGAAATATTTTGCACCTTCTGATACATCGCGCGGAGCTGGCGTTCGTAATTGCGCTTGCCGATCAGCGCAGAGAGCTCTTCAAGAGCCGCATGCGTCTTCGGAAGGAAGGTTTTCAGATTGTCTAGGAACGTCGAGACGCGCCAGAAAAACATTCCCGCGTTCCAGTGATATTTACCGGAAACCGCATATTCCTGCGCCACAGACAGTTCCGGCTTCTCCGTGAAACACTTAACCGCAAACAGAGGGAAGCCTTTCGCGGAAAGCGCTTCGCCCATGCGTTCGATGTAGCCAAAACCGGTCTCAGGCCGCGTGGGAGGTATGCCCAGAACCACCATGCGTCCCGGATCGCGAGCCACATCGAAAGCCGCCAAAACGATCTCGCGATATTTTTGCGGCTGCGCGATGTAATGATCCGCGGGCAGTACCGCGAGCAACGCGTCGCCGCGCGCAATGTGGCGCGAGTGAATCGCGGCAAGGCCGATCGCCACGGCCGTGTTCAATCCCTTGGGCTCGATCAGCACGCGCTTGCGCGCAGCCGCGGGAACTTGCTTTCGAACGGCCGTTGCCTGCTCCGCGTTCGTCACCGTCCAGATGCGCTCCGCAGGAATCAACGAGCGAAGCCGCGCGACGGTCTGCTCCAGCATAGTTTCTTTGCCAACGATATTCAGCAGTTGCTTCGGCGTGCGCATCCGGCTCCGCGGCCAAAAACGCGTCCCGCGTCCGCCTGCCAATATCACTGCGTGAGTTTGCAGTTTCTCCACAACTAATCGCCAAAAATAAATCGCTCTCGGTCTTCTTGAGAATAGCCTTTTGCTTTCATCTTGTTCTCGAACGCTACCAGGTCCGGTACGTAAACACGCAGAATTTCAGCATCTCCCCTGCTAGGGATGAGATCATATTTGCCTAAGGAAGCGGGTAAGAACCACGTCTCCCCAAATGCGTAGGTGCATTCAGCGCCATGCCACCGAATCTCGCCGCTACCCTTTATTACTGTAATTAGCTCAAACCGCGGGGACTCCGTGTTCGTGCGTGCCGGTCCGCCGACACATTTTTCGGCCAAAAAATAATGGCAAGCGGCCAAGTAGAAAATGTAAGCCA
>Ga0079221_10000376_pt1 | contig 12117 bp, 9 predicted proteins | sample GAAS200_FD_75069 | JGI IMG/M metagenome (GOLD analysis project Ga0079221, IMG submission 75069) | Agricultural soil microbial communities from Georgia to study Nitrogen management - GA AS200 | ecosystem: Environmental > Terrestrial > Soil > Agricultural land | place: USA: Georgia | collected... | reverse complement strand
TGGGCGGCGAAAACGACATCCGTGGCTTTGATATTTACTCCATCAGCCCGGTAGCGTTCTTCCCCACCGTGGGGTCAGTGTGCAATCGCGACGCCACCGGCAACGTCATTCCTGCCCTGGGATCAGACGGAAAGCCAACCGGCGCCTGCGGCTCATCTACCAGTTTCCCGGTGAACACCGTTATTTTTCCGGGCGGTGACACGCAGTGGTATACGAACTTTGAATACAGGATTCCAATCGTTGGCCCGGTGGCGGTCGCCCCTTTCTTTGATGCGGGCATGGACTTTATCTGGCACAAGGATGAGTTGAATTTGCGGCCAAACGCCCTTACGTCTCTGACCCAGGCGTTTCCGTTCTTTAATCCTCCAAGTCGATTGCAACTGGCCGCTGGGACAAACTATCAGCCGCGCAGTTCGGCGGGAATCGAGCTGCAGGTGATTGTGCCGCACTTTAATATTCCGTTCCGGCTCTATTACGGTTACAACTTGCTGCGGCTGAATGACGTGATTACGCCGCCGCAAACTTCAGCAGACATTCAGGCGCTCTTCCCGAACACGCCGACGTATCTTGGGGCATTGCCGTTCTTCCAGAGCTTCCGGTACGAAGAGCGCAAGACGCGGCTTGGGTTTACGGTGGCGAGAACTTTTTAGCTTGACAGCTATTCAGGGGGCAGTGGCAAGATAAATCGGAGTTTTATTGATGGCAAAGGAGTAAGCAAGAATGAGAAATCGCATATGGCTGATGATGGTTGCGATGACCATGGTGGTATATCCGATGTTTCTGAGGGCCCAAGGCGCGGCGGCGGGTGATAAAGTTGCCGTCGTGGACATCCAGCAGGCCATTATCGGCACTGCTGAAGGGAAACAGGCTCTGCAGGACCTTCAGAAGAAATACCAGCCGCGTGAGACGGAAATCAACCAGCGGCAGGACGACGTGCAAAATTTGCAGCAACAACTGCAGAAGCAGATGACCACTTTGAGCGCCGATGAACAGCGCCGGATGCAGCATGATCTTCAGGAGAAGCAGACGGTGCTGCAGCGTCTGGAGCAGGATGCGCAATCATCTTTCCAGTACGATCGCGACACGTTGATGCGGGACCTGGGGCAGAAAATGGTGAAGGTGATCGACCAGTATGCCTCAGCGCACGGCTATGCGCTGGTGATCGATGGCAGCCAGGTACCTGTCTACTATGCCGCGAAGGGCGTTGATATCACACCCGAGATCGTCAAGCTTTATGATTCCTCGAATCCTTCGCAGGCGGCCCCGGGGGCCACAGGCGCTTCCGGCTCAGCGTCGGTGCCAAAGACTCCGGCCAAGCCCAATCGCTGAGGATGAGGGGAATATCGTTCGCTGTCCCGGTCGGCCCTCATCGCTCCGATGAGGGCCGACAAGGTCTGGCATCAACCCCTGTCTTCATCGCCTTCTTCATTTCGGGAAGCGATGCCGGCCGGGGTTTTTGTTTTGCGCTGACGGCATGAAGCGCAGGGCGGGCTTTCGCCATCCTGGCCGCGTGATTTGACCGCGGCACAGGCGAGGTACGCCCGTGCCACAAATCGAATTGGGTCACCCACCCGCCACTCACCGGGCGCTGACAGTCGAAGACAATATTCACTCTCTGCCGGGCCGGTCTGGTCCGCGAGCGCCGCTACCCGTTCGCTAATGGGTTCTCAAGCTTACAGAGACGGTGTGAATGAGGCTTGGGTTTGCCGCGCTTTTTCCCGTAATTGTCAGCGTGTAACTGTTACGGACCGCTCCATTGTTAACCACGGTAAGCTGACTTGATGCTGCGCTCGCCCCGGTTATGTTTACAGTTGAGGGAGAGAGGGTGCATGTCGTATTCGTGGGGCATCCGGAAAGAGTAAGGTTAACTGAACCAGTGAAGCCTCCGGACGGGCTCACGTTGATCGTATAGCTTCCACTCTGCCCGCTCTTCAGCGTCAGACTGCCCGGTGAGGCGCTCATCGAGAAATTACCGCTTGAAGGTACGTTAACCGTAAGGCTGACGGTTGTCGTGTGACTCAGGGTGCCGCTGGTCCCGGTGATGGTCAGCGTGTAAGTCCCCGCCGCCGTGGAGGCGGTTGTTGTGACCGTCATGCTGGAAGAGTTGGCGGCCGGATTCGGGCTGAAGCCCACGGTTACGCCGCTTGGAAATCCGCTTGCATTAAGCGTTACGCCACCGCTGAATCCACCTGAGGCGATGATGTTCACGGTATAGCTGGCGCCTGTTCCGGCCGTCACTGACTGGCTGGATGGCGTAGCAGCGAGTGAGAAGTCCGGCGGAACGTTAACAGTCAGGCTGACGGTTGTCGTGTGAGTCAAGCTGCCGCTGGTTCCGGTGATGGTCACAGTGGACGTCCCGGCCGGAGTCGAACTGCTCGTCGTGATGTTCAACGTGGAAGAGCTGATAGCGGGGTTCGGCGTGAAGGTGCCACTTGCGCCGCTCGGAAGCCCGCTTACACTCAAACTGACGCTCCCAGTGAACCCACCAGAAGGCGTAATCGTCACCGTGTAGCTGGTGCCAGCACCGGCAGTTACCGTCTGGCTCCCTGGTGAGCCGGATATTGAAAAATCAGGCGCAGGAGGATTGACCGTCAGGCTGGCTGTTGTGGTATGGGTCAGTCCGCTTGCTGTACCGGTCACAGTGATAGTGAATGTCGATTTAGTAGTCACGCTGGTGGTGCCGCTGATCGTGAGAGTAGTTGAACTGCCGGCGCTGATGGAAGTAGATCCGAAAGCGCAGGTGAGTCCCGCCGGACATGATGAGCCCACACTCAGGCTGACAGTTCCGCTGTATCCATTCAAAGCGTTTGCTGTAATGGTGTAAGAGGCATTCGTTCCTGCCGTCACTGTTTGGGACGAAGGGTTGGAACTGAGCGAAAAGTCGGTAACCGCCAGCACGACAGACGTCTGGCCTGTGATGGAGGAGTTTGTATGGTCCGTGCCCTTGATCACGATGTTGTAATTTTGCGCGGTGGTGCTGGAGCCGGTATTGACGGTCAAGGTTGTGGTGACCGGCGCCGAACTCGCGCCGAAATCAATCTGTGACTGCGAAAGTGAGCAAGCGGCCCCGGTGGGACAGCCGCTTCCCACGCTCAGGTCAACGACGCCGTTATAGCCGCTCGCCGGTGTCACCGTGATCGAGTATGAGGCGTTACCGCCGGGATTAACCGTCCGCGTAGTGGGCGCGTTTGCGGAAAGCGAGAAGCCGGGCGACGCGGATCCCGAGCAGTCTCCAAAACTCAATTTGCCGATGACGGTGTTCCATAGAAAATCAAAACTCAGGACGGCCGGCTTGACGTACTCGTTGGTGTACCAGAAGCTGCAATCATCGGTGGGGTCCACGCTCATGCTGGAGTAGTCACCCCAGCGGCTGTAAGTTCCCTGATGACTCTGATCGCTGCCGTTGTACATCCGCTGTTCCTGCTCCATCAGGGTATCTATGCCGTTCTTCAGTCCGGTAACGGCGATCCCTGGCACGCTGGTTACGCCTGAAGTGCTGTATCCAAGGCCCAGGTCGCCGTTCTTGTTCTGGGCAATGCTGCCCATCCACCGGTAAGCGCTGACGTCGGGGCTGAAGGTGCTTTCCTTGTTGACATAGAAGGGTCCGCCCTGGTCGCGCCGGATGACATACCAGCGGACGCCCGTCTGGTTGTCGCTCGAGTTGATCTGCACCGAGTGGTTGACGACCATTTGGTCATGATCGCCATATCCGCGGTAGGACAGGCGGTACATCAATCGGTCGCCCAGCGAATCGAGCTGCTGGGTGGTGCCTGTCTGGGGAATGCAGGTGCCTCCACCGCAGGCATCATGATAATCATTCACCGTCAGATCGCTTACGATATTGAGCAAACCTGAGTTCGGATTAAACTGATAAATCCTGAGATCATTGCCAGCGCCGGGGCCGATGTTTTCCACATACTGCATATAATAGTCCGAGCCACTGGGCAGAGAAACCGTGCCCGGCAGATTTTCCAGGTCTGCCGGCAGGATGTTATAGATGCCGGCGTCACTTCCCGAAGAGCAACTGAAAGTTATCTGGCCGCTGGGCGGCGGAATCGTTACGTACCCGCGCGGAAAGCTGCAGGCCTGGGCGCCCTGAAACTGAAGTGTACTGCCGTTGCTGGCATATATATTCGCGGAGAAGTAGATCCCGTCAGGCCAGACGGCGAGTTTTGGATAGTCGGGCAGGTTTGACCCGAACGAAAAATCGTAAGCATCATAGGCGCCTGTGGCGTCTGAGGTTTGTGAGATGGCGAGACAAAGGTGGTCGTCAGTATAAGTGGAATTATAAGCGAGCTGGCTGATGATCCAGCGCCCGTCAAGCTTGTCGAACAGCGCAATCGGGTCGCCGCCGTTCACGGAGGAGCACATGCTCGTAGTTAGACCTGCAAAAAGGCCGTTCAGATATCCGCTCTTGACCCCCTGGCCTGACGCGGTAAAGATGGTATACGAGGTGTTAACGACGTCCACAATTTGGGTCGCGGGGTTTGCCCCGGTGGTGTTGATCCCGACAGAAAGATTTTCATCGGGTGGAATCTGCCCGGTAAAGTTGACGCCACCAAAAACGTTGCTTACGGTTAATTGGGAGGGGTTGTACGTAGTCTGCACGTCAGCATCAGTCCAGTTGCCGACGCTCGGGGCGGCTGGACCAGCTTCGTCCCCTCCACCATGAATCGCCAGGCCGGTATGCTCCGGCCGATGCAAAGGAATAACACGAGCTGGTCCGAAAATCTTCTTGCTGGTGGCTGCTCCCGATGAAGTCGGGGGATGGGACACCGCGTGCGCGACCGAGGTTATATGAACCGGACCTCGCGGGTTTTGCGCTCGTGCATTTGAAAACGGTCCTGCTGCAACCAATATAGCCAGTGTGAAAATCAGGTTCCGAGGCTTCATGATGGCCCCCGCATTTGAAATTCTGATATCCAGCTTGACGGTCACCGCCGGCCAGGCACGCTACGATGAGTTCCGGCCAATTCGAACCGCACGGCGGCACAATGTGACACCGTCCCCTGCAATGCTCCCGGACCAAAGCAGCGACAGTACTCCCTTTCTTGTTGCCGAAAAACTGTAAGACTGGACCCCAATAGCCTTAGGACGTGGCTCCACGCTAACACAGAAGCACGGGGCATTCAATCCCTGGCCAGTTATTTACTATGTAGTCACCTATCGCCTGGCTGAAGGGCAGGCGGAGCTCTGATCATCGACAGGGCTTGCTGTGACAGCGCGGTTTATGTCCCTACAGCCTTTTCTCTTAAGCGGTGGCAGAATGAGTGCTCGCGGCTGCCTTCCCAAAGCATCTATGCCGTGCGTGAACACTCAGCGCAGAGCGTTGTAGCAGTCCTTCAAATCGGGTTGTATTGAGCTGGCGAGTGACGTACTATAAGCATACAGTTCAGAACGAAGTGAAGAGTGCTCCGCTCCCGTGAGGCAGCGCGGGAGTGTCATCGGTTGCGCCCGGGTGGTGGAGGGCAGGCGCCAGGTCCCTGCGGGGAGAGAACTGCCGTTCGGCGCTTGCTTGGCAGGTCAGCAAAAGCAAATATTTGCGCAGCCCGGTGGCCTTTGCAAAAACAGACCCCGAAGCAGAAACGAGACGGCAAGATAGTCAGCGAGTCTCGGGTTGAAATGTTGGAAGTTGTTCTGCCGAACGATGCCAACCCGCTGGGCAACATTCTGGGCGGCAAAGTGATGCACCTGATCGACATTGCGGGAGCGATTGCCGCTCAACGCCATACGCGCAGAGTGGTCGTAACGGTTTCGGTGGACAACCTGGACTTTCTCCATCCCATCCGGGTTGGGCAACTCATCATCCTGCGCGCGCAGGTCACGCGGGCCTTCCGGACCTCGGTTGAGGTGGCGGTAAAAGTTTATCTTGAAGATTCTCTCACCGGCGAGCATCGCCAGACGAGCTCTGCCTTTGTCACTTATGTGGCCCTTGATGTGGACGGGCGGGCAGTGAGGGTTCCTGCGGTGATTCCGGTCACGCCGGAAGAGAAACACGAGTACCGCGAGGCTTTAAGCAGGCGTCGCCATCGCCTGAAAGCGGCGGCACGGGCACACCGCCGCTATTTTGAAAACCATAAATGAAAACAGCTCGATTGCGGCCAGCCATTCGAGCCTGCCTGTTGACTATTGATAGCTGTTCGGGGATTGCCCGCCCCGAAGCTTCAAGGAGGGATTCATGAAGAACAAGCGCACTAAAATATTCAGTGGAACCCCGTGGGAGCCCAAGGTCGGATATGCCCGCGCTGTGCAGGTGGGCGATACCGTTTACGTTTCGGGAACGACCGCGACGGATCCTTCCGGAAAAATCCTCGCCCCCGGGGATGCTTATGCGCAGACCGTGCAAGCTTCCCGGAACATCGAAAACGCCTTGAAGCGCCTTGGCCTGAGCCTCGAGAACGTGGTCAGGACCCGGGTTTATCTCACCGATATGGACCGCTGGGAAGAGGTCGCAAAAGGGCATGCGGAATGCTTCGGCGAGATCTACCCGGCTACCAGCTTTGTGGGTGTCAGTCGACTGGTAGATCCGGAAATGCTGGTGGAGATTGAAGCCCTGGCCGTCGCTTGAATTCTGGACCCGACACATACGGGCGACAGCGCCTTCAGGCCTAGCAGCGCTACCTGGAGTTTCCGGCATGGGCGTGGTTCTGCCGCTGGTTGTCCCTGTCCGCCACGCGCTTGACGTGGGTTGTTCCCGTCGGCAGAGGCCCTTTGAGGATTTCAGAGACTTTGGGGAATAGTTCCAACGCCTTTTGCACCTGCGGATCGCCCCTGATTTCCACCTCGTTTGCTATTTCCAGCCCGAAAACCAGACTGAAAACTTCCTGCTTGATCCGGAGCTTCAGGTAATCCTGATCCTTCGCCCAGTACTCGGGAGGCGTCCGGACCCGGCGGCTCGACAGGAAATTCTGGAACTCCGCCATCACGTCGGAATCAGGCTCGAAGGTTTTTTTCAGGTCTGTGCGGTAGGTGATGTATTGAGAGGCGAAATCAGTAAAAAGGCCGTGCTGGTTAAGGAAAACAGCCCAGGGGTCGAGAGTGCGAGCGGGAATAAGGATATCGGGAGTTATGCCTCCGCCGGCGGAAAGCGGCCTGCCATCGTCGGTGTGGAAATCTTTGCTCTTGCCAATGCCTGATTCTGCTTCGGCCAGCATGGTTCCGGGCAGGCGACGCTGGATGGAGCGTCCACTGGGCGTGAAATACTGGGCAATCGTGAGCGCCAGCCCTGTATCGTCAGAAAGCGGCATCACGTTTTCAACCACGCCCTTGCCGTAGGAATTCTCTCCCGCCACAACGGCCCGATCGTGTTCTTCAAGTGCTGCGGTCAGCAGTTCCGCCGCGCTGGCTGTTTCGCCGTTGATCAGCACCACCATCGGCATGGTGTATTGGGCCGGCATGGGCGTTGCGCTGTAAGACTTTTCGGTCACGCCGCGGCCCCGCATGGTGAGGATGGGCAGGCCGGGATGCAGGAAAAGGCTGGCCACGCCGGCCGCTGTTGCAACCACGCCTCCATGATTATTCCGAAGATCGAGGAGAAGCCCTTTCAGCTTTGCTCCTCCCAGCTTTTCAACCGCGTCCTGGACCTCCTTGGCCGTTTTGGCATCGAAACCTGACACGTGGACATATCCGATCCGCCGGTCCTGAAATTCAAAAATGCTATGCACCGTGGGCATCTCGACTTCTTTCGGCACCAGGCGAATCTCTTGAGGCTGATCTTTGCCCGGGTGCAGAACACCCAGCGTTACAGGATGGGAGCGGGAGCGTTGCAACAGTTGGATGAGGGATTGAAAATCAAGCTGCAATACCTTCTCTCCGTTGACCGCAACAATCTCATCGCCGGGCCCAAGCCCCGCTCTCCAGGATGGCGATCCCTCGGCCGCCTGCAGCACCAGAACCTTCCCTGGCTTGACGTACAGAATCGAACCGAAGCCTATTGCCTCGCCGCTCGTCTGTTCCTGTAGTTGTTTGAATTGCTGCCGGTCGAAAAAAGCCGAGAAGGGGTCCAGCGTGTCGAGCATGTTTCGAATTGCGCCGTCGAAAATTGCACGGTCGGAATCGATGGGATCGGCGTAATGCTCCTCCAACAGGCCGTAAATTTGCGCGAACTTCAGGCTTTCCTGGGTCGCGGGGTCGTTGGGGGGAGATTCCTGCGGACGCAACAGGGCCGGAACCAGGAGCAGCAATCCTGCCAGCAGAAGAATTCGGTCTCGTTCGCGCGTGGTGTGCAACTGCTCCCGTTCCCCAACTGCCAGTATACTCCACGTCGGTGTGGCTCCCGGAAGCCCAGCGCTATGGCGCGCCCAAAGCGCATAAAAGCCTCGCCGAGCCCGCCCAGGGTGGCAAGCAAATGCTGTCCCTGGCCACGCGGATTTAGATGATCAGTTTGCGGCGGCCGCTGTTGGAGTTCCGGCACGCGAGCGGACAGCGCTCAATGCGCGCAAGGCCGCCGCAGCCACATCGGAGTTGCTGTCGCGCGAAAGCTGTTGGAGTTGGGGGATGCTGGTATCGTCCCCGGCGTACATCAGCACATTGCAAAGCTGTTGCCGTACCTGCGCGTTGCGGCTGTTCATGTAAGGGTAAAGCTGTTTCAGGAATGCTGGGTCTCGAGCCAGTTCCACCAGGTAGGTCCGCGCCGAGTCTGCCTCGCCGGAGTCCAGCGATTCGACGATCGAGCTGATGTAATCATTTCGTCCCAGGCTGGTGATGGCAAACTCCATGGCCAGCCGCGCCTCTGCATTTTTTTCTGCGGGTGCGCTGCGCATGAGGTCCGGAAGGGCCTTCGTGTCTTTGGCGCGGGCCAGCCCCGCCGCCGCATTCACACGAACGGAAGCATCCTTGTCGTAAAGGGCCTTCAGAAAAATCGGCACCGATACAGGGTCTCCTATGTAGGCCAATCCCTCGAGCGCCTTTTGGCGCGTCTCCTTGTCTTCTCCATTTTGGTAGAGGGCCTGGAGTCTTGGGACCGCCGCGCGCGTACGCAGGATTCCAACCGTTACGGCCGCATCGCCCCGAATATTGCTGTTGGATGAATTCAGCAGGTCGACCAGCTTCGGACCGGCGGAAACATCCTTAATTTTCGCCAGGGAGTTCAGGGCCTCGCGGGCTAGGTCTTCAGACGGGCCGTGCGCCGTGATTACCAGGTCAGGGACAGCCTGGCGGGCCAGCAGAATTCCGAGCGTCCGCGTGGCCTCCTGGGCTGCTTGCGCGTGGTGGCTATCCATCATCACCCGATCCAGCGCGGAAACGGCCCTGGGGTCAACCGCAGTTCCCGGGGTAATCCGGACGGCGCTACCCAGGAATGTGTTTTTGGCGCTGCGATACTGCCGTTCCATGTAGCCGAGGAAGCCTGTCCTGGGAGTTTCACCCGTGTAATAGCCTTCGATGCCCTTGACTGCAAGCCACCGGACTTCCGAGTCGTTGTCGCTGGTGGCCTGGATCAGTCCCTGGAGCGACCGCGTAACGCGGATGGATGCCAACGCCACCACCACCTGCTTTCGCACTCTGGGGCTGGAATCGTTGAGTGCAGAGATGAGAGCAGGGATCGCGGAGGGATCTCCGGTCTGGCCGATTTCCTGCGCGGCTTTTGCCCTTATTTTCGGGTTCGGGTTCCTGAGATCGTCAAGGTCAGATCCGGTCACCGGCTTGGAGGGCGCAGCCGCCTGAGCACTTGGACTGGCGGACATTTGCGGGGTTGCAGCCCCGTACGGAACCGCGCCGGCCAATGCCGCCAGAACCAGGATTTGTGACAGGAATATTGCTCTTCGTTTCACTTTGTTGTTGCTCCTTCTTCCTGCGTCTGGGCTCCCATCCTTCCGGGGCCTTCCTGATATTGTACAAGTGTCCTATAAACTTTAAAGCACGAAAGCGCGAAACTCCGAACGAATTTTGATACCGCGCGGTCTTGAAATTCGCGCCCGGCGAGTGCTTATTGGAGCCTGGGGAAACAGGGCGCCCGCGGGACTTCGAACGGCGACTTGCAATTGCAATCGGCCGGCGCAAATCGCGCATCAAACGGATAAGTCTCCATGGGACAGTTTCCCCCTGGTTGACCGGAAAATGAGACATCGCCACGAATTCTATGCTACGGAGGCCTCGCCATGGCAGAAATCACAGCTTTGTTCTGGGACGTCGGGGGCGTAGTACTGACCAACGGGTGGGACCGGCACTGCCGCGAACTCGCGGCACAGAAATTCAGGCTGGACTGGGAAGATTTTGAAGACCGGCACGAGCTGATTGTGGGACGCTTTGAAACTGGCAAGCTAACGCTCGACCGGTACCTGGACCGCACGGTCTTTTACCGTCCGCGGAATTTCGATAAAGAAGTTTTCAAGATATACATGTTTGATCAATCAAAGCCGATTGACGGGACGCTCGGAGTGCTGGATCGAATTGCGCGCTCACGGCGGTACCTGCTGGCAACGCTGAACAATGAGTCGCGGGAACTCAACCATCATCGGATCGAGCATTTCGAATTACGAAAGTATTTCAGCCTCTTCATGAGCTCCTGCTTCCTGGGGGTCAAGAAGCCGGATGATGAAATATTCCGTCTGGCGCTCGACCTGACCCAGCGCGAGCCGGAGGAGTGCCTCTTCGTCGATGACCGCGGGTTAAATGTTGAATGCGCTGCACGCTTGCGGCTCCAGACCATACATTTCAGGAACGCCGCACAGCTCGAAAAGGACTTACGCGGGCTTGGCCTCGAGTTCTGATCTCACCCTGGCACGGCCATCCCGATGATATCCGTGGGCCAGACCCCGACGCCAGCCAAATAGTTCAGGGGCGGCCAACGGATCTTGATGTAGTTTGGCTCAGTCGTTTTCTGCTTTTGACAACTCGCGCAGCAGCGCAGGCAGTTGCTGGCTGAAGGCTGACCTTGCCATCACACGCTCGCATCCTGCGGCGCGAGCCGCCTGGACCAGGTCCGTCTGGACATGAGAAACAAAGGCGACGACGGGAATGGAGCGCGTAGAAGGATGGTTCCTGATCTGTTCCAGGACATCAATCGCTTTTCCGGAACTGTGATTCAGGTCTACCACGACGGCGTGGGCGGCGTTGCCCGCCAGTTTTTCGCGTAGTGCATCCGGCGCCGCGGGCTCAAGTGTGACGTTGCCCAGGTGCCGGGCGGCTTGTTGAATTTTTGCGAGGAAGAAGATGTCGTCAACTACAGCCAGAATTCTTGCAGGCACGTCTGCTCCTTCTGAATACCTCTTATTGCCGCTGGCGAAGCGTGGCCAACTCCTTCGCCTCACTGCCGCCAGCAACATCAATCTAGATTACCTCAAAGTTGTTGCTGTGGCGGGCAAGTTTCCGGATCGTCGGGCATGCGCGAACGGCGCCCGTCTTTCTATTGTGCCGGAGTTGCCGGGCAGGCAGTCGAGTAAGGTTTCAAGGCTGGGTCGAACTGAAAGCGGTCCGGTGCAGTCAATTTAACCCGGAAGGTTGCAGAACGAATGAGGCCGTTGGGCGATAGGTCGAAATGCGTAGTATTGAGCTGAATGAGCCCCGCCCGGACAGTCCTGAGCGCGGCCAGGTATTTTTCACCAGCGTGTTCAGGATCGGGTGAGTTGGCGAGCCAAAGGGCATCACTCATCCGGGGACCAAGTCGAGCGTAGTCTTCTTCAGTCAAAATGAACTGCAAACTGCGTTTCATTTCTAGGCCTTGACGCACCGTCAGGCCGTACGAACAACCGAGAAACTGTGACGGATTGAACCGCAGCGGCAAATTCAGAGGGTAAATGAAATCGTGGCCGCCCGCGTCTTCGAGAGAGAACCACCAGCCGTTGCAAAGTCGCTTGTCATTGGTCGCGCGAAGCTTGAACTCCAGGCCACCCACCTTTTGATTGAAGCTGTGGCCAGCTTCGAGGCTGGCAGTGAACGACACGACGTTGCACCGGGCGGTGGTTGCTCCCATTTGCGGCCCAAGAGGACCGTAAAGCACAAGGGCGGCAATCATGAACATCAGGTTCATCCGGATAATCCATCATCAAAGTAACGGGTCACGTATTAGCATGATAGTTTGAGAAACACAAAAACGCCATGGCCGGACTTGCGTGACTGCTCCTACACGGTCAAAAATGGTTCTGGAATGCTCACCGATCGTAGACCTCGCAAACGGGC
>Ga0079221_10000374_pt1 | contig 12125 bp, 10 predicted proteins | sample GAAS200_FD_75069 | JGI IMG/M metagenome (GOLD analysis project Ga0079221, IMG submission 75069) | Agricultural soil microbial communities from Georgia to study Nitrogen management - GA AS200 | ecosystem: Environmental > Terrestrial > Soil > Agricultural land | place: USA: Georgia | collected... | reverse complement strand
TATTACTGCTTCCCTGCATCGTCTGGGCACAATCCGGGGTGACAACTCAAGCCGGAATGCTCCGCGACGGCGCCACCTATCTCATTGATGTTCCGTCCAACTGGAACGGTATTTTGTTTCTCTACAGCCACGGCTACGTAGTTCCGGGCAGTCCTAATCCACCGCAAGATGTTGCTATCACTGATCCTGCTACTCGGTTTTTCATGCTTTCCAGTGGATTTGCTCTCGCCGGTTCTTCGTACGCCACAACTGGATGGGCCTTGGAGCAGGCATTGCCCGATCAGATTGCGGTCCTCGACATTTTTGACAAGACGGTTGGGAAACCGACGCGAACCATTGCGTGGGGACACTCTCTGGGCGGCATGATTACCGCCGGACTGATCCAGCGTTATCCCGATCGTTTTGACGCGGCGCTGCCCATGTGTGGCGTGCTTTCGGGTGGAGTCGCCACGTGGAATACGGCCCTGGATTCGGCTTTCGCCTTTAAGACACTTCTAGGCGGCAGCGGACTGCAACTCGTCAATATCACTGATCCGACCGGCAACCTCGCCCTTGCTGAGAAGATCCTGGCTGAGGCGCAGCGGACTACCCAAGGCCGAGCGCGCCTCGCTTTGTCCTCCGCTGTTGCGGACACTCCGGGATGGTTTGTTCCGCTCTCTCCTGAGCCGGCGGCCAACGATTTTGCCAGCCAGCAGGCGAACCAGTTCCTTTGGGCGCAAATGGTCGACTTTCCTTTTGCTTTCGCGCTTCGCGCCGAGTTGGAGTTCCGCGCGCAAGGCAATGTTTCGTGGAACACGGGCGTAAACTACCGCCGCCAGTTGGAGCATTCCGCCAGTCGTAATGAAGTGGTCGCGCTTTACGAGCAGGCCGGCCTCAGCCTTGATTCCGATCTTGATGCTCTCGAGGATGCCGCCAGGATTAGCCCAGATCGCCACGCTATTCAGTACGTTGAGAAAAACATCGTGTACAACGGCGATATTCATATTCCCGTTCTCACGCTACACACCACTGGGGACGGACTCGTCGTAGTCGAGAACGAAAGCGCCTACACCCAGGTTGTGCGGGAAGAGGGAAACGGGCAGCTCCTGCGGCGCACTTTTGTGTCGCGTGCGGGACATTGCGCCTTTACGCCGGCGGAAACCATCGCAGCCGTGCAGGCTTTGCTGACGCGCTTGGAAACGGGAAAATGGCCTGATGTTGATTCTTCTAGTATGAATGCGGCGGCGGCAGCCCTTGGCCCCGGGTTCAATATCTTCGCCAATCCACAGGGCATGATCGTGCCGGTTCCTCCGGCATTTGTGGACTTTAAGCCGGGTCCTTATCTTCGCCCGTTTGGCGGCGAAGCAGAGGAGTGCGAATTCGAATCTTCATGCCACGAGCGGTAGTCGCATCTTGAACGATCCGATGGGCGGTGTGAATACCAAGAACCTTTTCGATCTATCCGGCCGCGTGGCCATCGTTACCGGAGGCTCTATCGGGCTCGGCCGCCAAATGGCGGAAGGCCTAGCAGAAATGGGAGCAAACCTGGTGCTTTGCGCGCGCAAAAAGGAACGATGCGAGCAAGCCGCCGATGAGTTGAAACAACTTGGTATCAAAGCGCTGGGTTTTGAATGCGACGTGAAAAACCCGGATCAGGTTCGCGGCGTAGTGGAGGAAACGCACTCGCAGTTTGGCCGCATCGACATTCTCATCAACAACGCGGGCACAGCCTGGGGCGCGCCGGTGGAACACATGAAGCTGGAACATTGGAACAAGGTGCTGGAGACGAACCTGACAGGCACATTTTTGTTCTCGCAAGCCGCGGGGAAATTCATGATTTCGCAGCGCCACGGGAAAATCATTAACATCGCTTCGGTGGCTGGAATGCGAGGTGCTCCGCCGGAATTTCAAGCCATTGGATATCATGCCAGCAAGGGTGGCGTCATCGCTTTCACAAAAGACCTGGCGTGCAAATGGGGAGTTCACAACATTCAGGTGAACGCCATTGCCCCCGGGTGGTTTCCGACGCACATGTCCGAAGTGATGATTGAGAGAAACCGCGAGACCTTTCTGAAAAAGATTCCTCTTGGCCGGTTCGGCGGGGATCACGACTTGAAAGGGGCCGCGGTCTTCCTGTCATCGAACGCTTCCGATTTTGTAACGGGACACGTATTGGTCGTTGATGGAGGGCAGACGGCCTGAAGCGAGGCGCGACAAGCGATGAACATTCCCCTCACGCCGATTCGTTTTCTCCGCTACGCCGAGCAACAATCCCCTCACTGCACCGCGGTGGTTTGCGGAAAAGAGCGATTTACCTATGGCCAGTTTGCAGAACGTGTTAGCAAACTCGCTGGCGCTTTGCGAGGGGCTGGCGTTCGGGCTGGCGACCGCGTCGCGTTTCTCAGCACCAACTGCCACCGCCTTCTGGAAGCCTATTATGGTGTCATCGAAGCAGGCGCCGTTTTGTTGCCGCTCAACATCCGTCTTGCTCCTCAAGAGCTTGCTTACATACTGAATGATGCCGGGGCGCGTGTTCTATTCCTTCAGGGCCATTTTCTCGAATTGGTCGAGTCTTTCCGTTCGAGACTCACGACCATCAGGAACTTCTACTCTCTCGATGCAGCTGCAAAAGTAGACTGGCTCTCTGCTCAAAACTACGAGGCGCTTTTATCCGCCTCCTCTCCCTATCGCGCCGACATTATGCGGGTGGACGAAGACTCTCTTGCCGAACTCTTTTATACCAGCGGGACAAGCGCCGAACCTAAGGGGGTGATGCTGACTCACCGCAACATTTATCTGCACGCGCTCAATGCTGGTTTGGCTCTGAACGCCGACAAGGAAGCGGCCGAACTACATACGATTCCGCTCTTCCACGCTAACGGTTGGGGCGTAGCGCACTTCCTGACGCTTCTTGGCGGCAAGCACGTCATGATGCAGAGATTTGATCCACCAGAAGTTTTCCGGCTCATCGAAGCGCAGCGCGTTAACTATTGCAGTCTTGTGCCGGCCATGGCCACCGCGCTGGTAAATTGCCAGGATCGTCAGAAATATGACCTGAGCAGCCTCAAACGAATCTCTATCGGCGGCGCTGCCTCTTCTCCCACCTTGGTTCGCGAAGTAGAAGAAAAGCTGGGCTGCACTTGTTTCTCAGCTTACGGTTTGACGGAAACCGCGCCTGTCTTGACCATCTCTCCCATAAAACCAGGTCTTGGTTGGGAAGGAGAACGGCGGTTTGCGGGGCAATCGATGACCGGTTACGCAATTCCCGGGGTTGAGCTACGCGTCGTCGATGAAAATGACCAGGACGTTCCGCGTGATGGACAGTCAATGGGAGAAATTGTCGCGCGGACCGATGGAGTCATGGAAGGCTACTGGAACCAGCCCGATGCTACCGCCGAGGTGCTACGCGGTGGATGGTTTCATACCGGCGACATGGCCACTTGGGACAAAGATGGCTACATCCTCATCGTCGACCGCAAGAAGGACATCATCGTAAGTGGCGGTGAAAACATTTCCTCGCTTGAGGTCGAAAAGATCCTTCTCTCTCATCCTTCCGTTCTCGAGGTAGCGATCATTCCGGTTCCGGACCCGATGTGGGGAGAAGTGCCGAAGGCCCTGGTGGTCTTGAAGCCGAATATGTGCGCCGGTGAGAGCGAACTCATCGAGCATTGCCGTTCGCGCCTTGCGCACTACAAGTGTCCGCGTTCGGTCGAGTACTTGGAGAGCCTGCCCAGAACTGGCACCGGCAAGGTTCTGAAAAGAGATTTGCGTAAGAAATATTGGCAAGGCAGAGAGACCATGCGGCCAGGAGCAGCGGGAACAGCGAGCGAAGCGAAGCCGGAATCCGAGACCACATCGACCGGCAGCACAGCCAAGCGTGCGGTCTAAATAAGTAAACGAACAGCCTTTGGGAATAGAGGAGCAAGGAAGAAATGGATTTGAGTCTCACGCTTGAAGAAACGGCCTTTCGCGACGAGTTTCGCGCGTGGTTGCGAGTCAACGTTCCAAAAGATTGGAGCGAATGGCGGGAGAAGCCGTTGGAAGAATCCTTCCCGTACTTGAGAGCCTGGCAACGAAAACTCCACGACGGCGGCTGGGCCGCGGTTTCCTGGCCGAAGGAGCATGGCGGGCGCAGCGCCACTCTGATGCAGCAAGCGATTTTTTGGGAAGAGATGGCGCGGGTCGAAGCTCCATCTATGGCCAACAGCCTGGGCCTTGGCTTGATTGGGCCCACAATCATCGCCTACGGGACGGATGCTCAGAAAAAGCGCTTTATTCCCAGGATTCTTAGTGCGGAAGAAATTTGGTGCCAGGGTTTTTCTGAGCCGAACGCAGGCTCGGACCTCGCAGCCCTCCAGACGGAAGCTCGGCTTGCGGACGGCCAGTACATCGTCAACGGACAGAAAGTCTGGACCAGCTATGGCTGGGTAGGAGATTGGTGTGAACTCGTCGTGCGCACGGATCCCACAGTTCCCAAACATAAGGGCCTCACAGTTCTGCTCGTTGACATGAAGTCGCCGGGCGTCGAAGTGCGTCCCCTGCGCCAGATGACCGGCGAGAGTGAGTTCAATGAGATCTTCTTCCACGACGTTCGTGTTCCCGCAGAAAACGTTCTTGGCAACGTCAATGACGGCTGGAACGTGGCCGTCAGCACTTTGATGCACGAACGTGGCGCTTATGGCGCGCGCCTAATCCTTCTTTTTAGGCGCAACATCAACCGGCTCATCGAACTAGCTCGCACCACGCAACGCAATGGCCAGTCTGCAGCTCAGGACCCCGTCCTGCGCCAAAAGCTCGCCCAATGTTATGCGGAAGTGGAAATCATGCGCTTGAACCAATTGCGCGCCTTTAGCCGCGTCACGGCGACAGGCGCACCCGGTCCCGAGGGCTCCACTCAAAAGTTGTTTTGGAGCGAGCTCAACCAGCGTATCCAGCAGTTAGCGCAAGAAATGCTGGGGCCGTACGGTCAGTTGCTCGGCGGCGACAGCCTTGCGGTTGATAAAGGGATTTGGTCTTACGGCTACTTGCGTTCGCGTGGAAATACCATCGAGGCCGGCACCTCCGAAGTCCAGCGCAATATCATCGGGCACTTTGTTCTCGGGCTGCCGCGAAGCTATTAGGGACGACACTATGCAATTTGGATTAAACGAAAGCCAGGAGTTTCTTCGCAACAGCGCCCGCAAGTTTTTTGCTGGTGAGTGCCCTATCGCAGAGGTTCGCCGTCTCATGGAGACGGAAACCGCATTTGACGCGAATTTGTGGGCCAAACTTGCCGCACAGGGTTACACGGGTATTATTTTCCCAGAAGAATTCGGTGGCGTCGGTCTCGGCATTGTCGAGCTCATTCTATTGATGGAGGAAGCAGGCCGCGCACTCCTTCCCGGTCCGTTCTTCTCCACTGTTGTAATGGCGGGAAGCCTTTTTGACGCTCTTGCCACGCGGGAACAAAAAATGAAATACCTGGCGCCGATTTGCCGCGGAGGGGCGCGCGCCACCGTGGCGTTCTTTGAAGCTGACGGCAGCTGGGACCTTGCGGACATCCACTTGACCGCCGCCAACGGAAGATTGCAGGGCGAAAAGCTATTCGTGCCGGATGCCGCAGTCGCCGACTGGATTATTGTCGTGGTTCGAAACGGCGTCTTCGTCGTCGACGCCAAAGCGCCCGGAATTCTTGTCAAGCCAATCCTCGGCATGGACCTGACGCGGAAGCTTTATTCCGTAAAGTTTGACAACGTGCTCGGCGAAAGGCTTGGCGAGACGGCTGCCTTAACGACGCCGCGCGGTATCGCCACCATGGCTCTCACCGCCGAAATGGTCGGCGGAATGCAGCGTACCCTCGACTTAACCGTCGAATACGCGAAAACCCGCAAACAGTTCGGAAAGCCCATCGGCATGTTTCAGGCCGTGCAGCACCAGTGCGCCGACATGTACCTGGAAACGGAAAGCGCTCGCTCCGCGGTCTACTACGCGGCGTGGGCCCTGCAACATCACGCACCGGATGCCGCCGCGGCGGTTTCCATCGCCAAGCTTTACGCGAGCGATGCGAGCCGCACGGTGGGCAATCGAGGAATTCAGGTGCATGGCGGCATGGGCTTCACCTGGGAGAACGATCTGCATCTCTATTACCGGCGGGCGAAGGCTTCGGAGACAGTCTTTGGCGACGCGACCTTCCACCGCGAGAGGCTCGCCCGCATGACCATCGATGCACAAACAGTCTCGGCGCAGAGGGCTTAACGTAGTTTAAATAAGACTAGTCAGGGCTGACTATCATGAGCAATCTCGTTCAATTCACTAAGTCGGATAACGCAGGCATCATCACCATAAGTAATCCACCGGTGAACGCGTTGAGCCCGGGCGTTCCCGAAGGGATTTCAGGAGCGATCGACCAGTTGCTTGCGGACGCGACGCTTCACGCGGCCGTGCTCATCGGTGACGGAAACACGTTCATTGCCGGGGCGGACATTAAAGAGCTGGAAAAGATGGCTTCGGGAAAAGCGCGGGGCGCCGGCTTGCTTCCCCTGCTCTTGAAAATCGAGGATTGCCGCAAGCCGGTCGTGGCCGCGATTCATGGCAACGCGTTTGGCGGTGGCCTGGAAGTTGCCATGGCCTGCCATTACCGCGTGGCGGCTTGCAGCGCGAAGGTCGGCCAACCGGAGGTCAAGCTCGGCATTATTCCCGGGGCCGCTGGAACGCAGCGACTGCCGCGGCTCGCTGGCGTAGCCAAAGCCGTCGAGATGTGCTCGGAGGGCGGCCCAATCAGCGCGGAAGAAGCAGAGCGACTTGGCATCGTCGACAAGCTCATCGATAGCGACCTGCTTACGGGAGCAATTGTGTTCGCGCGGGAAATTGCCGCGAAGCCCATTTCAAAAACGCGGGAACGAAACAGCAAGCTTGGCACGCCAGAGCAGAATGGTCCTATCTTTGCCACAGCACGCGACGCTGCGCGAAAGAAGCAGCGCGGCATGAAGGCGCCGCTGGCAGCTATTGATGCCGTCGAAGTAGCAACAAAACTGCCGTTCGACGAAGGCTGCCAGGTGGAGCGAAAGTTGTTCGAGGAATGTCTCGCCTCCCCGCAAGCCAAAGCCCTCATGCATGTTTTCTTCGCCGAGCGCGAGACAGCGAAGATCCCCGACATCCCAAAGGACACGCCCGTGATTCCGGTCAAATCGGCTGGCGTCGTCGGCGCCGGCACGATGGGCGGCGGGATTGCCATGGTGCTCGCGAATGCCGGCATTCCGGTCCTGGTTAAGGAAGCGGATCAAGCCGCCCTCGATCGCGGCATGGCCAACATCCAAAAAAACTACGCCAACTCTATTAAACGTGGACGATTCACGCAGGACTTTGTGGACGAGCGTCTCAAACTTATTCAGCCGACACTCAGCCTGGACGGGTTTGGCGGCGCGGATTTGGTCATTGAAGCAGTCTTCGAAGGCATGGCGCTGAAGAAAGAAGTCTTCGCCCAACTAGACAAAGTCTGCAAGAGCGGCGCGATTCTCGCGAGCAACACGTCCACGCTGAACATCGACGAGATTGCATCCACCACCAAACGGCCGCAATCCGTTATCGGTACCCATTTCTTCAGCCCCGCCAACGTGATGCGTCTGCTTGAAGTTGTCCGCGGCAAGCAAACGGGCAAAGAGGTGATCGCCACGTGCATGCAGCTTTCGAAAAGACTCGGCAAAGTCAGCGTGCTGGTTCGCAATTGCCGCGGCTTTGTGGGAAATCGCATGTTCCATCCCTATGTGCGTGAGTCTGTGTTCCTACTCGAAGAAGGAGCGACCATGGAAGCGGTGGACAGCGCGCTCTACGATTTCGGCATGGCCATGGGCCCGCTCGCCGTTGGAGACCTGGCCGGCCTCGACGTGGGCTGGCGAATCCGCAAAGAGTATCGCCATCTCGAAAAACCCGGCATCCGGCAAGCCTTTGCAGGCGATCGTCTGTGTGAGATGGGACGTTACGGCCAAAAAACTGGGGCCGGCTGGTATAAATACGACGAAAAACGGCGCGCAATTCCGGATCCGGAAGTGACGGCTCTCGTAAAGAAATGGGCAGCGGAGGCCGGAATTCCGCAGCGGCAGATTTCCCGCGAGGAAATTGTGGACCGCTGCCTCTACGCGCTGGTGAATGAGGGTGCGCGAATTTTGGAGGAAGGTTACGCTCTACGCGCCGGAGACATCGACATCATCTACATCAACGGCTATGGCTTCCCGGCTTATCGTGGCGGGCCGATGTGGTACGCGGATTCTGTGGGCCTGAAGAAGGTCTACGAACGCATTCTTGAATTTCACCGGCAGCACGGTGAGCTCTGGGAGCCTGCTCCTTTGCTGAAGCAACTAGCCGAACAAGGGAAGACCTTTGCCGAGTACAACAAAGAGCAGCGTGCCACCGCCTGACGCCGGACGCTCCGGATATTCAGAGTTTTCATGATGGGCGGCGATGCTGTTTTTCGCTCGAAGCATCAATTTCCTTCAGGTGAGGTATGGGACGTCTATTTCTGGTTCGCCATGCGCAGGCTTCTTTTCTTTCGCAGAACTACGACCAACTTTCCACGCGGGGCGAAACGCAAGCTCGACTTCTCGGGAGCTATTGGGCGCAGCGCAATGTGGTCTTTGATCGCGTTGGCGCTGGACCGTGTGTTCGCCATCGGCAAACCGCGGAACTCGTCGCGGAAGCGTATCGAAAAGCAGGACGCGACTTCCCTTCCCCGCTGACCATGGACGAGTTTGACGAGTTTCAGGGGGACGCCGTGCTCTCCAAAAGCCTGCCCGATCTATTGGCAAAGAACGATCGAATTCGCGAATTCCACAACACCCTGCAAAATTCCAGTGACGAAGCCTCGAAACGGGAGAATTTTCAGCGGCTTTTCCAGGCGGTAATCTCCTTGTGGGTCAATGGCAAAATTGCGCCCCGCGGTGTGGAATCCTGGGAGAATTTCTGCGCGCGCGTGAATCGCGGATTGTCAAAGGTCCTGGGAAAAGCAAAAAAAGGAGAACTTGGCCTGATTTTTACTTCCGGCGGTCCTGTTAGTGTTGCCGTGCAGCGCGCGCTCCATCTTTCTGCACAAGATACTTTGGAAATTGCCTGGATGCCGCGAAACTGCTCGCTCAGCGAGTTCCTATTTTCAGGTGATCGCTTTACGCTGAGTTCTTTTAACTCCTTTCCGCATTTGGACGACGAATCGCTTCTGACGCATCGGTAGCTAGGGAGCAGCAAGCGCGTATGGCGGATTTCCGCGACAAACCGGCCTCGATTCGTCCCGGCGAGGAACTGGACCTCGCTAAGTTTGAGCCTTTCCTCCGTAGCCATTTTCAGGAGGCGGCGGGACACTTCGGTGTTACGCAATTTCCGAGTGGGCATTCGAATCTGACCTATTGCGTCCAACTTGGCGGCCGTCAAATGGTTTTGCGCCGTCCTCCCTTCGGCAGCAAGGTGAAGTCCGCCCACGATATGGGGCGCGAGTTTCATGTGCTTTCGAAACTTCACGACACGTACCCGCCCGCCCCAAAAGTTTTCCTCTACTGTGATGATCTCTCGATTCTCGGCGCTCCTTTTTATTTGATGGAGCCAATCAGCGGAATCATCCTTCGCAGGGATCCGCCCCCTGGCTTGCCGTTCAGGCCGGAGACGGCCCGTCGGCTCTGTGAATCGTTCATTGATAATCTCGCTCGCCTGCACAGTATCGATTACGCGAGTGTTGGCCTCGCGAGTCTTGGCAAACCGCAGGGCTACCTGGAACGCCAGGTGAGCGGCTGGATCGAGCGGTATCACGGCTCAAAAACGCACGATATTGCTGAAATCGAACAAATCTCCGTATGGATGCAGAGCAATTTGCCTTCGACGAACAGCGCGGCGCTTATCCACAACGACTACAAATTCGACAATGTGATTCTGGATCCCAACGATCTCACTAAAATCATTGGCGTCCTGGACTGGGAAATGTGCACACTCGGCGACCCGCTCAGCGATTTAGGCGCGGCCCTGGCTTATTGGGTGGAAGCGGAAGACTCCGACGACCTGCAAAAATTACGCTGGGGACCGACCAGCTACCCGGGCAACATGACGCGCAGAGAACTCGTGGAACGCTACGCCCATGTGAGCGGCCGCGATGTCTCGAATATGGTCTTCTATGTGGCCTTCGCGCGCTTCAAGGTCGCGGTCATCGTCCAGCAAATCTACTATCGCTTTCACGTCGGACTCACAAAAGATCCGCGCTTCGCGGCCATGCCCGAGGTGGTGCGGACTCTCCTCCGCTCCTCATGGCATACCGCGCAATCGGGGAGAATCTAGCTGAAGGGCCCTTTCCCCCGTGCATGCCGCAACGGCCAAGCTGCCTGCCGGCCTTTTTCATTTGTAGTAGCGCACAATCCACTCCGCCACGCAGCACGGCTTGTCATTTCCTTCGCACTCCACGGAGACATCGAAAACGGCTTCCTGAGCCTCACCGCGATCCTGAAAGCTCACGAGAGTGAAGCGCCCGCGAATCTTCGATCGCTCGCGGACGGGCAAAGGAAAACGCACGCGGTTCAGCCCGTAGTTGATTGTCAATCGGCTGCCACGGCTAATCCGAATCACGTCCTTGACGAGCCGGCTGATCAGGGAAAGCGTCAGGAATCCGTGCGCGACCGTCGCGCCGAACGGTGATTCGCGCTTTGCGCGCTCGCTATCAACATGAATCCACTGCGTGTCCTCGGTTGCCTCGGCGAACTGGTTGATTCGCTCCTGCGTAACCACCATCCATTCGCTCACGCCAATTTCCTTCCCTACATACTCATTCAGCGCATCTAGTGTTTCGATCACAAGGGCAGGCATTCAAGCCTCTCGTTCACAAGACCGCGATCACATGGAGAACGTACATCGAGCCGTGAATCAGTGCGTGGTGGATTGCGCCCTGGGTTTGCTCCACTTGCCAAGCTCCCATTTGGCGATCGACTCCGTGTGCACTTCGTCCGGTCCGTCGGCCAGCCGCAGCGTCCGCACATTCGCCCATGCGCTGGCGAGAAACGTGTCGCTCGACACGCCGGCGCCACCATGCGCCTGGATCGCCCGATCCAGTACACGCAGCGTGACGTTGGGCACCACCACTTTGATCATCGCGATTTCCGTACGCGCCACCTTGTTCCCCACCGTGTCCATCATGTGCGCGGCCCTCAGTGTGAGCAGGCGCGCTTGGTCGATCTCCATGCGCGATTTCGCAATGTCCGCGCGGATCGTACCCTGTTCCGCGAGTGTCTTGCCAAATGCCACGCGTGACTGCACGCGTTTGCACATCAACTCCAGCGCGCGCTCCGCTACGCCGATGCATCGCATACAGTGATGAATGCGGCCAGGCCCTAATCGACCCTGCGCAATTTCAAATCCGCGTCCTTCGCCAAGCAACAGGTTTGAAACCGGCACCCTGACATTTTCAAACGCGATCTCCGCGTGTCCGTGCGGTGAGTGGTCGTAGCCGAACACCGTCAGCAATCGCACAATCTTCACCCCGGGCGAGTCCATGGGCACCAGAATCATCGATTGCTGCTTGTACACGGGAGCGCTCGGGTCCGTCTTCCCCATGAAGATGGCAATCTTGCAACGCGGATCGCCGGCCCCGGAGGACCACCACTTGCACCCGTTGAGTGCATATTCGTTCCCCTCGCGCATGATTGTCGCGCTGATGTTTGTCGCGTCGGACGACGCAACGCTGGGTTCCGTCATCGCGAAACATGAGCGAATCTCTCCCGCGAGCAAGGGCTTCAACCAGCGCTCTTTTTGCTCGGGAGTGCCGTAACGCGCCAGCACTTCCATGTTCCCGGTATCGGGCGCCGAACAATTGAATACCTCGGGGGCCATTGGGCTGCGGCCCATGATTTCGCACAGCGGCGCATACTCCAAGTTGGTCAACCCCGCTCCATCTTCGCTGTCCGGCAGAAACAGATTCCACAATCCCGCGGCGCGGGCTTTGAATTTCAATTCCTCAATGACGCGAGTCGGCTGCCACCGGTTACGCTCGGTTTCCTCGTGATAGCGCTGCTCTTTGGGATAAATGTGCGCGTCCATGAACGCCAACAGACAGCGTTGCAATTCTTTTGTTTTGTCGCTGAAATCGAAGTGCACTTGGGTTTATCTCGTTGTTTTACTCGCGTGTGCCTGCGCAGCGCATCGTTCTT